>Ga0209958_1000776_pt1 | contig 38661 bp, 34 predicted proteins | sample ThiBio_inoc_plan_FD_183942 | JGI IMG/M metagenome (GOLD analysis project Ga0209958, IMG submission 183942) | Wastewater bioreactor microbial communities from Cape Town, South Africa - Thiocy_inoc_plan (SPAdes) | ecosystem: Engineered > Bioremediation > Thiocyanate > Unclassified | place: South...
GCGACTGCGGGGACGCGGTGTACAGCACGCCCAGCTTGGGCGACGTGCCGTTGAACTTGACGTCGTAGCTCGCGGCCGGGTTCATCAGGTTGTCCAGGCGGCGGCGTGCCTGCACGCTCTGCACGCCCGCCTGCAAGGCCCAGCGTTCGTTCAAGCCGTGCGTGTACTCGGCATAGACCGTGTTCTGGCGGCCGTCCAGTTGCGTGCGACCTGTGGCGGCCCCCGGACTGCCCGCCACGTTGGCATTGCGCCGCTCTTCGCCGTCCAGCCGGGCGAAGGAGACGCCCGCGACCAGCCGGCGCGTCAGCGCGGCTGTGCCGAACTCGACCGCGACCCGCGAGTCGAGGCCGGTGTCCTGCATGTCCTGCTGCAGAATGCCGACGGTCATCGCGTGATAGCGGTCTCGGTCCGCGCCGTACAGCGAGGTCGTCCAGCGAACGTCGGCACTGGGCTGCCAGGTCAGCCGCAGTGCAGCGCGCTTTTGCGTGTAGTCGTTGGTGGCCTTGAGCGCGGCGTAGTTGGTGCCGGCCTGGCGCGGGTTGGCGTTCATCGCTGCCAGTGAGATGCTGCCGGGCATCTGCATGGTCGAATCTACGTACGAGAGGAAGCCGCGCAACTCCAGCGTGTCCGACAGGCGCAGACCGACGTTGCCGGAGAGCCGGTCAGCCCGATAGCCCGACTGTTCGCGCCAGCCGTCCTGCTCACCGCGACTGACGCTGAGGAATCCATCGACCACCTCGCCACGGGCCGCCAGGTTGGCTTGTGCCTGACGCTGGCCGAACGACCCGGCCTGGACCCGCAGCGCCGCCGTGGGCGCCGTCAGGCCGGTGGGCGAAACGAAGTTGATGGCACCTCCCAGGCCGTTCGCCCCGTACTCCAGCGCATTGGCACCACGCCAGACCTCGATGTACTGCAGGGCTGCGGGGTCGATGGACTGGAAGTCGGCGGCGCCGTCGGTCTGGTTCAGCGGAATGCCGTCCTGGTAGAGCTGGATGCCGCGCATCAGGAAGCTGCGTTGGATGCCGGAGCCGCGGATCGACAGCCGAGCGTCTTGTCCGTGGCGCGTTTGCGCGACGACGCCAGGGGCGTAGGCCAGCGCATCGACGGCCGTGGCGGCGCGGCCGCTGGTGTAGCTCTGCGCATCAATGACGGCGGTTGCGCCCGCGCGCCGGTTGAGTTCCTCTCGTGCGTTCTTCAACGCTTCTGCCGCCTGGGCATCCGGGGAGGTGGAGGCCCGAACTTCGACGGTCGGAAGTGTGGCGATCGCCGATTGCGCCCAGACACTGGGCACCTGAGCCAAGGTGAGCAGGCCCGCTGCGGCAAGGGCAATGGAGAGAGGTGAAGCGTGTTGGTGCATGCGATTTCTTCTTGGGGGTATTGATGGGGTGGAGTCAGCGAGGGGGTACGGGACCTTCCGTGCGTTCCTTCTTTTGGCTTTCGAGGCGCTTGATCAGCGGATCGACACCCGCGTCGTACATGGCTTTCACCATCCACTCGACCAGCCAGCCGGTCTTCTCGGGCGTGCCGCCCTGGATCGGCGGCGCGGGGTCGTACTCCATGTCCAGCATCACGCCTTGCGTGTAGCGCTGACCCCAGTTGTCGTTGAGCAAGGCCAGGGACATGTCCATGCCGGCGGTGACGCCCGCCGAGGTCCAGTACTTGCCGTCGCGCGTGTAGCGCTCGTTGGCCGGGATGGCCTTGTATTTCTTGAGGAACTCTTCTTCGCGGTACCAGTTGGTGGAAGCGCGCCTGCCCTCCAGCAGCCCGGTGGCGCCGAGGATCCACACCCCCGTGCAGATGGCGCCGGTGTAGGTGGTGCCTCGGTCGATGGCGCGGATCCAGTCGAGGACGCGGTCGTCGTGGGACGCCTCGATGGTTCCGGTGAAGCCGCCGGGGATGATCAGGATGTCGAGTTGCTTCACGTCGTCGATCACTGTGTCGGGAATGACCTGCACGCCCATCACGGTCCTGATCGGGCCCGGTTTCACGCCAATCAGCCGCGTGGTGGCGCCTGCCTGGCCCAGGATGTAGCGCGGCCCCGTGAAGTCCAGGTCGTTGACACCGTCGTAGACCAGGATGCCGATCTGCCGAATGGGATGCTTGGGCTTGCCCAGAATCGCATCCATGACCATGGAGTGGTTCTCGGGCGTGATGTCCTGGGGCAGTTGCTGCTTCAGCGCCGCATCCTCGGCCGACAGCCGTTCAATGGCAGGCGGTTCGGCGCGCGGCGGCGCCTTGTCGCCGCAGCCGCCCAACGCCAACGCACAAGCAGCCATGGCGATGCACCATGCTCGATTCGGAGCGCATCCAAGCGTGGACTGAGCCGCGCGCCGGGCCCACAGCCTCGGCAGGTACTGGTTCGCGTGGTCGAAATTCATCACCGATTCAGCGGCTCGACGCAGGCCGGGAGACCTTGGCCCGGGCCAGAGCGGCGTGGGCCTGCAGCTCGAAATCCTTGAACATGTCCGCCACCATGGTGGTGACGGCCGGTGGCGCCGTGCGCGGCGTCCCAGCGTCGAAGGGCGGCTCGGGGGCGTACTCGGCCAGCAACTGCACGGTCTGCGCGTAGGCTGGGTCGCGCAGCATGCCCACGATGGCCAGGCCCAGGTCCAGGCCCGCGCTGACCCCGGCACCGGTGATGCGGTTGCGGTCGCGCACCACGCGCGCTTGCACGGAAATGGCACCCGCTTCCTTCAGCAGTGCGTGCGTCGCCCAGTGCGTGGTCGCCTTGTACCCCTGCAGCAGGCCGGCCGCGCCCAGCACGAGCGAGCCGGTGCAGACGCTGGTCACGAGCTTCGCGCGCCGGCCTCTGTCTGCGACAAAGGCCAGAATCTGCGCGTCGCGCATCGCGTCGATGGTGCCCGCGCCACCGCCGGGGACGAAGAGGATGTCCAGGTCGCGCGGGCAGTGCTCCAGCGTCACCGTCGGCGAGAGAGCGAGTTGGGTGTCGCTCACCACCGGGTCCAGGGTCTTGGCGACGTGGTGCACCTTCGCCCCCATCAGTGCCGCGAACATGTGCTGCGGTCCCACGAAGTCCAGGGCGGTCATGCCCGGGTAGAGCAGCATGCCGATCTGCTCCTTGCCCGTCCAGGACGCGGGCATGGCGCTCATGTCGTGCGGTGCGGGCGGCTGCGCGGACACCTGGGCCGATTGGCCTTGACCCGCATGGGTCAGCCGCGGCGAGGCGGCCAGCGCGGCGGTGGCTGCGCGCAGGAAACTGCGTCGTTCAGTGGTCATCATGGCCGCGTCCTGGCATTCAGTAGTCCACGCGCAGCGTGAGCTTGGCTGTGCGCGGGTTGCCCAGCTTGATCCAGTCCTGCAGGAACTGGTGGCTGCCGGTGTAGTACTTGCGGTTGAAGACGTTGTCGAGGTTGAACTGCAGCGATGCCTTGCTCGAACCCAGTGCGAATCGGTAGGCGACCATCGCATCCACGCGCGCGTAGCCTGGCAACTGGAAGGTGTTGCCCGAGTCGCCCTGGCGTTGGCTCTGTGCGAACACGCCGCCGCCGACCGTCCACTGGCTGTCAACGGCGTAGCGTGCCCAGAGGCTGGCAGTGTGCCGTGCCACGTTGGCCAGCTTCATACCCTGGTAGGTCGGGTCTTCGGTGACCTTGGCGTCGGTGTAGGCGTAGGAGCCAATCAGCGACAGCTTCTTCGTGAGCTGGCCCGACACGTCCCATTCCAGGCCGCGCGCGACCGCCTTGCCAATGGTGACCACGTTGGTCAAGGTGGGGGACAGCGGATCGGGCACCGTGGCACCACGGTTTCGCTTGGTCAGCTCGAACAGGGCCACGGTCGAGCTGAGCTTGCCGTCGAACAGTTCGATCTTGTGGCCGATCTCGATCTGGCGGGCGCGTTCGGAATCCAGTGCGGCACCGGTGACCGCATCCCGGCCGTTGTTCGCGGCCACCGAGTCCTGGTATTGGGCGTAGATGGACTGGTTGGGCGCGAACTGCCACACGGCGCCCAGGCGGGGCGTCGTGAAGGATTGCTTGTTCGGCTCCGTGCCCGGCATGCCGAACACCGCGTTCGTGCGGTCATGCCGCAGCGCGCCGGTGAGGAAGACGCCGTTGCCCAGGGCGAGCTGATCCTGCACGTAGAAGCTGGTCCAGCGGCTGTGGTCGTCGTAGTCCTGTGGCATGGACATCATCGGATCCAGGCCGGGCGTGTTACCCAAGGACGGGTTGTAGACGCTGACAGCGTCCAACTGCTGCGTGTACGTTGTTCCGGTCTTTTTGGTGCGGTAGGTGTCGAAGCCCACCAGCACGGTGTGCGCGATGCCACCGGTCTGGAACTTGCCCGTGAGGTCCACGTTGACCTGATCGACCTTGTAGCGGCCATCGGGGCGCACGCCGAAGTAGTAGCGGCACATCGGGTCGCCAGTCCCGGGGCAGGTCTGGCTGGGCAGCATGGCCATGCCCATGTCCACGCGGTAAGGGGCGATGTCAATCTCGGAGGTGTCGCTGCGCAGGCTCAACAGACGGCCCTTGATCTCCCAGGCGTCGTTGAGCTGGTGCGAGGCATCGAGCTTGAAGCTCGTGGTCTTGGCGCTGGAGAGATAGGGCGAATCGTTGTACTGGCGCGACCACGGGAGATCGGCAGGCCGGTTGCCAACGGCCGGGATGCCGTAGTCGGTGCGGTAGCGGTTGTCGGAGTAGTCCAGCGTGGCCGTGACGTTCGTGCGCGCGTCGGGCACCCAGGCCAGGCTGCCCGTGAAGCTGCTCAGCCGGTCCTCGACGAAATCGCGGATGGAGTCCGCGGTGTAGTACGACGCGGCGACGCGGCCGCGCAGCGTCTTGTCGGCATTGAGGCTTCCCGATGCTTCGATGGCGGTACGTGAGAGGCCGCGCTGGCCGATGGTCTGCTCGAAACTCAACTCCGAGACACTGGAGATCGGCCGGGTGACGACGTTGACCAAACCTCCTGGTTCCGAGCGGCCGTACAGCACGCTGGCCGGCCCCTTGACGATTTCGACCGACTGCACATTGGCCATGTTGATGGGCACGCCCATGACCTTGGAGCCGTCCAGGTAGTAGCTGGAACTGCCCGACATGGAACTCATGGCCGTCATCGACGTGTTGGGGAACCCGCGCAGGATCAGCAGCGGTTGCATGGATCCGTTGAACCCGAAGTCGTACTGCACCCCCGAGACGTTGCGCACGGCATCGGTCAGCGTGAGCGCGTTCTGATCTTCAATCACCGCGCGGGGCACGACTTGAACGCTTTGCGAGGTCTGCAGCGAGGGCGTGTCTGTCCGCGTGGCTGTGCTGGTGTTTGGCGGCCGGTAGTCGTCTGGAGTCCCGGTGACCGTGACGGCTGGCAGTGTGGATGTGGCCGTCGACTCTTGCGCAATGGCGCTGGTCGCCATGGCGATGAGGCTGGCGGCGGCCAAGACGGTGAGAGACACTGGCGGATGGGATTGCATGACGGACTTCCTCGAAGGCGGTTCCGATGGGTCTGGGCGTGGGGGAGAGACGAGTCCGCGTGGACTCGGATGAACCATCTCGGCCGAGGCAAGGTCGCGTCGATGCCAGCGCAGTCGTGGCCGATGGGCATGCCATGGGCCGCAGCGGGCAGGAGCCCTTCAGGACGTGTGCGCGGAGCCGTTACGCCGATCAGCAGCCATTAGGCATACTCACGTACGCTTCTGGCCGAATCGCTTCAGCAGCCGGATGTCAGGCGCGCGAGGGAGGGCCGCGAGGCGGCAGGGGCGCCCCGACGAGGGCGGCGATGCGCGCCTCCTCGATCGGAGTCAGGGCATGTGCCAGCGGCTGCGGCTGGGTGAGCTGCCGGGTGGTGGCAGGGGCAGGCAAGGAGGCTGGCAGGCACATCGCGCAATCGAGCGTGTGCTGGCCTGCTTCGACGACGTCGCCGTTCTTGTCGACCACGATGAGTCTCATCGTGCCGCCGTCCGAGCAGATCATCTCCATCGTCTTGGGCGCGACGAGGGGTGATGCCATGGCGACGCCCAGCGTCAACGCAAACCACGCCAAAACCAGGCGGATGAGCGTTGAGGATGTGCGCAAGGCGTGCATGTTTGACATTATGACCTACTTGACATGATGCCTATTGTGATTTCCGAAACCTCTGAAATTTGGAAATTCTTGCACCATGCTCGTTATTCGGGGCCGTTCTCCACCCAGCAGCAGAAATCGCCTTGACATCGACTGGTGACGTTCTTGCTAGGCAATCGCTAAAGAGCCGCTCTGGCGATGCAGCAAGAAACAGTTGCTGAGTTGGGTGGGAGCACGTGCGCTGACCAAAAACTGAGCCCTTTCAAACGCACAATCATGTGGCAGCGCGGCTTGTCCGCCACGCTGCCACGCCACCTAGGTGATGCCTGACGTTGCCTGAACCGATTTCAAGTTATTCAAATTTCTCATGAAATTCTTTCACGCCGCAGGCAGGCCGCTTTTCGCTGACGCCGTTGAGGCTTTCCGTCCCAATCGCTGGGTCAGATTGCGACACACACTTTCCGGCGCGGCGTTGATGATGCCGGCTATCTCACGCAATTGAGGCAACTGCCGCTGACGGACCGCGAAGATGTCATCGCCTGTCGCCTTCTGCAACAGATCGAGCAGATGATCCAGTCGCTGAGCAACCGAGCCTTCGCGCAGCCGCATGACACCGGCCGCGCGCTCTTGCCCTTGCCGGAATGCAGCCACCAGAACCAACACGCGATGGACCTCGCTATCCAGGCCGACCGTCTTCAACTCACTTGGAACCACTGCGGTAGCACAGAAGGCGTAGGGCTGCGCCAGAACGGCTTCAGCGCCGACCAAGTCCCCGGGCAATGCCAGGTTCACGAGCCCTGTGCCCGCAGGATGAGCCACTTCCAGGCGCAGGACACCTTTGACCACTTGCCACACAGGCCCAACCTCCCCGGCGCTGAACAATCGCTCACCGGAGGCGACATCCCTAATGGGCGATTCTCCGACCTCACCGTCAAGCGGAGCCATGAGGCGTCCCCTCATCGTGAAAGACATCTTTGGCTACCTCTCTCTTGAGCGCTTCATCGTCCATCAGTTCGTACCACATCGCGTTGAGCACCGCGAACCCGGCCGCCAGCGGCAGGCCGAGAATCCAGGCGAAATACCACATCGTCGTTTCCTTTCAAGATCGTTGTTCAGTAGGCGTGGTCGCCATGGGTGATGTCGCGCGGGCGCACCTTGCCCCACATCACGCGGTACACCCAGGCGGTGTAGGCCAGGATCAGGGGAACGAAGACGATGCTGCAAACTAGCATGATGAACAACGTCAAATGACTGGAAGAGGCGTCCCACACCGTCAATGACGAGCGGAGATCAGAGGAGGACGGCACGATGAAGGGGAACATCGAGGCGCCTACGCTCAGCACGATGCCAGCCACCGACAGGCCGCTAAAGATCACGGTGATGCCCTCCCAGCGGGCGCGCAGGCCCAGGAGCGCCAGCAGTGCTCCACCAATGCCCAGGACAGGTGCCAGCATCGTCCAGGGATGGTTGTGGTAGTTCGTGAACCAGCCACCAGCCACGCCCGATGCAACGGTCTTGAGCAAAGGGTTGGAAGGTCCGTTGGACACTTGCTCGCTGGTCAGCTGATAGCCGCCGACGGCGAACCACAGCCACACCCCAGCCAAGCCGTAGAGCAAGATCGTGGCGACACTCGCGAAGCTGGCATAGCGGCGCGCCCGGTCAGCCACCGTGCCTTCGATCTTCAATGCGAGCCAGGCGCCACCGTGCATGAGCAGCATGGCGACCGATACCAAGCCGGCGAGCAACGCGAACGGATTGAGCAAGCCAAAGAAGGTGCCCTGGTAAACCATGCGCATGTCCTCGGTGTAGCGGAAGGGCACGCCCTGCAGCACATTGCCCAACGCCACGCCGAAGATCAGCGCGGGCACGAATCCGCCGACAAACAGCGCCCAGTCCCAGGTGCCGCGCCATGTCGCGCTCTCCTGTTTGCTGCGGTATTTGAAGCCAACGGGTCTGAGGATGAGTGCGAACAGGATGGCGAACATCGCCAGGTAAAAGCCAGCGAAGGACATCGCATAGACATGCGGCCAGGCGGCGAAGATGGCGCCACCGCCCAGGATCAGCCAGACTTGGTTGCCTTCCCACACCGGGCCGACCGTGTTGATGACGATACGGCGCTCCACGTCGTTTCGGGCCACGAACGGCAGCAGGCTGCCCACGCCCAGGTCGAAGCCATCGGTCACGGCAAAGCCGACGAGCAGCACGCCCAGCAGCAGCCACCAGATGACGCGCAGGACGTCGTAGTCGAGGAGTGTGTGAAGGATCATGCTGCGTCTCCGGATGTTTCGAAGGTGGTGGGTTGGGACTGGCCCGCACGGACCGGTCCGATCAGTGGAGTGGCGGCTCCGTGGGATTGCGGCGTTTCCGCCTCTGGTCCCTTGCGAATGGCTTTGAGCATCAGCTTCATTTCCACGACGATCAGCGCCGTGTAAATGGCTACAAAACCCAGCAATGTGAACAGCACAGTGCCCGCGCCAAGTTCAGACACGGCCATCGCGGTCGGCAGGACGCCTTCCACGGCCCAGGGCTGGCGCCCCATTTCTGCCACGATCCATCCGCACTCGGCGGCAATCCAGGGCAGAGGAATCGACCACACCGCGAGCCGGAGCAGCCGAGGGTGAGCATCCAGCCGACGCCGGGCCGACAGCCAGAAGAATGTGGCCGTCAGCACAATGAAGAACAGGCCCAGGCCCACCATCACGCGGAACGACCAGTACAGAGGTGCAACTTGCGGCACCGTATCCCACGCGGCCTTGGCAATTTGCGCCTCGGTCGCCTGACGCGGATCGTCTACATAGGCTTTGAGCAAAAGCGCATACCCCAGGCGGTGCCCATGTAGCTCGAATGCCAGGCGTGCCTGCGGAGGAATCGCATCGGCCGAACGGGCAGCGCGGATCTGCTGCAAGGCGTCGTAGGCCTGGATGCCTTCTCGGATGTGACGGTCGGCCTGTTGCACCAGTTGGTTGATGCCTGGGATTTCCGTGTTCAGCGAGCGTGTTCCGATCAGGCCCATGACCCAGGGAACGTGCACGGCGTAGTGCGTCTTGCGGGCCTCCTGGTCGGGAAAGCCGATGGCAGTGAACGAAGCTGGCGCAGGCTCGGTCTCCCACATGGCTTCGATGGCCGCCAGCTTCATCTTCTGGTGCTCGCTCGTCGCGTAGCCGCTCTCGTCACCCAGCACCACGACCGACAGAGACGCCGCCAGGCCGAAGGAGGCCGCGACGGTCATTGAACGCTTCGCGAGTTCCGTATGACGGCCCTTGAGCAGATACCAGGCCGACACACCCAGCACAAAGATGGCCGCGACGGTGTAACCCGCCGATACCGTGTGAACAAACTTGGCTTGCGCCACCGGGTTGAACAGAACGTCGTAAAAGCTGTCCACCTCCATGCGCATCGTCTGCGGGTTGAGCTTGGCGCCCACCGGGTTCTGCATCCAGCCGTTGGCAATCAGGATCCACAGCGCCGAGAAGTTGGTCCCCAGAGCAACCAGCCAGGTCACGATGCAGTGCGCCACCTTCGACATGCGCTCCCAGCCGAAGAAGAACATGCCGACGAAGGTCGCTTCCAGGAAGAAGGCCATCAAGCCTTCTATGGCCAGCGGGGCGCCGAAGATGTCCCCCACGTAGTGGCTGTAGTAGCTCCAGTTCATGCCGAACTGGAACTCCATCACGATGCCCGTGGAAACGCCCAGCGCGAAGTTGATGCCGAACAGCACGCCCCAGAATTTGGTCATCTGGCGCCATACGGTGCGACCTGTCATGACGTACACGGTTTCCATGATGGCCAGCAGCACGGCAAGCCCGATCGTGAGCGGCACGAACAGGAAATGGTAGAGAGCCGTCATCGCGAACTGCAGCCGCGATAACCCGACGACATCGAGATCCATGGTGAAGATCCTTTCTAGAATGGATAAGGTCGAAAATCAGTGATGACGCAGCGCCGCCAGCGCCGTATCGAATTCAGGCGTGCCGCGCTGGTGCTGAGCCGCCACGCGCCCGCTATCCATCACGATGAGGCGGTCGGCGAGTCGGGCCTCGCGATGTAGGTGGGTGGCGATCAGCAGGGTCTTGGACCGGGCGTGCTGGGCCAGCCGCGCGAGTACGTCCTCGGCCGTCGGGCTGTCCAGACTCTCGCTGGGTTCGTCGAGCAGCCAGAAATCGGCCGGGTGCAGCAGCAGCCGCGCCAGGGCGAGTCGGCGCGACTGCCCCCCCGACAAGCCAAGCCCTCCTTCGCCCAGCGGTGTGTCGAGCCCCTGCGCGAACTTATGCACGTCTGTGGCCAAGCCGCTGGCCTGCAGAGCGGCCCAGAGCTGATCGTCCGATGCATCCGGCGCAGCCAAACGCAGGTTGTCGCGCAGGCTGTCTTGAAACAGCTCGGTGCGCTGCGTGAGCCAGGTACAGACTTGAGCTCGCGCTGTTCCCCTGTGCGCGTAGACCTCACCAGCAATTAACTGCAGCAGCGTGGACTTACCGGCGCCGCTGGGGCCCACTACCGCCACGCGTTCACCTGCACTAATGTGCAGGTCAATGGCGTGCAATGTCGGATCATCAGATCGACGGTAATACGTCTGCGCTGCCACCAGGCACGCGGCGGCAGCGCCACCGCCAGATCCCCCGCGTGGCGCCAACGGCGAAAACTCCTGCGTGCGCCGGGCCTCGTCGAGCCGTGGGCCAAGGCGGCGAATCGCGAGCCAACTGCGTCCGGCATCCAGCGCTCCTCGGCGCAAAGACGAGAACGGCTCCAAAGCCCCCAATACCATCAGCAGCGCCAGCGCCGCAAGGGGCGTGCTCAGCGCTTCGACGCTGGCCAGTGCACCCACTGCCAGCAAGACACCACTCACCACCAGATGTCCGCACACGGCAAGAAGCCAGCCGCTGCGGGTGTCGATGCGATGCAGTCGGTCGTCGGCCTGCGCCATCCGGGCGTCGGTTCGCGCAATCGCTTGGCACTGCCACTGCAGCTGCCCACTCATCGCCAATTCGGTTTGGCCGGCAACGAGGTCAACGGATTGCGCGCGCAGCCGCTCCAGGCGCAGCGCTCGGCGCGTCGAGTCTGCGCGAGCACTGTGCGCGACGACGATTGCCACACCTCCGCCGCAGAGCACTAACCACACAAACACAACGCTGCCAAGGCGCCAGTCCAGCGCTCCCAGCACAGCACCTGTCAGCAGCGCGGCGCCAAAGGAAGCAATCGCAGGCACAAGCGCGCGCAGGTAGACGGACTCCAAAGCGTCGATGTCCTGCGTGAGACGGAATAGCAAACGCGCTGGCTGGCGAAGCATCGCCTGTGCCGCCTGCGGCCATGCCCAGCCGCGGAACAGGCGCTCGCGCAGGGCGGCCAGCACCGCGAAAGTGGCATCGTGCGTGACAACGCGCTCCGCGTATCGGCTCGCCGTGCGTCCCAAGGCCAGCAGACGGATGCCCGCGCTGGGGACGAACACGTTGAAGACCAGGCCTGCACCCGCGGACAAACCTGCCAGAGCCGTTGCCGTGATGAACCAGCCCGAGAGGCCCAGCAGGGCCATGCCCGCCAGCACGGTCAATGTGGCCAGCAGCGTTCCGAGCAGCATCCGCAGACCGCCCGTCCGGACGAACAGGCGCAGGACGTTGAGCTGATCGCGGTGTGAATTTGCGCGTACCTTCATGCGGCCCTCCTCTGTGCCGGCGCGGCATCGAGTTGGCTGACGTCAATGACGCGGCCAATTCGTGCCGCGAGTGACCTGTCGTGCGTGGCAACGATGAGGGTGCGGCCGCGGGCGATGCGCAGCAGCGAGTCGATCACGGCCTGTGCGGTGTCTCGGTCCAGGTGGGCTGTTGGCTCGTCCAGCAGCCACAGATCCGCATGCGGCATGGCTGCGATGCGGGCCAGCGCGAGCCGAACTGCTTCGCCGCCGGACAGGCCGATGCCGCCTTCGCCCAGCGGGCTGTCCGGGGCGAGGTGGACGACCGTGCCGAGACCCGCCAGTCGCAGTGCCGCACTTACGTCGCGGCGCGAGATGGCTGGACGATGCAGGGCGACGTTGTCGTACACCGAACCGGAGAACAAATGCGGTTTCTGACCGACCCATGCCATCCGGCTGCGCAAGATCGCAGCACTGCGGTCATCCAGCAGTTCGCCCGCGATGCGCACGGTGCCGCTGGTGATGGGAGCCAACCCGGCGATGACGGACAGCAAAGTGGATTTGCCGGCTCCGCTGGCGCCCATCAGCGCCACATGCTCGCCAGCACCGATGTGCAGATCGGCTTTCTCGAACACCGGTGCTTCACCGGCATGCTCAAAGCGCAGTCCCTCGATGTCGACCGTTGGAGGGCCGGCCATTGGAGTGCTTGGATGGGCGACAGGGCCATGCGTTGCGCCCGGCAGAGGTCCACCCCCACGCTGCAGCGTGGCAAGCACGTCCAACGCGGCATGGCCTGCGGCCTTGTCATGCCAGGCTGCTGACAGGTCGCGCAGCGGTTCGAAAAAGGCCGGAGCCAGCAAGAGGATGAAGAGCGCTTCGCCGAGCGTGAGTCGCCGGCCCCAAACGCCGATGTCGATCTGGCCTAACAGATGGAAACCGACATACACCGCGACAAACGCAACCGCGAGAGCCGAAAAGAGCTCCAACGCTGCGGACGACAGGAAAGCAATGCGCAGCACGTGCATCGTGCGCCGTCGCAGGTCTTCGGCACAGGCGCGCACGCGCTGCGCGGTGGCGTCCACGGCGCCCAGCGCGCGCAGTGTGCTCAACCCGCGCAAGCGGTCCAGCAGGAAGCCGTTCATACCGCCCAATGCCCGCAGATGTTCTTCGCTGGCCGCCTTCGCACGCCAGCCGACGAACACCATGGCCAACGGAATCAGGGGAGCTGCCGTAACCAGGATCAAAGCTGCGGCCCAAGACAGCCCGACCACTGCAAGCACAATCACGGGCGGAATGAGCGCAACGCGCCATCTTGCGGGTTCGTAACGCAGCAGCCATGACAGGAGCGCATCCGCTTGCTCGCCGATGGCGCTTGCCGCCTCCCCTGAGGCCGGCCGCTCCCGGTTCAATGGCGAACTGCTTGCCAGTACCGCGCAGGCATGCGCGCGCACCTCGCTGACATAGCGCCGTGCTGCGACGAAGAGCTGGCGGTTTCCCCATGCTTCGCCACTTGCGCGTACAACGCCCAACGCTGCGAAAGCCGCAGCCGGCCATATGGCATCGATCAAGCCACCGCCTTCGGCCAGACGCTGCACGGCCCAAGCCAGCACGGCGGCCTGGCCAAGCCATATCAACGACGCGCCAGCAACCACGAGGGCGCCGGCACGGCTGCCGGGCGGCGGGCCAAGAGGCCCGATCACGGGCCGAGCGCAAGTCAAGCCTGCGCGTATGCCAGCCGCTTCGGAACGGGGCATGAGGACTCTCCAGACAGGTATCGCGGGGAGCGGCACGCGCGCACGACAACCCTGCGCGAGGGGCGCAGAGGCTCAGGCGTGGCGAGCCGCGTGGAAGCGAGGGGTCAGGAGAATCGAGGCGGCGCGCGGCTGTGGTGCGCGGGCCAAACGGCCGCCGGCAGGGGCGGCGTCAGTGCGGGCGGCGCAGGCACACCGCGCACGGTGCCATCGGCCAGCACCAGCACGCCGGGCGCATGGGCGACGGCGGGCAGGTCCTGCTGGAGCCGGCAGTACGGGCAATGCTCGCCCGTGTGGATATTGTTCTTTTGGTCGTCGGGTGCTTCGTCGGTATCGACGGCGATCAGCTTGGTGCCGGTGGAAGTACACACCTCGATCCAAGCCTGGCCGGAAGACGAGACCAGAAAATGGCTCAGCGACGGCGCAAGAACACCCCAGAGGACAGCCAGAATGGCTATCCACAGGATGGGTGAATGCAGGCGGAGCCGAACCATTTGCAGTGGCAGTGTTACAGCAGCCACCTTGGGCCACAGCTATAGGATTTCAAAGATTCAGAAATGTTTGAAAGTTTAGTGGCTGGCATCAGGGTTGTCACCAGATCTTTTAATTTGATGAAGGGCAGAGACGTCGCCTTGATGTGCAACAAAAGCCCGTGCAATAATCTGGGTTTTCCGAAACTTCTAAAAGTTCAGGATCGTGACTCCCCTTGTTCATACTTTCGTCAGCCACTTCGGCGAGATGGGCAGCCGCTGGGGGATCAACCGCACGGTGGGGCAGATCTACGCCTTGTTGTTCGTGACGGAGCGGCAACTGCATGCGGACGACATCGGCGAGCAGTTGGGCATTTCCCGCTCCAACGTGAGCATCGGACTCAAGGAACTGCAGTCCTGGGGGCTGGTTCGGCAGAGTCGTATTCCTGGCGACCGGCGCGAATACTTCTCCTCGTTGGGTGATGTGTGGGAAATCTTCCGCGTGGTGGCCGCCGAGCGCCGTCGGCGTGAGGTAGCGCCTACGCTCTCGGTGCTGCGCGAGTCGCTGTTGGCCGACACCACCTCGCCCGAAGACGCCTTCGCTCAGCAGCGCATGCGCGAGATGCACGATCTGGTGGACCTGGCCAACAACTGGTTCGATGACTTGCAACGGCTCTCGCCCGAGTCCATGGCGCAGTTGATGAAGATGGGCTCCAAGGTGCAGAAGCTGCTCACGGCCAAGGACCGATTGTTTGGGGCCTCGACGGGCACTGACGGCTGATATGACCCTGGTCTTGCGCCGGCTCCGCACCCGAATCCTCTGCATCGCCGCACTGGCGGTCCTGTTTGGATCGGTCGCGCCGTCGTTGACCATCTTCCTGGCTTCGTCTTCCGGCCAAGCCTGGATCGAAGTCTGTACCTCCACCGGCACCAAACTGGTCGCGGTGGATGTGGACGAAACACCCGACGACCAGAAGAACAGCATCCACACGGGCGTGCATTGCCCGTACTGCCGTCTCCAGCAGGACCTGCCCGCCGTCGCCAATGCGCCCGGCGTGCTGGTGCTGGCCGATGGCACCGTGCGCGGCGTGCCCGCGCCGCCTGCGCTGACGCCACCCCTGCCGGCGGCCGTCTGGCCCGCGCACCACAGCCGCGCGCCGCCTCGCTTCTCCTGACCCCTCGCTTCCACGCGGCTCGCCGCGCCTGAGCCCCTGCGCCCCGCGCGCAGGGGCGCCGTGCGCGCGTGCCGCACCCCGTGATAAATGTCTGGAGAATTCCATGCCTTTCCTCGAAAAGGCGATGCGCGCCATGACGCACCTGAACATCGGTGCCGCCATCGCCATGTTTGCCTGGATCCTGTGGTCCGGCCAACAGATCGTCAATGGCGACGTGCCCGTCGCCTCCCGTTCCTCCGCCGCATCGCCGGCTCAGCCCAAGCCCGTGGCCGAGTCGAGCCTGCGCGCACCTGCGGAGGCCAAGCCATGAGCCGTTGGTTTTCCGTGCGCGGCGCCCGCCGCGGCATCAAGTTGTCCGCGCTGGCCGTCGCGCTCTGGCTCAGTTGGGCCGTCGGCTTCACGCAAGGCAGTGCGCCTGTACCGCCGGGTGCCGCCCACGCCGCGCCTCCGTCCTCCTCGCCGCCGTGCTGCCAGCCGGTGCCCAGCACCTGAAGCCGCTCGGCATCCAAGGAGACAGCCATGGACATCATCGGGTTCTATCCCACCTTCTACATGCCCTGGATCGGTTCGGCCTGGGTCATGGGCATCATCGGCGTGATCCACGTCGTGGCCTCTCACACATCGGTCGGCGCATCCTTCCTGTTCGCGCTGCTGGAGACCAAGGCCTACCGCGAGAACAAGCCGGAGCTGATGGACTTCATCAAACGCTACGGCAAGTTCCTGCTCGTGTTCTCGTACATCGTCGGTTCCGTCACCGGCGTGGGCATCTGGTACGCCATCACCATCGCCAGTCCGCGCGGTACGGCCGGGCTGATCCACAGCTTCGTCTGGGTGTGGGCCGCCGAGTGGGTGTACTTCACCGTGGAGGTGATCGGTGTCTATGCACTGGTCTACCTGATCGGCAAGATCGACGCGCGCACGCACCTCAAGCTCACCTGGGCTTTCGCGCTCGCGTCGTGGGCGACGATGCTGCTGATCGTCGGGATCATCTCTTTCATGATGTGGCCGGGCAACGACGCCTGGTACCAGACGGGCTCGACCAACGACGCCTTCTACAACATCAACTTCTTCGCGCACCTGGGCGTGCGCACGGGGTCGATGCTGGTGATGGCGGCCATCGTCGGCCTGATGGTGGTCGCGGGCATGAAGGACAAGCCCGAGGCGCTGCGCAAGAGCGTGGTGCGCACCATCACGCCCATGGGCCTGATAGGCGGTGCGGTCGCCGTAATCATGTTCTTCTACTACCTCCAGACCCTGCCGCACAACGCGCTGGTGATGCTGGATTCGCACCTGCTGCCGCGCTATGCCTGGGGCATGATCGCCGTCGTCGCGGTGACCGTGGCCTACCTGGTGTTTGCCTGGTGGCGTCCGCTGTGGGTCACGACCTGGGTGGCCGTGCCCCTGTTCCTGTTCATCGGCATCGTGGGCGTCTGGCCGGAGGAACGCATGCGAGAGAGCATGCGCAAGCCTTATGTGGCAGGCCAGTACATCTACGGCAACCAGGTGATCGCGCGCGACGTGCCCGGCAAGGGCATCCAGGGCGAGGTGGATGTGATCGCCGAGAAAGGGCTGCTCAAGCTGCATCCCTTCATTCCGGACCGGTTGCGCACCGTCACGCCGGAGAACCAGATCGAGGTGGGCCGCGTGCTGGCCAAGATCTCCTGCGCCAACTGCCATGCGCTGGAGCCGGGTGCGCCGCTGCGCAACATCCCGGACAAGTTCTACGGCTCCACCGACAAGGACTTGATCGCGGCCTTCATCAATGGCCCGCTCAAACACGGTGCCGTCACTTACATGCCGCGCATCGACCTGCCGGCCGAAGAAGTCGAGGCCATCGCGGCGTTCCTGGCCGATGCCAATGCGCGCCGCGCCGCTGGCCAAGCCCCATCCACCGTGTCGGCCCAGGCCGGCGTGAAACAGGAGTAAGACCATGGACATCGGAACCGTTCTGCATGCCATGCGCGATCCGGCGGGCATACCGTCCCACCCGGTCATCTTCCAGGTGCTGATGATCGTTACCTGGATCTTCCACATCGCCTTCGTCCACATGACGCTGGGCACGGCTGCGTTCGCGATCTATGCCTTCTACAAGCGTGCACCCGGCACGCACTGGGAGCAGCTCTCGATGGCGATGACCAAGGCGGCCAAGGTCGGGGTCTCTCTGCTGATCGTGCTGGGCGTCGCGCCGCTGCTGTTCACCCAGGTCATCTACGACCCGCAGTGGTACACCGCCAGCGTGCTGTCGGCGCGCTGGCTGATCGCGTTCATCTTCACGCTGATCATCGGTTATTGCTCGTGGTTCGTTTTCTACTACAGCAACCACGAGGGAGCGAAGAAGCGGCTGGGCGTGTTTGCGTTGGTTGGCTTGGGGTTGTTCCTGCTCGACGGCCTGATCATGCATGTGCTGGCCTACCAGTCGCTGCTGCCGGATCAGTGGATGAACTGGTACGCGCCGGGCGGGGTGGTGGACAGCCGGGGTGCCACGCTGCACGCCATCCAGTGGCCGCGCTACCTGTTCATCATCAGCCTGTCACTGCCGGCGTTGGGGTTGTACCTCATGGCCTACGCGGACTACTTCCGTGGTCGGCCGGATCGAGCACCCGAGTACCTCGCGCTCGCGCGCAGCCTCGGCCATCGGTTGGCCATGCGGGGCCTGGTGATCTCGTTCGTGCTGCTGCTGGCCTGGCAGTTCGTGCATCCGGCCAGTACCCGGCTGAGCTGGCACCCGGTGGGATGGGCGCTCGGAGCTTCGCTGCTGGCACTGGCCTGGTGGGTGCAGCGTCGAGGCCTGCAGGTGCATGGCTATCAGCCGATGCTGGCCGGCCTGGGCGTGCTCGGTGTGCTGGCCGTGTGGCGAGAACTGATCCGCATCCGCTACATGCTGCCCTTTGGCTACGACATCACGGACTACACCGTGCATGCCGACTGGCCGTCCATGGTCCTGTTCTTCTCCACCTTCATTGGCGTGGGTGGTCTGGTGGGCGGCTTCTTCCTCACCACCATTTACCGCGCCGGCCGCGTGCAGGGCCTCTACACCGCCGAGCGCGGCGTCGCGCGCCTGGGAACCGCCGCCGTGGTGGTGCTGGGTGTGTGGATCACGGTCTTTTTCGCGTACGGCATCACGATTTGGATGCGCAACGCCTTCACCCTTTGAACGCAGGAGACTCACAATGACAACGATTGCACGGCGGGCCACCACGGCCCTCATATTCGTGGCCGCTTGGCTGGGACTGGCTTCCACCGCGTCGGCACAGCTTCCCGACATCGCAGCGGGCAAGAAGCGGGCGCAGGTCTGCTTCGCCTGCCATGGCGAGAACGGCGTGTCCAAGATCAGCGGCACGCCACATCTCGCGGGGCAGGACCGCGCCTACCTGATCAAGGCGATGCAGGCCTACCGCAACGGTCAGCGGCAAGATCCGACGATGGTCGCTATGGTCAAGCCGCTGAGCGATACGGACATGGTGAATATCGCCACCTATTTCCATCTGGCGGTGAAGAACGCGCGCGGTGAGACGCTGGCTTCGGTGATCGAGACCAACGAGCGGATCAAGCCTGTGGCGAGCGTGGCTGTGGCCGAGGCGCCTGCTGCTCCGGCTGTGCCACGATCCGCGGACGCGGTCTACAACGCGAGCTGCGCAGCGTGCCACGCCAGCGGCGTTGCAGGTGCGCCCAAGGTCGGAGACAAGGCTGCGTGGAGCGCCCGAATCGCGCAAGGCAGCGACAAGCTGCTGGAGCATGCGATCAAGGGTTTAAATGCCATGCCCGCACGCGGGGGCTGCTCAGACTGCTCCGATGAGGACATCAAGAAGGTTGTCGACTACATCGTGGGAAAGAGCAGGTGAACATGCTGGCAGTCGTCGCACATTACAGAACGGGTCTGCCCGATCGGATCATGGTCACGCACCGAGTACGGCCCGCTCCGCATGCGCGCAAAAGGGTTTGGATGAGTCGGCGCATGCGAGAAGCGTTGAAAATCCGAAGGAGATACCCTGCCCGGTATGCCATGTCCGCAGTAGCATTTGTGGCGGTGGTGGTCGGGATGCTCGCAGCAATGCGCCCCTCGCCGCAAGAGCTGAATACTGACGTGTGTACCAAGGCTCCCTATGTCGGGCCGCTATTTGATAACGGACTGGATCTGGAAGCTCCTGGGGGGAATGACTTCGGCAGGCTCGCCATCACCATTGCTAAAGGGAAGTAGACCCAGTCTGAGGGTCGGGGGCGATTCAAGCCTCAGATCTGATCGCTTGGACCTACTGCCCGCCTAGTATCTGTAAGCAACCTCGGGCATCGCGCGACCACAATCATCATGGATAGAGTGAAAGCGGCGCGTGACTCGCTGGTGAAGTTCGTCGGGCCTGCCGACGTGATACATGCGTTGGATATGTCGCGCCGCCGACGGCGGCTCGACCAGGATGGCTGGTCGCTACTAGCCGGTGAACTTCAAGCCGCGGCGAACCGCTCCTTGGCCAGCTTCGTGCCTTCTGCCAGCGCTTGCAGCTTGCGCCACGCCACGTCCCGCCCCATCGGTGCCAGGCCGCAATTGGTACATGGGAACAGCCGCTCCTTCGGCACGAACTCCAGCGCCCGGCCGATGGTGTCGGCCACTTCCTCGGGGGTCTCGACCACGTCGCTGGCCACATCGATCACGCCAACCATCACGTCCTTGCCGGCCAGCAGCTTCATCAGGTCGGGCGGCACATGGGAGTGGATGCACTCCAGGCTCACCTGGTCGATGCGGCTCTTGGCCAGCGCGGGAAACACCGCCTCGTACTGGAGCCATTCGTCGCCCAGGGTGCTCTTCCAGTCGGTATTGGCCTTGATGCCGTAGCCGTAGCAGATGTGCACCGCCGTGGTACAGGTCAAACCCTGCGCCGCGCGCTCAAGCGCCTGCACGCCCCAGTCGGCGGCATCCTTCATGTAGACATTGAAGGCGGGTTCATCGAACTGGATGATGTCCACGCCGTCGGCTTGCAGCGCGAGCGCTTCCTGGTTGAGCAGTTCCGCAAACGCGAAGGCCATCTTGACCCTTCCTTCGGTGTCTCCGCCGTAGAAGCGGTCTGCCACGGTGTCGACGATGGTCATGGGGCCGGGCAGGGTGAACTTGAGCTTCTTCTTCGTGTGCGCACGCGCCAGCTGCGCCTCGAATGCATGCACACGGCCCTTCAGGCGCAGGCTTGAGACCACCTGCGGCACCATCGCGTCGTAGCGGTTGTCGCGGATGCCCATCTTCACCTTGTTCTCGAAGTCGATGCCCTCGACCTGTTCGAGGAAACCATGCACGAAATGCTGGCGCGATTGCTCGCCGTCGCACACGATGTCCAGGCCTGCGTCTTCCTGGGCCTTGATCCACAGCAGGGTCGCATCGGCTTTCGCCTGGAGCAGTGCATCGCCTTCGGCCCTCCACTGGGGCCAGAGCTTGTTGGTTTCAGCCAGCCAAGCAGGTTTGGGCAGGCTGCCGGCGATGGAGGTTTCAAACATCCGAGAAGTCCTTTAAAGAAAAATGGGTGCGGCGAGCGTACTTCGGGCCGCTATGCCCGGGTGAAAAATGGTCTGTGTATTTTTGAAGGGTCAGAGTGCGCAGCTGGCAGCCCATTGCTCAAGCACGTTCTTGTACGGCTTGATGAAGTGCTCCTCCGCAAATTTCCCCTGCTTGACGGCCAACTGGCTGCGTTCTTCCCGGTCATAGACGATTTGCGTTGACGAGTAATCCTGATTTTTCAGGCTTGGCTGATAGATATTGCCCGCCGCAGCATTGGCGTTGTAGATTTCCGGGCGGTAGATCTTTTGAAAGGTCTCCATCGTGCTGATGGTGCCGATCAACTCGAGATTCGTGTAGTCGCCCAGCAGGTCGCCGTGAAAGTAGAAAGCTAATGGGGCAACGCCATTCGGTGGCATGAAGAAGCGCACTTGCATCCCCATCTTGGCGAAATACTGGTCGGTCGACGACAGTTCATTCTGCTGGTACTCGATGCCCAGTATTGGGTGCCGGTTGTCGGTCTGCCGGTAGGTCTTGCTGGTCGAGGCGCTGATGCAGATGACAGGCGGCTTGCCAAAGCGCTCTCTGTACACGCTCGAGTTGGCAAATTTCCTGAACAGCTTTCCATGCAAATCGCCAAAATCATCCGGAGTGCTGAACTCCGCGCGATGGGCGTTGTACTCTGGAAGCAGGACGCTGAAGTCGTAGTCGCGTACGTAGGAGGAGAAGTTGTTTCCCACAATGCCATCGATGCGCCTGTTCGCCCGCTTGTCGATGATGTGGGTCTTCAGTATCTCGATCAACGGAAATGCACCATCGCTGCTTTGGGCATCGATGTTCATCTCGACAGAAATGATCTCGAGTTCGACGGCGTAGCGATCTCCCGCCGGATTGTCCCAATGCGCCAGCTCATTGAAGCGGTTGTCGATCATCCGAAGGGTGTTGCGCAGGTTCTGCTGCCGGCTCTTTCCACGGGCCAGGTTGGCAAAGTTGGTGGTGATGCGCGTGTTGTCCGATGGCTCGTAGTTCTCATCGAAGCGGATGCTCTTGAGGTCAAAGCGAAATTCTTCGTGCATGGCGATGGGGTTTGATGTTTTTGAAATAAGACGATGGCTGCTTCAGGCCAGGGCCATTTCGTCGGCGCGCAAGGGATTGGTGCGGCGCGTCAGTTCGACGAGTGGCAACGCCCGTTGAACCGCCAGCCTGGCCCGCTCGATCAAGGCCTCGTCCCGCAGGCTGTAATCCACGAAGTCCTTGTCGGTGGCATAGACGCCCAGCGGCAAGGTGCGTACCTGAAAAAAGCTGAACAGCGGCCGCAGCTGGTGGTCGATCACCAGGGCATGGCGCTCGCTGCCGCCGGTGGCCGCCAACAAGACGGGCTTGTCGATCAATGCGTCCTGGTCAATGAAGTCGAAGAAGTGCTTGAACAGTCCCGTGTAGGAGCCGCGGTAGACCGGTGTTGCCACCACCAGGACATCCGCCTGCTCGACCGCCGCCAGCTCCCGCTCCACCGTGTCGGGCAGTTGAGACCGCCAGACCGCACCGGCCAGCTGCGGCGCGAGCTGGCCCAGTTCGACCAGATGTTGGTGGCACGGAATTTCGTCGGCGATCAGATCCAGCAGGTGCTCTGCCAGGGCCGCAGCCTTGGAGGGGCGCTGCAGCCCGCCGGAAACCGCTACTACCCGAAGTGGACGTGTCATTTTTGCTTTCATAGGGCTGCAACCGAACAATGGGTGTGAATGCTATTGATGTATGTCAATGAAGTAAAATGGTCTTATTTCACAAATCCATGAATGAGATTCATTGAATGCTTGAGCGCATCCACCTCAGCATCGTTCAGCAGGTCGAGAAGCAAGGGTCGTTGACGGCCGCCGCGGGCGTGCTGAACCTGACCCAGTCGGCCCTGAGCCACAGCATGAAGAAACTGGAGCAGCAACTGGGCACCGACATCTGGCTGCGCGAGGGCCGCAGCCTGCGGTTGACGCAGGCAGGCCAGTACCTGCTGGCGGTGGCCAACCGAGTGCTGCCGCAGCTGGACTTGGCCGAGGAGCGCCTGGGCCAGTTCGCGCAGGGCGAGCGCGGTGCGCTGCGCATCGGCATGGAATGCCACCCTTGCTACCAGTGGCTGCTCAAAATCGTTGCGCCTTATCTGGCGTCCTGGCCCGATGTCGAAGTGGACGTCAAGCAGAAGTTCCAGTTCGGCGGGATCGGCGCGCTCTTCGGTTACGAGATCGACCTGCTGGTCACGCCCGACCCGCTGTTCAAGCCGGGGCTGAAGTTCGAACCCGTGTTCGACTACGAGCAGGTGCTGGTCGTGGCCAAAGACCACCCCCTGGCTTCTACGGCCTACGTGAAGCCCCAGCAGCTGACCCGGGAAGTGCTCATCAGTTACCCCGTGGACATCGAACGCCTGGACATCTACAGCCAGTTCCTGTTGCCGGCCGGCGTGACGCCCAAGCGCCACAAAGCCATCGAAACCACCGACATCATGGTGCAGATGGTGGCCAGCGGCCGCGGTGTCGCCGCGCTGCCGCGCTGGCTGGTCGAGGAATATGCGGCCAGGATGGACGTGGTGCCTGTGCGGCTGGGCGCGCGCGGTATTGCCAAGCAGATCTTCCTGGGCGCACGCGAGGCGGATACCGCCATTGACTACGTGCGGGCCTTCGTCGAACTGGCCCGCCAGCCTGCAACTGCCACCACCGCTATTGCCCAAGGAGCCAAGGGATGAACACCACCGTCGAACGCAAAGCGCTTGCGCTGCCCGGAGGCCACGACAAGGTGCTGCTGCATTCGTGCTGCGCGCCGTGCTCAGGCGAGGTCATGGAGGCCATGCTGGCCTCGGGCATTGACTACACCATCTTTTTCTACAACCCCAACATTCATCCGCTCAAGGAATACGAGCTGCGCAAGAACGAGAACATCCGCTTCGCGGAGCAGTTCGGCGTGCCCTTCGTCGATGCGGACTACGACCGGGACAACTGGTTCGAGCGCGCCAAGGGCATGGAGCACGAGCCCGAACGCGGCGTGCGCTGCACCATGTGCTTCGACATGCGTTTCGAGCGCACGGCGCTGTATGCGCATGAGCACGGCTTTCCGGTGATCACCAGTTCCCTGGGCATCTCGCGCTGGAAGAACATGCAGCAGATCAATGACTGCGGCGTGCGTGCGGCGGCCAAGTACTCTGGCCTGATGTACTGGGAATACAACTGGCGCAAGGGCGGCGGCTCGGCGCGCATGATCGAGATCAGCAAGCGCGAGAACTTCTACCAACAGGAATACTGCGGCTGCGTCTACTCGCTGCGCGACACGAACCGCCACCGCGTGGAAAGCGGCCGCGAGCGCATCCAGCTCGGCGTGACGTTCTACGGTGACGAACAGCCCCCCAAAGATTGACGCGCCTTGCCGGGTGAGCGATGCCGCTCCATGGCTTCCAACCGACCCGATCAGCGCTGGCGGGTCGGAACTCTCCCAACAGTCGCCAGATATGGCAAGCCCCTTGCTTCATTCCGACAAGTCCAAGCCCATCGGCAACATCACCGACGCCTATTCGTTAGAGGTCAACGCGAAGGATATCTCTGCGCTGACCGCAGCGGCGCCGCGTGTATTGCCCGGGTCAACCATTTCCATTCCCTACCTGGCGAACCAGGACAACGACGCGCGACTGGCCGCAGCGCAGGCCGTTCGCGGACTCGGCTTTGAGCCCATGCCTCACCTCGCTGCACGCCGTATCGCCTCGTTCGCAAAACTGGAGTCGTTCATCCAGCGCGCGGTCGCGGAAGCCGGCGTCAAGCGTTGCTTCGTGATCGCTGGAGATCCGTCCACCCCGCTGGGGCCGTTTGCCGACAGCTCCTCACTGATCGAATCAGGCGTGTTCGAGCGCTCGGGCATTCAGATGGTCGGCGTGGGTGGCCATCCCGAGGGCCATCCGGTCATGAGCACATCTGATCGTTGGAAAGTGCTCGAACACAAGTGTCGCTGCATCGAAGGGCGCGGCATGGCGCCCTTGATCGTCACGCAATTTGCCTTCGATGCCGACATCGTGCTGGCCTGGCTGGAAGCCCTGCGCGGGCGTGGCGTCGAACATCCCGTACGCGTGGGCGTGCCGGGCCCTGCAGGCGTGGCGGTGCTGGCGCGCTATGCCGCCTTGTGTGGCGTTAGCGCATGCGCGTCGATGTTGTCCAAGTACGGCATCTCGATCAGCAAGCTGTTCGGCATAGCAGGCCCGGATCTCTTTGTGGATCGTCTGACCACCCGCCTGACCGAAGCACATGGAAAGGTGAGCCTGCATTTCTTTCCATTCGGAGGCATCGCTCAGTCCGTGAAGTGGGTAGAGCAGTACTGCTCGCGTGCCGAGCCTGAACAACCCATCGACACGGCTCCCATGTGATTACTGCGCCTCCAGCAGTCGCTTGCACTGGCATGCCCCATAGAAGCAGACCTCGTTGGGGCGAACGCTTCGAGAGCATCCTACCGCCCGCCTCAGCCTTCGCGTTGCGCAAGCGCCCCATGGGCGCGATCCCATTGGCACAGGACACACGCGGCCAACATCACCGGACGCAGGCGCAAGTGCCACATCGAAATGGATCGCCCGCATCATCGGCTTCGACGGTGCGAGCTATCGATTGGCAGATTGGGGGGGCAAACACGATAAACGCCCTTCTCGAACTGCCTTCTGTAGGAAGATGGTGATAGACCGAAACTTTGATGATGCGACTTTGCTCGCTGAGACATCCTTACGTTTGCCACTGCAAAGCGCCTATGTGGCACTTAGCTCGCAAATCAGCAAGGATGCGTAGCGACCAAAATATGGACTAACCTGTTATTCCATAAGACCTTTTACGGAACTGTCCGTCTACATCAAAGACTTGACAGCGGACATTTTTCATGCCATCAGGCCTGGGCCTTCAGGTAGTTTTCCACGCCGTCGAGCACTTCCTTGTGTGCGGCCTCGATGCCTTCCCAGCCCAGCACCTTGACCCACTTGCCTTCTTCCAGGTCCTTGTAGTGCTCGAAGAAGTGGCTGATGGCCTTCAGGCGCATGGGGTTCACGTCGTCCACGGTCTTCCAGGGCTCGTACATCTTCAGGATCTTGGTGGTGGGCACGGCCAGCACCTTGCCGTCGATGCCGGCTTCGTCTTCCATCTTCAGGATGCCCAGCGCGCGGCAGGGCACGACCACGCCGGGGTGCAGCGGGTACGGGGTGATGACCAGCACGTCCACCGGGTCGCCGTCGCCCGAGAGGGTCTGGGGCACGTAGCCGTAGTTGCAGGGGTAGTACATGGCCGTGGTCAGGAAACGGTCCACGAAGACGGCGCCCGACTCCTTGTCCACCTCGTACTTGACGGGATCGGACTCCGCCGGGATCTCGATCACCACGTTGAAGGTTTCAGGAAGGTTCTTGCCGGGCTTGACGTTGTTCAGCGACATGGGTTTGGGGGGTCTGAGTAAGGATGTGGAGCGCATCGCGCCAGGGCTGCCACGCTGCGGCCATGGTGCGAAACGGCCACGGATTTTAGGCGCTCGCGCCTTGCACCTTGCTTGCAGCGGCTGCTTTGGCGTTAAATGGCTGCGTTGGCCAATCGTCTCCCCCCATGTCTCCCCTTCGGCGGGACGCGAGGAAGCAACGCAGCGGAAGCAATTTCCACCGGCGTTGCTTCCACCCGTGTACCCTTTTTTGGAGACCGAGTATGGCGGCATCGACGGCATTGACTTCCCCTCTGATACTGGCCCTGGTTTGCGGATTGCTCGCGGTAGCCTACGGGCTGTGGGCCCGGGGCTGGATCCTGGCCAAGGACCCGGGCAACCCGCGCATGCAGGAAATCGCCGCCGCCATCCAGGCGGGCGCTGCGGCCTACCTGGCGCGCCAGTACAAGACCATCGCCCTCGTCGGCGTGGTGCTGGCGCTTTTGATCGGCATCTTCCTCGACGCCACCACGGCCATCGGCTTCGTGGTGGGCGCCGTGCTCTCCGGGGCCTGCGGCTTCATCGGCATGAACGTCTCCGTGCGCGCCAACGTGCGCACGGCCCAGGCCGCCACCCAGGGCATGGGGCCGGCGCTCGACGTGGCATTCCGCGGCGGCGCCATCACCGGCATGCTGGTGGTGGGGCTGGGGCTGCTGGGCGTCACTGGCTTCGCCTGGTTCCTGCTGGGCCGCGCCGGGGCAGATGCCTCGCTGGCCAGCACGCTCAACCCGCTGATCGGCTTCGCCTTCGGCTCCTCGCTCATCTCCATCTTCGCGCGCCTGGGCGGCGGCATCTTCACCAAGGGCGCCGACGTGGGCGCCGACCTGGTGGGCAAAGTGGAGGCCGGCATTCCCGAGGACGACCCGCGCAACCCCGCCGTCATCGCCGACAACGTGGGTGACAACGTGGGCGACTGCGCCGGCATGGCCGCCGACCTGTTCGAGACCTATGCCGTCACGCTCATCGCCACCATGGTGCTGGGCGCGCTGCTGGTGGGGGCTGCCCCCACGGCGGCCGTGGCCTACCCGCTGGCGCTGGGCGCGGTGTCCATCGTGGCCTCCATCATCGGCTGCTTCTTCGTCAAGGCCAGCCCGGGCATGAAGAACGTGATGCCCGCGCTATACAAGGGCCTGGCCATCGCGGGCGTGCTCTCGCTGGTCGCGTTCTGGTTCGTCACCGCCTGGGTGGTGCCCGACAACGCGCTGGGCGCCACGGGCGCACAGGCGCGCCTGTTCGGCGCCTGCGCCACGGGCCTGGTGCTGACGGCCGCGCTGGTGTGGATCACCGAGTTCTACACCGGCACGCAGTATTCGCCCGTGCGCCACATCGCCCAGGCATCGACCACGGGCCACGGCACCAACATCATCGCAGGGCTGGGCGTGTCGATGCGTTCCACGGCATGGCCGGTGCTGTTCGTGTGCATCGCCATCGTGGTGTCGTACGCGCTGGCCGGGCTCTACGGCGTGGCGGTGGCAGCCATGTCCATGCTGTCCATGGCGGGCATCGTGGTGGCGCTGGACGCCTACGGCCCGATCACCGACAACGCCGGCGGCATCGCCGAAATGGCCGAGCTGCCCAGCAGCGTGCGCGACATCACCGACCCGCTGGACGCCGTGGGCAACACCACCAAGGCCGTGACCAAGGGCTACGCCATCGGCTCGGCGGGCCTGGCGGCGCTGGTGCTGTTCGCCGACTACACGCACAAGCTGGAAAGCTATGGCATGGCGGTGCGCTTCGACCTGTCCGACCCCATGGTCATCGTCGGGCTGTTCATCGGCGGGCTGATTCCCTACCTGTTCGGCGCCATGGCCATGGAGGCCGTGGGCCGCGCCGCGGGCAGCGTGGTGGTGGAGGTGCGCCGCCAGTTCGCCGAGATCAAGGGCATCATGGAAGGCACGGCCAAGCCCGAGTACGGCAGGGCCGTGGACATGCTGACCAGCGCCGCCATCAAGGAAATGATCGTACCCAGCCTGCTGCCCGTGGCCGTGCCCATCGTGGTGGGCCTGCTGCTGGGGCCGAAGGCGCTCGGGGGCCTGCTCATGGGCACCATCGTCACCGGCCTGTTCGTGGCGATTTCCATGTGCACCGGCGGCGGCGCCTGGGACAACGCCAAGAAGTACATCGAGGACGGCCACCACGGCGGCAAGGGCAGCGAGGCGCACAAGGCTGCCGTCACCGGCGACACCGTGGGCGACCCGTACAAGGACACGGCCGGCCCGGCGGTGAACCCGCTCATCAAGATCATCAACATCGTGGCGCTGCTCATCGTGCCGCTGGTGGTCAAATTCCATGCAGGCTGAAGCGGCCTGAACGCAGCGGCGGCGAAGAACCAGGCGGCAGGAGTGTTACCCTGCGCCCTTCGCAGCCGCGCTTGCGCATCCGATGGCAGCAGGCGGCATACGATGGCGCACGCCGGCATTTCTCCAGAAGATGATGGACGCGAAACACGTCACCCCCTCCACCTCCGCAGACCAAGGCACCGCACTGCACCAGCGCCTCATCCATGACGTGCTGGCCGACTCCAGGCATTTCATGGAGCACATCGCCGAGGCTGCGCGCCTGTCCCTGCGCGCGCGCGAAGACCAGGCGCGCACGGCGGGCGAACACCAGGCCATGCTCGAAGCGCGCCAGCGCCTGTCGCAACTGGCCCCCGTGATGTGCGAGCGCTACCCCGACGCGCTGCGCAGCGCGCTCAACCAGGAAATCGCGCAAAAGCAGAAATCCACGCGCGCGCTGTCCAGCATCCACTTCGACGACCTCGAACTGATGGACGAAACGCAGATCAGCGAGAGCGTCGAGCGCGCCCGCGCGCAGCAGATGCTGGCCTCGGCGGTGGAAGGGCCGCTGGCCGATTTCGACGCCCTCATGAGCGCAGCCCAGGGCCTGTCCACCGTCCGGCCCGAACACAACCCGCTGCGCCCGGAGATCTTCCTGCAGGCGCTGCAAAGCGTGGTGGCGCAGATGCAGACCACCAACCAGGTGCGGCACGACTGGATCGGCCACCTGGCCCAGGCCCTGGGCGGCGAACTGCGCAAGCTCTACCTCACGCTCATCGACAGGCTGCGGCAGGGCGACGTCCGGCCCGTGGGCTTCGCCATGCGCCAGTCCAACGGACAGTACGTCTACCTCGCCCCCACCGAAGGCCACCATGCGCCAGGCTTCGGCCCCGAAAAAGAGGAAGAGCCGGCGCAGGCCAGCCAGGCCGACTCGCGGCTCACGCTCGACCGCCTGCGCCGCCTGCTGCTGGGCGAACTCACCGAAGCGCCAGCACCAGCCCCGGCCTCGCAGGAAGACTTCGCCGAACGCTTCTCGCGCGAGTTCGAGGGCCCCGGCGCCTTCCCCGCGCTGGAGCCGCCCAGCACCGACTTCGCCGCCACCGTACCCGCCGCCTTCGAGGCGCTGCAGGAGATGAACCAGGTCGACCACATGATGGAACGCCTGGGCCAGCAGCGCGCCCAGCCCGGCGGCGGCGCCGAATACGCCGCCCTGCGCCAGCACCCGGGCGGGCTCGGGCAGGCCCTGAGCATGGAGGTGGTGGCGCTGATGGTGGACAACATCGCGCGCGACGAGCGGCTGCTCTGGCCCGTGCAGCAATTCGTCAGGACGCTCGAACCCGCCTTGCTGCAGCTGGCCCTGGCCGACCCCCGGTTCTTCAGCCACAAGGAACACCCCGCCCGCCGCCTGCTGCAGGAAATCACCGACCGCAGCCTGGCCTTTCCCCACACCAAGGCCCCGGGGTTCGACGGTTTCATGCAGTCGCTGCTCCAGATCGCCGGTGGCCTGGCCACCGCCGACATTGAAGGCCAGGAGCCCTTCGCGCAGATCCTGGAGCAGTTGCAGGCCGCCTGGGCCGAAGGCGAGCAGGCACGCGAACGCGAGCGCCAGCGCGCCATCGAAGCCCTGCAGCATGCCGAGCAGCGCCACCTGCTGGCCGCGCAGATGTCGCGCGAAATCTGGCTGCTGCCGCAGATGGACAAGGTTCCCGGCGAAATCTCGCGCTTCCTGCTCGGCCCCTGGGTCAAGGTCATGGCCCAGGCGCGCCTGACCGACCAGACGGGCAGCACCGACCCCGGCCGCTACCGCGAGACCGTGGACGCCCTGCTCTGGAGCGCCCAGCCCGAGCTGACCCGCGCGAACGCCGGCCAGCTCGCCCGCCTGGTGCCCAAGCTGCTGTCCAAGCTGCGCGAAGGCCTGGCGTCCATCGACTACCCGCCCGCCCAGACGCACGCCTTCTTCGACCTGCTCATGCAGCTGCACCAGGAAGCGTTCCGGCCCGCGCCCGCAGCGGCGCCCCGCCCGCCCCAGCCGCCGGCCGAAGCCGTGGTGCCCCCCCGGCCGGTGCTGCCGCCCGACGACGAACCCTGGATCGCGCCGTCCGAAGCCAAGGAGTCCGGCTTCATGGACGTGTTGCCGGACGCCCAGGAACCGCCCGCCGCCAGCGACGCCAGCGCCCCGCCGAAGGCCCCGCCCCTGGTGATCGGCACCTGGGTGAACCTGCGGGTCAACGGCCAGTGGGAGCGCACGCAACTGTCCTGGATCGGCCCGCACGACACGCTCTTCCTCTTCACCAGCGCCTCCGGCCGCACGCAGTCGATGACCCTGCGGCTGCTCAACCGCCTCATCGAACAAGGCACCATGCACGTGCTGACGCAGCAGAAGGTGGTGGACGGCGCCCTCGACGCCGTGGCGCAAACCGCCATGCGCAACAGCGTGGACAGCACGCTGTAGGCGCGCCCGCACCGAACTCCTTTTTTGATAGCTGCCAGCGCTTGATGGATAAGCGCTGGAGCCGTATTTCATGCCGATTCATGCAAGGTGCGCAGGCAATACAATACTGAAAATCAATCTCATTTAAAATACCACTTTCCATACCAGCGCCGCCCCAGCCCACACCCCGCCATGCCAAGCCGCCCCGCCCCTCCCGCCGTCTGGCTGGGCCTGGACCTGCGCTGGGCCTATGAAAGCCTGCTGCCCGCGATCTGGCGCAGCACGCGCTGCATCCAGCGCGCCCAGGACGTGCTGCACGACGCCTTCGTGCGCTACGCGCTCAGCGGCAGGCACGAAGCCATCGCCCAGCCGCACGCCTACCTGCGCGTGGTGGCGCGCTCCGTGCTGGCGGACCATCTGGCGCAGGAGCGCCGCTTCGTCCCCCTGCCCGACCAGGACGGCGAAAGCCACGGCGACAGGCACGACGGCGGCCCGGCCCCCCTGGCCGGACTGGAGTACGCCACCTACCACACCCCCTCCGCCGAAACCCTGGCCGAACTGCAGCAGCGCCTGGCCGCCGTGCAGCGCGCCATCGAAGGGCTGCCGCCGCGCTGCCGCGAAGTGTTCTGGCTGTGCCGCGTCGAAGGCCATACCCAGCCCGAGATCGCCCAGCGCCTGAACATCAGCCTGAACATGGTCGAGCGCCACATGATCCGCGCCCTGCTCGACCTGCGCGCCGCGCGCGAACTGCTCGCATGACCGCCCGCGTGCGCGAGGAAGCCGCGCGCTGGTTCGCCCGCCTGCACGGCGGCGCCAGCGCCCCAGACACGGCCGCCTGGCGCGCCTGGATGCACGCCAGCCCCGAACACGCCCGCGAATACACCGCCTTCGAGGCGCTGTGGCGCGACTTCGACACCACCGCGGGCACCCAGGCGCTGGCCGACGCAGCGCAGCGGCTGAGCGGCCAGCGCAGCCGCACCCGCCGCCGCACCCTGGTGCGCGGCACGCTGGGGCTGGCCAGTCTCGGCCTGGCCGGCCTGCTGGGCCGCCACGGCTGGAATGCCTGGCAGGACAGCACCCTCTACGCGCAAAGCCGCACCACCGGCACCGGCGAGCGCGTCGCGCTGCACCTGCCCGACGGCAGCCGCCTCACCCTGGGCCCGGCCAGCGGCGCCGCGCTGCGCTACAGCCGCCGCCAGCGCGCCGTGGTGCTGGAGCGCGGCGAAGCCGTGTTCGACGTGGCGCGCGACGCCGCCCGCCCCTTCGTCATCGACGCGGGCAGCGCCCGCATCACCGTGCTCGGCACGCGCTTCGCCGTCAGCCTGCTGCCGGGCCTGGTGCGCGTGAGCGTGGCGCACGGCACCGTGGAACTGGCCGCGCAAGGAGGCGCCGCCAGCCCCCTGCGGCTGAACGCGGGCGAGGCGGGCGAGATCGCCAGCGCCGCCACCCTGCCGCGCCGCGTGCAACGCGACGCGCAGGACGCCTTCGCCGCCGCCGAGCGCGGCCTCATCGTCTTCGACCAGGCCAGCCTGCCCGAAATCGCCGCCACCCTCTCGCGCTGGCGCCGCCAGCCCGTGCAGGCCGAAGGCCCGGCCAGCGGCGGCCCGCGCATCACCGCCGCCGTGCAGGCGCGCGACGTGGAGGGCTTCATCCAGTCGCTGCCGCGCATCGCCGCCGTGCGGGTGCACGAGCGCGGCGGGGCCCTGTGGCTGGCGCAGCGCTCCTCCAGCGAAAAAAATCACTGATACGGGTTTGCATTCAACCGTATAACTAGGCGGGAAGCCGCAGACAGTGCTGTAGCACGGCAAGGCGAACCAACGACGTTAGACGGTTGAAGGCAAATCCATATGAGGGACATCAGGGATCCGGCGCCCTTCTCCGTCAAGAGGAACAGCAATCCACTGTTCCAACCCTCGGAGGTCCCCCCGCCATGCATCGTCCCATTCCCGCCACCCCGCGCCTGATCGCCCTCGCCTGCGCCGCCACCCTGGCGGCCGCGCTGGCCCAGGCCGCGCCCGTGGACATCGACCTGCCCGCCCAGCCCCTGCCCGAAGCCATCAAGGCGCTGGCGCGGGCCACCGGCGCCAGCATCGCCGCCGACAGCGCACTGCTCGCTGGCAAAACCGCCCCTGCCCTGCGCGGGCGGCTGGAGACGGCCGAGGCGTTGCACCGCCTGCTGGCCGGCAGCGGCCTGGAAGCGGTGGTGCAACCCCAGGGCGGATACCTGCTGCGCCGGGCAGCGCCAGTTGCCGGTGACGCAGCCGTGCTGACCGAAGTCCGGGTAACCGCCGGCCACGAGACCGCAAGCGGCCCGGTTGGCGGCTTCGTTGCCAGACGCAGCGCGACCGCGGCCAAGACCGACATGCCGCTGTCCGAAACACCGCAATCGGTCAGCGTGGTCCCGCGCGAGCAGATCCAGGCGCAGGCGGCAGACTCCCTGGACCAGGCATTGGAATACACGGCCGGCGTGTCCCAGTTCGAGGGCGGCGGAACGCGCAGCGCGGGCACACGCTTCGTCGTGCGCGGCTTCAGTACGCTGGGCACCGAAGCGCTTTACCTCGATGGGAGCAAATTCCCCGCGAACTCGCTCAGCGCCTCGATGGAGCCCTACAGCTTCGAGCGCATCGAACTTCTCAAGGGCCCGGCCTCCATCATGTACGGCCAGGCCACGCCCGGCGGCGTTATCAACCTGGTGAGCAAGCGCCCGACGGCCGCGCCGGTGCGGGAGATCGAAGTCCAGGCCGGCAGCTGGAATCGCAGGCAGATCGCCGTGGACCTCGGCGGCCCCGCGACGCAGGATGGCCGCATCCGCTATCGCCTGACGGGCCTGCAGCGCGACAGCGACAGCATGATCCGCGAGAACCCCAACGACAGGACGTCGCTGTCCGGCGCGCTGGACTGGCAATTGACCGACTCCACCCTGCTGACACTGCTGGGTGCCTACGACTCGGCCCATGCCGCCTTCGATCCAGGCAAGCCCCTCGATGGCACGCTGCTGCCCCATGCCGCAGGGCAGGTTTCCCGGCATCTGTTCGTCGGAGAGCCCGGCAACAACCGGCACGACAGCCGGGGCAAACGCTGGGGCTACCAACTGGAGCACAGCTTCAACGACGCCTGGAAGTTCCGCCAGAACCTGCTGGCATACGACTACGACGTCCACTCCGATTACGTTGCCGTATACCCTCGCGTCATCGCGGAAACGCCCCGGCTGGCACAGCGCTACGCTGTCGCGCGCGTCGACAGCGACAAGGGCGTCAGCCTCGACAACCAATTGCATGGCCAGATCCGGCATGGCCGCTTCGAGCACAACCTGCTGGCCGGGCTCGACTGGCGGCAGAGCGACTTCACGCGCACCCAGCGCTTCGGCATGGTAACGCCGCTGGACCTGTTCTCGCCAGCCTACGGCGCCCCCGTCTCCGGCGCCACCAGAAGCGGCGAGGATCACTCCAGGCAGATGGGGTTTTATGTGCAGGACCAGATCAAGTTCGGCGAACGCTGGATCGCCGTGCTCGGCGGCCGCTACGACGCCACCCGCTATGACCAAGGCGCGGGCACACCAGCCGACAAGGCCCATGCCTTCACGCCACGCCTGGCCCTGATGTACCTGGCTGGCAACGGCATCTCGCCCTACTACAGCTACAGCCGCTCGTTCCAGCCAACCGCTGGCACGGACTTTCACCTCCAGCGCCTGAAACCCACGACCGGAACGCAGCATGAAATCGGCGTGAAATACGAGCCGCAAGGCATGAATGCGTCGGTAACGGTTGCGGCGTACGAAATCAAGGAGCGCAACGTGCTGACCAGCGATCCCGCGCATGTGGGGTATCTGACGCAGACGGGCGAGGTCCGGTCGCGCGGCATGGAGATTGAAGGCCGCGCCGACGTCACCCGGCAACTGAGCCTCGTCGCCGCGCTGTCGGTGACCGATGCCAAGATCACCGCCGGCAGCGAGAGCAATATCGGCGCCCGGCCCACTTCGGTGCCGCGCAACATGGCATCGCTCTGGCTGGACTACAAACTGCTGGCCGCACCCGGCCTCAGCCTGGGCTTCGGCGTGCGGCACGTGGGCGAGCAGGAGGTCAGCCGCATGGCCATACCGTCTTTCACCCTCTACGACGCCGCCTTGCGCTACCAGTGGGACAAGTGGCAATTCGCCCTGAACCTCAAGAACCTGGGAAACAAGACCTACGTCGCAGCCTGCCCCAGCGTCTGCTACTACGGGGATGAACGCAACTTCACCTTGACGGCACGCTACAGCTGGTGACCGTCCCGCCGCCCGGGCGGTTCGTGAAGGCCCGAGGTGTCTGTGGCAATTACAAACAAAAAAATTCGCTCGAACCCATTACAATTGCGGCCCCCTGGGGCAGGTTGCCCGATCTGACCGGAAACTCGTGATTTTTTCAGCCATGAAGAAACCCAGCCCCCAGTGGGAGCGCCTATTGAAGGATGTCACCGGCTCGCTAGTTCTGTGGCGCTTCTGGATGCATCTGGGCTGGGGCGATGTGCTCAAGCAGTATCGGCGTTCTTTTCTGGGGCCGGTGTGGCTTTCGCTTAATACCGCGATCTTCATTGTGGTGTTCGCGCTGATCGGTGCGCAATTGTTCAAAATGTCGCTGGACACCTATCTGCCTTATTTCTGCGTCGGGCACGTGGTATTTAGCTTTTTCTCGTCGCTGGCGCAGGAGGGCTGCCAGACCTACATCGGCGCTGAGTCCTTCCTCAAGCAGACGCCTTACCCCAAAACCGCCTTCGTCTGGCGGGTGATGTGGCGCAACCTGATCATGCTCGCGCACAACCTGCCGGTGGTGTTGGGCGTGCTGTGGTGGGGCGGTGCCATGGGCGAGGCTCGGCTGGAATGGCTGCTGGCAGGGCTACTGCTCACAGTGCTGGCTGGGGCCTTCCTAGTGGCGATCCTGGGTGCCATCTCCGCGCGTTTCCGCGACGTGCCGATGATGGTGTCCAGCCTGATGCAGATCAGCTTCTTCGTGACGCCGGTGATGTGGCAACCCGACCAGCTAACCGAGCGCGCCCGCTTGGTGGTGACCTGGAATCCGTTCGCGGCTTTCCTCGACCTGTTGCGCCGGCCCCTGCTCGGTGAGGTGCCGGAGACTGCAACGCTCTACATGGCCTGCTGCGTGACGGTGGGGCTGGGGGTGGTTTTCGTGCTGATCTACCTGGGTGCGCGGCGGCGCATCGTGTACTGGTTATAAGGGGCCGGGTAGCCATGGCTGGAATGTTGCTGAACAAGGTGTGCGTGGATTTTCCGGTGAGCACCGGTCAATCCCTGGGGCTGATCAATTCCCTGGTGGGCTTCCGTGGCCGAGGACAGGGGCGCATCGACGCTCTGGGCGGCCACCGCGCCGAGGTGCACGCCCTGCGCGACATTGACTTGGAACTGCGCCCGGGTGACCGCTTGGCACTGATCGGCCGCAACGGCGCCGGCAAGACTACCCTGCTGCGGGTGCTGTCGGGGGTCTATGAGCCGACCGGTGGTGATTTTCACTGCGAAGGGCGGGTGTCGGCGCTGACGGATCTAATGCTGGGCATGGATCCGGACGCCGACGGCTACGAGTTCATCGTGTCGCGCGGCATCGTGATGGGGCTGGACAAAAGGCAGGCGCGTCAGCTAATTCCCGACGTGGAAGCATTCACCGAACTGGGGGAGTATCTCAAGCTGCCGGTGCGCGCCTACTCGTCGGGCATGCTGCTGCGGCTGGCCTTCGCGGTGTCCACCTCGGTGACGCAGGACATCCTGCTGATGGACGAGATGATCGGCGTGGGGGATGCCCGTTTCCTGCACAAGGCCCACGACCGCCTCCAAGCCATCATGGCCAGGGCGCAGATCCTGGTGCTGGCCTCCCATAACGAAGCCATTCTGCGCAAGTTTTGCAATCGGGCGGTGCTGATGGAAGAGGGGCGGGTAGTGCTGGCGGGGGATGTCGAAGAATGCCTGCGCCAGCATTTGCAAGCGTGAGTACCAGGGCTGAGGTCTGGCTTACTGGCTTATTACGTCGGCCCTCAACCATCGATGATCTCGACAAGCCTTGCGCTTCACCAACCGGATTTGTTTCTTTGGTGGCGGTTAGCTGTCGCACCCCGGGTTTTCCAAATTTTGGCAATCCCCGTCCATTTGATCCCCCATGACTAATTTCCTCCCCTATCTCCGCTTCCACAATATCGAATCGCGCCCCCCCGCCTTCCATGACCCTCGTTATCGCGGGATTCACTGATGCATCCCAACCTGTTCGTGCTCGGTGCGGGAAAATGCGGCACCACCTCCCTTTATCACCTGCTGGAACGGCACCCCGACATCCACGTCTGCGATCCGAAGGAACCCAGTTTCTTCTGCAGCCACTTCCAGGTGGTACGTAACCCGGTGGACTACTTCCGTCTCTTCGATTCCGACGCCAGGTATCGTGTCGATGCCTCACACGTCTATTTCTCGAATCCGGAGACGGCGCCCATCCTTCGGGATCTTTTCCCGGAGGCCAGATTCCTGATCATCCTCAGGCAGCCCAAGGCACGGGCGTATTCCTTGTATGAACACTTGCGCCGTAGCCTGCATGAAGACGGCCGTCCGATGGAACTGGCACCGACCTTTCTGGATGCGCTGTGCATGGAGGGGGAGAGATTCCACTCCCGCCGCTTTTTCTCGGAATGCCGGCATTACTTCTGGAATTTCATGTATATGCGCTCCTCCTTCTACGATGAGCAACTGGCCCGCTACTTCAGCCTCTTTGCGCGCGACCGCTTTCTGGTCATGAGTTTGGCGGCGTTCGAGCATCAGCCGCAGCGCACGGTGCAGTCGATCGCGGATTTTCTGGAGGTGGACGTCGCGGGGTTTGGCAACCAGGTGCCGGTTGCCAACGTGGCGCCGCCTTATCCCCCGTTCGGCGCCGAATGCGACACCATCATGGAGGCGCACTTCAGCGACCTGACGGCACGCGTGGATCGTCTGGTGGGGCATTCGCTGGACTGGTCGCGCTGACCTTTCCTTCCGGTTCGCTCCCTTCGCACCGGTGTGCCCGCGTCAGTGCCCGCTGACTGCGGGCTTCCCGCCCCCCCCCTATCCTGCTCCCTATACAGCCCCCGACCGACAGGCGTCCCCCATGCAAAAGCGCTTCGCGTCTGCAGCAATCGGGCCGGGCGATCGCCACCGCTGGTCGTGACTCGCCCGGCGATGGAATGGGGGCCGGGTCGGTGTGGCAGCAGTGAAAGCGCATCGGCGAAGAAGGCGTGGAGGTGTTGCTGGCGGTAACCAGTCCGCCCTGAACAACCTGCAAGCCGTTGATCTGACTCGTAGTTTTGCTGGTTGAAGGGCGCAGGATTTGCAAGGTATGGTTTTGCCAGTCCCTGTTTTCTTGCAAATATCCAGTGTTCGAGGTCAGCCGATCTGGCTTGTACGCGGCGCTCCGCAGGAGCCAGCAGGTTCGCGTATGCGCGCACGGCGTGCAGGCCACTGCCGCCTTCGAGGCCAGCGGGCGCAGCTATGGAAGTCGGCCCTGCAAAACCTCTGCAACCCGCATGAACACTGGGTTTGCGCCAGTTCCGCTGGGGGCGTGATCCCCCCAGAATCTTCACAACAGATTCTGATTCCTGGGAGATTTGCAGATGCCAGAGGCCGACTTCTTTCGCCAGCCGTTGGCCGAGATGATCGATCCGCGCCACCCGCTGGCGGTGCTGGCAGGCAGGCTGCCGTGGGCACAGATCGAGGCGGCACTGGCGCCACACTTCGCTCGCCAAGTGCGCGAAGGCCGCGCGGTGGCGCAGAGCGATCTGTTCGGCCCCTCGGTGCAGCTCGCTGGTGCAGGCATAGCCGCCGCCGGTCGGCGCCGTTTTCCCATGCGCCTGATGGCTAGTCTTACTGTGTCAAAAACGTAGCCTAGCGTTGATGCGCATGCAACATGGACACCTGGGCAGCGTCCTGAGCAATGCTGCGGCGATACGCAGCCGCAACGTCGTGATGGATGATGGGACGTGGC
>Ga0209958_1000777_pt1 | contig 38565 bp, 35 predicted proteins | sample ThiBio_inoc_plan_FD_183942 | JGI IMG/M metagenome (GOLD analysis project Ga0209958, IMG submission 183942) | Wastewater bioreactor microbial communities from Cape Town, South Africa - Thiocy_inoc_plan (SPAdes) | ecosystem: Engineered > Bioremediation > Thiocyanate > Unclassified | place: South...
GCGGTGTAGCCGCGCTTGACACCCTTCCAGCGGGGGTTCTGGGCCCAGTCTTTTTCCAGGGCGGCGATCTGCTGTTCGCGGCTCAGTTGGCGGTTCAGGGAATCAGGCATGAAGTCACTCCATCGGGTTGGTTGATAACGGTGGGCATCCAGCGCTGCCCATGGGGATAACTCTAAGTCTTCTATAAGACTCATGCAAGCTCTTATGTCTTATACAAGAGATAAAAATTTTCCCTTCAAAATCAACAACATGAACAAAAAATATCTCAATGTGAAATAAATTTTCTCAGATTGAGAAATCACGCCATTGCACAAGTCACCCATTTTTTTGCATTGTGAAGTCATTCTTTCGCCCTATGGAATCTGTTGACTACGGCTCCAGCATGGATAGGGCATGATGCGCCATTCATCGCCCCCCTCTTTCTCGTGAGCACCCCGAGCCGCCCCCTCGCCTATCTCTGCCTGGCCCTGAGCATGTCGCTCGTGGGCAGCTACGTGGCACTGTCCAAGCCACTGGCGGCCACGCTGCCCATCTTCCTGCTGGCCTGGCTGCGTTTCGGCATCGGCGCCATTGCCATGGCGCACTGGCTCCCCAAGCCTGCCGACGAACCCCCTTTGACGGCCTCGACGCGCAGGCTGCTGTTCCTGGAAGCGTTCCTGGGCAACTTTCTGTTCACGCTGTGCATGATTTCCGGCGTGAGCCTGACCAGCGCCGTCACGGCCGGAGTCATCATGGCAGGCATTCCTGCCGCCGTGGCGGTGATGAGCTGGTTTTTCCTCAAGGAGCGGATCAGCGCCCGCACCTGGTTCGCCGTGGCCTTGGCCGTGCTCGGCATTGGCCTGTTTGCGCTATCGAAACCAGAGCATTCAGCGCACGGTACACCGGCCCTCGGAGGCGAAAATGCCCCAAACATGGCGTGGCTGGGTCACCTGCTCCTGGTGGGCGCCGTGCTGTGCGAGGCAGCGTATTCGGTGATCGGCAAGAAGCTCACCGGCACGCTCGGGCCGAAACGCATCACCTCGTTGATCAACCTGTGGGGGTTTGCCCTTGCCACGCCGCTGGGCGTTTATACGGCGCTGCGCTTCGACTTCAGCGCCGTGGGCTGGAATACCTGGCTGCTGCTGCTGTTTTACGCACTCGCGGCCTGCATGTGGACCGTGTGGCTGTGGATGACGGGCCTGAAAGCCGTTCCGGCCGCCCAGGGCGGCATCTTCACCGTACTGCTGCCGGTCAGCGCCGCGCTGGTGGGCGTGCTGGCGCTGGGGGAATCCTTCAACGCCATGCAGCTTCTCGCCTTTGCCCTGGCGCTGGCCAGCGTCCTACTGGCTACCCTGCCCTCGCGCCTGGCAAGGCGCGTCGGCTCATAGCGGTCGGCTGCTGACGACCATGCCATCGGCATCAGCGTAAAGCCAGTCGCCAGGCCGCACCCACACACCCTGGATCTGCACAGGCACATCGCTGCGGCCCTCGCCACGGCGCTCGGTGGGCATCGGCACCAGGCCCAACGCACGAATGCCCACGGCCGCCGCCTGCAGCTCGGCCACGTCGCGCACGCAGCCATTCACCACCAGGCCCGCCCAGCCGTTCTTGGCCGCGGCTGCCGCCAGATTGCCCCCCACCAGGGCGCGACGCAGTGAAGCGCCGCCATCGACCACGAGCACGCGCCCCTGGCCCGGCGACTCGACGGCGGCCTTGACCTGGGTGTTGTCCTCGAAACATTTGACGGTGCTCACCGGACCGCAGAAAGAGGCAATGCCGCCATAGCCATGGAACACCGGGGGCAGCACACGCAATTCGCCCTGGTCATCGCCCTTGTGGGCGTCACAAAAATCGCAGGTGCTGAAGGAAGGAGAAGAAGCCGCTGTGGTCATGTATGCATCCCTTTCGAATCGTTGCCCAGGTTACGGCCGCCACACCAGCGCCACCGCGAGCGCATTGTCGCGCCAGCGAGCCCCTGGGGTTTGCCCGCAGTGCCCCAGCGCAACAATTAGAGGCAAAAAAGCATGCCGCCAGCTTGGAAAGCGGATTTTTTCCCAGTAGCATCGCCCTGCCAGTGGAGCAGTGCCGTTTTCGCTGGTGTTACCTACGACTCCCAGAAGGATTGAACCGCTATGGCAACTGCTGCAAAGAAGGCCACCGCACCCAAGACCGAAGCCGCCGCTAAAAAGCGCACCCCCAACGCGGCCTTCATGAAACCCCTGACGCCCAGCCCTGCGCTGGCTGCCGTCGTGGGTGCCAAGCCGCTGCCGCGCACCGAGATCATCAGCAAGCTGTGGGCCTACATCAAGGAACACAACCTGCAAGACCCCGCCAACAAGCGCATGATCAACGCCGACGCAAAGCTCAAGGACGTGTTCGGCAAGCCCCAGGTGTCGATGTTCGAGATGGCTGGCCTGATCGGCAAGCATGTGAAGTAAGCAGATTTCACCCCCAAAGCCGGCACCGCCGGCTTTTTTTACGCCTGCCGTATCGGTGATTTCAGGCCGGGTGAAGGCAAGGCACGAACCCAAACGACGGCCCGCCCCCACTGCAAACAATGAAATAGCCAGGCCAAGAATTACAAATGCGATGAATTCGTATTTATAATGCGCTTCATCTTTTCTTCAACAGCCAGCCATCCGGCCCGTCGCCATGATCGTCTGTGTTTGCCGCCGCATCTCTGACCGTGAAATCGCACGCCATGCCCGCGCGGGCATGAGCTTTGACGAGATCCAGTTCGAGCTCGGCGTCGCCACCCAATGCGGCTGCTGCGAAAGCAGCGCGCGTGACGTGGTGGCGCAATGCTGCGCCAGCCAACCCATGGCAGCATTGCGCAACGAGACGCATGCCGGGGCCAACCAGCTTGCCAACATCCACTTGGAAAGCTCCGCATGCCATTGCTCTCAACCCTTGCAGGCAGCCTGATATTGGTCGTAGGCTCTGCCTGGTGGATTTTCCGCAAGTAAACACCGATAGACCCTCTGCTCCGGGGCACGCCACCCAAGTGCCTGTGGCCCCCTCCTATGTCCTCATCCGATAGATTCGCCCCGGCGCCCGGCCTGAGCCGCAACGCCGTCATCATCCTGTCCGTGGTGCTTTTTCATGCAGCCGCCCTCTGGGCGCTGCAGACGGGCCTGCTGCGCCGCGCGGCGGAAATCGTCATTCCGGCCCAGGTGCTGGCCGAATTCCTGGCCCCCCCCGCCCCCGAGGTCAAGGAACCGCCACCACCCGCTCCGCCGCCACCCAAACCCGCGCCGCGCCAGCCCGTAGTGCGGCAGCAGGCGCCGCTTCCCGTGGCTAAACCCGATCCCACCCCGTCGCCCAATGCGCCCGTGGGCGTGGCCGAGCCCATGCCAGCGCCCGTCACCGAAGCGCCGCCCGCACCTGCAGCACCGCCAGCCCCCCCCGCGCCACCGGCTCCGCCACGCATCGAGCTGCCATCGAGCAACGCGGCCTATCTGAACAACCCCAAGCCCACGTATCCGGCAATCAGCCGCCGCATGGGCGAACAGGGCAAGGTGGTGCTGCGCGTTTTCATCGACGCCGAAGGCACCCCCCAGCAAATCGAGATCCGGCAATCCAGCGGCTATGAGCGGCTGGACCAGCAGGCCCTGGATGCCGTACGCCGCTGGCGCTTCGTGCCCGGCAAGCGCAACGGCGTGCCCGAGGCCATGTGGAACATCGTCCCCATCAATTTCGTACTCGAATAATTTTCAGGAGTTTTCATGGATTCGCATTTCGGCCTTGCCAGCGTCTGGACCCAAGGTGACTTTGTCACCCGCGCCGTCGCAGTGATTCTTCTGGCCATGTCGCTGGCCTCTTGGATCGTCATCCTCATCAAGGCACTGGACATCGTGAAGTTCAAGAAGCATGCCCGCGGGGCGCAGGACTTCTGGCACAGCGAGGACTTTGCCGCCGGCCTGGCCAAGCTCGGCACCGATCCCACCAACCCCTTCCGCCACCTGGCGCTGGAAGGACGCGAAGCCACCGCCCACCACCGCAATACCAAGGCCCACCTGCACGACACCCTGGACGTCAGCGATTGGGTCACGCGCTGCCTGCGCAACTGCATCGACGAATTCACCGCGCGCCTGCAATCGGGCCTGGCCATCCTGGCCTCGGTGGGCTCGACGGCTCCCTTCATCGGCCTGTTCGGCACCGTGTGGGGCATCTACCACGCGCTGGTGGCCATCGGCACGTCGGGGCAATCGACCATCGACAAAGTCGCAGGCCCCATCGGCGAGGCGCTCATCATGACGGCCCTGGGCCTGGCCGTGGCCATTCCCGCGGTGCTGGGCTACAACGCGCTGGTGCGCGGCAACAAGTCCATCCTGAACCGCCTCAACAGCTTCGCCCATGACATGCACGCCTACTTCGTGACGGGCGCACGCGTCTCGGCCAGCGGCGAGACGGCCAAGGTGCTGCCCCTGAAGAAAGGCGCGTAAGCCATGGCTTTCGGAACCCAGGACGACGCCGATGAGGTGATGAACGAGATCAACATGACGCCGCTCGTCGACGTCATGCTGGTGCTGCTCATCATCTTCATCATCACCGTGCCGGTGATGAAGCACTCGGTCAACGTGGACCTGCCCAAGGCCCAGAACCAGCCCGAGGAGACCAAGCCGGAAACCGTGCGCCTGACGGTGGACGCCGATGGCAAGTACCACTGGAACGAGTTCGCCATCACCGACGAGGACCTCGTGCGGCAACTGGAGGCCGAGGCGGCGAAAGAGCCGCAGCCCGACCTGCACATCCGCGGCGACAAGAACGTGCGCTACGAGCGCGTGGCCCAGGCCATGGCGGCAGCCCAGCGCGCCGGCGTGCGCAAGATCGGTTTCGTCACCGACCCCCAGTAGCGCCCCGCGTGGCGGGCTGCGCAGGCAGCCCGCACCCTCTCGCCTCTTTCCCACACGCCCTCGAACAAAAAAAACTTCAAGCCCTCTTGCACTCTTAAATGCTAATGGTTATCATTAACCAAGTTGATTGAAGGACTCGACATGCAAAGCAGCCTGACCGCCACGACGCCGTACCACCTGCCTGTTCTGAACGCCCAGGGCATGCCCGCAGCCGCCGCCCTTTTCGATGGCCCGCTGCCTGCAGGTGCCGTGGACAGCAACGCCCTGCTGCAAGGACAAAAGGCCGTGTCCATCGTGCACAACGGCTCCATTTACCGCTTGCAAGCCACCAAGCTCGGCAAGCTGATCCTGACGAAATAGGTTTCATCGTGGGGCGACTCCGGCCTGGTACGGGCCCAAGGGTCGTTTTTGCCAGCCAAAGGGTTCTCCTCCCTGGTAGCCAGGCGTTTTTTCCCCACCGCGCGCACCGCCCTCCGGGCGCAGGCGGCTGCCTTTGGTTATGATTCCAGCCTGCTATGGAACCTCCTCCCCGATGGCGCATGACTGCGCCCCTCTCCCTCCTCCCTCCCTCCCCTGATTCCGCGCCGCGCCCCGCGCCATGTGCACCCCGCCCTGACACGGCTGCAGGAGCTTCGCCATGGAATGGCTGAACCTGCACTGGGTCTCGGACCCTTCGATCTGGATCGGCCTGTTCACGCTGATCGTGCTGGAGATCGTCCTCGGGGTGGACAACCTCGTGTTCATCGCCATCCTGGCCGACAAGCTGCCGCCCGACCAGCGCGACAGGGCCCGCGTCATCGGCCTGGGCCTCGCGCTGGGCATGCGCCTGGTGCTGCTGTCGGCCATGTCCTGGCTGGTCACGCTCACCACGCCCCTGTTCAGCGCCGGGCCGCTGAGCGTTTCGGGGCGCGACCTGATCCTGCTGGTCGGCGGGCTGTTCCTGCTGTTCAAGGCCACCACCGAGCTGCACGAGCGCCTGGAAGGCACGCAGCACAGCAGCAGCGATGCCCCCCGGGCCTACGCCAGCTTTGGCGTGGTCGTGGCGCAGATCGTGCTGCTGGACGCGGTGTTCTCGCTCGACTCGGTCATCACCGCCGTGGGCATGGTCGATCACCTGGCCGTGATGATGGCGGCCGTCGTCATCGCCATGGCCGTGATGCTGCTGGCCTCCAAGCCACTGACACGCTTCGTCAACGCCCACCCCACCGTGGTGGTGCTGTGCCTGAGCTTCCTGCTCATGATCGGCCTGAGCCTGCTCGCCGAGGGCCTGGGCTTCCACCTGCCCAAGGGCTACCTGTATGCGGCCATCGGCTTCTCGATCATGATCGAGTTCTTCAACCAGTGGGCGCGCCGCAACGTGCTGCGCAACGAGGCGCGCGTGCCGCTGCGCGAGCGCACGGCCGACTCCATTCTGCGCCTGCTCGGCGGCCGCAACACCCCGGCCAGCGATGTCCCGCATGCACCGGACAGCCGCGCGGAGGCGCCGGCCTTCGGCCAGCAGGAGCGCCACATGGTCAGCGGCGTGCTGTCGCTCGCCGAGCGCAGCGCCCAGTCGGTGATGACGCCGCGCGCCGATATCCAGTGGATCGACCTGGACCAGGAGCCCGAGGCGCTGCGCGCGCAGCTGGTGCAGACGCGCCACGGCCTCTTCCCGGTGGCCCATGGCGAGCTCGACCGCCTCGCGGGCGTGGCGCGCGCGCGCGACCTGCTGGCCGACCTGCTGGCCTACGGCAAGATCGACCTGACGCGCAGCCTGCGCCAGCCGCTGGTGGTGCCGGCCTCGGTGAACGTGGTCAAGCTGGTGGAGCAGATGCGCCACTCACGCGCCCAGGTGGCGCTGATCAGCGACGAGTTCGGCAGCATCCTCGGCTTGGTGACGCCCATCGACCTGCTCGAAGCCATTGCCGGCGAGTTCCCCGACGAAGGCGAGCAAACCGAGATCCAGCCCCAGGCCACGCCGGGGCACTGGATCGTCGATGGCCTGGCCGACCTGCACGCGCTCGAAGCCGCGACCGACGTGCGCCCGCTGGCCGACAGCGACGACTACAGCACGGTGGCCGGCTTCCTGCTGGCGCGGCTGGAGCAGTTGCCCGCCGAGGGCGAGGTGCTGGAGGCGATGGGTCTGCGCTTCGAGGTGCTGCGCATGGACAAGCGCCGCATCGCGCTGGTGGACGTGCGGCGCATCGAACCGGCGCTGGCAGCGGCGTGAAGCTATTAAAAGAATAGCTGCCAGCGCTTGCCCAGCAAGGCCAAACCCCGAAAAATCCTTCAGAAACAAAAAACCCGGCAGCGCCGGGTTTTTTGCATGGCGGGAAGGGCTTATGCGCCTTCGCGGCTGGCGCGCTTGCGCTCGTGCTCTTTCAGGTGGCGCTTGCGCAGGCGAATGCTCTTGGGCGTGATTTCCACCAGTTCGTCGTCCTCAATGAACTCGACGCCGTATTCCAGCGTGAGGTCGATAGGCGGCGTGATCTTGATGGCATCTTCCTTGCCGCTGACGCGGAAGTTGGTCAGTTGCTTGGTGCGGGTGGCGTTGACGATCAGATCGTTGTCGCGGCTGTGGATGCCGACGATCATGCCTTCGTACACCGGATCGCCGGCCTTGACGAACATGCGGCCACGGTCGTCCAGCTTGCCCAGGGCGTAGGTGAAGATTTCACCGTCGTCCATGGAGATCAGCACGCCGTTCTTGCGGCCGCCGATCTCGCCCTTGTGCGGCTCGTAGCTGTCGAAGATGTTGGAGATCAGGCCGGAACCACGGGTCAGGTTCAGGAACTCGTTGGTGAAGCCGATCAGGCCGCGCGCCGGGATGCGGTACTCCAGGCGCACGCGGCCCCGGCCATCGGGTTCCATGTTGACCAGCTCGCCCTTGCGTTCGCCCAGGGCCTGCATGACGCCGCCCTGGTGGCCTTCCTCGATGTCGGCGGTCACCAGCTCGATCGGCTCGCAGCGCTCGCCGTCGATGTCCTTGAACACCACGCGCGGCTTGGACACCGCGAGCTCGTAGCCTTCGCGGCGCATTTCTTCCAGCAGGATGGTCAGGTGCAGTTCACCGCGACCGGACACTTCGAAAATGCCGTCCTCGTCGGTTTCCTTGACGCGCAGCGCCACATTCGAGCGCAGCTCCTTCTGCAGGCGGTCCCAGATCTGGCGGCTGGTGACGAACTTGCCTTCGCGGCCGGCCAGCGGCGAGGTGTTCACGCAGAAGTTCATGGTCAGCGTGGGCTCGTCGATCTTCAGCATGGGCAGCGGCTGCGGGTTCAGCGGGTCGGTGATGGTCTCGCCAATGCCGATGTTCTCGATGCCGTTGACCAGCACGATGTCGCTCGGGCCGGCCTCGTTGACCTGCACGCGGTCCAGGCCCTGGAACTTGTGGATCTGGTTGACGCGGCCCTTGTAGCTGGCGCCATCGGGCCCGGCCATGACCACCACGTCCTGGCCCGCGCGCAGCGTGCCGGTGTTGATGCGGCCCACGCCGATACGGCCCACGAAGGTGGAGTAGTCGAGCGCGGAAATCTGCATCTGCACCGGCGCGTCCGGGTCACCCTTGACCGAAGGCACGTGCTTCAGGACGGTGTTGAACAGGGCCGACATGTCGGGGCCCCACTGCTCGCCCGGGGCGCCCTGCTCCAGCGCGCTCCAGCCGTTGATGCCCGAGGCATAGACCACGGGGAAGTCGAGCTGCTCGTCGTTCGCGCCCAGCTTGTCGAACAGGTCGAACGCGGCGTTCACCACCTTGTCGGGGTTGGCGCCGGGCTTGTCCACCTTGTTCACCACCACGATGGGCTTGAGGCCCAGGGCCAGCGCCTTCTTGGTGACGAAGCGCGTCTGCGGCATCGGGCCTTCCTGCGCGTCGATCAGCAGCACCACGCCGTCCACCATGGACAGGGCGCGCTCCACCTCGCCGCCGAAGTCCGCGTGGCCGGGTGTATCGAGGATGTTGATGTGCGTGCCTTCCCAGCTCACGGCGCAGTTCTTGGCCAGGATGGTGATGCCGCGCTCGCGCTCGATGGCGTGGTTGTCCATCACGGTATCGACGACCTTCTCGTGCGCAGCGAACGTGCCGGACTGGCGCAGCAGCTGGTCGACCATGGTCGTCTTGCCATGGTCAACGTGGGCAATGATGGCGATGTTGCGGATTTGAGTGCTCATAGCGGGTGGCTTTCAATGTGTCTTGGAGGGTTCGGCGCCGCAGGGCGCGCCTTGTGGACCTTGCAGGATTTGCTGGATTTCGAGGGGACTGAGCAGGCGGTCGGGAATCAGTTCGCCCTGCCGCGCATGGGCCACGCCCAGCAGCGCGGGCGGGTGCTCGGCGTAGACGGCCACGGCGCCGGCATCGGGCCAGGGCCCGCGCCGGCGCATGCCGGAGAGGAAGCGCCCCGCATCCTGCTCATTCAGCGTGACCACGGCATGACCAGCCAGCAGGGTCTGCACCGGCTGCACGCAGGCCAGGCGCTCGTCTTCGGCCATGGCTTCGAGCTGCGCCAGCGTAACGCAGCGCGCCACGCCAATGCCGCCGGTTTCGACGCGGCGCAGAAAGCTGAGGTGCGCACCGCAGCCCAGTGCCTGGCCGATGTCCTCGCCCAGGGTGCGGATATAGGTGCCCTTGCTGCACTGGACTCTTATTTTGATAGCTGGTTGCGCTTGCCCAGCTTGGGTTAGGGCCAGATTCAATGCATGAATCTCGACATCGCGCGCGGGCCGCTCGACTTCCACGCCGGCGCGCGCGTACTCGTACAGCGCCTTGCCGTCCTTCTTCAGGGCGCTGTGCATCGGCGGCACCTGGCGGATGGGGCCGGTGAACTGCGCCTGCACGGCGGCCAGGCGCTCGGGCGTGAGCTGGGCGGGATCGACCTCGCGGCGCTGCAGCACCTCGCCCTCGGCGTCGCCGGTGCTGGTGGTCACGCCGAGCAGGGCGACGGCCTCGTAGGTCTTGGGCGCATCGAGCTGCAGCTGGCTGAACTTGGTGGCGGCGCCAAAGCACAGCGGCAGCACGCCGCTGGCCAGCGGGTCGAGCGTGCCGGTGTGGCCGGCCTTCTCGGCGCGCAACAGCCACTTCACCTTCTGCAAGGCGTCGTTGCTGGAAAAACCCAGGGGTTTGTCGAGCAGCAGCACTCCGTGCACCGGGCGCCGCTGCACCCGGATGCGGGGAGCGCGTTCGGTCATGCTGCGTCGTCGTCCTTGGAACGCGAGGCGACCGCGCGCGCGATCAGCGCATTCATGTCGGCCGCGCGCTCGGTGGTGCGGTCGAACAGGAAATGCAGCGTGGGCACCGTATGGATGTGCAGGCGCTTGAACAGGCCGTTGCGCAGGAAGCCCGCGGCCTGGTTCAGCGCCTCCTGGGTGGCGTCCGCGTCGCCGATGAGGACGCTGAAGAACACCTTGGCGTGGGCGTAATCGGGTGTCACCTCGACGGCCTGCAGCGTCACCATGCCGATGCGCGGGTCTTTCAACTCGCGGATCAGCTCGGACAGATCGCGCTGGATCTGGTCCGCGACCTTGAAGCCGCGGCCCGGCGTGGAGGATTTCTTCGCTGCCATGGCTTACAGGGTCCGCGCGATTTCCTTGATCTCGAAGAGCTCCAGCACATCGCCTTCGCGGATGTCGTTGTAGTTCTTGAGCTTGATACCGCACTCGAAGCCTTCCTTGACTTCCTTGACGTCGTCCTTCATGCGGCGCACCGACTCGACCTCGCCCGTGTAGATGACGACGTTCTCGCGCAGCAGGCGGAAACGGCAGCCGCGCGTGACCTGGCCCGACGTGACGTACGAACCGGCCACTGTGCCAATCTTGGAGGCCACGAACACCGTGCGGATTTCGGCCGTGCCGAGGGCTTCCTCGCGCTGCTCGGGGGCCAGCATGCCGGACATGGCGGCCTTCAGATCATCGACCGCGTCGTAGATGATGTTGTAGTAGTTCAGCTGAACGTCGTTGGTCTCGGCCGCCTTGCGGGCATTGGCGTCGGCACGCACGTTGAAGCCGATGACCAGCGCCTTGGAGGCGATGGCCAGGTTCACGTCGCTTTCGCTGATGCCGCCCACGCCGGCGTACACCAGCTGCACGCGCACTTCGTCGGTCGAGAGCTTGAGCAGCGAGGCGGCCAGCGCCTCCTGCGAGCCCTGCACATCGGCCTTGATGATGATGGGCAGGGTCTGCACCTCGCCCGCCTGCATCTCGGCGAAGACGTTCTCCAGCTTGGCGGCCTGTTGCTTGGCCAGCTTGGTGTTGCGGAACTTGCCCGCACGGTAGGTGGCGATTTCACGGGCGCGGCGCTCGTCGGACAGCACCATGAATTCGTCACCGGCCTGCGGTACTTCCGACAGGCCCTGGATTTCCACGGGGATGGAAGGCCCAGCAGATTTCGTCGCCTTGCCGTTTTCGTCGTTCATGGCGCGCACGCGGCCATAGGTCTGGCCGGCCAGCACCACGTCGCCCACCTTGAGCGTGCCGGACTGCACCAGCACCGTGGCCACGGGGCCGCGGCCCTTGTCGAGCTGGGCCTCGATCACCAGGCCCTTGGCCATGGCGTCCACCGGGGCCTTCAGCTCCAGCACCTCGGCCTGCAGCAGCACCTGCTCCAGCAGCTCGTCGATGCCCATGCCGGTCTTGCTGGAGACGGCCACGAAGGGCGAGTCGCCGCCATATTCTTCGGGCACCACCTCTTCGGCCACCAGCTCCTGCTTGACCTTCTCGGGATTGGCTTCGTGCTTGTCGGCCTTGGTGATGGCGACGACGATGGGCACCTTGGCCGCCTTCGCGTGCTTGATGGCTTCGCGCGTCTGGGGCATCACGCCGTCGTCGGCCGCGCACACCAGGATGACGATGTCGGTCGCCTGGGCGCCGCGGGCACGCATGGCCGTGAAGGCCTCGTGGCCGGGGGTGTCGAGGAACGACACCACGCCGCGCGGCGTTTCCACATGGTAGGCGCCGATGTGCTGCGTGATGCCGCCGGCTTCGCCCACCGCCACCTTGGAGCGGCGGATGTAGTCCAGCAGCGAGGTCTTGCCGTGGTCCACGTGGCCCATGACAGTGACCACGGGCGCACGCGGCAGCAGCTCGGCCTGCTGGTTCGACACTTCCTCGTCGGTGAAGGCCTCGGGGTCGTCCAGCGCAGCCACCACGGCCTTGTGGCCCATTTCCTCGACCACGATCATGGCCGTATCCTGGTCCAGCGGCTGGTTGATGGTGACCATCTGCCCCATCTTCATCAGCGCCTTGATGACCTCGCTCGCCTTGATGGCCATCTTGTGCGCCAGCTCAGCCACGGTGATGGTCTCGGGCACGTGCACTTCGATGATGCGCGCCTCGACCGGCGCGGCCTGCTGGTGCTGGCGCTCATCACGGTCATTGCCACGGCGGCCGCGCGGACCGCCGCGCCAGTTGTTGCGCCCCACGCCGCCACTGGTATCGCCGCGGGTCTTGATTTCCTTCTTCTTGGCGGTGTCGTTGGCCCAGCTCGAGGACAGCTTGGCGGACTTGACCTCCTTGCCGGCACCGCCGGGCGCCGCCGCCGGGGCACCGGCGCGTGCGCCAGCGCTGCCTGCTGGAGGCTTGTGCAGCGTGCCCTTCTTGGCGTCGGCCGCGGGCGCAGCTGCGGGCTTGGGCTCTTCCACCGGCTTCTTGGCCACCAGCACCTTCTTGGGCGCGGCCATCATGGCGCGAATGGCCTCGGCCTCCGCCAGGGCCTTGCGGCGGCGCTCGTCCAGATCCTTGGCGCGCGCGGATTCCTCGGCCGCACGGGCCTGGGACTCGGCTTCCGCCTTGGCGCGGGCCTCGGCCTGGGCCACGGCACGGGCCGAGGCGTCGGCAGCGGCTTGCTGCTGGGCTTCCTCGCGCGCGGCGTTGGCCTGTGCCTTTTTCTGCGCCTCCTGCGCAGCGTAGGCAGCAGCACGCTCCTCGGCCTCGCGCTCGCGGCGTTCGCGCTCCTCGCGTTCGCGGCGCTGCTCCACCAGCTCTTCTTCCTGGCGGCTGATCAGCTCGGCCTGGCGGCGCGCCTCTTCCTCGCGGCGCACCAGTTCCTGGTCCTCCTGGGACGGCGCGGCATGCATGGCAGCGCCAGAGGCTTCGGCGTCGGTCTCGTCACGCTTGATGAGGGTGCGCTTCTTGCGCACCTCCACCTGGATCGTGCGCGCCCGGCCCGTGGCATCGGCCTGCTTGATCTCGCTGGTGGACTTCTTGACCAGCGTGATCTTCTTGCGCTCGGCCGTGCCATGGCTGGCCTGCAGGTAGGCAAGCAGCTTCTGCTTGTCAGGCTCGGTCAGGGCGTCCTGCGACGAAGCCTTGGCCACCCCGGCGGCCTTGAGCTGCTCCAGGAGGGTTTCGGGCGATTTTTTGAGTTCAGCGGCAAACTCGGCGACAGTGTTCATCGACATATTCGGTACGTACCTCCCTGACCTTTACTCTTGCCCCGTGAACCAGTGCTCGCGCGCCTTCAGGATCAATGCCTTGGCGTCTTCAGCGGACTGGCCGGTCAGTTCGGTCAGCTCATCAATGGCCAGATCGGCCAGGTCGTCGCGCGTGTGCACGCCGCCCTCGGCCAGCTTGCCCAGCAAGTCTGGCGTCAGGCCTTCGAGGTCGCGCAGGTCCTGCGACGCGCTGCCCACGCTTTCCTCGCGGGCGATTTCCAGGGTGAGCAGCGCATCCTTGGCACGCGCGCGCAGCTCGTTGACGGTGTCCTCGTCGAAGCTCTCGATGTCGAGCATCTCCTGGATCGGCACATAGGCCACTTCCTCCAGGCTCTCGAAGCCTTCGGCGATCAGGATGTCGGCGATTTCCTCGTCCACATCAAGCTTTTCCATGAACAGCTTGCGCGTGGCGCTGGTTTCCTCGGCCTGCTTCTGCGCCGACTCGGCCGCGTCCATGATGTTGATCTTCCAGCCCGTGAGGTCGGAAGCCAGGCGCACGTTCTGCCCGCCGCGGCCGATGGCGATGGCAAGGTTTTCCTCGTCCACCACCACGTCCATGGCGTGCTTTTCCTCATCGACCACGATGGACTGCACGTTGGCAGGCGCCAGCGCGCCGATGACGAACTGCGCTGGATCGTCGCTCCACAGCACGATGTCCACGCGTTCGCCCGCGAGCTCATTGGTCACGGCATTCACGCGCGTGCCACGCACGCCGACGCAGGTGCCGATCGGGTCCACGCGCTTGTCATGGCTCAGCACGGCGATCTTGGCGCGGCTGCCAGGGTCGCGCGCGCAGCTCTTGATTTCCAGCAAGCCCTGCTCGATTTCGGGGACTTCGTTGCGGAACAGCTCGATCATGAACTCGGGCGCCGCACGCGACAGGATGATGGGCGCGCCGCGCAGCGTCAGGTCCACCTCCATGATCATGGCGCGCACGCGGTCGCCGTTGCGCAGGTTTTCCTTCGGGATCATCTCGGAACGGCGCAGGCGGCCTTCCACGCGGCCGGACTCGACGATGATGTCGCCCTTGTCCATGCGCTTGACGGTGCCGGTGAAGATGCGCTCGCCACGGCTCATGAAGTCGTTGAGCAGCATCTCGCGCTCGGCGTCGCGAATCTTCTGCAGGATGACCTGCTTGGCGGCCATGGCACCGATGCGGCCGATGGGCAGCGACTCAATGGTTTCCTCGATGTACTCGCCTACCTGGATGCCTTCGACACGCTCTTGCGCATCCATCAGCAGTTCCTCGGCATCGGGATTCTGCAGGCCGGCATCGTCGGGCACGACCAGCCAGCGGCGGAAAGTCTCGTAGTTGCCGCTGTCGCGGTCGATGGACACGCGAATGTCCACCTCGCCCTCGTACAGCTTCTTGGTGGCTTGGGCCAGGGCCAGCTCCACCGCCCCGAAAACCACGTCGCGCTCGACGTTCTTCTCGCGCGAAATGGCCTCGACCAGCATCAACAGTTCGCGATTCATGCGACGACTCTCCTATTTTTCCAATCACCCGGGCGCCAGCCGCACCCAGCCGATCACCCCATGCTTTTTGACGACTAGCCCTGCGCCGGCGCCTTCTTGGCGCCGCGCCCCTTGAAATCGACGATGGGCGCGAGGCGCGCCTCGCGCAGCTCATCGAGCGTGAAGCCCAGCACCTGCAGCGGCGCGGGCACACGCTTCTTGCTGACCTTCTGTCCCGGCTTCAGGGGAGGCTCGTCACTCCAGACGATCTGCCAGCCCCCGGCCTCGGCACGGGAGAGCTGGCCACGAAATTTCTTGCGATTGGCGCTGACCTGGCCCGCGGCAGCAGCCCCCATGGGGGCCTTCAGCGTGATGTCGATCACTTCGCCGGTGAAGCGCTCGAAATCCAGCGTGTTGCGCAGCGGCCGGTCGATCCCCGGGGAAGAGACCTCCAGGCGCTTGTAATCGACACCATCGACCTCCAGGGCGAATTGCAGCTGGCGCGTGACCTTTTCGCAGTCCTCGACGGTAACGAACTGCTCCGGCAACGGCTGCGCGCCTTCCACGGGCGGCTGCCAGGGCCAATCGATGGTAATGCGCAGCAAGCCCCCGGCGGAACGCTCTATTTCCACCAGGTCGTAGCCCAGTCCGGTCACGGTTTGTTCAACGATTTGCTGCAATGCCACGGGTTCGGTTCGATCCTGCCAATACAAAAAACCCGACAGCCACCCGAACCCTGGTTCTCTCCCCTGGTTCCGGCAGCTTCGAGCTCCACAATCCATTCGACCAAAAAAAACGGGCGGTTGGTACCCGCCCGTTTGGTCGTGAGACTCGCATTGTATCCTTTTGCGCCCTCTTTGGCAAAGACCGGCGCCCATCCGCCCCTTATTCACGCGCGGCGCGCAGACGCAGCCACAGCGCCTGCGCCTCGGCGGACGCGCCCTCCGAACCGGATGCGCCGCGCTGCAGATTGGCCAGCAGCCGCTCCAGCACGCCCGCCTGGGGCAGCAGCGGACCGAAAAAATGCGCCTGCCGCGCATCGGCGATCAGGAGCGTGGGAAAGGTTTCGACATCGACATCGTCCACCAGCGCTTCTTCGTCCTCCACGTCCACCCAGTCGAAACGCACCTGCGGATGCGCCACGGCCAGCGCGTCGAACACGGACCGGTACTCGCGGCAGACGCCGCACCAGCCCGCGCACAGGCACACGACCCGCCAGGCGGCGGGCGTGGGGGATGCAGCGGTGTCGAGCGTCATTCGGAACTCCTGCGAGCTTCAGCCAAAGACCGCGATGGTAGCGCCGCCGGAACCCGAAGCGCGGGCAATGCACGCCCGCATTGATTGCAATCAATTCTCATTATCAAAACACCATGTAACATGCATTTTTTTCGTGCCTCCCCAGCCTTTCGCCAGGTACAGGCCTCAGCTTGTCTCTCGACGAAAGGAACCGTCATGTCTCAACTGGGCCGCGCCCTCATGCTCGGCGCGGGATTCTGCGCAGCCGCCGCACCCGCCCTCGCGCAAACCGAAGTCAAGGAACTCGACACGGTCACCGTCATCGGCACCGGCCTGCCGACCGAGGTGATGCGCAGTCCCGCCTCGATCACGGTGATCTCGGGCGAAGCCATCGAACAGACCGCGCCGGTGTCCATCGCCACCTTGCTGCGCGACGTGCCGGGCGTGCAGATCTCGGAGGAAGGCATCGAGCGCATCGCCATCCGGGGGGAATCGGCGCGGCGCGTGGCTATCCTGATCGACGGACAGAAGCTGACCGACCACACCAACTACGGCCAGCCCGTGCTGGTGGATCCGACGACGATCGAGCGCATCGAGATCGTGCGCGGCTCGTCCTCGGTGGTCTCGGGCAGCAGCGCCATCGGCGGGGTGATCAACATCGTCACCAAGACGGGCGCCGCCAAACCCTTCAGCCTCAGCGCCACGGCGGGCTACCTGTCGGCCACGCGCGGCCACCGCGCCTCGGCCACGGCGGCGGGCACCGTCAACGCGGGGCCGGGCGCGCTGGACTACAACCTCAGCGCAGGCCGCATGAAGCAGGGCGACCGCCGCACGCCCGAAGGCACGCTGGCGCCCTCCGACGTGGAAGACCGCAACGTCTCGGGCCACCTGGGCTACCGGCTCGGCCAGCATTACTTCGGCGTCAAGGCCCAGGCCTACGACCTGGCGGCCAATGTGTACGTGGGCCAGCCGGGCTTCCTCATCGCGCTGCCGCACCGCGACCTGCGCAAGGTCTCGCTGTTCTACGAAGGCACGCAACTGACGCCATGGCTGACCAAGCTCGGCGTCAACCTGTACCGCCAGACCATCGACCGCGATTTCCGCAACGACGTCAGCACCGCCGCCGGCCCGATGAAGATCCGCGTGCTGTCCACGTCCATCGACAAACAGACCACCAGCGGCCTGACCATGCGCGCGGAGATGAAGTTCTCGCCCGGCAGCCGCACCGTGGCGGGCGTCGAATGGGAGGACGACGGCCTGGCCGCCGACAAGGCGACGGACACCACGCGCACCCCGCCGGGCACCACCACGACCTCGCTGCGCTACGACGACGCCAAGACGCGCACGCTGTCGGTGTTCGGCCAGCACGAGATCGCACTGAACGACACCCTGACCGCCACCCTGGGCGCGCGCGGCTCGCGCGTGCGCTCCGACCTGCGCGAATCCGCCACCAACGGCAAGGCCAACGCGACCAAGGACGGTTCCGACAGCCAGTTCCTGGGTTCGGCCGGCCTGGTGTGGACGCCTTCCAGCCGCCTGGCGCTGCGCGCCAACGTCTCGCAGGGCTACATCTACCCGACGCTGGGCCAGCTTTTCCTGACCACCACCGGCGGCGGCACCACGCTGACCGGCAACCCCGACCTGAAGCCCGAGACATCGACCACCTACGAGCTGGGCGCGCGCTACGCGGCCGGCGGCACGGTGCTGGACGCCACGCTGTTCCACGCCCGCTCGAAGGACTACATCGCCACCGTGTCCTCCGGCACCACGGGCACGTACCAGAACGTCGATGCCGCGCACAGCTCCGGCCTGGAGCTGTACGCCGAGCACGCGCTCGGCGCATGGGGCCTGACGCCGTACACCTCGTTCGCCGCCATGCGCCGCCAGCTGCGCTACGGCAATGGCTACAACACGTATGACGGCGGCTCGCCCACGTTCTCCGGCAAGCTCGGCCTGCGCAAGGACTGGCGCTGGGACCACATCACGGGCAGCGTGGACCTGTTCGTGCGCGGCGAAAGCAAGGTCGAGCTGCGTGGCGACACCGGCACGCTGGCCGGTTCGGCCGCCGGCTACGGCACGCTCAACCTGCGCGCCCATGCGGACTTCGGCGCCGGCCTGGGCATGGTGGCCGAGCTCAACAACCTGACCGACCGCCGCTACGCCCCGTATGGACAGATGCCGGGCGCGGAGCGCTCGCTGAACCTGTTCGTGACCAAGAAGTTCTGAGCAGGCCTGCCGCCATCCCGGAAAGCGCTTGCCCGGAAAACAAAACCGCCCCAGGGCGGTTTTGTTTTCCACAGAAGGCAAGATGCCCCGTCAGGCCGATGCCACTTCAATGCCCTTGAACTCCCCGCTGGCAATGCGCTTGCTCCATTCCGCCGGGCCGGTGATGTGGGCGCTGGTGCCGCCCGCGTCCACGGCCACGGTGACGGGCATGTCCACCACGTCGAACTCGTAGATGGCTTCCATGCCCAGGTCCTCGAAGCCGACGACCTTGGCCTGCTTGATGGCCTTGCTGACCAGGTAGGCGGCACCGCCCACGGCCATGAGGTAGGCGCTCTTGTGGTTCTTGATGCTCTCGATGGCCACGGGGCCGCGCTCGGCCTTGCCGATCATGGCGATAAGGCCGGTCTGCTCGAGCATCATGTCGGTGAACTTGTCCATGCGCGTGGCGGTGGTGGGGCCGGCGGGGCCCACAGCCTCGTCGCCCACGGGATCCACAGGGCCCACGTAGTAGATGACGCGGTTGGTGAAGTCCACGGGCAGCTTCTCGCCCTTGGCCAGCATGTCCTGGATGCGCTTGTGCGCGGCGTCGCGGCCGGTGAGCATCTTGCCGTTCAGCAGCAGCGTATCGCCGGGCTTCCAGCTCGCCACCTCTTCCTTGGTCAGCGTATTCAGATCGACGCGCTTGGACTTGTTGTAGTCCGGCTCCCAGTCGATCTTGGGCCACAGGTCGAGGCTGGGCGCCTCCAGGTACACAGGGCCGCTGCCGTCCAGCACGAAGTGCGCATGGCGCGTGGCGGCGCAGTTGGGGATCATGGCCACGGGCTTGCTGGCCGCGTGCGTGGGATACATCTTGATCTTGATGTCCAGCACCGTGGACAGCCCGCCCAGGCCCTGCGCGCCGATGCCCAGGGCGTTGACCTTCTCGTACAGCTCCAGGCGCAGTTCCTCGACCTCGTCCAGCTTCTCGCCGCGCGCGGCCTTGGCCTGCAGCGCGTACATGTCCAGGTCTTCCATCAGGCTTTCCTTGGCCAGCAGCACGGCTTTCTCGGCCGTGCCGCCGATGCCGATGCCCAGCATGCCCGGCGGGCACCAGCCCGCGCCCATGGTGGGCACGGTCTTGAGCACCCAGTCCACCAAGTTGTCGCTGGGGTTCATCATGACCATCTTGGACTTGTTCTCGCTGCCGCCGCCCTTGGCCGCCACGGTCACGTCCACCGCGCTGCCGGGCACGATCTGCACGCTGATGACAGCGGGCGTGTTGTCCTTGGTGTTCTTGCGGGCGAACTGCGGGTCGGCGACGACCGAGGCGCGCAGCGTGTTGTCCGGATGGTTGTAGCCACGGCGCACGCCTTCGTTGATGGCGTCTTCCAGCCCCAGGCCGGCGGGAAAGCCTTCCCAGCGCACGTCCATGCCGACCTTCAGGAAAACGTTGACGATGCCAGTGTCTTGGCAGATCGGGCGGTGGCCCGTGGCGCTCATCTTGCTGTTGGTGAGGATCTGCGCCATCGCGTCCTTGGCCGCCGGGCTCTGCTCGCGCTCGTAGGCGCGGGCCAGGTGCTGGATGTAGTCGGCGGGGTGGTAGTAGCTGATGTACTGCAGGGACGCGGCAATGGATTCCACGAGGTCGTGGTACCGGATGGTGGTGCTCATGGTGGGGGGCTGTAGTTGTTGGGAAAACGAATGCTCCTGGATTATCGCCGCGCACCCTTGCGCAAAGCTGATACCCGGTTTGCCGCGCACCCCATGAATGAGAATGGTTTTCGTTTTATGTATGCTTGCCGGTGGCTGCCCGAACCACCGCTGCGGGCGGCGCCTGCGTTTTCATTCCTGACCTTCTCCATTCGTTGTCCATCGGAACCCGCCTGACATGACCACCCGCACCGCCTCCCGCATCGAACGTGACACCTTCGGCCCCATCGAAGTCCCCGCCGACAAGCTCTGGGGCGCGCAGACGCAGCGCTCGCTGCAGAACTTCGACATCTCCGGCGAGCGCCAACCGCGCGAGGTCATCCGTGCGCTGGCGCAGGTCAAGCGCGCCTCGGCCGCCGTCAACCACGCGCTGGGCCTGCTCGACGCGAAGAAGAAGGACGCCATCGTCGCCGCTGCACAGGAAGTCATCGACGGCAAGCACCCCGATGAATTCCCCCTGGTGGTCTGGCAGACCGGCTCGGGCACGCAGACCAACATGAACCTCAACGAGGTCATCGCCAACCGCGCCAGCGAACTGCTGGGCGGCGAGCGCGGCGAGGCCCGGCTGGTGCACCCCAACGACGACGTGAACAAGAGCCAGTCGTCCAACGACGTGTTCCCCACCGCCTCGCACGTCGCCGCCGTGGATGCGCTCACGAACAAGCTGCTGCCCGCCATCGAGGTGCTGAAGAAGACGCTGGCACAGAAGGCGAAGGACTTCGACGGCATCGTCAAGATCGGCCGCACCCACCTGCAGGACGCCACGCCGCTCACGCTGGGCCAGGAGATATCGGGCTGGGTCGCCCAACTGGAGCACGGCGCCCGCCACGTGCGCGATGCGCTGCCGCACCTGTACGAGCTGGCCCTGGGCGGCACCGCCGTGGGCACGGGCCTGAACGCGCCCAAGGGCTATGCCGAAGGCGTGGCCCAGGAGCTGGCCGCCATCACCGGCCTGCCCTTCGTCACCTCGCCCAACAAGTTCGAATCGCTGGCCACGCAGGACGCGCTGGTGCACGCCCACGGCGCGCTCAAGACCCTGGCCGCCAGCATGAACAAGATCGCCAACGACGTGCGCTGGCTCGCCAGCGGCCCGCGCAGCGGCATCGGCGAGATCAGCATCCCCGAGAACGAGCCCGGCTCGTCCATCATGCCCGGCAAGGTCAACCCCACGCAGAGCGAGGCCGTCACCATGCTGGCCGCGCAGGTCATGGGCAACGACGTGGCGATCAACATCGGCGGCATGTCGGGCAACTTCGAGCTGAACGTGTTCCGCCCCCTGGTGGCGCACAACTTTTTGCAGAGCGTGCGCCTGCTGGCCGACGGCATCGTGAGCTTCAACAACAACTGCGCCGTGGGCATCGAGCCCAACCGCGAGCGCATCGGCTACCTCGTGCAGCAGTCGCTGATGCTGGTGACAGCGCTGAACCCGCACATCGGCTACGACAAGGCCGCCTACATCGCCAAGAAGGGCCACAAGGAAGGCACCAGCCTGCGCGAGGCGGCCATTGCCTCGGGGCACGTCACGGCCGAGCAGTTCGACCAGTGGGTGGTGCCCGAGAACATGGTCGGTCGTTGACCCCGTAACCATCGCGCCATGACCGCCCAGGCCGCCGCTTCGCCGCTGCTCGCGAGCTTTCGCGACAGCTACCGCGACCTCGTGCGCTACCTCACGCGCCGCACCGGCAGCGCCGATGAGGCCCGCGACGTGGCGCACGATACCTGGCTGCGTCTGGCCGACATGAGCCTGCGCGACACCCCGCCCGTGCAGTGCGAATCCGAGGCCCGCGCCTACGTCTTCACCATGGCGCGCAACCTCGTCACCGACCGCCGCCGCCACGACAGCGTGGCACAGCGCCACGCACAGGCCCAGCCCGGCGGCGGCCAGGGCGTGCCCGACGAGTCCGAGGCGCTGATGTACCGCCAGGCCATCGACGCGGTCGAGGCCGCGCTGGCCACCGTGCCCGAGCGCGCGCGCCAGGTCTTCCTTCGTCACCGCGTCAACGGTGAGGACCAGGGCGCGCTGGCGGCCGAGTTCGGCATCTCGCGCAACATGGTCGAGCGCGACATGATGCTGGCCATGGACCGGGTGCAGGCCGCCATGGAACAGTGGCACGGCGGCGCAGCGCCCGCCACGCGCCAGGGGCGCCGCCGCGCGCTCTCGGGGCTGCTGGGCATGGCCGGCCTTGCGGTGCCGGGCGCGTTCGCATGGCGCTGGTGGCGCATCGCCGTGCCCCAGTGGCAGCAGGCCGCCGCCACCGGCCACGGGCAGACGCTGCGCCAACCCCTTCCCGACGGCGGCGCCGTCACACTCGACGCGCAAAGCCGCGTGCAGGTCGCCTACTACGCCGCCCGCCGCAGCGCCCAACTGCTCGCGGGCGCCGCCTTCTTCGAGGTGGCGCGCGATGCAGGCCGCCCCTTCGTGGTGGACGTGCCCGGCGCGCAAGGCGCCGTGCGCATCACCGTGCTGGGCACCCGCTTCGGCGTGGAGCGGCTGCCTGGCGGCGCGGTGGACGTGCAGGTGGAATCGGGCCGCGTGCGCGTCGAATCGCTCGACGCCGAAGGCCACCCGCGCACCACCCACGAACTGGGCGGCGGCGAGGCCCTGTGCGTGCAAGGCGCCACAAGCGCACAGCCGCGCGCCAGCACCCACGCCGCGCCCTGGCGCAACGGCCTCGTGGTCTTTGCCGACGTGCCCCTGGCCGAAGCCATCGACCGCCTGCGCCGCTACCTGCCGCGCCCTGTGGAAGTGAGCGCCGACGCGGCAGCACTGCGCCTGTCGGGCCAGGCGCGCATCGCCCAGGCGGAAGACTTCGTGCGCGCCCTTCCATCCGCCGTGCCCGTGCGCGCCCGGCTGGAGGAGGGGCGCTGGCGCATTACGGCGCGCTGATGGGAATACCAGCAAAAATGGCCTCCAGCGCTTATCCAGCAAGCGCTGGCAGCTATGAATTTTGCAATTATTCTTATGCAAATTGGCACGATCATGCCAAATTATGGCTCGATCCAGCTAAAATCCAGCCATGTCCGTCGCCACCGCCCTGTTCACCGACAGCCAGGCCAAGACCCTGGTCTGGCTGTTCGGCCAGCCCGAGCGCAGCTACCACCTGAGCGAACTGCGCCGCCTGAGCGGCCTGGGCAGCGCATCGTTGCAGCGCGAGGTCAACCGGCTGGTGGACGCGGGGCTGGTCACCTCCGAGCGGCTGGGCAACCAGCGGCGCTTCCAGGCCAATCCGGCCAGCCCGGTCCATGCCGAATTGGTCGCGCTGGCGCGCAAGACCCTGGGCCTGGTGCCGCTGCTGCGCGATGCGCTGGCCCCGCTGGCCGGGCAGTTGCACGAGGCCTATGTGTACGGCTCCGTCGCGCGGCAAACCGACACCGCCGGCAGCGACATCGACCTGATGCTGGTCGCCCCCGCCCTGGCCCTGGCCGACGTGCTGCCTCTGCTGCTGCCGCTGGAGCCGCTGCTGGGCCGCAAGATCAACCCCAGCATCTACACGCCGCAGCAATACGCCCAGCGGCTGGCCGAGCCCGACTCCTTCATCCGCCGCGTGCTGGCGCAGCCCACGCTGGCGCTTTTGCCGCTGGCACTGCCCCAGAAGAGCGCCGCATGACACTGGACAACCTCACCCGCATAGGCCAGCTCAAGCCCGAGCCGCGCAACCTGGCCGAAGTACAGCGCCTGCTTGCCATGGCGCAAACCCGGCTGGCCGACGCACAGTTGCCCAGCCTGTCGCTGGAAGGCCGCTTCACCAGCGCATACAACGCCGCGCACGCCGCCGCGCTGGCCGCCCTGCGCTGGCACGGCTGGCGCAGCGAGAACCGCTACACCGTCTTCCAGTGCCTGCCCTACACGCTGGGTTGGCAGGCCGTGCAGTGGCGCGTGCTCGACAGCGCCCACCGGGCGCGCAATCTGGCCGAGTACGAGGGTTACCTTGAAATCGACGTGGCGCAGGTCGATGCGCTGTGCCAATCCGCCACCCTGCTGATCGCCGACGTGCAGCGCCTGCTGGCGCAGCGCTGAAGAATATCCAAAGCCAAATCGGACTCCAGCGCTTATGCAGCAAGCGCTAGCAGCTATTTCTTTGATAGTTACCGAAGAGTCCATTCAGGAACCTCCCACCCTCGTTCGTTGTAGCGGGTGAAAGGAAACCTGTTCATGCGCCCTCACTCCCGCTTCCCCCGCGCCCTGCTGGCCGCTGCCGTCCTGGCCATCACCAGCCTGCACGCCGCCGCGCAGGCCGCGCCATTCGACATCCCGGCCCAGCCGCTGCCCGAGGCGCTGGCGCGCTTCGCGGCGCAGTCGGGCGCGCAGCTTGTCTATCCGCCTGGCCTGGTGCAAGGCCGCAGATCCAGTGCCGTGCAGGGCACTCTGGACGCCGAGGCCGCACTGCGCCAGTTGCTGCAAGGCTCCGGGCTGGAGCTACGGCGTGACGGGGTCACGTGGACTGTTGCTCCGCAAGCCGCCACTGTCGCACTGGCAGAGGTGACGGTGCGGGCGCAGACCCAGCGCCCCAGTGACCTGCCCGAAGCCTACGCGGGCGGGCAGGTGGCGCGCGGCGCGCGGCTGGGGATGCTGGGCAATACCGACCTGATGGATGCGCCGTTCAATGTCACCAGTTACACCGCCGAACTGATCGAGAACCAGCAGGCGCGATCCGTGGGGGATGTGCTGGTGAACGACCCTTCGGTGCGCAGTGCGGCCACTGCTGGCGCCCCAGGGGAATATCTGCTGATCCGCGGCTTCCGCTCCACCGAGGATTCCATTTTTTTCAACGGGTTGGCCGGCATGGGGCCCAACAACCGCAGTTCGACGGAAATGGTGGAGCGGGTGGAAGTGCTCAAAGGCCCCTCGGCCGCCATCAGCGGCATGGTGCCTGACGGCAGCGTCGGCGGCACCGTGATGCTGGTGCCCAAGCGCGCCCCCGACGAGCCGCTGACCCGCATCGGGCTGGACTACGCCACCCGGTCGCAATGGGGCACGCGGGTAGACATCGGGCGGCGCTTTGGCGAGGACAAGGCCTGGGGCATCCGCGTCAATGGCGTCCTGCGCAACGGTGAAGGCTTTGTTCAGGGCGGGGATCAGCGCACCGGGCTGGCCAGCGTGGCGCTGGATTACCGGGGCGAGCGGCTGCGCATGGCACTGGATGCGTATGACCAGAAGGACAAGCGAGACGGCGCCTCTGACTACTTCTTCGGATTTTCCGGTCAGCCGTCCGCCGTTCCGGATGCCTCCAAACCGATAACGCTCGGCAGCACGGCGCAAGCGCGGGATCGCATGCTGATGGCGCGGGTTGAATACGATCTGGCTTCGCAAGTTACCGCCTTCGCGGCATTCGGCAAACGTAGCTATCGCAGCGACTTTATCCGGGCCGTCCCGTGGAGTGTGGATCAGTCCGGCAACTACACGGCCGCCCCCATGCGCGAAACCTTGAATGGCGACCTCAGTTCGGCAGAGATGGGGCTGCGCGCCCATGTGAATACCGGCGCCATCTCGCACCGCATCGTTTTGGCGGGAACGGACTTCATACGCACCAACTATTACGCCGTTTCGTACGGCAGCAATGCCTCCAACAATATCTTTGATCCGGTGCCCATCACCGATCCGGGTGACCCCGGAAAGCCGTCCAGGATCATGAGAAACCATATGAAGAGCGTGGCGCTGGCCGATACCCTGGGTCTTTGGGATGAACGCCTGCTGTTGACGCTGGGGCTGCGCCATCAGCAGGTTTCGACCCTGGGTGGATGGAGTGGCTGGAACAACACGGCGGCTTACGAGAAATCCGCCACCAGCCCCATCGTGGCGCTGGTGTTCAAGCCCACGCAATCCGTTTCGCTGTACGCCAACTACGTTCAGGGTTTGACCAAAGGGCCGGTAGCGCCGACTGGCACGGGGCTGGGCAACGCCGGAGAGGCGTTCCCGCCCTACAAGTCCAGGCAACATGAACTGGGCGTCAAGGGCGAATGGAACGGCTTCGGCAGCAGCCTGAGCCTGTTCCAGATCAGTCAGCCCAATTCCCTGACCGTGGACAACCGCTTCACGCTGGATGGTGAGCAGCGCAACCGGGGCGTGGAGTGGAACTTCTATGGCACACCGGCCAAAGGCGTGCGGGTGCTCGGCGGTGCGATGTTGATGAACGCCAAGGTCACCAAGGCCGCCGGCGCGACCCAGGGCAAACGGGCCTACAGCATTCCCGAGGCACAGTTCAACCTGGGCGGCGAGTGGGACGTGCCCGGTGTGAACGGGTTGACGCTGAGCGGCCGCGTCCTGCGCACGGGCTCGGTCTACATCGACAGCGCCAATCTGTACTCGATCCCGGCCTGGACGCGCTGGGACGCGGGCGCGCGCTACACCACGCGCATCGCCGACAAGCCGGTGGTACTGCGCGCCAATATCGAAAACCTGCTCGACAAGAACTATTGGATGGGTTCGTATTACCCAAACCTGGTCGCCCGAGCTGCGCCGAGGACCTTGTTGTTGTCTGCCACGATGGATTTTTGAGGCATGAAGGCCCGTACGCTGCGCAGCTGGATTTGGGTGCACAAGTGGAGCAGCCTGGTATCCATGCTGTTCCTGCTGATGCTGTGCCTGACCGGACTGCCGCTGATCTTCGGGCACGAGATCGAAGATTGGCTTGACCCACATCCGCCCGCGCCAGTTGTCGCGCCGGGCACGCCCGCCCCCACGCTGGAGAGCATCGCCCAGAAGGCGCTGGCAGCCCGCCCCGCTGGGCACGTTGCCGTTTCCCTTTTCTTCCCGGAGGACGAACCGCATGCCGTGGGCGTCGTGACGGCAGAAGTCCTCGTGAAGCCAGAACGCGGCGACTGGCCGGGCCTGTATTTCCAGGTTTTTGACCAGCGGACAGGCGATGTGCTGAAGGCGCAAGGACCGGGGACCGGGTTCATGGCGGTCATGTTCCGGCTGCACTACGACATGTATGCCGGACTGCCCGGAACGCTGTTCCTGGGCGCGATGGGCCTGTTGCTGGTGGTGGCGGTGGCCTCTGGCGTGGTGGTCTATACGCCCTTCATGCGCAAGCTGGATTTCGCCACGGTGCGCGCGGCGCGCGGGCCGCGCGTGCTGTGGCTCGACCTGCACAACCTGCTGGGCATCGTGACCGTGGCCTGGGTGATCGTGGTGGGCGGCACGGGCGTGATCAATACCCTGGCCGAGCCTTTGTACACGCACTGGCGGACGACCGAAGTCGCCGCACTGCTGGCTTCGTATCGGAACGCGCCACCCCTTGCGCGGCGCGCCCCGGCCGATGCGGCCATGGCGACGGCGCGCAAGGCGCTGGCGGAGCGGGAGGTTTCGTTTCTTTTGTTCCCGGGCACGCTCAGTGCCGGGGCGCACCATTTCGTCGTTGGCACCCGGGGCGCTGCGCCCTTGACGAAGCGGATGACCCGCCCGGTACTGATCGACGCGCAAACGGGCGCGTTGACCGCCACGCCCGAGATGCCGTGGTACATGCAGACGCTGTTCCTGTCGCAGCCCCTGCATTTCGGCGACTACGGCGGCCTGCCGCTGAAGATCGTGTGGGCGGTGCTGACGCTGATCACCATCGTGGTGCTGGGCAGCGGCATTTATCTATGGCTGCGCAAGCCTGCTGGCGCGCAGGCCAAGGCGTGCGAGCCGAAGGGGGCCGCTGCATGACGCGCCCGGCAGCCCGCTCCTTGTGGATGATCTTCCGCTGGCCGCTGCTGGTCGGCGTGGTGAGCCTGGTCGGCCTTGTCTCGGCGCTGGTGGGCGATGGCGTGTGGGATGCGCTGTCGTGGCTGGCGCTGGGCGTGCCCGCGCTGGGGTTCAGCCTGTGGTGCCTGCGGGCCTTGGCCGTGCGGCCCGGAGAAGCCCGGAATATCAAGCGTGGATGAGTTCCACGCCCGCAGCGGCCAGCAGGGCCTCGTCCTTGCTGGCGATGGGTAGTTGCACCTGCCGCATCGCAAGTTCCAGATAAGCCGCGTCGTAGCTGCTCAGGCCGTATTGCAAGGCCAGGGCCAACAGGCGCGCCGGGCCGGGGGGCGGTGTCGATGCGGATGGGCAGACTTGCGATTTGCTCGGCGATCTGACCTGCCTGGATGGGCGACAGGCGTTGCTTTTTGCAGGCCATGCGCAGCACGTTGGCGAATTCCAGTCGCCACAAGCCGGGCACGATAGCCTGCTCGCGCTCCAGCAGCAGGGCGACGGCATCGGTGTAGGGCGTGGTCTGGCCGGCCAGGAACCAGCCGACGACCACGGAGTTGTGGAGCACGAAGGGCATCAATCCCGGCCGTCTTCAATGGCTTGGCGCACACCCATGCCCAGGCTTGCGCCCTGGCTGATTTCCCGCATCCTGCTCATGGCGCTGGTGACTTGCTGGCTCTGGCCCGGCACGGGGCTGGCTTGCGTGCGCGACAGGGCGTTTTCCAGCAGTTCGCGGATGGCCTGCGCCGCTCATCCTTCGCCTTCGACGGGCAGGTGGTGGAGATCGACGCCACACAGATCCGCTGACCGCCACGGCCCATGGTCAGCCGGCCACCGGATGTTCCTCCAGCCCCGCGGCCGCCACCAGCCGCTGCGTGTAGGGGTGCTGCGGCGCATCCAGCACCTGGGCCACGCTGCCCTGCTCCACCACCGCGCCGTCCTTCATCACCAGCACGTCGTGCGCCATGGCGCGGATCACCTGCACGTCGTGGGTGATGAGCAGGTAGCTCAGGCCGCGCTCCTTTTGCAGCCGCTGCAGCAGCCCCAGCACCTGCTGCTGGATGGTCACGTCGAGCGCGCTCGTGGGTTCGTCCAGCACCAGCAGGCGCGGGCCGGTGATGAGCGCGCGCGCGATGGCCAGGCGCTGGCGCTGCCCGCCCGAGAACTCGTGCGGGTAGCGCGCCAGCAGGCCGGGGAACTGCGCCTCGGCCAGCCCCACGTCGGCCAGGGCCTGCTGCACGCGGGCGCGCCGCGCCGGCGCGGACAGGCCTCTTTCGTGCACGTGCAGGCCCTCGCCGACGATTTCCTCGACCGTCATACGCGGCGACAGCGACGAGAACGGATCCTGGAACACCACCTGCACCTGCCGGCGCAACTGCTGGTTGGCGTGCGTGTTGCGCATGGCGGGCTGCTGCCAGGCCTGCCCGGCCACCTGCAGCGCGCCGGTGCAGGGCAGCAGGCCCAGGATGGCCTGCGCCAGCGTGGACTTGCCCGAGCCCGACTCGCCCACCACGCCCAGCGTGCGCCCGGGCAGCAACTGCAGGCTGGCGCCCTGCACGGCGACGAACTCCCCCTTGCCGAACCAGCCGCGCACGCCCGGCAAGGCCGTGGGGTAGGCCACGCGCAGGCCCTGCGCCTGCAGCACCGGCGCCGTACCGGGGGCGGGCGCGTGGTCGGGCACGTCGCGGCGCGGCTGGCTGGCGATGAGGCGGCGCGTGTAGGCATGCCGCGGCGCGGTGAACACCTGCGCCACACTGCCCTGCTCCACCAGCACGCCCTGCTCCATCACGGCCACGCGGTCGGCGAAGCGGCGCACCAGGTTCAGGTCGTGCGTGATGAGCAGCACGGCCATGCCGCTGCTGCGCTGCAGTTCGGAGAGTAGGTCGAGGATCTGCCCGCGCAGCGTCACGTCGAGCGCCGTCGTCGGCTCGTCGGCCAGCAGCAGCGCGGGCTCGCTGGCCAGGGCCATGGCGATCATGGCGCGCTGGCGCTGGCCGCCGCTGAGCTGGTGCGGGTAGCTGCGCGCACGCCGCGCGGGCTCGGGGATGCCCGTTTTCGCTAGCAGTTCGATAGCTGCTTGCGCGCTCTGGGCGGGCGTTAGCGCCTTTTTTTGTTCCAAAACCTCGGCGATCTGGCGGCCCACCGTCATGAGCGGGTTGAGCGCCGTCATGGGCTCCTGGAACACCATGGCGATCTCGCCGCCGCGCACGCCGCGCAGCGCGCGCTCCGAAAGCCGTAGCAGGTCGCGCTCGCCCAGCAAGGCCTGGCCGGTGATTTCGGCATCGCCCGCGAGGCGCAGCAGGCTCAGGGCGGTCAGGGTCTTGCCGGAGCCCGATTCGCCCACCAGCGCGAGCTTCTCGCCCGGGGCGATGTCGAAGTCCACGCCATGCACCACCTCCTTGGCGCCAAAGCGCACGCGCAGGCCGCGCACTTGCAGCAGCGGGGGAGTCGTCATCGGTCGGCCTTTCGGGGGTCGAGCGCATCGCGCAGCGCGTCGCCCATGAAGGTGAGCAGCAGCAGCGTGGTGACGAGCACGGCGAAGGTGGACAGCGAGATCCACCACGCATCGATGCTGCCCTTGCCCTGCGAGAGCAGTTCGCCCAGGCTCGGCGTGCCCGGCGGCACGCCCAGGCCCAGGAAGTCGAGCGAGGTCAGCGCCAGGATGGCGGCGCTCATGCGGAACGGCAGAAAGGTGACCACCGGCGTGAGACTGTTGGGCAGGATGTGGCGCCAGATGATCTGGCCGTTGGGCACGCCCAGCGCGCGCGCGGCCTTCACGTAGTCGAGCTGGCGGTTGCGCAGGAACTCGGCGCGCACGTAGTCCGACAGGCCCATCCAGCCGAACAGCGACAGCAGCACCAGCAGCAGGCCCACGCTGGGCGCGAATACGGCGCTGAAGATGATGAGCAGGTACAGCTCGGGCATGGAGCCCCAGATCTCGATGAAGCGCTGGAAAGCAAGGTCGGTGCGCCCGCCGAAGAAGCCCTGGATGGCCCCCGTGAGCACGCCCAGCAGCACGCCCGTCACCGTCAGCGCCAGGCCGAACAGCACGCTCACGCGAAAGCCGTACAGGAGCTGGGCCAGCAGGTCGCGCCCGCGGTCGTCGGTGCCCAGCCAGTTGTCGCGCGAAGGCGGCGAAGGGTTGGGCGCCTGGGCGAAGTAGTTGATGGTGTTCTTGCCATAGGGGTTGAGCGTGTACAGGGCCCAGTTCCCGTCCTTGGAGAGCTGCGCGCGGATGAAGGGGTCGAGGTAGTCGGTGGCGGTCTCGAAGTCGCCGCCGAAGGTCTTCTCGGGGTAGTCCTTCCACAGCGGCCAGTAGGTCTGGCCCGCATAGCGCACAGCCAGGGGGCGGTCGTTGCTGATGAGCTCGGCCCCCAGGCTCAGGACCACGAGCACGCAAAACAGCACCAGGCTCCAGTAGCCCAGCCGGTTGCGCGCGAAGCGCCGCCAGGCGCGGCGCGTGGGGGAGAGGGAGGCAGCGGTCTCAGGCATCGGCATCGTGCAGCAGGAGGGCCTTGCTGTACTGAAGGAATTCATCGAGGTGTCTTTCGATGATGGCGACGGTGATCGCCAATTGCAGACTCTGGTAGTCATGCATCGCGATGTTGCGAAAGCCCACCATGCGCTGCAGGCCTTCGGCAAGCGGCACGGCGATACGGCCCTCGCGGGCGAGCAGCGCGAACACGTCCCGCGCGCTTTGCGGAACGCCCAGCCGGTCGCGCCGGATCAGGTGCTGCCCCATGTCCAGCGCGGCCTCGCAGGCACGCTGGATGTTCAGGATGGCGGCATCCTGGCGGGTGAAATCGGTGGCGAAAGTGGCCGAGGCGCTGAAATACTCCTCGCGCGCCCGCGCCACACAGCGCTCGATGGTCGCGGCCTTGTTGATCAGCACGTCATCGGCCATACACGCTGCCTCTTTCCCGAATGTCGGCCAGCAGTCCGGCCCGCGCCGTGTCCAGAGCGGTTTTCTCGCTCAGGATGGCGCTCTCGAACAGCGCGGCCTGGGCATCGCGTGCCCACCAGCGCTGGCCCGTGGTGATGACCTGGTACTGCATCACCGTGGAGGCCGCGCGCAAATCCAGCAGATCGACAGGGCAGCCGGCCACGCCGGCCAGGTCGCCCGCCAGCTGCCACAGCCGCACCGGGTCGGCATAGCCCGCCACCAGCACGGCCAGGTCCAGGTCGCTGTCCGGCCCCGCCGTGCCCTGCACGCGGCTGCCAAAAGCGTAGATGGCCAACAGGCCCGGCACCTGGGCTTGCAGCAAGCGCGCAATGGGTTCGGATGCAAGGGGCTGCGCGTTCATGGCAACGTGAAGGGGTTGAGCACTGCGACACCACAGTCGTCGAAATCGCGCACATTGCGCGTGACCAAGGTCAGGGCGTGTACCTGGACGGTGGCGGCAATCAGCATATCGGCCTGGCTGCGCACCTGGCCGCGTGCGGCGAGAAAGCCGCGCATTTCACCCGCGCGGCGGGCGATGGCTTCCGTCACGCCCAGCACCATGCTGCCTGCGGCCAGGAGATTGAACAAGGCAAGCGAGCGGGGACGGGGCTTGTGCGTGAGGCCGAAGACGATTTCATCGAAGGAAATGACCGACACCGCGAAGCCCGCAGCCTGATCCAGGCCACCCGCCCAGCGCAGCACGCCCGCGTTCGGAGCAGGCCGCATCAGTTCGCTGATGACGTTGGTATCCGCGAGGTACATGGCCATGGGTCAACGTCCTGCGCCATCGGGCTCACCATCTCCCCCATCGTCCCAGTAATGCGGGTCGTCCGTCATGGGGTTGTAGCGGTCGGTGCGCGGCGGAATCTCGATACCGTCCTCGGCCCCCTCGGCAATCAGCATGGCGCGGATTGCAGCGAACTGGTTCAGCAGCCCGGGCCGCTGGCGCTCGGCCTTCCACCTGGAAAACGCCTCGAACTCCTCGACCGAAATCATCATCGCCACCGGCTTGTCCCGGTTGTAGATGGCCTGCGGCCGCTCGGCGGTCAGGCGCACCACTTCAGAGAACTGCTGCTTGGCGTTGGCAATGCTCCACGTCATGATGGCCTCCGAAAATAGACATGAACATCTCGATTATGGCCATTTTTCAATCGAACTTCACGCGCGGATCGACCCACACGTAACACAGGTCGGACACCAGCTTGGTCACCAGGCCGATCAGCGTGAACAGGAACAAGGTGCCCAGCACCACCGGGTAGTCGCGCCGGATGACGCTCTCGTAGCTCAGCAGACCCAGGCCGTCGAGCGAGAACAGCGTCTCGATCAGCAGCGCGCCCGTGAAGAACGCCCCGATGAACGCCGCCGGAAAGCCCGTGACGATGGGAATCAGGGCGTTGCGGAACACGTGCCGGTACAGCACCTGCCGCTCGCTCAGGCCCTTGGCGCGCGCCGTCAGCACGTACTGCTTGCGGATCTCCTCCAGGAAGGCGTTCTTGGTCAGCATGGCCGTGACCGCGAAGCTGCCCGCCACCATCGCCGTCACGGGCAGGGTGATGTGCCACAGGTAGTCCACGATGCGCGCGCCCCACGACAGTTCGTCCCAGTTCGCCGAGGTCAGCCCGCGCAGCGGAAACCACTGCAGTTGCCCGCCGAAGATGACCAGCAGCGCCACGCCCAGCACGAAGCCCGGGATGGCGTAGCCCACCAGGATGAGCAGCGTGGTCACCAGGTCGAAGCGCGAGCCCGCGCGCACCGCCTTGGCCACGCCCAGCGGCACGGCCACCAGGTAGCTGATGAGGAAGGTCCACAGGCCCAGGCTGACCGACACGGGCAGCTTCTCCTTCACGAGCTGCCACACCTCCTTGTTCTGGAAGAAGCTCTGGCCCAGGTCGAAGCGCGCGAAACGGCCCAGCATCTGGAGGAAGCGCTCGTGCGCCGGCTTGTCGAAGCCGTACAGCGCCTTGATCTGCTCCAGGCGCTTCGGGTCCACGCCCTGCGCGCCACGGTAGGCCAGCCCGCCGCCCTCGGCACCCGCCCCGCCCACGCCCGCCTTGGCCTCGGCCAGGTACTGCTCCACCGGGCCGCCGGGCACGAACTGGATCACCACGAAAGTCAGCAGCAGCACGCCCAGCAGCGTGGGCAGCATGAGGAGGATGCGCTTGAGGACGTAGGCAAACATGGTTGACGATTATGTCGCGGCGGCTGGGGTAAGCTTGGCCCCGTTGTTGCACTTTGATACATGACTGCCGCTCTCGACTTTGACCGCACCCGGAGGGCCTGCCTCGCCGCCGTGGCGGCCTGCCTGGCCCCAGTGGCGCCCGCCCGGGCCGCCGAGGCGGTGTTCGTGGTGCAGGACGAGCCCCACTTGGCCCACGCGCGCGCCCTGGTGCGCGCGGCGCTGGACGCGGCGGGCATGCCGGCGCGCTTCGCCGATGCGCCCGGGGGCAACGAAACGCGCAACGTGCACCAGATCAGCAGCGGCCAGACCGACATCGACATGATGCCGGCCACGCCCACGCGGCTGCGGCTGGTGCGCGAGGGGCGGCTGCGCATGGTTCCCGTGCCGCTGGACCGCGGCCTGCTGGGCTGGCGCGTCAACCTGCTGCTGCAGTCGCAGCGCGACAAGCTGGCCGGCGTGCGCACGGCGGCCGGCCTGGCGCGCTTCACCATGGGCCAGAACGTCGGCTGGATGGACGTGGAGATCTACCGCGCGGCAGGCATTCCCACCAAGGAAATCAAGCACTGGAGTGAAGGCGAGTTCGCCGAGCAGATGGAGGCGGGCTTTCTCGACCTGTTCCCGCTGGGGCTGGAGGAGACGCTGAACTACTTCCTGCCGCACTTCCGCAAGCGCTACCCCCAGCTCACGGTGGATCCGCACATCCTCGTGCGCTACCCCTGGTTCCGCTTCGTCTGGGTGGCCCCGGGGCCGCGCACCGACGCGCTGTACGCCGCGCTGCACAAGGGCTTCGGCCAGATCGCCGCCGACGGCACCTTCCTGCGCGTGTGGTCACGGCACCGCCAGCCGCCCGGCGCGCAGGTATTCGCCCGGCGCACGCGCATCGACATTCCCAACCCGTTCTACGACCACACGCTGGTGCCGCCGCGCTTTCGCCACCTGCTTTTCGAGCCAGCCCCCGCACGGCCATGACCGCTACCGCCGCGCCCAAGCCCCGCCGCCCGCTGCACGCCCAGTTCGTGCGCTGGCTGCTGCTGCCGCTGGTGCTGGCGTTCGGGCTCGCGGCCTGGCTCACCGCGGCCATCAACTACCACACCGAGAAACAGCACCACGCCGCGCTGCGCGCGCAGACGCTGGACGCCTTCGCCCACGCCCTGTCCAAGCCGCTGTGGGACTGCGACAGCGCCACCGTGGCGGGCATCGTGCAGGCCCTGGCCCGGCAGCCACAGGTGCGCGGCGTGCTGCTGGACGACGCCTGCGCCGCCGCCACGGTGGCGGCGGGCGCGCCCCAGGGCAGCGCCGGGCAGCCCCTGCCGGGGAGCCTGCGCGCCCCACTGTCCCATCTCGATGCGCTCGGGCGTGCATACGCCGTGGGGCAGCTGTACATCGAGTTCGCGCCGCCCTCCGTCACCTCCGCCGCGCTGCAGGGGCTGTGGCAGCAGCTGGCGGTGTTCGGCGTGGTGCTGGCCGTGGTGCTGGCGGGGGCGGTGCTGGTGTTCCGCCGCATCATCGGCCGGCCGCTGGCGCATTTCCGCCAGGCCATCCTGGCGCACCACACGGTGCATGACCATGGCCCACCGCCCAGCAGCGTCACCGACGAGCTGGACGACGTGACGCGCGCCTACGACGAACTGGTGCACACGCTGCAGCGCCTGGCGCGCCACGACCCGCTCACCGGGCTGGGCAACCGCATGCTGCTCGAAGAGCGCCTGGGCCATGCGCTGGAGCGCGCGGCGCGCCAGGGCACGCGCCTGGGCGTGCTGCTGCTGGACTTGGACGGCTTCAAGCCCATCAACGACACGCACGGCCACGCCGTGGGCGACGCGGTGCTGCAGGCCATCGCCCAGCGCCTGCAGGCGGCCGTGCGCAGCGTGGACACGGTGGCGCGCCTGGGCGGGGATGAATTCGTCGTCGTGGCCGATGGCCCCGACCTGCCCGCGCTGCTGCCGCGCGTGCGCGACGCCGTGGAGGCGCCCATCGCCTGGGAGGGGCTGCGGCTGCAGGTCCGCGCCAGCCTGGGGGTGGCGGAATTCCCGCGCGACGGCACGTCCTGCGACGCGCTGCTCGCCCACGCCGACCAGGCCATGTATGCGGCCAAACAGCGCAAGCCCGGGCCAGCGCCCAGAAGTTAACAATAGAAAAAGGCTCCAGCCCTTGCTGGACAAGCGCCAGCAGCTATCGTTTTTGCAGATTTTCCGGGGTGGCCCACCAGGTATTCACCACCCACATCTCGCCCGGCGAATACGGCGGCGGCAGCTCGGGCCGCGCCAGGCGCCAGGCGTTGTAGGCCATGCGGTGCGTGGGCGCCGTCCACTGCGGGATCAGGTAGTGGCCATGCGCGATGACGCGCTCCAGCGCATGGCAGGCGGGCAGCAGCCCGGCCTGGGTCTTGGCGGCGGTCATGGCCGCGACCAGTGCGTCCACGGCGGGGCTCTTCACGCCGGCGAAGTTGCCCGAATCCTCGGCGTCGGCGGCCTGGCTGCCGAACAGGTCGGCGAACTCCTGGCCCGGGTTGTTGGTGCCCTGGTAGGCGATGGAGGTGATGTCGAAATCGAACTTCTGCAGCCGCTGCTGGTACAGCGCGAAGTCCACCGGCCGGAAGCGCACCTGGATGCCGAGCTTTTCGAGGTTCCGGGTCCACGGCGCCACGGTGCGTATGCTGCCTTCGTTGCTGTCGAGGTACTCCAGCACCAGCGCCTGGCCCTTGGGCACGCCCTGGGCGCTGGCGCTGCGCAGCACGCCGTCCTGCACCTCCCAGCCCGCTTCGCGCAGCAGGGCCTGGGCGCGGCGCAGGTTCGCGCGCAGCGACGAGGGCGGATCCGTGCTGGGCGGCACGGTCATGGGGCCGAAGGCCGCCGCCGGGATCTGCTGCCGCCAGGGCGCCATCAAGGCCAGCTCCTCGGGCGAGGGCGTGCCGTGCGTTTCGCAGGCCGTATTGCCAAACAGGCCGTTCACGCGCCGGTAGGCGCCATAGAACATCTGGCGGTTCATCCACTCGAAGTCCATCGCCAGCCCCAGCGCCTCGCGCACGCGCACGTCCGCCAGCAGCGGGCGGCGCACGTTGAGCACGTAGCTCTGGAAGCCCGCAGGCAGCTTGTGCGCGAACTCGCCCTTGACCAGCTCGCCGGTGCCGAACTTGCGGCCCGTCACGCGCCGCGCCCAGTCGCCCGCGCTGAAAAAGCGCATCAGGTCGAACTCGCCCGCCTTCAGCGCTTCGAGCCGGGCCGTGTTGTCGCGGTAGATCTTGACGCTGATGCGGTCGAAGTTGGCCTGGCCCTTGCGCACGTTCAGCTCGCGCGCCCAGTAGCCGCCGTCGCGCACGTAGGTAATGTCCTTGCCGAAGCGCACCGGGCCGATGCGGTAAGGGCCGCTGCCGATGGGCTCATCCATCACCACCTGGTCGAACGGCTTGGGCTTGCCGTCTTCGCCCAGGCCCCAGTCGCGGCTGAACACGGGCAGGCTGCCCACCGTCAGCGGCAGTTCCCGGTTCGGCTTGTGGAAGCGAAAGCGCACCGTGCGCGCGTCCAGCACGTCCGCGCCCGCCACATCGGCGAGCAGCGTCTTGTAGCCCGGCGAGGTGTAGGGGCCCAGGAGCGTGTCGTAGCTGTGCTTCACGTCCTCGGCCAGCACGGGCTTGCCGTTATGGAAGCGCGCCTCGGGCCGCAGCCGGAAGGTGGCGGAAAGCCCGTCCGGCGCCACATCCACGTCCTCGGCCAGCAGGCCGTAGCCCGCAGCCGTCTCGTCCATGGAGCCCGCGAGCAGGCTGTCGAACAGCAGATCCGCCAGGTAGGCCGGTGCGTTGCCCTTGATCGTGAACGGGTTGTACTTGTCGAAGGTGGACACGCGCAGGTTGCTCACCAGGCGCAGCTCGCCCCCCTTGGGCGCCGCGGGGTTCACATAGTCGAAGTGCGCGAACTGCGCCGGGTACCTGAGCTGGCCCCACAGCGCGTAGCCATGCCCGGCCCAGGCGGCCCCAGGCAGGCCCAGGCAGGCCGCGCCCGCCACCCACGCCACGGACAGCACGGCGGCCCGGATCTTGCAATGACTCTTGCCCATCACCACGACTGCATCCTCGAAACCCTTGTTCCACGGCGCCGAATGCGCGAACGCCCGAGTGTATCGGCGCACGGCACGGATCAAAGACAATCGCCGACCATGCCCTGGCACGCCCACCTTCACCTGCAATACCAGCGCGACGACACGCACACCGGCGCGCGCACTGTTCTGCGCCACCGCCACCAAGGCCCGCTGCGCATCTTCAAAAGCCTCTACCCCGAGGGCCCGGGCATCTGCCACAACGTCATCGTCCACCCCCCGGGCGGACTCGTGCAGGGCGACCGCCTGGAGATCGACGTGGCCGTGGGCCCCGGCGCCCATGGGCTCGTCTCCACCCCGGGAGCCACGCGCTTCTACCGCTCGGCCACGGGCGAAACCGCCGAGCAAAGCGTGCGCCTGGCCCTGGCGGAAGGCGCGCGGCTGGAGTGGCTGCCGCTGGAGACCATCGCCTACCCCGGCTGCCAGGCAGTGAACCGGCTGGACCTGGCCCTGGCCCCGGGGGCCGAGCTGCTGCTCTGGGACGTGATAAGCCTGGGCCTGCCCGCCACGGGCCAGGCCTTCGCGCAAGGCAGCATCACGCAGCACCTGGACTGGCCCGGCGTGTGGCTGGAGCGCGCGCGCATCGACGCCGGGGACGGGCGCCTGCTCGGCAGCCCCCTGGGGCTCGACGGCCAGAGCACCCTGGCCACCCTGGCCCTGGCCTGCGGCACGCCCCTGGACCGGGCGCGGCGCGAAACCCTGCTGGAAGCCTGCCGGGCCGTCATCGACCGCCACCCGCTGGCCGCGCGCTGCGGCGCCACCTGCCCGAACGCGCAGGTGCTGGTGGTGCGCGCGCTGGCGCCGCAGGTGGAGCCCGCCATGCGGCTGTGGCA
>Ga0209958_1000779_pt1 | contig 38465 bp, 36 predicted proteins | sample ThiBio_inoc_plan_FD_183942 | JGI IMG/M metagenome (GOLD analysis project Ga0209958, IMG submission 183942) | Wastewater bioreactor microbial communities from Cape Town, South Africa - Thiocy_inoc_plan (SPAdes) | ecosystem: Engineered > Bioremediation > Thiocyanate > Unclassified | place: South...
GCGACCAGCTGGCGGCCGATCGGCAGGCCGGTCGCCTTCTGCTCCTTGAGCCCGATGCGCAGCTGGTCGACGGTAATGAGTCCCTGGGTGACCAGGGTTTCGCCCATGCGGAGTTTCTTGCGTCTTTCCATGGCGGGGAAACTCAGCGGACCGGCTTCAGTTGCTGCACGCGCGCCTCGGCCTGGGCGCGGTCGAAGCGGTGCGCGCCGCCGCCTGCGAGCGCTTTTTCGTAATAGCTGAGGGCCGCCGCAAACTGCTGCAGCTGGTCGAGGCTGACCGCCAGGTTGTAGGCGTAATCGGCGTTGCCGGGTGCGCCGCGATATGCCTCGAAGTAGGCGGCCTGCGCGTCGTTCCAGCGTGCCTGTCCGGCGTAGAGGTTGCCGAGGGTCTGGTGGAGATGCGGGCTGGGGTCGCGTTCGATCAGCATTTTCAGGCGGCTTTCGGCGGCACTGCCGTCGGTGTTGCCGAGCAGGTCGAGCAGGGCGCCCTGGGCGGCGGCGTTGCGCGGGTCGAGATCGAGCACTTCGCGATACAGGCGTTGCGCATCGGCGTCGCGGTCCTGGACGCTGGCGATTGCCGCCAGCCCCAGCAAGGCGTCCACGCTGCGCCGGTGGGCGGCGGCCTGGGCATAGAGTTGTTGTGCCTCGGCCAGCGCGCCGCGCTGGTAGGCCGCGTAGGCCTGGCCGAGCAAAGTCGCTTGCGTGTCGGGCTGGAACAGCAGCGGGGCCGCTGCCGGCGGGGGCAGGGCGCGTGTCGGGCTGGCGGTGGGTGGCGTGCTGCGGGCGCGGGCGGCGGCGGGCGGGGCCGCGACGGCAGCGGGAATCGCGGCAGGCTCGGGGGCGGGCGGCGACGGCGGCACGCCGGGCAGTGCGGCGGAGGCGGGTTCCGATTCGGGCTCAAGCGGGGCGGGGTCGACCGGCGCGGCGGCGGGTGCTGCGACGTTTTCCGGCGCGAGACTGGATGCGGCCGGCGGCTGCAGGGCGAAGTAGAGATACAAGCCGTAGCCGAGTGCGATCAGCACGGCCAGCAGGGCGGTGAGCGGTACCAGCGAGAGTTGCGGCCAGCGGAAATCACGCACGCGGCGCGGCTTGGGCGCGCCGGCGCTGTTGCCGAACAGCAGGCCGGGCGGTTCCACCCATTCGCGCGCCTGGGCTGTGCCGGGCGGGGTCAGGGGCTCCAGTTCGAGGTCGCCCTCGATCCGGTTGCCGGAGTCGGGCTTGGCCCCGTTGGCAACTTCGGCCTGTTTCAGCGCTTTGAGCAGCAGGCTCAAGGGCTGCTCCGTGCGCTGCTGGGGAGCAGGCGCTGGAATTGGCGCAGTTCGTCGCTTTCCAGCGTGGGGTTGGACACCACGATGGGGCGCAGGAAGATCACCAGCTCGGTCTGGCTGTTCATCCGTTCATGCTGGCCGAATACGGCGCCGATGCCTGCGGGGCGCGACAGGACGGGCAGGCCGTCGCGCGCGTTGTTGCTGTCGTCCTGGATCAGCCCGCCGAGAATCACGGTCTGGCCGCTCCTCACCTGCAGCAGCGATTCCATTTCGCGCACCTGGATGACCGGGATCTTGTTGCTGATCTGGGCGTTTTTCAGATCCGGGTTGGGGTCGTCCACATCCCCCACCTTGCGCGTGATGGTCGGGCGCACGGTGAGCGACACCAGGCCGTTTTCATTGATCTGCGGCAGCACCGACATGACTACGCCGACCGGTACGGTCTGCGGGGTGGTGGTGAAGGTGGTGGTCGCCCCCACGTTGGCGGTTGAAACCGTGTCCGCCTTGACGGTGAAATACACCAGATTGTTCACTACCTTCAGCAGCGCCGTCTGGTTGTTCAGCGCCATCAGCTTGGGGCTGGAAAGCACCTTGGTGTTGCCGTAGGACTCCAGCAGGTCGATGGCCGCCTTGAACCCGTTGCCGCCGCTGTAGGTCGCTTGAATGAACGGCGCCAGCGAACCTGCGAGCGCATTGGAACTGCTGCCGCCGACCGCGCCGATGGCATCGATTTTCCACCCCACCGATCCCTGCAAGGCGCGCGACCAGTCGATTCCCGCGCGGTACTGATCCTTGAGCGTGACCTCGACGATGGTGGCCTCGATCAGCACCTGGCGCTGCGCCGACTGCATCACGCGGTCGAGGTATTGCTGCACCAGTTCCTGCTGCTTGGCGGTGCCCAGCACGCTGACGGTGCCGGCCACCGGGTTGACCGCGACATCGTTTTTGCCGTCGTTTGCCGGCTGGTCGGCAAACGCGGCGGTGAACAGGCTGGCGGCGCCGGCGCCGGCCTTGCTGGCGGCCTCGGCCTGCGACACCCGTTCGGCGCGCGTGGCCTTCTCGGCATCCAGCCGGGCGGCGCGTTCCTCGCCGCTTTGCGTGACCGCGCGGGTGCCGGCGAGCATGGTGCGGATGTTGTCGGCCAGCACCGTCCACAGGTCGTTGTTGGACTGGCTGGCCACCGTGGTGGTGGAGGAATTGCCGCTGGCAGTGCTGGTCGTGCCGCCTGTTGCCGTGCCGATGCCGCCGCCGGTGCTGGCGATCTGCGCCGCCACCCCGACGCTGGAGGTGGTGTTGCGGGCGACGTTCACATAATTGACGCTGTAGGTCTTGACGTAGGGGGTGTCGGGCATGATCGACACGGTGCGCCCGTTCATTTCGTAGCGCAGGCCGGCCTGCCGCGCGATGCGGTCGAGGATGGCCGGCAGCGGTTCCTGCACCGCATTGAGCGAGACGTTGCCGGCGATGCCCGGATGCAGGTCGATGTTGTACTGGGTGTCGCGCGCAATGGAAAACAGCAGCTCCTTCACCGGGACGTCGTTGACCACCACGGTGTAGGTCGGGACCGGCGCGCTCGGCTTGGGCGGGGACAGTGCCGGCGCGGCCCTGACCGGGGCGGGTGGCGGAGCGGCCGGCACGGCAGGCTGGCTGGGCTGGCTGATGTGGCCGGGCGAGGTGTCAAACGCCTTGGGCGGCACGCAGCCACCCAGGAACACGAGGCTGGACAGGACCAGTCTCGTCAATGCGGAGCGTTTCGACACAGCGTTCATCATCATTCCAAGACTGCGGTGCGCATTTTGCCGACCGTGCGCAGAAACGGCGCACCCTGAAGGGCATGAACGCCAGCCGGCGAGGCGGGCAGCGTACGCAGTGCCGCCATGGCGGCGTCGCGGTTGGCAAATTCGCCCGCCAGGATCATCCAGGCGGGCGCGCCCTGGCTCAAGCCGTGCAGCACGCGCACCGGTTGCGGGATGGTGGCGTCCAAACTCTCCAGTAATACGGCTGCCTCGCCGGCTTCTTTAGCCGCGGCGATCTGGATGACATGGGTGCCGGCTGCGGCGGCAGCGAGCCAGAGCCGGGTTTGCCGGGCCCGTTCGGTGATTTCGGCGACGGCTGCGGCGGCGGCAGGCTGACGGGAGGTCTGGGGGGCGGCTGCAGCGGGAGGGGCGGGAGCCAGCGCCTGCCAGGCAACCCATGCCAGCAAGCCCAGCGCGGCGGCAAGTCCGATACTCAACCACACCCAGCGGCGCATTCCGGCGTGCCGATGCGGGAGCGGCTGCATGTCGGCGTCGCCCGCCGCGGCGCCCAGGTGGGCCGGGGTGAGCGTATGGGTCTGCCCGGCATAGGCCGCCAGCAGGGTTTTGTCCGCCAGCACGTTGATGCGGCGCGACAGGCCGCCTGATAGCGCCGTCATGCGCGCGGTCAGCGCAGGCGAAAACAGGTCGGGACCGCGGTAGCCGGCCACCGAGAGACGCGCGCGCAGGTAATCGGCCACCTCGGCCTCCGCCAGCGGCGACAGGCTCAAACTCAGGGTGATGCGGTCCTTCAGCTGGCGGATGCGCGGGTCGGCCAGCTGCACGTCGAGTTCGGGCTGGCCGAACAGCACGATCTGCAGCAGCTTGTCGGTGGCGGTTTCCAGATTGGTCAGCAGCCGCAGGAACTCCAGGTTGTCGAGCGCGATGCCTTGCGCCTCTTCGACGAACACCACCACGCGGCGTCCTGCCGCATGGCGCGCCAGCAGCGCGGCATTCAGCTGCGCCAGGCGGGCCTGGCGGCCGCTTTCGGGGATTTCGATTCCGAGATCGGCCAGAATCGCCGCCAGCATGTCGTCCGGCGCAAGCGTAGGGTTGCCGAGATAGACGCTGTCGACGCTGTCGGGCAGCTGCGCTGCCAGCTTGCGGCACAGCATGGTCTTGCCGCTGCCGACTTCGCCCACCACCTTGATGATGCCTTCGCCCTGGCCGATGGCGTAGAGCAAGGCGGCGAGCATTTCCCCGCGCTGGCCGCCGGCATGCCAGTACTCGGTATTCGGCGTGATGCGGAAGGGGGCTTCTTTCAGGCCGAAATAGTCGAGATACACAGGGGCTTATTCGCTGCCGTACGTCTGCATGCGGCTGTACAGCGTGGTGCGGTTGATGCCGAGCAGCTTGGCGGCCTGCGACAGATTGCCGTGGGTCATGTTGAGCGCGGCCTCGACATAGGCTTTTTCCCACTGGCGCAGGGTGACGTCCAGGTTGAAGTTGGCCAGCGTCTGCAGTTGCTTGCGCGCCAGTTCGATCAGCGCCTTGCTGTCGTTGGCGAGCGGGATTTCCTGCGGGAAGGCCTGGTCGGTGTCGAGCTCGGCTTCCAGTTGCTGGGCGTTGACCGCCATGCCGGGGTATTTGGTGGTGAGCCGGATGGCGATGTTGCGCAGTTCGCGCACGTTGCCGGGGAAATGGTAGTCCTCCCACATCTGCTGCGCGCGCGGGTCGAGATGGAATGGCGGGGTCTTGGCCTCGCGGGCGTAGAAATCGCGGAAGTAGTCGAGCAGGGTGAGCTTGTCCTGCCCCATGTCGCGCAGCGGCGGCACCGCGATCGAGAACACCGACAGCCGGTGATAGAGGTCGGCGCGGAAGCGCCCGGCCTTGATTTCGGCGCGCAGGTCGCGGTTGGTGGCGGTGACCACGCGGGCATTCGAAAAGCGCGGCTGGGTTTCGCCGACGCGCTGGTATTCGCCGTTTTCCAGCACGCGAAGGAGCTTGGCCTGCAGTTCCAGCGGCAATTCGCCGATCTCGTCGAGGAACAGGGTGCCGTTCTCGGCTTCCTCGAAGTAGCCGGCGCGCGCGCTGTTGGCGCCGGTGAAGGCGCCCTTGGCGTAGCCGAACAGGGTGGGCTCGACCAGCGTCGGCGAGATCGCCGCGCAGTTGAGCGCCAGATAGGGTTTGTGCGAGCGCGGCGACAACTGGTGCAGGCTGGAGGCGACGCGCTCCTTGCCGCTGCCGGACTCGCCTTCGATCAGCACCGGGAAGGGCGCGGCCGCGTACTGCTTGATCTGCTGGCGCAGCTTGTCCATCGCCGGGCTGCTGCCGACGATGCCGGAATCCTTGGCCGGCGCCGGCGCCTTGTCGGCGCTGCGCTCGGCGTCCTGCACCAGCAGGGCGTTGAACAGCAGCGACTTCAGCCGCTCGGGTTCGCACGGCTTGGCGACGAAATCGATCGCCCCGAGGGCGCGCGCGTGGCGCGCATTGGCCTCGTCGCTCTGGCCGGACAGCACCAGGATCTTGATGCTGGGCGAGATGCCGAGGAGGTCGGCGATCAGGGCAAAGCCTTCATCGGGTTTGTGCGGTTGCGGCGGCAGGCCCAGATCCACCAAAGCCAGCTGCGGTGGCTCGTCCAGCTGCATCAGCAGGCTTTTCACCTGGGCGCGCGACTCGGCGGCCGAGATCTCGAAGTCCTTGCTCAATACATAGGTCAGCGTATCGGAAATCAGCGGATCGTCGTCGACGATCAGCAAGCTAGGTTTGTTGGTTCGGGACACATATCCTCCAGGTCCAATGGTGCCGCGACCGCGTCTGCTCCTGATGGAGAGAGGGATTGTTGTGCGCGTGTCGGGTTTTCGACGATTGTGCCAGAGAGCCGGTGAAAGTTAAACCGCGGCAGACCGGCAGGACTGCGCATGCCGCAAGCGGGGCGACGCGTTGGCGGTACGGCAGGGACGGGTTCGGCGATCAGCTGTTTACCGGCTCGACGGCAACGCGCATCCAGCCTTCGCTGCGCTCGATCGGGTTGCCCAGCGCAACGAGCCTGCGTTCCGGCGCGCCATGGATCTGCACTACCTTGCCAGGGGTGAAATGGACGGGGTCGATAATCACGCTGTCGACACCGGCGCTGCTTGTCAGCCACAGGCTGGAATACGGCAGGCTGGCGCCGCTGTTGTCGAGTCCGTTCACCGTGTAGCCGGCGGGTGCGGTGCCGTTCAGCATGGCCAGCACGGGCGTTTCGGCCAGGGTTTCGATGCCGACCGAACTGGTGTCGTCGTTGAGGCGCGCCAGGCGGCGCACGATGCCCAGCTGCCATGTGGCGGCGTCGTGCGATTTGATACCGATCAATGCGCCTACGCGCAGCCAGTCCTTGTCGCGGGATTCGACCGTGGCGCCATAGCCGCACTTGCTTTCGTCCTGCATCACCCAGCGTTCGACGTCGGGCGCGTTCGGGCCGGCCGGGGCCTGCATGTGCGAGATGCGTTCGCGTGTGCGGTCGGTGATGAAACCGTATACCTGCACGTCGTCGGCTTCGCTGTCGTTGAATCCCGTGCCGTACGGCGACACGCTGGCGGGCGCTTCGGACGCCTTGATCTGGGTGATGATGGCGCCGAGCCCGTGCGCGACATCGACCAGGCGCTTGATCGATTCGCGCGGCGCACGCCGCTGCTCGCGGGTGGCCAGCGAAGACCACTGGCGCTGCAGATGGTCGAGCAGTTCGAGGCTTTCGCTGGTGCGGGTGTTTTCCGTCAAGCCCAGTTGCGCTGGTGCGCGGCCTTCGCGCAGGGCAAGGTGGATTTCCTGCAGTCTTTGCAGCAGATCGGCTGTCGACCAGAAACGCAGCGGTTTGTCGGTATCGGGCTTGCGCACGCGGCGGGGGCCTTGATCGGACGACAGGTCGATCACGAAATTGTGGACATGGGTATCCAGGCGGTTGTCCAGCCGCATCATCCCGTGCCAGCCACACAGCCAGTGGTCGAGCAGATCCAGTTGTCGGGGGTAGAGCGTGCCGGAGTCGGCCAGATTCAGCATCAGGATATGCAGGTACGCCGTTTCGCAGCTGCAGTCGGACGCGTCTTCAGCGTAAGCCCGCAGCGGCTGCCGATGAAACCCTTCGGTTTCGGTGACGCGGTACAGATTGTGCAGGCGCAGCCAGAGTTTTTCGCCTGCGGGCTGGTAGCGTATCGTGCGCCATTTCAGCAGCTGTCCAAAGGCAAGGATGGCGCGCAGGGCGAGCAGCGGAATCCGGCTTTCGTGCGGGCTCCGCCCCGCCTCGCGCGCGAAGTGCAGCACGAAGGCGTGGTAGCCGCGCGCAATTTCCCAGTACAGGCCGTACACGGCATGCCAAAGCTGGCTTTCCACCGGGCGCGACATGCGCGGATTGCGCAGGTATTGGCGCACCAGCGTGTCCTGCAGGTCGCGCGACTTCTCGTCCAGCAGCATCAGCACGGCCAGACGATCTTTCGTGTATTGCGTCGAGTTTTCGTTGAAGCGCTTGAGCTCGCCGAGAATGGCTTGCTGGCATTTGAACGCGTCGCCGATCGGCAGGCTCTCGACCCAGCGCGCGGCCACCTTGAGGTTGGTCAACGGGTCATCGATCCGTTTGCCAAAAGAGGGCGAAAAGCGGGCGAGTTGCGATGCGAGTTTATTTGCCAGCGAGTTCATGGGTACCAGCTATCCGTGATGACGAGTCATGTTTCCAGGCACTATTACGGCTGATTGTGCAAATTCTGTACCCGCAGGTCAGACCAGCCTGGCTTGCGCCCATGCCTGCACCGCTGCCAGCGCCGCCGGCAGCTGATCCGGCTCGCTGCCGCCCGCCATCGCCATATCCGGCTTGCCGCCGCCCCTGCCGCCGACCTGGCTGGCGACGAAGCTCACCAGTTCGCCGGCCTTGATTTTCGCGGTGACGTCGGGTGTCACCGCGGCGATCAGGCTGACCTTGCCGTCGGCGACCGTGCCCAGCACCAGCGCGCAGGACTTCAGCTTGTCGCGCAGCTTGTCGGCGGTTTCGCGCAGGCTCTTGGCGTCGACGCCGTCGAGCTGCGCCGCCAGCACGCGTACGCCGGCGACGTCGACGGCCTGCTGCACCAGTTCGTCGCCGGCGTTCGCGGCAAGCTTCGATTTCAGGCGCTCGAGTTCCTTTTCCAGCGTGCGCACGGTATCGAGCACCTGGGCCAGCTTGGCGCCCAGTTCGGCCGGCTGCGCTTTCAGGGCCGCTGCCGCGCGGCGGATTTCCTGCTCGCGCGTCTGCACGTAATTCAAGGCGTTATCGCCGGTGACCGCCTCGACCCGGCGCACCCCGGCGGCGACGCCGGATTCGGACACGATCTTGAACAGGCCGATGTCGCCGGTGCGGGCGACGTGGGTGCCGCCACACAGTTCGCGCGAGCTGCCGATGTCGAGCACGCGCACCTCGTCGCCGTACTTCTCGCCGAACAGCATCATCGCGCCGGTTTTCTGCGCCTCGTCGATCGCCATCACGCGCGCCTGGGTGGCGGAGTTGGCGAGAATCTCGGCGTTGACGCGCGCTTCCACTTCGCGGATCTGCGCATCGGTCATCGGGGTGGGCTGCACGAAGTCGAAGCGGGTCTTGTCGGCATCCACCAGCGAGCCCTTCTGCTGCACGTGCTCGCCGAGCACCTCGCGCAGTGCCTTGTGCATCAGATGAGTGACCGAGTGGTTGCGCATGGTGTGCGCGCGCGCGACCTCGTCGACGCGGGCGAGCACGGCGTCGCCGACCGCCAGCGAGCCGGTCTTGACCACCCCGTGGTGGCCGAACACCTGCGCCTGGATCTTCTGCGTGTCCTCCACCTCGAACTGGCCCTGCGTGCTTTGCAGCGCGCCGCGATCGCCGGCCTGGCCGCCGGATTCGGCGTAGAAGGGAGTGTGGTCGAGCACGACCACGCCGAGTTCGCCTTCCTTGAGTTCGCCGACGGCGCTGCCGTCGCGGTACAGCGCCAGCACCGTGCCGTCGTGCGTCAGCGTGTCGTAGCCGTGGAAGGTGGTCGCCTCGCCGGCATAGTCCAGTCCGGCGCCGAGCTTGAATTTGCCGGCGGCGCGCGCCTGCGCCTTCTGCCGCGCCATGGCGGCGCCGAAGGCCGCGGTGTCGACGGCGACGTTCGCCTCGCGGCAGATGTCGGCGGTGAGATCGAGCGGGAAGCCATAGGTGTCGTGCAGCTTGAACGCCAGCTCGCCGTCGAAGGTGCCGCCGGCGGGCAGCGCTTTCAGCGCGGATTCGAGGATGCCCATGCCGTGCTCGATGGTCTCGAAGAAGCGTTCCTCCTCCTGCCTGAGGATATCCATCACGCGGGTTTGCGCCGCCACCAGTTCCGGATAGGCCTCGCCCATCGCCGCCACCAGGTCGGGCACGAGGCGGTGGAAGAAGGCGGCGCGCGCGCCCAGCTTGTAGCCGTGGCGGATGGCGCGGCGGATGATGCGGCGCAGCACGTAGCCGCGCCCCTCGTTGCCGGGGATGACGCCGTCGACGATGAGGAAGGCGCAGGCACGGATGTGGTCGGCGATGACCTTGAGCGAGTTGTTCGCGAGATCTTCAGTGTGCGTCTCGCGCGCGGCGGCGGCGATCAGCGCCTGGAACAGGTCGATCTCGTAGTTGGAATGCACGTGCTGCATCACCGCCGAAATGCGCTCCAGCCCCATGCCGGTGTCGACCGACGGCTTGGGCAGCAGGTGCATGGTGCCGGCCTCGTCGCGGTTGAACTGCATGAACACGTTGTTCCAGATCTCGATGTAGCGGTCGCCGTCCTCGTCGGGTGAGCCGGGCGGGCCGCCCGCGACCTCGGGGCCGTGGTCGTAGAAGATCTCGGTGCAGGGGCCGCAGGGGCCGGTGTCGCCCATCGCCCAGAAGTTGTCGGAGGCGTAGCGCTCGCCTTTGTTGTCGCCGATGCGGACGATGCGCGCCTTCGGCACGCCGATGTCGTTATGCCAGATGTCGTAGGCCTCGTCGTCGTCAAAATAGACCGTGACCCACAGCTTGTCGGCCGGCAGCTTCAGCACGTCGGTGAGGAATTCCCAGGCGTACTTGATCGCGTCCTGCTTGAAATAATCGCCGAAGCTGAAGTTGCCCAGCATCTCGAAGAAAGTATGGTGGCGCGCGGTGTAGCCGACGTTTTCCAGGTCGTTGTGCTTGCCGCCGGCGCGCACGCAGCGCTGCGACGACACCGCGCGGGTGTAGGCGCGCTTGTCGTGGCCGGTGAACACGTCCTTGAACTGCACCATGCCGGCGTTGGTGAACAGCAGGGTGGGGTCGTTGCCGGGCACCAACGGGCTGGAGGCGACGATGGTGTGGCCCTTGGATGCGAAGAAGTCGAGGAAATTCTGGCGGATGGCGCTGCTTTTCATGGTGTTGTGGTGTCGTCGTGCGTGAACGTCGGGCAATAAAGCATTGTATCCGTTAAAGTTCCGCCCTTACAGGCGGCAGGAGCGGGGAAGATGGATAGCGAAGCGGTGATCGCGGCAACGCGGGAATGGGTCGAAAAGGCGGTGATCGGGCTCAATCTGTGCCCGTTCGCCAAGGCGGTCTATGTGAAGAACCAGGTACGCTTCGCGGTGAGCACGGCCAGGCATCTGGATGGCCTGCTGGAAGACCTGGACCGCGAGCTGGATTTCCTGGCGGCGGCCGATCCCGAGGCCGTCGATACCACGCTGCTGATTCATCCGACGCTGCTGCCGGATTTTCTCGATTTCAACGATTTCATGCAGCTCGCCGAGGCTGCCGTGGGCGAGCACGGGCTGGAAGGCGTGATCCAGATCGCCAGCTTTCATCCGGCGTTCCAGTTTGCCGACACGGCACCCGACGATATCGGCAATTACACCAATCGCGCGCCGTATCCCACCCTGCACCTGCTGCGCGAGGCGAGCATCGCGCGGGCGGTGGCGGCTTTCCCGGAAGCGGAAACGATTTATGAACGCAACATCGAAACGCTGAAGGCGCTCGGGCACGCCGGCTGGGATGCCTTGTGGGCGGCGCCGCCCAGATAGCGGGCTGCCCCGCCTGGGGACCGTGAGCGGGTCGTGCTTTGCGGGGAAAGCCGGAGCCTAGCTGCCGCAGCCGCCGCAGCAGCTGCCGCTCGCGTGGGCGGGGCGTTCCGCTTCGACCTGCACGCCGACCCTCGCCAGCTCCGCCACCAGTTCTGCCCGCGTCGGCGCATCGTGGTCGAGGCGGGCGTGCAGGCTCGCCGGGGCGTCGAAATACGACACCTCGTGCACGCCGGGCATCGTCTTCAGGATGGCGCCGGCCCGTTCCGCCGTCGCGGCATCGATGGGGCTGGCGATATTGAGAATTTCGATTTTCATGTTTGCTCCTCGCGTGAAAAAATCAGACGTTTTCGGTCAGCCTTGCGTACAGGTCCGGCAGCACCCGCGGCAGCATCGCCGCATCGCGCACCACCACATAGCCTGCCGCGCCGAACAGGTGCGGCAGGTAATCCCCGGCCGCCTCGTCGATGGTCACGCAAAATGGCGTGAGCCCCAGGCGACGCGCTTCGATGATCGCCATGCGGGTGTCCTCGATTCCGTAACGGCCTTCGTACCTGTCGAGATCGTTCGGCTTGCCGTCGGTCAGGATCAGCAGCAGGCGGCGTGCCGTCTTTCGCGTCGAGAGGATCGCTGCCGCATGGCGGATCGCTGCGCCCATGCGCGTGTAGAAGCCGGGTTTCAATGCCGCCAGGCGGCCGCGAATCCGGTCGTCGTAGCGCTCATCGAAACCCTTGAGCAGATGAAAGCGCACGTTGTCGCGGCGCACCGACGAAAATCCGTACAGCGCAAAGCGATCGCCGGTGGCCGCCAGCGCCTCGCCGAACAGCAGCAGGCTGTCGCGGATCACCTCGATCACGCGCGCCGTATTGTTGACCCAGGCGTCGGTCGACAGCGACAGGTCGGCCAGCAGCAGGCAGGACAGGTCGCGCTGCTGCCGGCGGCTGTCGAGATACAGCCCGGGCTCGCTTGAGCGCATGCCGCCGATCCTGTCGACGGCAAAGCGCACGCAGGCATCGATGTCGAGATCGTTGCCGGTCAGCTGACCGCGCAGGCGCGCACGCTGCGTGGTCAGTGCCTGAAACTGCTGGCGCAGACGCTTGGCCGGTGCGCGCAAGGCCTGCGGCAGCGCGCATGGTTCGGCATCGCGTGCGAGCAGCATCTGCAGACGGCAATGCGCGGGCTGCAGGCGCTGCTTGCGGCAATCCCATTCCGGCAGCAGGATGCCGTCGGCCAGCATCAGGTCGTCGTCGGCCTCGGCCGGCAGGTCGAGGTCGAAGCGCACCCGGCTGGCGGTGCTGTTGTCGTCGTCGGCGATGCTGAGGATGTCGAGGTCGTTGGCCGCTTTGCTTGCATGCTCGTTTTCGTCCTCGTCGAGCGGGCGGTCGACCTTGATGAATTCGGCCCAGGAGAACAGGCTTTCGGCACGGAACAGCAGCATGAACGGGTTCTTCGCCTGCGGCATGTCGACCCGTTCGGCACGCCGCTTGCGTCCTTCCTGGTCGGCCGTGGATTTGGCGCCCGGCTGCGGCGATTTCGCGCTGCCGGCCTGGCGCTGCTGCCCCGGGTTGTGCGGCGGCTGCGGGTGCAGCCACAGCGGAACCGGCAGCGGCGCCTGCCTGCCGGGCTCGAATTGCCCGACCGAGCCCGGCTCGGCCAGCGCCGCGCGAATCGCGGCTTCGGCCACGCGTTCCTGACCGCTCAAGCTGTCCGGATGCGGACGCAATGCAAACAAGGCCTCGACCAGCTTGCGATAACGCTGCGCCAGACCGGGCAGCGCATCCAGGGTGGCGCGTGTCGCCTGCTGGTTGCGCACGATCCACGGCGCATCCGGCGCAACATCGTGCGCGGCGAGCGCGAGCAGCCACAGGTACAGTTCGCGGTTCTGCGCGCGCTCCGGAAAGACGTCGAGCGCGGCCGGCAGGTGCAGCGTGGTGTCGTCGCTCCAGGTCAGTTCCACCTTGTCGCCGATGCCCGCCACGCGTTCCATCCAGCTGCGGCGCGCGCCATGCGCCGTCGCGGTGCCGGCGCGCAGCGTCAGGCCGGCATCGCCGCCCAGCGCGCGGAAGAAGACCGGCGCAATGCGCTCGATCTGCTTGAGTTCCACGCGCGCCTTGGGAAAGCCGCGATACGCGCTACGGGTGATCAGCCTGTCCCACAAGCCGCCGACGAATTCTTCCATGGCTAGCTCCTGTCCTGGGTCGGGGTGCCGGCGACCGGCATGATCGGTATGGCGCGGGCGGCCCTGACATTGAAGGCGGCTTCGGACTCGGCGTGCAGGTCGTGCACCCAGTTCAGCAATGGGCCGTTCGGGTTGCCGGCCTGCGTCTGGTCGCAGGCGTCCACGCACTGGCCGCACTGCACGCAGGCGAACATCATGCGCTTGACGTTGCGCGGGTTCAGGCGCATCGGGCAGACATGGTCGCAGGCCGAATAGCAGGTGGAACAATCCTTGGCGCGCGAGCGCGTGAAGCCGACCACCATCGCCTTGTCGTTGCTCATCCAGGCCAGGCTCTGGAACAGGCCGACCGCGCAGGCATAGCGGCAGAACAGGTGGCGCGCGAACATGAACTCGACGAAGAACGCGATGCTGGCGGCGCTGAGGAAAATCGTCTGGTTGCGCGTCAGGGTGCCGTGCCAGAGATTGCCGTACACCTCGGCCGGCGGCAGCAGGTAGGTCAGCAGCACCACCGCCCACAAGACCGCGCAGGCGACCACCAGCGGAACCACGGCGAACCACCAGAGCGCGTCGTGGCGGGTCTCGCTGCCGTCGGGATTGCGCGCCGGCAGCGGCTTCCTGTCCCACAGGCTTTGCTTGCCGATCGCGCGCCGCAGCGTCTGGTTGATGGTTTCGACGATCGAGAAATGCGGGCAGAGCCAGCCGCAATACAGCCGCCCCCATTTCAGGCTGACATAGATCAGCGTGCCGCCGATCGCCAGCAGTGGCAGAAAACCGCGCAATACGATGTTCAGCGAGGCCTCGCCGGCGGAAGCGCGGCCGGCCAGGAAATCGTCCATCCCCAGCGTCCAGTCGAAGCCGAACAGGATCAAGTGCTTGAGATTCAGGTCGAGCCGGAAGATGTCGAAGACCGGTGCGAACACGAACAGCAGGAAAAACCCCGCCTGGGTCAGCTGGCGCCAGCGCTGTACCGGCAGTCCAAGCCAGCCGCGCGTGCTGCGCGCGACGCCGGCACGGATTGCGGGCGTTGCCTGAGTGCCTACCACGTGCGGCTCCCGAGCAGGGGGTAGACGAAGGTCTGCCCGGCGATCGCGCGCGACAGGCCGAGCACGCCCAGCAGCACCAGCGTAGCGTGGCAGCACAGCACATACAGCAGCAGCAGTATCCAGGCTGCCGGCTGGTCGAGGTCGACGGTCAGCACGACGAGGGCAGGCACGGCGATCAGCAGCAGGCCCGCCCGCAGGCTCGCCGTGACCGCCTGGCGCAGATGGCAGCGCGTGAGCGGATTGGTGCTTGCGCGATGCCGGTGGGCGAGCCACAGCAGCAGCAGGAAGGCCAGGCCGGGCGCCAGCAGCAGGTTGACCAGGTAGAGGACTTCGGCCTGCACGGCCTGTAGCCGCGGGTCGGAGGGGGCGTCCATGCGATTACTGGCCGAAGCTTGCCTTGATCACTTCCAGCAAGGCCTCGGCGGTGTCCGCGTCGTCGGTCAGCGACTGGACCAGCGCGGCTTCGCAGGCGGCTACCGGATCGCAGCCTGCGCCGATGAGGCTGGCTGCGTAGACCAGCAGGCGTGTCGAAACCGCTTCCTCCAGGTCGTGGTCCTTGAGCTGGCGGAAGTGGCCGGCCAGCGTGACCAGTTGTTTTGCCAGCAGCGGCGCAACCCCGGTTTCGGCGATCACGATTTTCTCCTCCAGCGCGGCCGGCGGAAAATCGAAGTTGATCGCGATGAAGCGCTGGCGTGTCGACGGCTTCAGACTTTTCAGCAGGTTCTGGTAGCCGGGATTGTAGGAAACCACCAGCATGAAGTCGTCCGGCGCCTGCAGCTCCTCGCCGGTGCGCTCGATCGGCAGGATGCGCCGGTCGTCGGTCAGCGGATGCAGCACCACGGTGGTGTCCTTGCGCGCTTCCACCACTTCGTCCAGGTAGCAGATGCCGCCTTGCCGCACCGCGCGCGTCAGCGGGCCGTCCGACCAGACGGTCTGGCCGTCGCCGATCAGGTGGCGGCCGACCAGGTCGGCGGCGGTCAGGTCGTCGTGGCAGGCCACCGTGATCAGCGGCCGCGCCAGGCGCGCCGCCATGTGCGCGACGAAGCGCGTCTTGCCGCAGCCGGTCGGTCCCTTGATCAAGAGCGGCAGGCGCTTGCGGAAGGCATACTCGAAGAGCTCGCACTCGTTGCCGACCGGCTGGTAGAACGGAACATTCAGGGTGGCCTCCAGGCCGGGAGCGGTCAGGTCGTTCATGGGGTTCTCCGGTTAAGTCTGCGCCATGTGGAAGGCATAGCCGATCAGGCCTAGCACCAGCACCAGCCAGCCCAGCACGACCCAGCGCCACGGTGCGATCACGCCTTGCAGGGCCATGAAGCGGTCAATCACGATGCGCCCCTTGACCAGCGTCGTCAGCAGCACCGGGGCCAGGATGGCATTGTCGGAGAGCGCGGCCTGCGACAGGCCGACGGCCACCGCCGTCATGGCAAGCAGGATCAGCCATTGGAAAGTCGCCGCTTTCATCATGGTCAGTGCAACACGTAAATCAAGGGAAACAGAATGATCCACACCAGGTCGACCATGTGCCAGTAGGCGGCGCCGGTTTCGACGCCGCCGTAGCTGGTCGCGCCGTAGCCGCCTTTCCACGCCTTGAGCGTCACGGCGCCGAGGATGACCATGCCGAGCACGACATGCATGAAGTGGAAAAAGCCGAGGCCGAGATAGAACATGAAGAACGTATTGGTCGACATGGTGATGCCGGCCTCGAGCTTGGCGCCGAATTCGACCAGCTTGAGCGCCAGGAATGTGCCGCCGCACGTCATCGCGGCGATCAGCCAGTATGCGCAGGAGCGGGATCGGTCATGCCGGATTTGATCGACGGCACGCACCACGAAATAACTGCTGGAAATCAGCAGGACGGTATTGATGGCGCCGCTGAGCTGGTCCAGCTCCAGTTGCGACGCGTTGAACAATTCGACATTGCGCGTGCGGGCGAATGCATACGCCAGAAAAAAGACGCCGAATACCAGCAATTCGGCAAGAATGAAAAACCACATGGCAAGATCGCCCGGTAGCTCGCGGCGATCGCCATGTGGTGCAGAGGAAATGATTGCTTGGCTCAAGTCGGTATCCCCGTCCGCCCGGCAAGCCGGGCGGATCGTCAAGCTCAGGCCGTAGCGGCTTCGCTCTTGCCCTTGATGAAGAAGCTGCCAATGTACAACAGGACGCCGATCAGGAAGACCAGGCCGGCAACTTCGCGCATCCAGTAGAACAGTGCGACCTGTTCCTGCGCCGCCATGAACGACATCGGCTCTGCCGCGACGCGCTGCAGCCAGATCTGCAGGATGCCGGCGGCGGTCAGGAACAGCGTGATGAAGACCATCGCGACCGTCATCAGCCAGAACGACCACATTTCAACCACTTGCGCGCTCTTGCTGTTGGCGGCACGGCCGCGCATCAGCGGCATGGTGTAGCTGATCATGGTCATCACGACCATCGCATACGCGCCATAGAACGCCATGTGGCCGTGCGCCGCCGTGATCTGGCTGCCATGGGTATAGAAGTTCACCGGTGCGAGGGTGTGCAGGAAACCCCACACGCCGGCACCCAGGAAAGCCATCACGCCGGTGCCGAGCGCCCACAGCACGGCCGCCTTGTTCGGGTGTTCACGCCGTCTGCGGTTGACCATGTTGAATGCGAACACCGTCATCATGAAGAACGGAATCGGCTCCAGGGCGGAGAACACGCTGCCCCACCATTGCCAGTATTCCGGCGCACCGATCCAGTAATAGTGGTGGCCGGTGCCGATGAGTCCGGTAATCAGCGCCATCGCAATGATCACGTACAGCCATTTCTCGATCACCTCGCGGTCCACGCCGGTCACCTTGATCAGCACGAACGCCAGCATCGCACCCATGATCAGTTCCCACACGCCTTCCACCCACAGGTGCACGACCCACCACCAGTAGTACTTGTCCTTGACGAGGTTGCCAGGGTTGTAGAACGAGAACAGGAAGAAAATCGCGAGTCCCCACAGGCCGATCAGCATCACCAGGTTGATCGTGGTCTTGCGGCCGCGCAGCACCGTCATCGACAGGTTGTACAGCATCGCCAGCGCCACGACCACGATGCCGATCTTGGTCGGCAGCGGCTGTTCGAGGAACTCCCGCCCCATCGTGGCCAGCAGGTCGTTGCCGGTCCATTTGGCCAGCGATGCATAGGGCACCAGCAGGTAGCCGAGGATGGTCGCCGCTCCGGCGACGAGGAATATCCAGAACATCGCCAGGGCGAGCTTGGGACTATGCAGTTCGCGTTCCGACTCTTCCGGAATCAGGTAGTAGGCCGCGCCCATGAAGCCGAACAGCAGCCACACGATCAGCAGGTTGGTGTGCACCATGCGCGCCACGTTGAACGGGATGGCCGGGAACAGGAAATCCCCGACCACATACTGCAAGCCCATGATCAGACCGAATACGATCTGGCCGAGAAAGAGGCCGATTGCCGCGATGAAATAGGGCTTCGCGACCGCCTGTGATTTGTATTTCATAAAGTTCCCCGTTTGTTGCATTGCGTTTGATGACGATCTTAGCCCTCAATGTTGGGCGGCCATTTGGATGTGTTGATCTCCGAGGCGTACTTGAGGAAGCTCACCAGGTCGTCAAGCTGCTGCTCGTCCAGGTGAAACTGCGGCATCTGGCGCCGCCCGGGGGCGCCGCTGGGCTGGATCTTCATCCAGGTCTTGATGAAATCCGGCCCGCGCCGGGTGTAGACGTTGACCAGTTCCGGCGCGAAATAGGCGCCTTCGCCCATCATGGTGTGGCAGCCGATGCAGTTGCGCGTCTCCCAGATGTGCTTGCCGCGCAAGGCAGACTCGCTCAGGTTTGCGCGGTTGTCGCGCTTGGGAAGCGTGTTCATGGTGTCGAACGTAAGGCCGAGTAACAGCAGGAAGAAGAACACCGCGCCGCCGTAAAAGATGTTGCGGGCTGCGGATTTTGTGAATGCCGAGCTCATTTGGTTGGGTCCCTTTCGTTTGCTGGGTTGGATACGAATCGCGTGCTGAGGCGCGTCCTCCACTTGCCTGCGCCAAGCTCGGTTATCGAGGTCTTAATATATATTTAAAATACATCTTAGGTAAAGAGGAAAATTCGCTTGTTGCTTAAGTGAGACAGTTTGGCGAGCGGCGGTCACGCTGCGCAGCCTTGCGGGCCGGGACGCGTTGGGCCGGGCCGGGCGAACCGCACGCATGAAGCATGCCTGCATGCGCTTTCAGGTGGGAGGGGAGGTTGCCGGGCTGGCGTGGTGCGCACGCCTGCTCGCGCGCCCGGTTGCGGTGTCTGCGCTGCTGTCCGCAGGCGTTACGTGGACGTAAAAAAAGGGGCTTACGCCCCTTTTCAGGTTTTTGCTAACGCCGGGGTCAGGACAGGCCGCCGCGGTAGTCTGCGATGCCGGGGTTGGATTTGCCGACGCCGACGATTTTGGGCTCGTTCAGCTTCAGCCCCTTGATGACTTTCTTGTCGCGCAGGTAGGCCGCGACGACATCCCATACCGGTTCACCCTCTGCGCCTTCGCCCACCGGCGCCCAGCCGGCGACCTTGTAGACCGTGTTGGCGTCGACCGGCTTGCCCTTCAGCATCATGTTGCCGATGCGCTGGCCGATTTTCTTGGTCGGGTTGATGGTGTATTCGATACCGCCGACGCGCACCATGTCGCCGCCCTGCTGATAGTAGGGGTCGGTATTGAACAGGTTGTCGGCGACGTCTTCCATGATGTTCTTGATGGTCTCGCCGGTCATCTCCGTCAGCGTGGTCTGCGGATAGGTGATCGCGGTCTGGTCCATCAGGCGTTCCATGGTGATGGCGTCGCCCGGCAGCAGCGTGGTGCCCCAGCGGAAGCCGGGCGAGAAGGCGGCATCCGCGCCTTTGACTTCCATCAGCGCGTCGACCAGCAATTGGTCCCAGGTGCCGTTGAAGTTGCCGCGGCGGTAGAGGAAGTCGTCGGTGACGGCGAGCTTCTCGCTGAGCTTGTCTTCGTAGGGCGCACGCACTTGCTTGATCAGCGCGTCCATCGCCGGGTCGGCCGGCAGCAGGTTGGAGAACACCGGCAGCAGACGGTATTGGTAGCTTTGAATCTTGCCGCCGCGAACATCGAAGTCCATGACGCCGAGGAACTTGCCGTTGGAACCCGCATTGGTCACCAGCGTGATGCCCTTGGCGTTCTTGACCTTGATCGGTTGCGGCACGCCGTCGTGGGTGTGGCCGCCGAAGATGGCATCGATGCCGGTGACGCGGCCGGCCATTTTAAGGTCGACGTCCATGCCGTTGTGCGAGAGCACGATCACGACCTTGGCGCCGTTGGCGCGCGCATCGTCCACCCATTTCTGCATGCCGTCGTCGCGGATGCCGAAACTCCAGTCCGGCACCATCCAGCGCGGGTTGGCGATCGGCGTGTAGGGGAAGGCCTGGCCGATGATGGCGATTTTCACGCCGTTCATTTCCTTCATGACGTAGGGCTTGAATACCTGGTCGCCGAAGTCGTTGGTGATGACGTTCTGCGCGACGAAATCGACGCCGGCTTTCTTGAAATCGTTGTTGACGATTTCCAGCACCCGTTCGGCGCCGAAAGTCGATTCCCAGTGCGGTGTCATGACGTTGACGCCGAGCGCGATGCAGGCGTCGACCATGTCCTGCGCATTGGTCCACAGCGAAGTGGCCGAACCCTGCCAGGTGTCGCCGCCATCGAGCAGCAGCGAGCCGGGGCGCTGCGCGCGGATTTTGTCTACCAGGGTTTTCAGATGGGCGAAGCCACCGACCTTGCCGTAGACTTTGGCCGCTTCGGTGAAGTCGAGGTAAGTGAAGGCGTGGGCTTCGGCGCTGCCGGGCTTGATGCCGAATTTTTTCAGCAGATGCCGGCCGACCAGGTGAGGAGCCTTGCCGTTGGCCGAGCCGATTCCCAGGTTGACGTTGGGCTCGCGGAACCACACCGGCATCAGCTGGGCGTGGCAGTCGGTAAAGTGCATGAACGAGACGTTGCCGTGGCGCGGCACATCGTAGAAATTGGCAGGCGCCTTGCCGGCCAGTGCGGACTTGCTGTCCAGTGCCATGCCGGACGCTGCGGCGACAGCGAGCAATTGCAGAAACTCACGGCGGTTCATGTGCATGGAACGCTCCTCGAAAATAATGTGATGATGTTTTTGGTATTGTCAGTTGATAAGGCGCAGCCGGTAAATGGTAGCTCCGGCCCATGCGCAACCGCACCGGCCCTGCAAATGAAAAAGCCCGGCTGCCCGGGCTTTTTCACATGACGCGGCCGCTTATTTGCGGAATACGGAAGCCTTCATCGGCAGGCCGTTCGACAGCGAGGAATGGAAATACTCCAGGTTGTTCATGGTGGCGCTGCCTTGTGCCGCCGGTACCCCGCGCACCATCCTGAAACAACCGCTATAGCGCTGTTGCAGGGTGGTCAGGTTGTCGCCGCCGCGGAACACCGGCCAGTGCACGGTATGGCCGATCGCGGGGGAGATCAGTTCGGAGCGCAGACGGACGCCGGCGTTCTGCACGTGGCAGCTGGCGCAGGCGAAGTTGAGCTGCCCCCTGCGGCCGAAGAAGGTCGTCTTGCCATCCTGGTAGGCGGCCGTGGCCTTGGGCCCTTCGACTTTGATATTCACCAGCATGCCGTCGGACAGGGTGCGCATATAGGACGTCAGGACTCCCATGGTTTTCATGTCGTCGACCTTGTAGGCCTCTTCGCCATTGGCGGTGCGGCAGTCGTTGATGGCATCGTGCAGCGTCACGACCTTGCCCTTGGCATCGTCAAACATGGGGTAGTTGCCGGCAATCTGCTTGCCGCCGCTGGGCAGGCAGTCGGCATAGGTTTTGCCGTTCTTGAACGGGGTTTCCCACATCTTGCGGCCGGCTTCGATGGTGGCTTCGTAGGGCGGGAATTCCATGATGGCGTCGTATTGCGCCTTGCTGTCGGCATCGAATGCCAGCGCGCCGTAGACGTAATCTTCAATCTTGACGTTGGGATTCTTGGATGTGTAGTACTTGATGAGTTCCTGCCGGTCCTGCTCGGGCGTAGCGTGCACCGTGGCGGCGCCCAGGGCGATACCCAAACCGGCCATGCCTGCCAGCAGTTTCAAGATGTTTTTTTGTTTCATGCCGTCCTCCTCAAACCTGATGATAAAACGCGAGCGGGGCATGCTGCCCCGCTCGGGTATTGCCTGATTTAGCCGATGGTGGCCTCGGCGGAGTTCTTGTCGCCCTTGTTGTCGACCCAGTTGACGACGACCTTGTCGCCTTTCTTGGGCCCCTTGACCTTGAAGCCCAGGTAGGGGTTCTTGGAGATGCCGGTGCCGAAGTCGGCGCTCAGCACCGCGGCGCCGTTGATGGTGGCCGTCACGTCCTGAATGAAGTGGGCGGGCACCAGCTGGCCGGTTTTGGCGTCTTTGCGCAGGCCGGTTTCCATCGGGTGGTTCATCAACACTTTGACGTCGGCGACGTCGCCTGCCATGGTGGCACGGATACGCATGGGTTCAGCCATTTGGCTTTCCTTTCTAAAAAGAATTCAGTTCAACGAATGATGTCTGGCCAGGCCGGGGGTCAACCGCCGCAGCCGCCGATGGTGACCTTGACTTCCTTGGCCGCGGTGTAGGACTTGCCGCCGGCGTTGACCACCGCGCGAACCAGCGAAGTCTGGCCCATCTTGATGCGGGTGGAAATGTAGCCCTCGGCGCCGCCCGACAGGTTGTAGGTGCCGACCAGGGGGGTGCCGTTCTTTTCGGCGAGGATGGCGATGCTGGTCGTGCCGGCGATGCTGCTGGTGACTTCCACCGGCACAACCGAACCGTTCTCGGCGATGTCCGGCGCCTTGATGGCGATCTCCTTGCTGTCGGCCGGGCCGGCCACGCCGAGCCCCTTCATCGCGTCGCCGACGTTCTTGGCCTCGAAGGCGGCCTTGTTCCAGGCGGCCATCGCCTGGGTGGGCTTCAGCAGGCCGGCGGCCACGGCGATGGCCACGGTGCCTGCGCCTGCGGCGCCTTTCAGTACGTTTCTACGAAGTGCATTCATTTGCATATCTCCTTGTTGAAAAATCTGCGGGTAATTACAGACCGTAAACGAAATCGGTCACTTTATCGATCTCGGCTTCCGTCAGCACGCCGTGCTTGCCGAACGGAATCATGCTGGTGGAGGGATTGGCGACGGTCGCATCCCAGATCTGGGCACGTAGCTTGGCTTTGTCGGGATAGCGTGCGCTCATGGCGATCAGGGGCGGACCATACATTCCGGTGGATTCCGCATCGGGCACGGTCGGCATGCCGTGGCAGGCCAGGCAGTTGCCCTTGGCACGGTTGAACGCGATGTCCTTGCCGGTTTCCTCCTTGGGAGCGGCCGCCTGTGCCAGCACCGTACCCGACAACATGATGGCGCTGATCGCGCAGGCCGTTGCTATTTGATGCAACTTACGCATAGTCATCCTCCTAAGTTTATTGACATGGTTATGAAAGCGCTTGCCGCTTGGGGATGCCCTGCAGTGAACGCTATCCAGTTATGGATGGGACCAAGCATAGTGGAATTTGTTTTTGGCATGCAAGGCCGGACATGAATCTTTACGTGCAAATCGAAGGGTAATTTCCTACCAGCCCCGCCCGATGTGGGGCTGCGCGCGCGTTGCTAGTTTTTCCGCTGTGATTTTTCGATCTCCTGCCATTCGCGCCGCCGCGCCTCGGCCGCCGACATTTCGTGGAAACTGCCGTCGCCGGCCTTGATGCCGAGGGCGATCTGCTCGATGGCGGCGACCAGGTTGCCGCTCAATGCCGCCGCTTCGGCCTGCGCGCGATGGCTGAGCAAGCGGTGCCCCTGCTGGGCGTGGGCCTGGGCGGCGAGCCGCCACAGGCGGCGGTCGAGCGGATACAGCGCCAGTTGCCTGTCGACCTGGGCCTGCGCATCGCTGCTGCGACCTGCCGCCAGCAATGCGCCGATGTAGCCGTACTGCAAGGGGCGATAGCCGGGATAGGCCTGGCTGCCAGCCTGGTAGCGCTGCAAGGCAAGCATCTGGTTGCCTGCGGCCAGGGCGGTGCGGGCAATCAGTAGCTGGATCATCGGGTTGCCGGTTTTGCCGGACGGGAGTTTCTGCGCTTCAGTCTCGGCGTCCTTGAACTGCCGCGCGCGGATCAGCGCGGTAACCAGGCCATAGCGGGCGGCGGTTTCGCTGTTGTAGCGTTTTTCATCGAGCGCCTTGCGCGCAGCCAGCACGGCATCCTGGGCGCTGTCTTCCTGCGCACGCAGGCGGGCGCGCACCAGCTGGAAATCGAGGCTGTCCTCAACCTGTTGGTAAGGCGCGGTTTCGCTGCGCGATTCCATGTCGGCGATGCGGTCGGTGGTGAGCGGATGGGTGCGCAGATAGGCCGGGGCGCTGGTGTCGTAAAACCGGTTGGCGCGCTGCAGGCGGCTGAAAAAACCGCTCATGCCGCGCACGTCGTAGCCGCTGCGGTTCAGCATGTCGTAACCCAGGCGGTCCGCCTCGCGCTCGTAATCGCGGCTGTAGTTGAGCTGATTCTGGATGGAATAGGCCTGGGTGGTGGCGATGGCCGCGCCCGCCACGTTGGGGCTGGAGCGCGATGCCAGCAGCGCCAGCGCCAGCGCGGCCATGGTCGGCCAGTAGCTCTGGCTTTGCGAAGCGACCATGCGCGCGATATGGTCCTGGGTGACGTGGGCGATTTCGTGCGCAACCACGCCCGCCAGTTCGGATTCGCTTTGCGCGGCGAGCAGCAGGCCCGTATGCACGCCGATGTTGCCGCCCGGCATGGCAAAGGCGTTGATGGAAGGATCGTTGACGACGAAGAAGGTGAATTCGCGCTGGTTGCGGGTGCTGACGGAGACCAGCTTGTAGCCAAGCTGGTTGAGATAGCTTTCGATCTCAGGGTCGTCGAGATAGCGCGGGTCGGCGTAGACGTCGCGCATGATGGCGCGTCCCAGCGTCTGCTCCTCCTGGTCGGAAAAATACTGCCGCGACACTTCGCCCAGATCGGGCAGGTCGGCGGCAATGGCCGGCTGGACGGCCAGGGCGATCGCGAGCAGGGTGCGCAGCATCAGGAGGCAAGAAGGATGAGAGCTGGGAATGGCATTTCGTTTACGATGCGCGGATTGTCAACAAGGTTCCTGTGTCATGAGCGAATTCACCCATTTTGATGAACGCGGCCGCGCCGTCATGGTCGACGTGGCGGGCAAGGACGACACCCGGCGCGTCGCCGTGGCGGGCGGCCGGATCCACATGTTACCCGATACCCTGGCGCGTATTCTGGACGGCCAGGCAACCAAGGGCGACGTGCTGGGCATTGCGCGCATCGCGGCGATCCAGGCGACCAAGCGCACTGCTGAGCTGATCCCGCTGTGCCACCCGATCGCACTGACCCGGGTGAGCGTGGAATTCAGCCACGACCAGGCGGAATCATGGATCGCCTGCACGGTGACCGCGGAAACCGTCGGCAAGACCGGGGTGGAAATGGAGGCGCTGACCGGCGTCAGCGTCGCGCTGTTGACGATCTACGACATGTGCAAGGCGGTGGATCGCGGCATGGTGATGTCGGACATCAGGCTGCTGGAGAAACAGGGCGGCCGTTCCGGCCATTGGCGTTCGTCCCCTTCGGCGGGCGCCTGGTCATAACGTCATCTTGCGCCCGCCTCGCACCGCGGCATGATGTCGGGGTGGAAAAATCGAACCGTCTCATGCGCTTTTTCGGATTCCTGTTGTTGGGGGTGTGGGCATGTTCGTCCGTTGCGCGGGCGGATATGCCGGAGCATCTGAAATTCCCGGCCACGGGAACACAGTTGCTGCTGTGGGTGGCATCCGAGCGCGGGCGCGCCGAGCCCGAGGTGCAGGCTGCGCAGCAACTGGCCGCGCAAGGCGTGGAAACCTGGTCGCTCGACCTCGCCAGCGCCTATTTTCTGCCGCAGTTGCCGAGCAGCATGGACGATGTGCCGGTACGGGATATGGCCGACTGGCTGCGCGCCGCACAGGCCAGTGGCAAGCGGGTGGTGGCCGTCGCCGTGGCGCGCGCTGCGGTTCCGTTGCTGCGTGCCGCGGCCTCGCTCGAGCCGGCCGAGCGGCAGCGACTCTGCGTGGCGCTGCTGTATCCGAATCTCTACATGACGGCGGAGCCGCTGGCCGCGCCGGATTACCTCGACCTGGGAACCTTGGCCGGTTTGCAGGTGCGCGTGCTGCAGCCGCGCCGCTCCGCTGCGACCCCCTGGTTGCCGGGACTGCTGGATCATCTGGCGCTGCACGGCGCGACGGTCAGCGCGACCGTTCTGGAAAGCCTGCGCGAAGGCTACTGGGCGCGCGAAACGCCGACTGAATTTGAAGTGGCGGAGAGCCGCCGCATGGATGCCATGCTGCTGCGTGAATTGAATGCCTGGGGGTGCAAATGAAACGATTGCTGACGACGTGTGCGATGAGTCTGCTGCTGACGGCTGGCGCGCAAGCTGCCGGATTCGAGGCGCGTGCCAGCCAACCGGCGCCGGAACTGAAGGCGCGCGACCTGAGCGGAGCGCCCAGGACGCTGGCCGACTATCGCGGCAAGGTGGTGCTGCTCAATTTCTGGGCGTCATGGTGCCCGCCCTGTCTGCGTGAAATGCCGTCAATGGAGCGGCTGCGGGTGAAAATGGCCGGACGGCCGCTGACGATCGTCGCGCTGGACAGCGCCGAGACGCCCGAAGAAGTGAAGGCCTATTTGTCCAGAATGAAACTGGGCTTTCCGATTCTGCTTGACCCCGATGGCAGCAACACCCAGCACTGGAAAGTGTTTGCGCTGCCCACCACCTTCCTGCTGGATGCCGAGGGGCGCGTACGTTATGTCCTGACCGGGCCGACCGAATGGGACGAGGGGGAGGCGCTGCGGGTGATCGAGTCGCTATTGGCAGAGTTGCCGGCGCACGCAAGATAGACGAAATCAGGATGCTTAAGTCCGTAATAAATAAGGGTTTTTCATCAGATGGTCTTATAAGACCATCAGCCGTTTTGCTTGCCATGCCGGGGGCTTGAAGTGCAAAATAACGGCATATTCGGAATGTTTAATATATAGCCGTCCCCGCAGCATCCAGTGCCGATGCGCTGGCGCTGCTTCCAGCAGTCACCTAGTGTGTATATCCGGGCAGGAAAAGACGCGGTTCCAGCGTGGAACCGTGGGGACGATTTTGAACTTAGAGACCGCATGAACGCCAAGATAAAACTCGAAAATCACGACGCGCAGGAAATCAAGTACACCACCTGCTACATGTGCGCCTGCCGCTGCGGCATCAAGGTGACGCTGGAGGACAACAAGGTCCGCTTCATCCAGGGCAACCGCAATCATCCCACCAACCAGGGCGTGCTGTGCGCCAAGGGATCGGCCGGGATCATGAAGCAGTATTCGACCGCCAAGCTGACCCAGCCGTTGATGCGCAAACCGGGCACCGAGCGCGGCGAGGGCATTTACGAGGCGATTTCCTGGGAACAGGCGCTCGACGTGCTGACCGACCGCCTGGAGGAAATCCGTGCGACCGACCCCTCCAAGCTGGGCTACTTCACCGGACGCGACCAGATGCAGGCGCTCACCGGCCTGTGGGCGCAGCAGTTCGGCACCCCCAACTGGTCTGCGCACGGCGGTTTCTGCTCGGTCAACATGGCGGCGGCCGGTCTCTATTCCATCGGCTTCTCGTTCTGGGAGTTCGGCGCGCCCGACTGGGACTACGCCAAGTATTTCCTGATGTGGGGCGTGGCGGAAGACCATTCGTCCAACCCGATCAAGATCGGCCTGGAAAAGTTGAAGCGCAAGGGTGGCAAGTTCGTCACCGTCAACCCGGTGCGCACCGGCTATTCGGCGATTGCCGACGAATGGCTGCCGATCAAGCCGGGCATGGACGGCCTGCTGGCGATGTCGATGGTGCACGTGCTGCTGCAGCACGAAAAATTCGATTACGAATTCCTGGTCCGCTACACCAACGCCTCCTGGCTGGTAGTGCAGGCTCCGGGCCAGAAGGGCGACGGCCTGTTCCTGCGCGATGAGAACGACCAGCCGCTGATCTGGGATATCGACAAGGAGGCGTTCAGGAATGGCCTCGACGGCGACATCGCCCCTGCGCTGTTCGGCGAATACGTGGCGCCGGACGGTCGCCGCGTCAAGACCGTGATGTCGCTGATGGCCGAGCGCTATCTCGATGCGCGCTACGCGCCGGAAAACGTCGCGCTGGAATGTGGCCTGCCGGCGGAAACCATCGAGCGCATCGCGCTCGAGATGGCGCATGTCGCGTTCCAGGAAACGGTCGAGCTGCCGATCGAATGGACCGACGTGTGGGGCCGCAAACACGACAAGGTGGTCGGTCGTCCGGTGGCGATGTACGCGATGCGCGGCATCGCGGCGCACTCCAACGGCTTCCATTCCTGCCGCGCCATCCACATGATCCAGATGCTGCTGGGCGCGCTCGACGCGCCGGGCAACTTCCGCGCCCGCGCGCCGTATCCGAAGCCGATCCCGCCGCACCAGCTGCCGGAAAACAACATCGACGTCATCAACGCGCCGAACACCCCGCTGTCGCGTCCGCCGCTCGGCTTCCCGACGCGTCCGGAAGACCTGGTGATCGACGAGTTCGGCAACCCGCTGCGCATCGACAAGGCCTATTCGTGGGAAGTGCCGATCGCTTCGCACGGCCTGATGCACATGGTCATCACCAACGCGACCAACCATGATCCCTACGCGCTCGACACGCTGATCCTGTTCATGGCCAACATGGCGTGGAACTCGACCATGAACACGGCCAACATCCAGGACATGCTGCGCGCGAAAGATCCGGAAGAGCCGGGCGAATACAAGATTCCGTTCCTGGTGGTGATCGACGCCTTCCATTCGGAAATGACCAACTTCGCCGACCTGATCCTGCCGGATACCACCTACCTCGAGCGCTACGATTCGATCTCGCTGCTCGACCGCCCGATTTCCGAGCCGGACGCGGCAGCCGACGCGATCCGTCATCCGTTGGTCAAGCTCGACCGCGACGTGCGGCCGTGGCAGGAGGTGATGGTCGAACTGGCGGGGCGGCTGAAATTCCCGGCCTTCACCAAACCCGACGGCACCCCCAAGTTCAGCGGCTACAAGGACTTCATCGTCAACTACGAGCGTTCGCCCGGCATCGGCTTCCTCGCCGGCTGGCGCGGCAAGGACGGCACCAAGTCGCTGAAGGGCGAGCCGAACCCCAACCAGTGGGAAAAGTACATCGAGAACCAGAGCTTCTACGCGCACCACTGGCCCGACAACCAGAAGTACATGCGCTACGCCAACAAGGACTACCTCGACGTGGCAGCGGACGTCGGCTTCGTCGGCAAGGCCGAGCCCATCATCATGCAGTTCTATTCCGAGCCGCTGCAGAAATTCCGCCTGGCGGGGCAGGGCCTGTACGACGGTCCGCAGCCCAATAACCAGGTCGACCGCGAGCGCCTGGTGAAATATTTCGACCCGCTGCCGATGTGGTACGAGCCGCTCGAACAGCAGCGCGTGGACAAGGACGAATATCCCTTCTTCGCGCTGACCCAGCGCCCGATGTTCATGTACCACTCGTGGGATTCGCAGAACGTGTGGCTGCGTCAGATCATGGCGCAGAACTACATGTACATGAACGCCCGCAAGGCGGCCGAAATGGGCATCAAGGACTTCGACTGGATCTGGGTCGAGTCGCACAACGGCAAGATCCGCTGCCAGGTCAAGACCATGGAAGGCACCCAGGAAGACACCATCTGGACCTGGAATGCCATCGGCAAGCAGAAGGGCGCCTGGGGCCTGAAGGAAAACGCCTCCGAAGCGACCAAGGGTTTCCTGCTCAACCACCTGATCTCCGAGCTGCTGCCGGAGAAGGCGGGCGAACGCCGCGTCACCAACTCCGACCCGGTGACCGGGCAGGCCGCGTGGTTCGACCTGCGCGTGAAGATCTGGAAGGCTGCGCCGGGCGAGACCGGCTCGTGGCCGCAGTTCGACGAACTGAAGCCGCTGCCGGGCGACGAGCGCTACGAGCGCCCGGACGTGTTGCGCTACGACGCGCGCAGCCACGAAAAGAATTGAACCGCCCTGCCAGAATATAAAGACGAGAGAGCATCATGAGATTAGGTTTGGTCATCGACCTCGACGTGTGCGTGGGCTGTCATGCCTGCGCCATCGCCTGCAAGGAATGGAACGCCTCCGGCACCATCGGCCCGTTGTCCGACTACCAACCCTACGGCGCCGAGCCGTCGGGCGTGTGGTTCAACCGGATCCGCCATTACGAGATGGACGAGTATCCGAACAACAAGACGGTCAACTTCCCGATGTCGTGCATGCACTGCGAGGACGCCGACTGCGTCACCGTGTGCCCGACCGGCGCCTCGTACAAGCGTGCCGAAGACGGCATCGTGCTGATCGACCAGGACAAGTGCATGGGCTGTAACTACTGCTCGTGGGCGTGTCCCTACGGCGCGCGCGAACTCGACCGCTCCAGCGGCACGATGAAGAAGTGCACCCTGTGCGTCGACCGCATCTACGACCAAGAACTGCCGGTCGAGGAGCGCCAGCCTTCGTGCGTGCTGACCTGCCCGGCACATGCCCGCATGTTCGGCGATTTCGACGATCCCGATTCGGCGGTGTCGCGCGCGGTGCGCGAGCGCGGCGGTTTCCCTCTGATGCCTGAGCTCAACTACAACCCGACCAACCAGTACCTGCCGCCGCGCCGCAAGCCGGTGATTCCGGTCGACACCAAGCCCCGTGGCGGCCTCAAGGAAAGCATCAAGCAGTTCGCCAACAAGCTGGTGCGCCGCTGAATCGCGCACCCGATAAATCGAGCCAGGAGTATCCATGCATCCCGCTTTCTCTGTCATCTTCTTCACCGTCGCATCGGGCGCCGGCTTCGGCCTGATTTCGCTGCTGTTCATCGCCGACACGTTCAATCTCGGCGGCGGCTTCAGCCGCGAACAACTGGTCGTCGGCGGACTCATTGCGATGGGCCTGATCGTGTTCGGCCTGCTGTCGTCCACCTTCCACCTCGCCAATCCGAAAAACGCCTGGCGCGCGTTCAGCCGCTTCCGCACTTCGTGGCTGTCGCGCGAGGGCGTGTTTGCCGTGGTGTTCATGCCGCTGGCGCTGATCTACCTTGTCTGCATCTGGTTCGACGCGCCGCTGTGGCTGCGTGAAACCTTCGGTTTCCTGACGGCGGTGCTGGCCTGGATCACGGTGTTCTCCACCGGCATGATCTACGCCTGCCTGAAAACCATCCGCCAGTGGAACACCCCGCTGGTGCCTGCCAACTATCTGGCTCTGGGCTATGCCAGCGGCAGTCTGCTGCTGCTGCTGGGCGCGGTCTATGCAGGCCTCGATACCACGCCCTACATCGCGATGTCGGCGCTGATCGTCTCGATCGCCGCGGTGCTGAAGGCGATCTACTATTTCTGGATCCGCAGCCCCGGCTTGACGCCCACCATCAATACCGCCACCGGCCTGACCCGCGCCAAGGTCAAGCTGCTTGACACCGGCCATACCCATGGCACCTTCCTGACCCAGGAGTTCGGCTTCCAGATCGCGCGGCAGAAAGCCGGCCTGCTCAAGGCCGTGGTTTTCGTGCTGGGCTTCGCGCTGCCCGGCCTGATGCTGGTATGGGTCTTCAACCAGCATGGCGGGCAAACCGCCGCCATCGTCGCGGCCTTCGCGGGCATCGCCGGCGCCGCGGTCGAGCGCTGGCTGTTTTTCGCCGAGGCGCGCCACGTGGTCAACCTGTATCACGGTGCCCAGCGCTGTTGAGCAAGCCGGGAATGCCGCAAAAAAGCCCGTATCCGGGGGCGTGCGCCCAGGGGCTACAAGGGCGCCGCTGCGCTGTCCGGTGCTTGGCGCGTCCCCCGCTTTGAGGTACATTAGAGAACTCTAATTTCTCCATTACAGGAGTGTGACACCTATGTTCGGACTGTCAGGTTTCAAGGAAGTCGATCCCGGCTATGTCGCGGAAATCGCAGCCCAGGGCGCGCATCTGATCGATGTACGCACCGAGGCCGAAGTGGCCCAAGGCGTGATCGATGGCGCCATCCACATTCCGCTGCACTTGCTGCCGCTGCGCGCGGCCGATGTTCCCCAGGACCGGCCCGTGGTGATCTACTGCCGTTCCGGTGCGCGATCGGCCCAAGCGTGTGCGTTCATGGCTTCCCAGGGCTACGGCAACATGCACAACCTGGCTGGCGGCATCATGGCTTGGGCGCGCTCCGGAAACACCCTCAGCCGGCCGCGCTAAAACCCCGTTTCAGATCGATTTGAAGGTGTCGCCAGATTTTTCAGCGGCGCAGCAATTTCGGTTGCAATGGGAAAATTTCTGGTTTAAGGTACCGCAGCGTTTTTAGTACATAATTATTTAATGAATGTTAAGGAGAACTAAATGAATTTCGATAAAGAACTCGATGCCCGCGGCCTGAACTGTCCGCTGCCCATTCTGCGCGCCAAGAAGGCCCTGGCTGAAGTCGGAAGCGGACAAGTGCTGAAAATCCTGTCCACCGACCCGGGTTCGGTCAAGGACTTCGCTGCTTTCGCCAAGCAGACCGGCAATGAACTGCTGTCCACCGCCGAAGCGGGCGGCGAATTCACCTTCTTCATGAAGAAAAAATAAATACAAAAAACCAAACCAGCGCCGTCCGTTCCGGGAGCACACAGCCAGGAACATGCGGCGCTGTTTTTTTAACCGGCAGAGGAGAGACTGAGCATGGATACTAAAAAAATGGCCATTATCGCCACCAAAGGCACGCTGGACTGGGCTTATCCCCCGTTCATCCTGGCTTCGACGGCGGCTGCGCTGGGCTATGAAACCCAGATTTTCTTCACCTTCTACGGCCTTCAACTCGTTCGCAAAGACTTGTCCGGCCTCAAGGTGAGCCCGCTGGGCAACCCCGGCATGCCGATGAAAATGCCGTTCGGCCCCAAGTGGTTCAAGAGCATCAACTGGAACATGCCCAACGCCATCCAGGCCATCATCCCCGGCTATGAAAGCGTGGCGACGGCCCTGATGAAGCAGACCATCGCCAACAACGGCGTGGCCACCATCCCCGACCTGCGCGAACTGTGCCAGGAAGCCGAAGTCAAGTTCATCGCCTGCCAGATGACCGTCGAACTGTTCGGTTTCGAGCATTCCGACTTCATCGACGGCCTCGAATACGGCGGCGCCGCCACCTTCTTCGAGTTCGCAGGCGAGACCGACATCTGCCTGTTTATCTGAAACGGATTGCAGCCTGATGAAAAAGAGCCGGGAAATCCCGGCTCTTTTTTTATGTGTCTTTTGTACCACACCGCATCCGGTTTTTTGGGCGCCCCGGGCTGGCTTGCTTGTTTAAGCCCTAGAGCGGGCGTAGCCTTCAGGGCAGGCTATTCAATGAGCTTATCTGTAGTAATTTCGCCCAAGGAGACATAAATGAAATTGACAAAAGTTTTCGCATTCATGGCACTGGCCGGTCTGGCCGGCAGCGCCTACGCAACCAACGGTTATTTTTCGCACGGCTACGGCATGAAGGCCAAGGGCATGGCCGGTGCATCCACCGCCCTGCATGACGATGCGTTTGGTGGTGCGAAGAACCCCGCCGCCATGGTTTTTGCTGGTAACCGTATGGATTTGGGTATGGATATATTCAGCCCGATTCGCGAGGCATCCAATGCGGGAGACTTCGGTACTCCGGTTACGTCCGAGAGCGATGCCAATTATTTCCTGGTGCCTGAGTTCGGTTACAACCGAATGATGAACCCCAATCTGTCCCTTGGCGTGACTGTGTATGGAAACGGCGGCATGAATACCGACTACCCTGCGCTTGGCGGTGCATTTGGGACGATGAATATATTGGGTGGTTCGGGTGCCCTGGGTGTCGACTTGATGCAGCTGATCGTTGCCCCGACTGCTGCTTACAAGGTGGCTCCTAATCACTCCATCGGTATTTCCCCGTTGGTGGGTTATCAGCAGCTTTGCTGCTACGGGCATCCAGCCTTTCTCCGCATATTCCTCTGATGCAGCTAACTTGACCAACCGTGGTAACGATGACGCATATGGTTATGGCGTGCGCATTGGTTACATGGGCAAAATCACGCCTACCGTCACCATCGGCGCTGCGTATGCGTCGAAAATGAATTTCGAAGAGTTCAGCAAGTACAAGGGCTTGTTTGCTGAGCAGGGCGATTTTGATATTCCTGAAAACTATAATTTGGGTGTGGCTTGGCAAGCCACTCCTGCCGTTAAATTGGCCCTGGATTACCAGCGTATCAACTACGGTAAAGTGGCTTCGGTTGGCAACCCTGTGTCAAATCTGTTGGTCTTGGGTCAGCCGCTCGGTTCCGCCAATGGCCCTGGTTTTGGCTACTCCAATATCGATGTGTGGAAACTGGGCACGGAGTACAAATACAGCCAGAATCTGACTCTGCGCGCAGGGTATAGCCATAGCGACAACCCTATCAGCGGCTCCGACCTGGGTGAGGTGCTGTTCAATATCCTTGCACCTGCAGTGATTGAAAATCATGTCACGCTTGGCTTTACCTATACGCTGTCTTCGGGGGACGAAGTCTCCATGGCCTATATGCATGGCTTTAAGAATGATGTGAGTGCGGCACGTCCTGGCGCGCCCTTCGGTACTAATGTCGATACGATCGAGATGTACCAAAACTCGCTGGGCATCCAGTACAGCTGGAAGATGTAATTTTCAGCAGTGTTTCAGCTGATTGGAAACCGGGGCCTTAGGCCCCGGTTTTTTTTATGTGCGTCTGGAGGATTATTCCGGAGAGAACAAAAAAGCGCGGACTCGGCCGCGCTTTTTTGTAGTCGTCCATTTGGCATCAACCAAGCCGAGCGTGCTGCGCCTCCAGCTTTTGCAGCATGGCAGCAAAATCAGCCAGCCGCGCCTGCTCTTGCTGCACGACGGCGGCGGGGGCCTTGTCGACGAAGCTGGGGTTGGCGAGCTTGCCTTCGGCTTTCTTGATTTCGCCCTGGATGCGGGCGATTTCCTTGGCCAGGCGCGCGCGTTCCGCGTCCTTGTCGATTTCCACCACCAGCATCATCCGCATGTCGCCGACCAGGGCGACCGGGGCGTCGGCTTCCGGCAGCGCAGCGACGGCGCTGACCTCGGAGAGCTTGCCGAGCGCGGCGATGTAGGGCGCCAGTGCGTTGATCGCGGTGGCGTCGCCTTCGATCACCAGCGGCACGCGCTGGGCGGGCGACAGGTTCATCTCGCCGCGCAGGGTGCGGCAGGCGTTGACCAGTTCCTTCAGCAGTTGAATGCGCGCGACGCTGCCGGGATGCCGCTGAGTCTCATCGACCTGCGGATAGGGCGCGAGCATGATGCTGTCGCCGCCATCGCCGGAGGGCGATGCCATAGAAACAGCGCCGGCGAGCGGGGCGACTTTTTGCCACAGTTCTTCGGTGATGAAAGGAATGATCGGGTGGGCGAGGCGCAAGGTGGATTCGAGCACCGTCGCCAGCGTGCGGCGGGTGGCACGCTGCTGCTCCGGCGTGCCGTTGTTCAATTGCACCTTGGCGAGTTCCAGGTACCAGTCGCAGTATTCGTCCCACACGAATTCGTAGACTGCGCGTGCGGCCTGGTCGAAGCGGTAGGCGGCGAAGGCCTCGCGCACCTCGCCGACGGCCTGCTGCAGGCGTGCGGCGATCCATTTGTCCGCATCCGAGAAGTCCATCGTCTGGCTCACGTCCTGTCCGCAGTCGTGGCCTTCCAGGTTCATCAGCGCGAAGCGGGTGGCGTTCCACAGCTTGTTGCAGAAATTGCGGTAGCCCTCGGCGCGCTGCAGGTCGAACTTGATGTCGCGGCCGTGCGTGGCCAGGCTGGCGAAAGTGAACCTTAAAGCATCGGTGCCGTAGGCGGCGATGCCTTCGGGAAACTCCTTGCGGGTGCGCTTCTCGATGCCGGCGGCCTGCTTGGGATTCATCAGGCCCTGGGTGCGCTTGGCGACGAGTTCGTCGACCGCGATGCCATCAATCAGATCGATCGGGTCGAGCACGTTGCCCTTCGACTTGCTCATCTTCTGGCCTTCGGAATCGCGCACGAGTCCGGTGACGTACACCTCGCGGAACGGCACCTTGCCGGTGAAGTGCAGCGACATCATCACCATGCGGGCGACCCAGAAGAAGATGATGTCGAAGCCGGTGACCAGTACCGAGGTCGGCAGGTAGCGTTCGAGCTCAGGCGTTTGCTCCGGCCAGCCCAGCGTCGAGAAGGGCCACAACGCGCTGGAGAACCAGGTGTCGAGGACGTCGTTGTCCTGCGTCAGCTCGCGTCCCCCGGCCTGCTTCCTGGCCTCTTCCTCGGTGTGGGCGACGTAGAAGTTGCCGTCGGCGTCGTACCACGCCGGAATGCGATGGCCCCACCACAGCTGGCGCGACACGCACCAGTCCTGGATGTTTTCCAGCCACTGGCGATAGGTGGTGGTCCAGTTCTCCGGCACGAACTTCAGCTCGCCCGAATCGACTGCGGCGAGACCCTGCTTGGCGAGACCCCCCATGCTCATGAACCACTGGTCGGTGAGCATGGGCTCGATGACCGCGTGGGTGCGGTCGCCGCGCGGGATCATCAGCTTGTGCGGTTTGGCCGACACCAGCAGGCCCTTGGCCTGCAACTCATCGAGCAGTTTCTGGCGCGCGTCGTAGCGGTCCAGGCCCTGGTATTCGGTCGGGCAGAGGTCGTTCATCTTCGCGTCGAGCGTCAATACGCTGATCGCCACCAGCTTGTGGCGCTGCCCCACCTGCCAGTCGTTGAAGTCGTGCGCCGGCGTGATCTTGACCACGCCGGTGCCGAACTCGCGGTCGACGTACTCGTCGGCGATGACGGGGATGCTGCGCTTGGCGATCGGCAGGCGGACATGCTTGCCGATGAGATGCCGGTAGCGTTCGTCCTCGGGATGCACCGCCACGGCGCTGTCGCCGAGCAGGGTTTCCGGGCGGGTGGTGGCGACGGTCAGGTAACCGGAGCCGTCTTCCAGCGGATAGTTGATTTCCCAGATGAAGCCGTCTTCTTCGGCGCTGACGACTTCGAGGTCGGATACCGCGGTCTGCAGCACCGGGTCCCAGTTCACCAGCCGCTTGCCGCGATAGATCAGGCCTTCGCGGTAGAGCCGCACGAACACTTCGGTGACGGCTTTCGACAGGCCGGCGTCCATGGTGAAGCGCTCGCGGCTCCAGTCGGGGCTGGTGCCGAGCCGCCGCATCTGGCGCGTGATGGTGGAGCCGGAGTGCTCCTTCCACTCCCACACCTTGTCGAGGAATTTCTCGCGGCCGAGGTCGTGGCGCGAGACGCCCTGCGCGTCGAGCTGGCGTTCCACCACGATCTGCGTGGCGATGCCGGCGTGGTCGGTGCCGGGTTGCCACAGCGTGTTGTCGCCCGCCATGCGGTGATAGCGGGTGAGCGCGTCCATCAGGGTGTGCTGGAAGGCGTGCCCCATGTGCAGCGTGCCGGTGACGTTGGGCGGCGGCAGCATGATGCAGTAGGCGGGGACATCGGGCGCGTCGCCGGCCTTGAAGTAACCGGCGCTTTCCCACTGGGCGTACCAGCGCTTTTCGATGTCAGCCGGTTCGAAGGATTTGGCGAGTTCCATGGCGTGCGGGCAAAGCGGTGATTATCCCAAAAAGGCCGTGACCCGTCCCGAAAAACCTGCGTGACGGGCGACAAAACACCGCCGAACCCCGTTTCAGGACGAAGGATCGCGTGGCTGCTTGAGCTTCTCGGCGACGGCATCGCGCACGATCTCGCGCACGTTGACGTCGAGCTGATTGAGCAGACTGGCCACGGTTTCATCGAGATTTTTGCGCAGCTCGGCGGCGACCTGCTTTTCCATGACTTCGGACAAGCGGGGCGCCAGTTCGCTCATCAACTGTTCAGCCAGGGTGTCGCTGACGGCGGCTGCGGATGTTTCGGGCGATGCGGGAAAAGTCGCTGCTGCAGTCGCAGCTGGGGGCAGGGGCGCGCTTGCAGCGGGCGGCGTGCCGCGCTCGATCACCTGGGTCAGCACCGGCAGCCAGGCATCGGGCGGTGCCGCCTGTTCGGACGGCGCGTGCCCGGAAGGCGCGTCGCGACCGTCCTCGATGCCGCCGCGATGCTTTTTCAGCAGCGCATCCATTTTGCTCAACAAGGGGCTGTCGCTCATGTCGGCCTCGTGCTTATCCGGCGTGCTGGCGCAGGTCGTGCGTTTGCAGAGCGTAGCCGCGCGTCTGGTAAAACCGGTAGCGCGCGCGCCCCTGCTCGCGCCCGGCTTCGTCCTGGCCGACGATTTCGACCAGGCGTTCGAAGCGGGCAAAGGCGGGCGGTTGTTCGCGGTGCAGGTTGATCATCACGTCTGCCTGGCGCAGGGCGTCGGCATCGGTGCCGATCAGCACCGGCGTCTCGCCTGCCAGTGGGTCGCCGTCGCGGCAGTGCGGCACGAAGCTTAGCGCGGGCGCACTCCACAGCAGACGGTCGATGGCATCGGCAATCGCCGGGTCGGGCGCGTAAATCATCACCTGCTTGCCCTGGCCGTGTGCCTTGGCGGCGACGCGGCGGGCGACGTCGAGCGGGTTGTCGGCAAAGGTGTAGAAGGTGATTTCGGTCACTGCCGGCGGCTTATTTCTGGGCGCGGTTCAGGAGAAAATGCACCAGCAGCGACACCGGGCGGCCGGTCGAGCCCTTTTCGCGGCCGCCTTTCCAGGCGGTGCCGGCGATGTCGAGGTGCGCCCAGTGATATTTCTTGGCGAAGCGCGACAGGAAGCAGGCCGCGGTGATCGAGCCGGCCGGGCGGCCGCCGATGTTGGCCATGTCGGCGAGGCTGCTCTTCAGTTGCTCCTGGTAGTCGTCCCACAGCGGCATGCGCCAGACGCGGTCCCAGGCATGGTCGGCGGCGTGCTCGATTTCGCGCGCCAGCGGATCGTGGTTGCTGTAGAGCGCGCTGGGATGGGCGCCGAGCGCGATCACGCAGGCGCCGGTCAGGGTGGCCAGGTCGACCACCGCGTCGGGCTCGAAGCGCTCGGCGTAGGTCAGGGCGTCGCACAGGATGAGGCGGCCTTCGGCGTCGGTGTTGAGGATTTCGATGGTCTGGCCGGACATCGAGGTGACGATGTCGCCGGGCTTGTTGGCGTTCGCATCCGGCATGTTCTCGCAGGCGGGGATGAGGCCGACGACGTTGAGCGCAAGCCCCAGTTCGCCGATGGCGCGGAAGGCGCCGATGACCGCGCCGCCGCCGCTCATGTCGTAGTTCATCTCGTCCATTTCGGCCGGCGGCTTGAGCGAAATGCCGCCGGCGTCGAAGGTGACCGCCTTGCCGA
>Ga0209958_1000783_pt1 | contig 38278 bp, 30 predicted proteins | sample ThiBio_inoc_plan_FD_183942 | JGI IMG/M metagenome (GOLD analysis project Ga0209958, IMG submission 183942) | Wastewater bioreactor microbial communities from Cape Town, South Africa - Thiocy_inoc_plan (SPAdes) | ecosystem: Engineered > Bioremediation > Thiocyanate > Unclassified | place: South...
AGCCTTTTGATAAGCACACTTGGTTCAGTCTATTGATCATGATGGCGGCTTTGATACTGATGAGCTATTTGATGCTACATGAGCAAGCTTCGGCATTGGGTGTTGGTGATCTACTGCTTTTTATCAGTGCGATATGGTGGGGGATTTTCACGGTCCTGTTGAAGCAGTGGAAACTATCCGCCTGGCATGCAACTGCTGGCGTGGTGATTTGGTCTGCAATCATTTATTTACCGATTTATCTTTTATTTATTCCCAAGCATTTTCAGGATGCTGCACCGATCCATCTGCTGATTCAAGGGCTGTTTCATGGCATCTTGGTGGTGATTGTGGCCACTTTAAGCTATGTGGCAGCGATTGAACGTTTAGGTGCATTTAAGACGGGAAGTATTGTGACCTTGGCACCGTTTATTGCAGCTGTGGTGGCTGTACCGTTATTGAATGAGCCACTCAATGCTGCAATAGTTTGTGGTTTGATTGGGATGGGAGTTGGTGCTTTGCAGCCATGGCGATGGTTACGTAAAGATAGCTTGAGCGTACAATTAGAAAAACAGAAACAAGGTTAACTACTGTGTTCCGCACGTTGTAAATAACTGAAGTGCAGCGGTTTGAGTTGTTGGTGCAAATGTTCTAACAGACCGTCATTGAGGACAATATCGTCGGCCAATTGCTGTTTTTGGGCACGCGGCATTTGCGCTGCAATGATTTTTCGGATTTGTTGTTCGCTTTGTCCATCACGTTGGCTGGCACGTTCTAGTTGTGTTTGCTCATCAGCATCAACCAGTAAGGTATGCTGAACCAGTTCATGTTGATTGGTTTCAAAAAGTAGGGGAGAAACCAAGATCACATATGGGCTTTCAGCGTGCTGTAATTGTTGAATAATGGATTGACGGATGGCAGGGTGGGTAATTTTTTCTAAGCTTTGACGTGCTTCTGGAAATTGGAAAATATGTTCACGCAGGGCACGGCGGTCAAGGTTGCCATCGGCTAATAATACCCAGTCACCAAAAGCGTCTTGAATCGACTTCAAAGCAGGTTGGCCGGGTTCAACCACTTCTCGTGCCACCACATCTGCATCGACCACAGTAATACCTTGGGATTCAAACCATTGGGTTGCAGCAGATTTACCACTCCCGATACCACCTGTGATTCCCAAGATAAAACGCATATTAACCACCTAGATAAACTTTCATAATTTGATCACCCCATAAAAAGGCAATCCAGCCCGCAATCGCGATATAAGGTCCAAATGCAAAGGGTTGATTTTCACCGCGCATTTTTATCAAGATAATACCAATGATCGCACCCAACATGGACGAGAGTAGCACAATTAACGGTAGCATGAGAGGTCCCATCCAAGCGCCTAAGGCGGCGAGGAGTTTGAAGTCACCGTAGCCCATGCCTTCTTTACCGGTGATTAGTTTAAAAATGTAATACACAATCCACAAGCACAGAAAACCGATTAAATAACCCCAAATCGCAGCGCTAGCTGTCGTATAGATCGCATAGCTATTTATTCCCAAACCTAAAGCAGCCAACGGCAGGGTAAAGCGATCAGGCAGTAATTGGGTATCAAAATCAATGAACGTTAAGGCAATCAGTACCCAAGTGAGGATTAAGCCAAACAGCATTTGTACGGTGGCACCGAAGACAGCCACGACAACGATTGAACAGAACATGGTCAGTAGTTCAATCAATGGATAACGGATACTGATCGGATTCTGGCAAGTCCCACATTTGCCACGAAGTATTAACCAACTAAACACTGGAATATTTTGATACCAGCGAATGCTTGAATCACATTTAGGGCAGGTTGAAGCCGGTTGGCTTAGGCTGAGTTTGGCCTGATCAATAATCGGTTGTTCAGGGTGTAACAGCATTTGGCATTCTTGCTGCCATTCCTGTTCCATCATGCGGGGAGTGCGGAAAATGACAACATTTAAAAAGCTGCCAATGCATAAACTAAAAAGCCCAACTGCAACATAAAGTGCAGTTGGGTTTTCAATAAAGTAAGAAAAAAATTGTTGCATAAGGATTAGACCACAGAACCCATTTGGAAAATTGGTAAGTACATGGCAATCACCAGACCACCGACCAATACCCCAAGAATTGCCATGATTAAAGGTTCCATCATCGAGGTTAAGCCATCAACGGCATTATCAACTTCATTTTCATAATGTGTCGCGACTTTATCGAGCATACTGTCTAAAGCACCGGATTCCTCGCCAATCGCCACCATCTGAATCGCCATAGAAGGGAAGCGGTTTGAAACTCGCATTGCGAACTGTAGCTGTTGACCCGTTGCGACATCTTCTCGGATTTTCATCACGGCTTCTTCATAAATAACATTATTGGTTGCGCCAGCAGTAGATTCCAGTGCATCAATCAGTGGGACACCTGCGGCAAAGGTTGTCGCCAAGGTGCGACTATAACGCGCGATAATCGCTTTATAAACCAAATCCCCGAAAATAGGTGCTTTGAGTGCCATTTTATCTAATAAGTCACGGAATTTTTTACTCCGTTTTTTGGCTTCAAGAAAGGATGCAATAATGGCACCAATCACAATAATCAGAATAAACCAGTATTCCTGCATCCATTTGGACATCTCTACAACCATTTTAGTAAATGCGGGTAGATCTGCACCAAAAGAGCTAAATAGATCTTGGAAAACGGGAACCACTTTGACCATCAAAATAATTGTCACAATCACAGCAACCACAACAACTGTGATTGGGTATTTCATGGCTTTTTTAATTTTCTGTTTCAGTAATTCACTCTTCTCTTTATAAATCGCGACCCGATCAAGCATGGTTTCAAGCGCACCAGATTGTTCACCTGACTCCACCAGAGAGCAAAAAAGGTTATCAAAATATTGTGGATATTTTTTCAGCGCCCCAGCAAAGGTATTACCGCCTTCGACTTCACCTTTAATCCCTAGTACCACTTCACGCATAGCAGGGTTTTCAAGTCCTTCAGCCACAATTTCAAAGCCTTGAACCAAGGGGACACCTGCTTTCATCATCGTCGCCAATTGACGAGTGAAGATCGTGATATCCAGTGTGGTGACTTTTTTCTTCATCAAGCCTTCGAGAATGTTTTTACGCTTTTCCCGAATGTTCTTGATGGTTACCCCTTGTTTACGCAGGGTAACTTTAGCCAAAGCCATATTACGTGCTGGTAATTCCCCTTTAATTTTTGCCCCTTTCCGGTCGACCCCTTCATAAGCAAAAGTTGGCATCATTTGCGCTTTTTTAGCTGCCATGATTATTAATCCTTTTTATTGATTTTATTCACTTGTTACTCGGTTGACTTCTTGCAAAGAGGTAATTCCTTGCATGACTTTTTTCAGACCTGAACGACGTAGATTATTAAATCCTGCTTGTTCTGATGCGGCTGCAATCTGTAAGGCATTGCCATCTTCCATAATTAGTCTGGAAATTTCTGGCGTGACCTTCATGACTTCGTAAATCCCCACACGACCTTTATAGCCTTCACGGCATTCAGCACAACCTACAGGTTGAAAAATTTTGAATTCAGGGTCATTTAAATCTTGTTCAGTAAAGCCAAGTTCCAACAAGCTTTGTTTGGGGATATTAATCTCTTCTTTACATTGACCACAGAGGCGACGCGCCAAGCGTTGTGCAATCACCAGATTGACGGAGGTTGCAATGTTGAAAGAAGGCACTCCCATGTTGCGTAGACGCGTCAAGGTTTCTGGTGCGCTGTTGGTATGCAGGGTTGACATCACCATATGACCCGTTTGTGCGGCTTTAATGGCAATTTCAGCCGTTTCCAGATCACGAATCTCCCCGACCATGATCACATCAGGATCTTGACGTAAGAAGGCTTTCAGCGCTGCAGAGAAGGTAAGTCCTGTTTTCGGATTGACGTTAACCTGATTGATGCCTTCCAGGTTAATTTCGACAGGGTCTTCGGCGGTCGAAATGTTGGTATCTTCAGTATTGAGGATGTTTAAACCCGTATACAAAGACACGGTTTTACCTGAACCTGTTGGGCCAGTGATGAGCAGCATACCTTGTGGTTTATCCAGTGCATCCATAAATAAGGCTTTTTGCTCATCCTCATAACCGAGTGCTTCAATCCCTAACATGGCGCTGGACGGATCGAGAATACGCAGAACTAACTTTTCACCAAATAATGTTGGCAGAGAGTTGACACGGAAATCAATCGCCTTGGTTTTTGATAATTTGAGTTTAATACGTCCATCTTGTGGCATCCGTTTTTCAGAAATGTCCATTTGCGACATGACTTTTAAACGGGAGGCAAGACGGGTTGCCATTTGTAAGGGTGGATTGGCAATCTGACGCAATACACCATCGACACGGTAACGTACTCGATACATTTTTTCATAGGGTTCAAAATGCAGGTCAGATGCACCCATACGAATCGCATCAATCAACAGTTTATTAATATATTTGACAATCGGAGACTCATCGCCTTGTGGCGCGTCGTCCTCTTCTTTGCTTGGATCTTGACTTACATCAATGTCGAGATCAAAGTCTTCACTTTCACCAAAGTCAAAACTGCCAGAGTCCCCAAACTGCTGTTCAATCAGTTTTTCAAGTTTAGTGTGCTCAACAATAATCGGTTCAATATTCAGTTTGGTATTGAAGCGAATCGCATCCAACGCTTCGATATTGGTGGGGTTGCTGGTCGCCACATATAAAATTTGACCACGTTGTAGCAGCGGAGCAACTTTATGCTTTTGAATGAGTTTGTTATCCGCAAGATCTCGAGGCAGTAAGGCTGTATCGTATACGGCCAGATCGAAAAGTGGTTCACCAAATTCAGCAGCAATAGTTTCCGCAATGGTCAGCGGTGATAAGCGATGCTGTTCAATCAAATGTGCAACGATATCTTGTTGTGATTTTTTAGCCGTATCAATTGCGGTCTGCATCGTTGTCGTGGACATGTGTCCATCTTCAACTAACCGTCGAATAAACCCCGAAAACTTTGGAGACGTATGTAATCCTGACATCTGTCCGCCTTATGACAATAAATGTTTATAATATGTATTCTAAAAATTATACTTTTGTTATGCAAAAATACCACTACAGAAAGTGTTGTTTTTGCCTTGGTTCATGCTTAAAACTTTGAACTGATCGAGTTTTTTGTCAATTAATTTTCTTTGATTGAAATAAATCCTGCAAAGAATCAAATAAATTCAGTTGAAACTACCTTTTAAATTGAATGTGAAGCACCATCATATCATCAGGGCAGCAGAGAGGCTTTTACTGATCATGATGATTTTTGGGTCATTTATAGCTCAGTAAAAGAAAAAACTGAATTTTATAAAAATCCGTGTAAAATATGCAGCATTTTTGAGAAATTAACAGTAGGCGGGCGAAGTATGTCGAACTCGAGCATTACTCCTTGGGTTGTTGGCAATTGGAAAATGAATCCAATGCATGCGAATGCTTTCCAATTAGTAGAAGAATTTAAACAGTTATTACAACAGGAAAATATTGCAGCAGCACAATGTCATATTGGTGTTGCGCCGACTGCAATCGCGTTAAGCGGCATTCAGACACAATTTAAAGATGCAGCGAGAACGATTTATACCGTTGCTCAAGATGTTTCACGTGTTGCAGGTACAGGTGCCTATACGGGTGAAGTGAGCGCCGAACTGTTAAAGGATAGTGGCATTGAGTTTGTTTTAATTGGACATTCCGAGCGCCGTGAATTATTCGGTGACAATGTCGACATTTTAAAAGCAAAATTACAAAATGCGTTAAGTGCAGGTCTGACCATTATTTATTGCGTGGGTGAGAGTCTGGAACAACGTGAACAGGGCGCAGCAGAGCAAGTGGTATTACAACAAATTTGTGATATTGCAGCAGTAGTGAAAGCCGAACAATGGCAAAATATTGTGGTAGCGTATGAGCCGATTTGGGCAATCGGGACAGGCAAGACGGCTTCACCAGCTGATGCTCAGGCGATGCATGCAAAAATTCGTGAAGGTTTGAAGCAAATCACCACATTCGGTGCCGAGATGGCTATCCTCTATGGAGGCAGTGTCAAAGCTGAGAATGCAGTTGAATTGGCGGCATGTCCAGATATTAATGGCGCTTTGGTCGGTGGTGCATCTTTAAATGCACAATCGTTTTACCAAATCGCAAAAGCATTTGCACAAAGCAAATAACGAGGAATTGAAATGTATAGTTTTATACTCGTTGTACATATCATTTTGGCAATTTTAATTATTGCTTTGGTCTTGGTACAACAAGGTAAAGGTGCAGAAGCTGGCGCATCGTTTGGTGGTGGCGGTGCTGCAACTGTATTTGGTGCTTCTGGTGCGGGTAACTTTTTAACGCGTTTAACTGCGATTTTTACTGCATTGTTTTTTGTCACCAGTTTGACTTTGGCTGTTTTTGCCAAGAAGCAAACAACGGATGCATATAGTTTGAAAACTGTTCAAACAACCACATCTGCACCAGCAACATCGCCTGAAACTTCATCAAACGCACCAAAAACAACTGAATAAGTTGAATTAGTTCTTTCCTTTTTGTACTTTAAGGACTAGAATGCGTCCCACAAACTGCGGTGGTGGTGGAATTGGTAGACACGCTACCTTGAGGTGGTAGTGCTTTCGGGCGTGGGGGTTCAAGTCCCCCCTTCCGCACCAAACTTAATAACCAGTTAAGTTCGGTGTATGCAGTGTTTGTGTTGATGCGGGATGGAGCAGTCTGGTAGCTCGTCGGGCTCATAACCCGAAGGTCGTTGGTTCAAATCCAGCTCCCGCTACCATTTGATTAAGGTGCAACTTAATCAAGCAAATTTGATAAAAGCTTAAATTGACTTTTTTTCATATTTGTATATAATTTTTGCACGTTGATGCGGGATGGAGCAGTCTGGTAGCTCGTCGGGCTCATAACCCGAAGGTCGTTGGTTCAAATCCAGCTCCCGCTACCAAGTTTCTAAAAAGAGGCTCACAATAAGGTGGGCCTTTTTGCACAGTGGGCATTGCTTTTCTGTGTAACATAGGGGCGATTTACGCCCTTTTTTATTGGTTGTTTAGCTATCGTGTAGTTGTTCGACATCAATTGGTCAAATAGTCGTGCTTCACTATACGGTTAAGATTGATTGGCTCGTATAAGAGCGACGAGAGTAAATGAAATTATCAAATAAATCTCAAGCATTGCATGATCTAATCGCCCCAGCTGTGGCTGCGTGTGGTGTAGATCTGTGGGGGATTGAATTCCTGCCACAAGGTAAACGTTCTCTATTGCGCATTTATATTGATAAGGCGATAGATGAGAATGCTGAACCTGTCTTAAATGAAGATGGTGAAGTTGAACTCGGGCGTGGTATTGGCGTTCAAGATTGTGTTCTTGTGACACAACAGGTGGGTGCAATGCTTGATGTTCATGATCCAATTTCAGGTGAATATGCTTTAGAAGTGTCTTCGCCGGGTTGGGATCGTCCATTTTTCCAATTGAATCAACTGCCTGCCTACATTGGGCATCAAGTGGCTTTACGATTAATTGCTGCTGTCGAGAACCGTCGTAAATTCCAAGCCAAGCTGGTTTCTGTAGACTTAGAGAACGAACTGATTCAGGTCGAAGTTGAAGGTAATCATGTGCTTGAAATTGATAGTAATAATATTGATAAAGCAAATTTAATCTATCAAGACTAATATTAACTTAATTTTATAAGAAATCGGTAGGTGACTTATGGGCCGCGAAATTCTTACCGTTGCAGAAACGGTTAGTAATGAAAAAGGTGTTAGTCGTGAGGCGATCTTCCAAGCATTAGAGCAAGCACTTGTTGCAGCAACGAAGAAAAAGTTTTACGAAGGAACACATTCAGAAGAAGCACAGCTTCGTATTGAGATTGATCGTAAAACAGGTGATTATCGCACCTTCCGTCAGTGGACAGTTGTGGCGGATGAAGATCATGAAATGCCAGCTTGCCAAGATGCAATCTCAGATGTTGATCCATCAAAATGGTCAATCGGTGATGTGCGTGAGCTAGAAGTTGAGTCAATTGAGTTTGGTCGTATTGCTGCTCAAATTGCTAAACAAGTCATTGTGCAAAAGATTCGTGAAGCTGAGCGTGCTTTGGTTGCAGATGCTTATGAATCTAAAGTGGGTGAGTTGATTTACGGCGAAGTTAAAAAACAAACCAAAGATGGTTTTATCATTGATCTAGGTGATAACGCTGAAGCTTATTTGGCGCGTGAAGAAACCATTCATAAAGAAATTTTGCGTCCTAAGCAACGTATCAATGCCATTTTATACAGCGTAAACCGCGAAGGTCGTGGCGCACAATTATTATTGTCTCGTGCCCGTCCTGAGATGTTAATTGCATTGATGAAAAAAGAAATTCCAGAAATTTCTGAAGAAATCATCGAAATTAAAGCAGCTGCTCGTCAACCAGGTGTTCGTGCTAAAATTGCAGTGAAAACCAATGACCATCGTATTGACCCTGTAGGTGCATGTATTGGTATGCGTGGTACACGTATTCAAGCAGTACAACAAGAGTTGAATGGTGAGCGTATTGATGTAGTGGTGTGGTCTGATGATCCAGCACAATATATTGCAAGCGCATTAGAGCCAGCTGATGTATCAGGTATTGTGCTAGATGAAGATGCACGTAGTGCAGATATTATCTTCGCAACCAATGATCAGTTAGCACGTGCAATTGGTTCGCAAGGGCAAAATGTTCGTTTAGCATCGGAATTGACGGGTTATAAACTCGACATGATGTTAGAAGAAGAGTATCGTGCTCGTCAGCAAAATGAAGCACAACAGTATTTAGATATGTTTGTTACACGTCTCGATATTGAAGAAGATTTAGCAATGGCATTGGTGGAAATGGGCTTTACTTCATTAGAAGAGATTGCTTATGTTCCAGCTGAAACATTTGATGAAATTGAACTAGATGCAGATTTAGTTGAATTGCTTCAAAGCCGTGCTAAAGAAGCTGCTTTAACTGATGCACTGAAACAGCAAGAAAATATTCAAGAGCCAAGTGCAGAACTTCTCGGTATGGATGGTATGACCACTGAGATTGCTTATGCATTGGCGGCGCGTGGTGTGATTACAATTGATGATTTGGCTGATCAAGCGACTGATGATATTTCAGATATCGAAGGTTTAGGTCATGACAAAGCAGGTCAATTGATCATGAAAGCACGTGAATCATGGTTTAACTAGGAGATAATAGATGACGGACAAGTCGATTCAAGAGTTAGCGCTCAGCGTAGAACGTCCTGTAGAGAAACTCCTAGAGCAGGTTCGCGAAGCAGGTCTACCACAGCGTAAAGCAGATGACATTATTACCACTGAACAGCAAGATACTTTAGTCAATCACTTGAAAAAAGTACATGGTCAGGAAAGTGGTAACACAGGAAAGATTGCGTTGAAACGTAAAACAACGAGTACTGCTAAAGTAACAAGTACTTCAGGTAAAGCGAAAAGCATTAATGTTGAAGTTCGCAAGAAACAAGTTTTTGCTAAGCCAAATCCAGAGTTACTTGCAGCAGAAGCAAAAGCGCGTGTAGAAGCTGATGCAAAAGTCCGTGCTGAACAAAAAGTACGTGATGAAGCAGATCAAAAAGCTCGTCACAGTGCAGAACAAAAAGCCAATGCAACTTTAGAGGCGATGCGTGCTGCGCATACTTCTGATAGTTCAGGTCAAGCACCTGCAAAAGCAGCAGTTGTGGTGAAAAAACGTAATAGCGACAAGGTCATTAAAGCCCCAGTTATTCGTCCAACAGAAACACCAGAACAAAAGCGTGCACGTGAAGAGCAAACTGCTCAGTTGAAAGCGACTGAAGAAGCAGTACGTCGTAAGGCGGCTGAAGAGGCGCAGCAACGTACGCTTGAACAAATGCGTAAAATGGCATCAAAATATTCAAGTGATGATGCGACGACAACCATTCGCGTGATTGATGATTCACCTTTAGCCGCTGGTCTTGTTGGCCAAGCGTATGAAGATTCCTTTAACAAGGAAGACCGTGAAATCAAACGTGGTGGTGCAACAGCAAACCCACGTGCTGGTAAAAAAGGCGGTCGTGGTGGTGATGCGCAAGCAGAACAAAGCTTCAGCAAAAGCCATCATAAGCGCGGTTTAAAAACCAGCCAAGCGAATAAACATGGTTTTGAAAAACCAGTTAAAAAGCAAATTTATGATGTTGAGATCGGTGAAAAAATCATCGTTGCTGATCTAGCACAAAAAATGGCAGTTAAAGTTCGTGAAGTCATCAAGACCCTCATGAAAATGGGTGAGCTTGTAACTCAGAACCAAGCCATTGATCAAGATACTGCTGTTCTTGTGGTTGAAGAATTGGGCCATAACCCTGTTTTAGTTTCAGATACGCAAGCAGAAGATAACTTATTGGTTGCTGCTGAAGAAGCACGTGGTGAGCAAACCACTCGTCCACCAGTTGTCACGATCATGGGTCATGTTGACCATGGTAAAACGTCATTACTGGATCGTATCCGTCGCTCTAAAGTGGCTGCGGGTGAAGCGGGTGGTATTACTCAGCATATCGGTGCTTACCACGTTGAAACTGAGAAAGGGATTATTACTTTCCTAGATACACCGGGACACGCAGCGTTTACTTCTATGCGTGCACGTGGTGCGAAAGCGACTGATATCGTGGTCCTAGTTGTTGCGGCTGATGATGGTGTCATGCCACAAACTGCAGAAGCAATTGACCATGCACGTGCTGCGGGTACGCCGATCATTGTTGCCATCAACAAGATGGACAAAGAGTCAGCTGACGTAGACCGTGTATTAAACGAATTGACCACCAAAGGGATCGTACCTGAAGAGTGGGGCGGTGATGTGCCAATTGCCAAAGTATCAGCACATTCTGGTGCAGGTATTGACGGTTTACTTGATTTGATCTTGATCCAAGCTGAGTTGATGGAGCTTAAAGCTTCAGCAGAAGGCGCGGCGCAAGGTGTGGTCATTGAAGCACGTGTTGACAAAGGTCGCGGTGCAGTGACCTCGATTCTGGTACAAAACGGTACCTTGAACATTGGTGACTTGGTTCTTGCTGGTTCATCTTATGGTCGTGTTCGTGCGATGTCGGATGAAAATGGTCAACGTATTACTTCTGCTGGTCCATCAATTCCAGTTGAAATCTTAGGTTTACCAGAAGCACCAATGGCGGGTGACGAAGTTCTTGTAGTGAACGATGAGAAGAAAGCGCGTGAAGTTGCTGATGCTCGTGCAGATCGCGAACGTCAAAAACGTCTTGAGCGTGCAAGCTCGATGCGTCTTGAAAACATCATGGCATCAATGGGCAAGAAAGATGTTCCTACAGTGAACGTGGTACTCAAAACTGACGTACGCGGTACTTTAGAAGCATTGCATGTTGCACTTGATGAACTTGCGACTGACGAAGTTAAAGTCCGTGTTATCGGTTCTGGTGTCGGTGCGATCACTGAGTCAGATGTGACTTTGGCTGAATCGTCAGAAGCGGTGTTGCTAGGCTTTAACGTACGTGCTGACAATAGTGCGCGTCAAAAAGCGGACCAAGATGGTATCGATATTCGTTACTACAGCATTATTTATCAATTGATTGATGATGTTAAAGCGGCAATGAGCGGTAAGCTTGCACCTGAACACCGTGAGACCATCTTGGGTGTTGCTGAAGTGCGTGAAGTGTTCCACTCAAGCAAGTTTGGTGCGGCAGCGGGCTGTATGGTTCTTGAAGGTGTATTACACCGTAACAAGCCAATTCGCGTATTACGTGATGACGTGGTTGTGTTCCAAGGCGAGCTTGAATCTCTTCGTCGCTATAAAGAAGTGGTTGAAGAAGTTCGTGCCGGCATGGAATGTGGTCTTGCAGTCAAAGGCTATAAAGACATCAAAGCACAAGATAAGATCGAAGTGTATGATGTTCAATTGATTAAACGGAGTCTTTAATGGCGGGTAGCCAACGCTTAAAGCGCATGGCGGATTCAGTACAACGTGAGTTGTCTGAGCTTATCCGTCAGGAGCTTAAAGATCCACGTCTGGGTGGTCTGGTGACCATTTCAGCCGTGAAAGTCAGTGCAGATATGGGTTATGCCGAAGTTTATGTCACGGTAATGGGGCGTGAACTCGGTGATGATCAAAGTGAAGTTGCGAATAAAGAAACTTTAGATGTATTGAATAAAGCATCTGGTTTCTTGCGCCATGAATTGAGTCGTCGCATTAAAACTCGCGTGACGCCTCGTTTACGTTTTCACTATGACAAAACCAATGCCTACGGTAATTATATGTTTGGTCTGATTGCTGAAGCTGTGAAGGATTTACCTGAACAAGAGCAAGACGAACAAAAGTAAATACACATAAAAAAGCCACCTTCGGGTGGCTTTTTTATTGCGAGCTTTAAATTAATCTTTTTTCAATGGGTTGCGACGATAACGTTGCCAAGGCAATGGACGATTTAAAGCTTCTGGCACATCACCACTGGTTGAACGTAAGCGTAAATGGATGGCTGCTTGTGCCATCAAATTTGCCGATACTGGCGCAGTGATAAAGGCAAATAAGGTAATCAGTAACTCAGCAAAACCAAAACGACCATGCATTGCAGCGAAAATCATGGCTGCGATCAGAAAGCTACCAAGGCCTAAAGTACTGGATTTGGTTGGTGCATGCAGGCGCATAAATAAGTCGGGGAGGCGAATCATGCCGATCGAACCGATCAGCATAAAGAACGCACCAAACACCACAAAAAATGAAACCACAATCTCAAGAATCAGTTGCATGGCATTGCTCCTTAGTCAATTACATGACCTGTAGTGAAGTAACGAGCAAGCGCGGCAGTAGAGACAAAGCCGAGCATTGCAACCAAGAGTGCACCTTCGAATAGATTGGTGCTGACCCAATAAATGCCTAAGACCACGATCAGACAGGTGGCATTGAGAAATAAAGTATCGAGTGCCAAGAGTCGATCAATCACCGAAGGGCCCGCAATCAGGCGAATCAAGCACAGAAACATAGAGATGGTAATGGCAATTAAACCAATACCCAATGCATAAGGCAAAATGGTCATTTATTTGCTCCTTCTGTAATCTTGACATCAAAGATTTCGATTAAAGGCGTTTCATAGCGTTTTTTAATGTCTTGAATATCCAGTTCGGTATTATCTGAACTGAGTGCATGCACCAGAATATCCCCACGTTCCTGATCAATTCCGGCTGAAACCGTACCAGGTGTAGTGGTGATAATCATCGCCAGCAAAGTATTCACTTGTTCATGTTCAGTTTCCAATGGAACGCGATACCATTTAGGGTGTAATTGATCCATTGGACCAAGCACCATTTTGGCAACACGGAAGTTGGAAATGACAATATCCCAGAGCACTACAAAGACCAGTTTAATCGCAGGAAGCCAATGAATATGCGGCGTTCTGGCAATAAATGGACTGACCAGCCGTGCAATCGCAACAGCGAGAATCAACGCCATTAAAATATCGGTCAGATCCAGACTATGCGCCAGCATCAACCAGCTCAAGAAAATCAGCACCGACACAAATGGATGTGGGAACCAACGCTCAAGCAAAGATAATTTTTGCATTAGTGTTCCTCCATTGGCTTTAACTGTGTGCTATTCGGAATGGTCGGTGCTTCTAGGACTTGCTCCGCAATTTGACGCTGCTTATATTCAGAAATATGTTCGCCTTGTAGTGTTGGCTTGGAAATAATATCTGGAATCAGCAAGGCATTCGGATCTTCAACTTCACCGCCATATTTGGTTTCAGGTAAATAGCTAGGATCATAAGGCTGTACGCTGATCGGGCGACCTTGTGCATCATGTTTCAGAATGGTCTGGTTATAAAGCGCGTGATTCTGAATTTGCTGTGCTGTTGCAAGTGTATAGTTCTGAATCGGTGCTGCACAAACCACATAAAGCATTAATGCGCCAAGTAAAATATAGATCGCAGTATCATTCCGCTTCGGCGCAAGCTCAGGCAGGGCTTGATACTCAGCATAAGCTGCTTCTTTTTGATCTTCTTCAGGTGGTGTTGCACGCCAGAACAGAATAAAGCCAACGCGAGTCATGGCAATAATGCTGAGCAAGCTCACAATCAGAATCACTGCGATGATCCAGCCTTGATATGGTGTCTCAGCAGTGGCTTGCAAGATGAAGACTTTACCCAAAAAGCCGCTGAATGGAGGTAAACCTGCCATCATCAAGGCGATTGTAAAGTAAGTAAAAGCAGCTGCTTTTTCCTGTTTGATTCGTGGTGCAACTTTTAAATGATCTTTAAAAGCGCCACGTTGCGAGGTCATCCAGCCACAGAATAAATAGAAAGCTGCTGCAATCAAGGTACTGTGAACTAAATAATACAGCGCTGCGGCCCATGCCTGTGTATTAAACATGGCAATTGAAATCAGCAATGTACCGATCGATGACAAGACCATGAAGCCAACAAAACGGCGTAAGCGTTCAGCGCCAATCGCACCAATCACACCGTAAAGGGAAGTTACCAAACCAATGATCAATAAGCAGTTCTTGAAAATGCTTTGTGCCATGGCATCATCAAACACAGTGCCATTGACACGCAAGATGGCATAAATACCCACTTTGGTCATAATGGTAAAAATCGCAGCGACCGGTGTGCTTGCAACCGCATAGGTTTTCGGCAACCAGAAGCCAACAGGCAACATCGCAGCTTTAATACCAAACACCACAAACAGCAATAGTCCACCTGCAACGGCAAGTTTGTGCTGATCGCCATCTAAGCTTGATACCAGACGACCGACATCAGCCATGTTCAAGCTGCCGACACTGCCATAAATCATGCCTAGACCAATCAGGAATAGGGCAGAGGCCAGCAAGTTAATGGTGACGTAATGCACCCCAAGTTGGAAGCGTGGACGACCTTGACCGTGCAATAACAGCACATAAGAAGCCATCAGCAGGATTTCGAAGAAGACGAATAAGTTGAATAAGTCGCCTGTCAGGAAGGCACCTGTGATTCCCATGAGCAGGAAATGCACCATGGTATGGAAATAGCGCCCACGGGTATCCCAGTTCTCACTGGCATACCAAATCACGGGTACTGCAAGCATATAGGTCAGGACCAACATAAAGGCAGATAGGCGATCAAGGACTAAGACAATCCCGAATGGCGCCGACCATTCACTGAGCTGATAAACTGTAATTTGGCCTGTGCTGGCAATACTCAGATAGCTGATTGCCGTGATTAAGCCCAAAACTGCCGAAGCAATACTAATTCCGCGACGCCAAGGTTGACGCCAATCTTGCTTTAAAGAACCTGAACCAGGATTGCCCAATAACACCAGAATAAAACTGGTGAATGCTGGAATTAAGATACTGATAATTGGAGCGTGAGCGTGCCAGAAACTGTAAAAATCAAACATTATGGCTCATCCTCACGTGGGTCATAAGTCAAGGTAGGTTCTTCTTTAGAGTCGACATGATCTGTACCAGATTCATAACGACTACGTAAGGCAAGTTGCACGATAAAGGCGGTAGTGGCAAAGCCAATCACAATCGCCGTTAATACCAGTGCTTGAGGGAGTGGATCGGTCACTTTGGTGGCCTGAGTTAATACGGCAGGTGCATTGATTTGCAGGCGCCCCATTGCAAACAGGAACAAGTTCACGGCATAGCCAATCATGGCTAAACCAAGGACCACTGGAAATGTTCTGGCACGCAAAATCAAATAAATACCTGTTGCGGTGAGTAAGCCAATCCCTGAAGCGAGTAAAAATTCAATACTAATCATTTTGTTTATCTCCACCTGGGATTGGACCAGCCATACTAGAGTGACGAGAGTCTCCGAGTACGGAGATCAACAACATGGCAGCACCTACAACGGTAATGTAGACCCCTGTATCAAATGCGACTGCAGAGGCAAGATGCATTTTTCCAAGCAATGGTGCTTCGACATAAATATGGGCACTCGTGAGGAAGGGGCGAGCCCAGAACCATGCGATAATACTGGTGAGACCTGCAATGGTTAAACCTGTTCCAATCCATAATTCATAGAGACGACCTGATTTGGCTTTGATCATCTGTTCGGTTTGGTCTTGACCCAATACGATGTATTGAATAATCAGTGCCATTGAGGTAATCAGACCTGCAATAAAGCCGCCGCCCGGAAGATTGTGCCCACGCATGAAGATGTAGACACTGACCACCAAGGCCAGTGGCAAAATCCATGACGCCGTGATACGGAACATCAATGGTGAAGGATTAAAGCGATAGGTTAAACCTTGGGTCATGGTAGTCCCATGTGCACGCATACCATCCATCAGACAGAGCGCACCAATGGCGGCAATGCCAAGTACGGTAATTTCACCGAAGGTATCGAAACCACGGAAGTCAACCAAAATCACATTGACCACGTTTGAACCACCGCCCAGCGGAATCGCCTGTTGTAAAAAGAACCATGAGATTGAATTGTGATCACGGGTTAACAGCAACCAAGTAATCCAACCAATACCTAAACCACCTGCGATGGCAAGGCTGGCATCTCGCCAACGGCGTGAACGGCTTGATTCGTACGGGGTGAGTTGTGGTAGTAAAGACAAACTCATTAGTAATAAAACAGTGGTCACCACATCAACTGTAATCTGAGTCAATGCCAAGTCAGGTGCAGAGAGGGTCACAAAAACCATGGTGACCACCAAACCAACCGCACCACTGATCAGGACGGCTTTGATACGTTCATGATGGAACCACAGCATCATCCAGCAACCTGAGAACAGGGTCAGCCAGAGTACAATCGCCACCCAAGGTGCATGGGTGAGTTCACGTGTGCCAGTAGTTAAGCCTTGGTTGAACAGTGGTAAGCCGACCATGATGATGCTAAACAACACAATCCAGAGGATATAGCTTTGTAAAGAACCGTTTTCTGTCTTCTGTTTAATCTTACGGCTGGTGAGTAATAAATTTTTCAAGAATAGATCAAACAGAATCTTGCCTTGGAATTTTCCAAGATAAGGATCTAAGTCGATTTTGCGAATGCGCCCCTCTTTTGCCAGTGCAAAATACAAAATCGATCCACCAATCAATGCAATCAAACTCATGATCAGAGGGGCATTGATGCCATGCCAAATCGCGAGATGAACGCCTTCAAATTCAGGCTGTGCCAAACTTGCACGAGTGACGCTGTTGACCATTGTTCCTGCCAGTAGAGCAGGGAGGATACCGACCAAGATACATAAGGTTGACAAAATAATGGCAGGTAAGCGCATACCGAAATGTGGTTCGTGCGCATCTTTATTCGGTACATGTTTACCAACTGGGCCGTCGAAGAACACCCCATGAACGAGGCGAATCGAATAGCTGACTGCGAAAATACCGGCTAGCGTTGCGACGATGGCTGAAATCACCATCACGGGACCCGATAAGTTAGCCAATAGCTCGGTAAAGAACATTTCTTTGGAGATAAAGCCATTGGTCAATGGTACACCCGCCATTGAGGCAGCGGTGATCATGGTGAGGGTGCCCGTAAATGGAAGCAGTTGCCAAATACCACTGAGTTTGCGTAAATCACGTGTACCCGTTTCGTGGTCAATAATCCCTGCAATCATGAACAATGCCGCTTTAAAGGTGGCATGGTTGATGATGTGGAAAATTGCGGCAGCCACCGCCAATGGCGAGCCAATACCGAGTAAACATACGATTAAACCTAAATGACTAATGGTTGAATAGGCCAAAAGTCCTTTCAGGTCTTCTTTGAAAATTGCAAAACCTGCAGCCATACACAAAGTGAATAGACCGACAAAAGTCACGATATTGTGATACAGCGCAGCGCCAATAAAAATAGGAGCTAAACGCGCCAACAAGAAAATCCCGGCTTTGACCATCGTTGCCGAATGTAGATAGGCCGACACAGGGGTCGGTGCTGCCATTGCATTCGGTAACCAAAAATGGAAGGGGAACTGGGCGCTTTTGGTGAATGCACCTAACAGGATCAGCAATAATGCTGGAACAAATAGCGCATGTTGCTGAATGGTATCCTTCATTAACACCAATTCATCAATCTGATAGGTGCCGGTGATTTGTCCGATCAGTACAAAGCCACCGAGCATGGCCAAACCGCCCATACCTGTAATGGTGAGGGCCATACGGGCGCCACGTTGAGCTGCCTCGTATTGACTCCAATAACCAACGAGCAGGAATGAGGAGATACTGGTCAGCTCCCAGAACACCAATAAGATAATCAGATTATTTGAGAGAGAAATCCCCAGCATGGCTGCCATAAACAGCATCAATAACTGGTAAAGTTTACTCAGAGAATTTTTAGGGCTGAGATAGTAATAGGCATAAATATAAATCAGGGTGCCGATACCGCTAATCAGCAGACCAAACAATAAACCTAATGCATCTAGGCGAAAACTCAGATTAATTCCAAGCTGTGGAAGCCAGTCCCAGCTTTGTTGCAGGGTATTGCCCTGAAGAACCGTTTCTGCCTGAGTTAAAAGTAAAATAAAACAACTAAGGCTGATGCCAATCGCCCCAAGTGCCGTCACGCCACGCGAAATACGCTGTAATTGTGAGACAAGGGTGGTGCCGAGTATGAGCGGTAATAAGATAATAATCGGTAGCACACTGGTATCCATGTCGATGATTTAGGTCGAAGACCTAAGGGGTGAATTTTCTTTCAAGACTTACAGGCACTCAAAGAGAATACCAAAAACTTTAAATCTTGAAGCCCAATCAAGTTAACGGAGGCAGCAAGTTGTATTGCACAACTTGAAAATAAAAAATGCGATTTATTTTACTATAAAATAGCAGCAAAAATCTGATGTTATTACATGAAACAAACAACATCATTTGATTGAAAACATTTCAATTTCTGCTTTTTGATACAGCTTTATAACGGTGTTTCTTGCGGCGTATCATCTATCTTGAGTAGGTCGAGTAAATTGTTCTTTTCTTGCTCGTTTAAGTCCTGAATTTGTTGGAACAAATCATCGACTTTGCTGGTCAATGGATCGGCTTGCAGCAAGGTTTGGGCCTGAACGGAATGCACTGTTTCGGTCTGGGTAAGGCCATGATATAAATCTGAAAGCTGTTGTTGCGATGCTTCCAGATTAAGTTGATACATCCCTGTTGGGTCCAGTTTTAAACATTGGTAATGTAATGCATGTTCAAGCAGGGCATCTCGATTACCTGAGACGATGATTTGCAGGCGAGGAAAAGCCTGATGGAGACGCTCCAAAATTTCCGCACAATTATTTTGATCGAGTTGATGGTCAATTTGATCGACCATCAAAATCCCTTCACCTTCTAAACAAGGATTAAAACAATGCTGATTCAGCAAGCAAAGCCGACGACTAATGTCTCCAACTAAGGCAATCCAAGTTTTAAGTGAAGCAGACAGTTGTTGAAAAGGAATCAATTGATCGTGATAGCGCACCATCAATTGTAGTTTAGGCACGTACTGAATATAAATATCAGTTAATTCAGGAAAAACAGTATGCAAGCTGTTTTTCAAGGCATAAAGATTTGGTGCAGAGAGTTGCTTTGGATGATTAATCAGTTCTTGTTGTAACTCTTGCAATATTTCAGATTGATTTTGTTGATTAAAATCATTGCCCATTAGACGTCTAACAATGTGTGCCGAATGCGCATTTTCGACATCGCTAATTTCGCGCAGCCATTCAAAAAAACGGGTAAAGGTGGTGTAGGGAACAGCAGTCAAATCATAAGCCGAGATTTCTTGTAGTGTTCCTGGGGTATTTTTGCTTTGTAAATTGATGTCTTGCACGAAGCGTTCAGCAGGATAGTAGGCGATCAAAGGCAAGCCGAATAAAGGGTCTTGTAGCCCTGTTTTTTGATACAACGTCACCATTTGGTCAAGTTGTTGGGTCTCGACTTGGCTAATCCCAACCCCTTGACTATTAAATGTTTTATAGAGTTTCCATGCGCAGCTTTGAGTATCTGTATGTTGGGTGGAGCTACTTTCGGTTAGAGTTCCTGCGAGTTCGTTGCTCATACGGACTTGAACTTGAATTTTGGCTTGCAGGCGATTCAGCATAATATCTTGGTCGGCAATCACCACACCTGCGGTACGAATATCCTTGTAGCGTGCAGAAAACCAAGTCAGGCTCTGGTAGATATTTTTTAAAATGGTGCTTTTGCCTGTGGCTTGGTCGCCAAGGATCAGGGTGATGGGATGTTGTTCGGGATCAAATTTGAGGTTTAAATCCCGAAACATGCCAATGTGTTTGAATTGAACCGATTCAAGTTGCATGAGCTGACCTCAATCAAGAGCGCTTTAACCTGCGGACTGACGAAGACTTGAGGGAGCGCACCGTTTTAATTGTTGTATTAAGTCGTATAAATGGTGAATATTTAAACTTACTTTAGCACGCGTGCAGGCCACGTAAAGTAATCTTAGCTCTTCATCTGTAATTTTATGTTCAAGCCCATTTATTTTAAATTGGTAATCGTCTTCGATATGCACGCGATTCCATTCCAGACCTTTGGCTTTATGTGCGGTTGAAATCACATAGTCTGCTTGTTCAATCGGGGTGATTTTTGCCAGTGCTTTTTTCAGAGGATCGGTACCATGATCATCGACCAGTTTGACCAAAGGTTTGATGTCACTACCATCATTGGTCTCACAATATTCATGGACATCATGCCAAGAATTAAACCAAGCCAGTTCTGGCACATCAGTAATACGTTTGCCTTGCTTGAGTAAACTCGCTGCATCAACAAAGCGGCTGAGTTTTTGGTGATCGGCTTGCAGGCTGACTTTATCGCCATTCACCAAACCTGACAACAGTAATTCCATCGCACGAGCATTGGTCCGACACAGAATCGCATCACGCATCTTGGTATGCGGTTTATTCACCACGCTGGATTTCTGGTTTGGATTACCAAGTAGGGGCACGGTTTCATTTAATGCGCCAAGCAAGCTGTTGGCGACATCTGCAATGGCATCGCCAAAACGGAAAGAGGTGGTTAAACGACTTTCAGGCAATGGCATTTGCTGCATGGCATTGATTGCTCCACGCCATGCGTAAATTTGCTGATGCGCATCACCGACATAAATGACTTGGGTACTTTTCTGACGCAGTAAAATACCAAGCATCAGTGGATCGGCATCTTGCGCCTCATCAAACAGCACATAGTCGGCAGGGATATTCGGTTCAGATAAAGCCCATAGTTTAAGGTAAATATCATGGCCGATACCTGCTTGGTGATTCGGATCAATCGATTCCAGCCAACGTCGTTCCACCGCAGGGTAGAGATGCTGTTGCAAGGCGTCGATATCGTCCAGATGTAACCAGCTCGGCGCTTGAATATGGCGAGGTGCAGGGTATTGTGAACTGGTTGAACAGAAGTAGCTGACCGCATTGGCAACCAGACTGGCCAAACGGCTCGGCATCAATACATATTTTTCATAACGCCCGCCCATGAGACGACGGAGTGTAATCGGTTCTAGTCGATATTCTTTAGCAATAAAGCTGGGGCTAAGACGCGGTAAGCGTAATTTATCGGTCACGCCACGCGGTGCACTACGAAAAGCGAGTGAATGAAAGGTACGGCAATTCACATTGCCATGAAACTTGTTCTGAGCTTCAGCAGCAATCGCTTTGTTAAATGCCAAATACATACCGCGCCTTTCAGGCATGGCATCACTGATCATCTGCAAAGTAGTAGTTTTACCTGTGCCAGCATAAGCAATCACTTTAAAGGATTGACCGAGACGAGCATTGTCTATGGCAATGGCTTGCTCATAGGTGGCTTTGGGTTTCTCTATATTTGACACAGGCTCTGCTTACGCTTCTTGACTACGGTTGGCTTTTTCAATTAAACCCGATAAACCTTGACGACGAGCGAGCTCATCCAGTACCACTTGCGGGTCTAGATCAAAATAACCCAACATCACAATACTGTGGAACCATAGATCAGCCACTTCATATATTAGGTCGTGTTTATTTTCCAGTGAAGCAAGCACGGCATAGTCTTTCGCAGCGATGATAGTTTCTACACTTTCTTCGCCGACTTTTTCTAAAATTTTATTGAGGCCTTTTTTATATAGGCTGGCAATATAAGAGCTATCCGCTTCTGCTGTTTTACGCTGTTGCATTAAACGGCCTAAATAGTTCAGCACATCCACTTGCTCAGTTTGGCCATGATCGTGTGCTTCAACTTTTGCCGATGCACCATAAATAGCGGTTGGATCTCTGAGTTGAGCATCAACAATTTCCCAACCTTGTGGAGTGAGTTTTCGGTAGAAGCAAGACTCACGACCCGTATGGCAGGCAATGCCGCCATGTTGTTCAATCTGTAGAATAATCACATCGGCATCACAATCGAGACGAATTTCGTGCACGGTTTGAAAGTGCCCTGATTCTTCGCCTTTGTGCCAGAGTTTTTGACGTGAACGCGAGTAATATACGGACTGATTTTTTTCAGCAGTCAGTTGTAAAGCCTGACGATTCATCCACGCAACCATTAACACACGACCAGTTTGATGATGTTGTGCAATGGCAGGAACAAGACCATTGGAATCAAATTTAACTTCATCTAACCAGTTTGACATGAGTGAAAATCCATTGAGTGGAAAGCCGTTAGTGTAGCGTTTGTGACATGGGTTGGCTATGCTTGTGGGGTAAAAAGTCAGGGATAGCGCATTAAAGGTAGTTTGAAATTTCAATCAGGTTCTGATCAGGGTCTCGTAAATAGACCGATAAAATCTTCCCCATCGCACCCGTTCTTTCAATTGGACCTTCAACGATGTCAATATTTTGTGCCTGAAGATGGGCAATGACTTCATCTAATGGGGTTTCCGCAATAAAGCACAGATCTGCTGAACCGGCAGTTGGGCGAAGTGCTTTGGGTTCAAATTCTTTACCCACTTGATGCAGATTGATTTTTTGATGACCAAATTGCAGCGCTTTACGGTTTTCAGCAAAAGTGATCACTTCAAAGTTCAGGGCTGATTGATAAAACTGACAAGTGATTTCAATATCGGCGACAGTTAACACCAAATGGTCTAAATGACGAATTTTCATATTGAGCCGCTCTTATTCATATTTAGGTAGAGATTGTGTTTTAGTATTGAAGGCCTGATCTTTCTCAGCATATTGCGCCACCTGTTGATAATCAAGTTGCTGAAACAGTCCTGTTTTTAAGCCTGAAATCGTGATTGCCATTTCTTTCCGAAAATAGGGGATTTGATACATCCATGGGAAGGTCAGGTCACGTAGACTACCCGCCCACCAATGGTCTGATTGATACAGTGGCGTGAGTAGACGACTTAAAAACTGATAGAACTGGGTCGAAGAACGACGCTGTTGATGATAGTGCTGCCACAGGGCTGACCAATCAATTTGCTGATTTTGTTTTGCTGCGTGTAGTGACTGTGAAAAGGCCCAAGCATCCAGCAAAGCCATATTGGCGCCTTGACCGAGTTGTGGACTCATGGCATGGGCCGCATCACCGATCACCCCGATTCTCCCTTGTCCGAATTGAGATATCACCACATCCCGATATTGCGCAGACAACCATTGTGGTTGATGTTGTTGATTCGACAACAGTTGTTTGAGCCATTCTGCCACATCAGGCCAGCGATCAGCCACTTGCTTTAACCATTGTTGTGTTGCTGACTCATCTTTTAAGAATGATTGTAGTTGCGAGCTTGGCAAACTCCAGAACACACTCGACAATCGTTGCTGAGGTGCTGTCGGTATAGCACCCGTAGGCAACACGCCCATCATGATTTTGGAGCGATCATAAAACTGATGCAAAATTTCAGGGTCGAGTGTTGGACATTCAGTCACGATACTCCATGCCGCACCCCATGGATAAGCCTGATCAACTTTCACCCACGCTTTGGGGCGGAGTTGACTGCGCGCGCCATTGGCAATCAAAACGGCATCGAAACTTGCATCAAACTTGTGTTGTTGGTCAGTACCAAAGAGGCGAATTTCATGGGTGGTTTCTTGAATTTGCTCAATGCTGTGCCCCATTTTCCAAGTCACATGACTGGCATATTCAGCTAGTTTGTGAGTCAGCACATGACATAAGGTGGCTCGATGAATACCGAGACCATAGAGATTGCTGCCTGCTTGATGATAGTGACTATTCACCAAGAGTCTTTTATTGGGAAGTTGGCCTTCCAATCCTGTGACTTTGGCACCCAACTTTAAAGCATGCTCAAGCACACCGAGATGCTCAAACACGGCCAAGCCCGCAGGCTGTAATAATAAACCTGCGCCGACGGGGGAAAGTTGATCCGCTTGTTCAAAAATAGTGACACGATTGCCTGTACGAGCAAGCAGGATTGCGGTTGCCAATCCTGCTGTGCCAGCACCAACAATGGCGAAATGAGGTGTTTTCATTATTTGTTCTTTTAAGGTGGTTATAAGATCAGTCAGTCATGATCTTAACTGATCTCAGTGATTTTTTTAAATAAAATCTAGCGCGCTATAAGGCCCATGATCATCTTACTGGCATGGAGTGAATCTCAGATCGGATTATTTTAACTGATCTTTGCCTGTGGTCATCTTGATCAGAGTCCGATCTTTTTTAACATAGTGATGATAAAGTGCCGCACCTGCATGCCCTAAAATCAGCATCCAAATCAGCCATTTTCCAAGAACTTGCTTATGAATAAAATCAATCGGTTTCTCGAACTGTTCAAAACTTAGGCCCATACCTTGTGCCACCCAGCTTTGGAACAGAGCGGTATGTTCAAATTTCGGAATCTCAAACAAGAACAAAAACTCAGTATTGACGCCTGTGCCTAAATAGCCTGTGAGCGGGGCAATGATCATGATGGCATATAGGGCAAAATGTCCTGTATGCGCGGCAAAGTTTGCCAAGGGGCTTGCAGGTTCTAAATGGGGTTGTGGATTGGTCAAACGCCAGATAATGCGCAGACTAATAATCACGGCAATGCTGATACCGACGGAAAGATGGAGCTGTAAGGCAGTCCAGTTCTCAGGCGTTCCTTTCTCGGTAAACCATTGGCGATAATAAACACTACAATAGGCGAGTAGAAAAAGTAAGGCGGTTGTCCAATGTAGCCATTTTGCAATGGAGCCATAGTTATAGATGCTATTTTTTAAACTCACGCTTCTCTTCCTTTAAAATTTGTGTTGATGCACCTCAATATCGAGCAGATCATCGTCTATCTATGCAAGGATGAAAAGTCTTTGTGGAAGGATGGCCTTTTATGGATGTAAATATTGCCTAAAATGTATGTTTGGCTTAGGTTGCAGAAGGTGTTAGGGGTTAAAGTTAAAAGAACTTCAACTGCATAAAAGCAAAGGCCGTATCGATGGATACGGCCTTTGCGTGCATAGATGCTTATTTGGCGATGCGCCACAATGCAATCAAACTACTTAGCACAATCAGAATGACTGAGATAAACCATGGCGTGATAATGGCGATGGTCAACAAAATTAACATGCTGCTACCAAACATCCAACTACGACGTTGCTGCTGTTGCATTTGCAAACGCATTTGTTGAATTTCACGCAGTTGCTTATCGTGCCAAGCCGATTGATTTTTTAAACCATTTAAGCTGTCAATCAACAGGCTTGGAATATCTTGAGCACCCAGTAATAGGTCCGGAATTTGCTGGCCCAGTTCTTTCATATTTTTGACTGGATTCATATTGGCTTTGACCCATTCGGTGAGAATCGGTTTTGCCAGTTTCCAGATGTCCAATTGCGGATAAAGATCCGTGCCAAGGCCTTCCACGTGCACCAGTGTTTTGAGTAACAACATGAGTTGCGGTGGAATTTCCAAATGGAAACGACGGGCAATATCCATCACTTGAATCAAAATGCCTGCGAAATCAAGTTGGTCCATCGGTTTAGAAACCATTGGGCCAACAGTACGGCGCATTTCCCGTGATAATGCATCTTGATCTGTGCCAGGTGGAATCCAGCCTGCTTGATGCACAATCTGAATCAGTTGCATAAAGTTGCTGTTCATTACCGCAAGCAGCATACGTGCAACTGTCATTTGGTCATGCTTAGACAATTCACCCATGATAGCGCAGTCCAAGGCAATAAAGCGTGGATTGCTTGGATTAATGGTCTCGACAAAGACATTGCCGGGATGCATGTCAGCATGGAAGAAGTTGTCACGGAACACTTGGGTGAAGAAGATGGTTAAACCTTTTTCTGCCAGATCCGCACGATCCATGCCTAAACGATCAAAAGTGGCCGTATCTGAAATCGGGACCCCAGTGATGCGCTCAGCCACCATCACATCTTTACTGTCCATATAGACTTCTGGCACATACATCATGCTTGAACCGGTAAAGTAGAGACGCATACGACGGGTATTGTCGGCTTCCAGACTCAGATCAAGTTCATTTAAAATGATTTGGCGATAGTCTTGAATAATTTCCGTCAGGTGTAACGCACGCGCTGCTTCTAAACGATTTTCCAGCCAATCCCCCAGCCATGCCAAAATTTCAAAATCTTGCAAAATTTGACTGCGAATATCGGGACGCGTGACTTTTACCACCACTTCACGGCCATCATGCAAAGCGGCGGTATGCACTTGGGCAATTGAAGCCGCTGCTAATGGTTGCTCATCAAAACGTGAGAATAAGGTCGCAACATCCGCTTTGAGTGATTCCTGAATGCGCTGTTTTGCTAGCTGAGTGTCATAGGGTTTGACGCGATCTTGCAATAACACCAGTTGTGATAATACTTCTGGCGGAATCAAATCACGACGTGTAGATAACAATTGGCCGAGCTTAATTGCTAAGGGACCCATATCCTCTAAGGCTTCTTTCAGCTTAAGCGGATTCTTTTTTTCACGACTCGACCAAGCCGCAGGATGCAGTTTAATCAGGTTTAATGCATGGCGTGCTTTTACTGGTAATTCTTCCGCAGGGAACAAGGTGTCAAGGCGATAGTGTGCTGCAATACGCCAGAGTTCGAGTAACCGTGTAACATGCGGAATCATATAAAGTCTTACCTAGTCTTGTGTGGATTGTGCTGATGGGGCGAGTTGAGTCTGTAATTGTTGAAGCTTGGCTTCCAAACGGTCAATTTCTTGGTTGAGTTGACGTGTCTCTCGATTGAAATCATCCATTTGCCAACGTGAGGCAAATAAACCACTATCTTCTTTTAAGGCATCTTCAACAAAAAATAAATGGCTTTGTAGTGAACGTTTCAAATGCTTGGGTGCAAGTTGAATTTTACCCAGCTCATGTGCCAGCTGAGGGCCAATCCAAGGCGATAAATGCGCTGCAAGATCAGGTTCAGCCTGCTGCATAATTCTTTGAATATCTTGCAATAAGTGATAGTCACCTTGCAGTGGGATATTACCAATCTGATCCATATCACTGAGCAGTAATTTAATTAGCTCAACACCATTTTCAACATGGAGTGTTGCAGTTGCATCCGTGATTTTATCTTGAGGATCAAACGGGCGTTGTTCAAAAATAGAAGAAGTTTGACTCTGTCCCGTCACGGTCGGTTCTAGGCGAACTCTATTTTCATCAAAAAACACATCAACCGAGAGTTGTGGGCTGTCGATCACAACACGTAATAATTGACCCTGTAATTGATTGAGCTGAATGCGAGTAATCGCATCCAAATCAATCACATGATGAATGATACGTTCGACTGCACCGAGTGCTAAAATCGACCACATATCTTAAACCTTAAAGTTTGAATCCACGGTGAACTGCCACAATACCACCAGTTAAGTTGTGGTAATCACAGCTTTGGAAGCCCGCATTTTCCATCATACCTTTGAGGGTACGTTGGTCTGGATGCATACGAATCGATTCAGCGAGATATTTATAGCTTTCAGAATCATTGGCAACCAATTTACCCATAATCGGCAATGCCGTGAATGAATAAAGATCATATAGTTTTGAGAATGGCTCAAATACCGGCTTAGAAAACTCAAGAATCAATAAGCGGCCGCCTGGCTTAAGCACACGATACATCGCTTGAAGTGCCGCATCTTTATCCGTCACATTACGTAAACCAAAACTGATGGTGACCAAGTCAAAGCTGTTATCTGCAAATGGTTCGAGAGTTTCGGCATTGGCAAGGATGAAATCTACATTGGTACAGCCTGCATCGATCAGACGATCACGACCGACATTTAACATGGATTCGTTAATATCGGATAGAACCACATGGCCTTGAGGACCGACTTCACGGCTAAATACTTTAGCAAGGTCACCTGTACCACCTGCGATATCCAGCACATGTTGACCACGACGAACGCCTGACATATTGATTGCAAAACGTTTCCAAAGACGATGAATACCAAATGACATCAAGTCATTCATGATGTCGTATTTGCTGGCAACCGAGTGGAAAACCTCTGCAACTTTCTGTGCTTTGTCATCACTGTTGACGGTTTGATAGCCGAAGTGAGTGGTTTCACCAACATTACCAGTATTGGCACCGCGAGGAAGATTGTATTTTGGAATCGCACCTGTTGGAGCAGAAGCGTGGCCCTGTTGTAATGATTGTTGTTGACCTTGAGGTGCGCCTTGCGGGAGCGGTGAGCTAAGGAATGGGCTGACTTTGTCTGAACTTGGGTTTTGCTCAACGTCTGGGGTAGGCTGTTGGTTTTCGTTAGACATAGTTTTCTCCTAAACTTTCGCTCTAGCGGCAAGAATCAGCAAGCATGATGACAGATTTTGTATTTTTTTACAGGCTTTCGCATGCAATTGTTATGAATAATATACAGAAACTCACTTTCTCAAAAGTATTTTTAATCGACCTAATGATTGGAAAAAACAGTTTTTCCTGAACCACTTAAAATGCAGCTCAGGAATCAGGATGTGTTTTAGCCACGAAATGGACTTGGGTGTCCTGCATGCACGCGATCGATAATTTCACGCTCTTTTTCGGTAAAGGTTTGAATAAAGGTAGCCGCAGATTTCATCGGTTTCATCGCAGCAAAACCTTCTTGGATAAACTCATACATGCCGTCAAAGTGGTATTTATGTGCCAAACCTTTACACATTTTGAAAGTCGCGTACATCATGGTGGAACGCATATATTTATCGAGTGTTAGCCCTAATTCATCTAACAGACGTAATTGTTCATAACGTGCATCCCCTTGATCAAGCTTAACCAAGGTTTGGCGCATGATTTCGTCTGTGAGTGGTGTATCTGCAGGGTAATCTGCAAGTAATTGTTTAGCAACTTGTTCATCTAATTGTGTGGCAAGAACTGCAAGGCTGACTGACTTGGTGCCTGTCTTGATGCCATTCTCGGGCACAAAGTTTTCTACTTTATGTGCAAATTTAAGTAATCGCTCAATCTGTTGTGCCAGAGCATCAAAGTCAGGTCCACCGTAAAGACGTTTGAGAAAATATTGGGCCATCAATTGATTTTCAGGGCGAGCAAAGAAATCTTGATGAGTTTGTGCAATACGCTCTTTCATCCATGTTTGAACGTCATGCAGGCGTTGTTCAAGCACAGCATCATCATGATAATTAAAAGCTTTGTATTGGAGTAATAAATCATCAAAGGCAGCAAGTTTTGACATAAATAAACTTAATTAGAATAAAACCATAAAATAATAGGCTGCATCATAACGGAGAACCATGACAGCATAAACTCTAAATGTTTAACAATTGGTCACTATAACAGTACACCTAAATGAATCTACAGAAACTGTACAAGGGTTTTTCTGGGATCAACTGAGTTTTGGCTATACTCATTTTTAATATTAATAATGAGCCGCTTAGAGCAACAGATGAGTAAACAACAGCCAGTATTTGAATTACGCAATGAAGACGAACTTTCTTTAGAATTGATTGAAGCACAATACGCCTTAAAAAATAGCCGTGATAAGAAAAATGCCAAAAGTGTATTGGTTTTAGTGAGTGGGATTGAACTGGCTGGTAAAGGAGAGGCGGTCAAACAATTAAGGGAGTGGTTAGATCCCCGCTATTTAAGAGTTAAGGCCGATGCTCCGCAACTGCTCTCCAATAATCAGGCTTTCTGGCAGTCTTATACCCGTTTTATTCCTGCGGAAGGGCAAATTGTGGTGATGTTTGGCAACTGGTATAGCGATTTGTTAACCACCGCGATGCATGTGTCCAAACCTTTGGATGAAAACCTGTTTGATGCATATGTTGAGCAGATGCGTGCATTCGAACATGATCTGCAAAATAATCATGTTCATATTGTCAAAGTCTGGTTTGATTTATCCTGGAAATCGCTGCAAAAACGTTTGGATCAGATTGATGCCTCTGAACAACGTTGGCATAAGTTACATGGTTTAGATTGGCGTAATAAAAAGCAGTATGACACCTTACAAGCTTTGAGCCAGCGTTTCACTGATGATTGGTTTGTGATTGATGGTGAAGATGAAAAACATCGTGATCAATGTTTTGCGCAGTATTTATTGCAAACCTTACAAGAGCTGCCAGAGCATCAAACCAAAGTCACACAAAAATGGCAGCAAGCTGCGATACCAAAAGCGTTACTTGAACCTGAACAAGCCAGTTTAGAAAAACAAGACTATAAGGATGAGTTAAGTAAGCTCACCAAAAAAGTGGCCGATAAGTTACGTTATGATGAACGTAAGGTGGTGATTGCCTTTGAGGGGATGGATGCAGCAGGCAAAGGCGGGGCAATCAAACGGATCGTCAAAAAACTTGACCCGAGAGAATATGAAATTCATACCATTGCAGCACCTGAGCGCTATGAATTACGCCGTCCCTATTTGTGGCGCTTCTGGAGCAAGTTGAATGATGGTGGCAAGATCACTATTTTTGATCGAACTTGGTATGGTCGGGTGCTGGTTGAGCGGATCGAGGGTTTTGCTTCAACGGTCGAATGGCAACGGGCGTATAGTGAAATCAATCGTTTTGAAGAAAACTTAGTCGATAGCCAAACCGTGATTGTGAAAATCTGGTTGGCAATTAGCAAGGACGAACAGGCTTTACGTTTTAAGGCAAGGGAACAAACGCCACATAAACGTTTTAAGATTACTGAGGAAGATTGGCGTAACCGCGATAAATGGGATGACTATCTTAAGGCGGCAGCAGACATGTTTGAACGGACCGATACCGACTATGCACCGTGGTATGTGATTGCAACGGATGATAAATATTCAGCACGAATTGAAGTCTTAAAAGCGATTTTAAAACAATTGAAGGCGGATTAATCCGCCTTCACTTTTTGGTCACATGTATTAATTGTTATTTGCCAGTTGTGCGCTATAGCTACGGCGTTGGCGGAAAACAATTAAGGTGGCAATTAAGCTGGTGATCGCGGCAAACATCAGCCAGAAGGCTGGCATGCTTTTATTGCCTGATGTTTGTACCAGAAAAGTGGCAATCATTGGGGTTAGTCCGCCAAAAATAGAGGTGGCGAAACTGTATGCAACCGAGAACCCCGCAATTCGCACTGAACTGGGCATCATTTCGGCGAGCGAAACCACCAGAGCACCATTATAGAAGCTATACAGTAAAGAGAACCACAATAACACCAGCAACATATGGGACAGACTAATGGTATGTGTCAACCAGGTGAGCAGTGGATAAGCACTGATAAAAATCAGTAAAGTTGTGATGATCAATAACGGTTTACGTCCAAATTTATCCGAGAGATGCCCACCGATAGGTAACAGGATAAAGTTGCTCAGTCCGACCATAATGGTGGCAATTAAGCTTTCAGTACGGGTTAAATTCAGAACTTCTTTACCATAGGTTGGGGTATAAACGGTAATGAAATAAAACATGGTGGTGGTGGTCGCCACCATGCACACACCTGCCAATACAATTTTCCAGTTTGCCGCTAAAGTAGTCAGAATCTGTCGTGTCGTTGGGTGTTCTTTGCGTGAGGCAAAGGCTTCTGTTTCAGCCAATGATTTGCGCAACCAGAAAATAAAGGGAATGATGGCACAGCCGACAAAAAATGGAATTCGCCATGCCCAAGCATCAACCTGAGCCTTGGTAAACACCACACTGACGATATAACCCAAAACGGCTGCAAAAATGACAGCAACTTGCTGACTGGCTGATTGCCAACTGGTAATAAAACCTCGGTTATGCGGTTCTGCAATTTCGGCTAAATAAACCGAAACACCACCCAACTCAACCCCTGCGGAAAAGCCTTGGGCCAAACGACCCACGAAAATCAGTACGGTTGCGGCAAATCCAATACTGGCATAACTCGGGGTGAAGGCGATGATGAGCGAACCAAAGGCCATAATACTCAAGGTCACCATCAGACCACGGCGGCGACCGATGCGATCAACATAAGGACCAAGCACCAGTGCACCGATGGGACGCATGAGAAAACTGACTGCAAATACGAGGAAGGTTTTCATCAGTGCGGCATAGCTGCTGTCGGAATGGAAAAAAGTTTCACCTATGGCTTGTGCATAGAGTCCGAACAGGAAGAAGTCGTATTGTTCAAGGAAGTTCCCGCTGGTCACGTTGAAAATTGCACGGACCCGAGAAGGAGATTGGCTAGTTTGCACAACGACGCTCCATCATCTATTTATCATCGAGATGTGGAGATTAAAAATACAATCTTGACTGAAGCTTAAAAAATTAAGTGAATATTAACGTATTTGTGTGGTTTTTTTATTGATCTGTTACATCACTGTAAACATCAGCATCTTACAGTGATGTGCAGAGGTGGTCTAAATTGCATCAAGCCACAATGGTACTGCGACTTTTTTGCTGAATACGTTTGGCAAGGTTATAGCAATCTTGGACATGCGCTTCGGTAATTTTACGCATCATGAAGTATCCCAGACTAGCAGCAACAAGTTGCCCACCTAGGGGGATAAACTTGGTTACTTGCTTGGTGGCAATTTTAGTGAAAAAGCCATTAAAAGAAGCCTTCATTGCGGTACGTGCCACCACAAAACCCGAGAACTCAAAGCCGCGTTTGCGTAACTCATCCCAATGAATTTTTTTAGTTTCAGGATCATAGACACTGATATGTTCAGGGGCGAGACCAAAGCGCGTATTAATATAGGGAATCACTTGTGTCAGCATACCCAAGTCCACCACAACATCAAAAAATGGAATCGGTACAATCGCTGCACCCGCTGACCAATAGGCTCGCTTCTTGGCCAGTTCCAGACACTCTTCACGAATCTGTTCCAAGTTTAGACTTGGATCAATGGAATCAGGAATTTTTTCAATTTTCATAAAGTTATACCTAAAGTCTATCCCTTGATAGTACATTCAATCGTATTGAATGGTGAATTTCAAAACAAATTTTTTTATTGGATTGTGTATTTAACGTGACTTCGTGATATGAAGTTGAATGTTGTATAGTGAGCATTATGAACGTTTTCGTGCAACAAAATGATCATTTTTTGATGAGGTTATATTAATACATGGGTATTCATGTTATTCAAAGTCAACGCCTTGATGTGCTATTACAAGGTGTGATGGCATCAATTACCCAACCGAGTACGATACCCTTTCAGGTGTTTAAAACCCAGCATTTTATTGTCCCAAGTCCTGCGCAAGAACAATGGTTGACCCAAAAAATTGCCGAACAACAAGGCATGACTGCCAACTATCAATTTCATCAGCGGATTCGTGGTTTTCAGTGGTATGCCTACCAGCAAGTATTAGAGAATAAAGAACAGGTTCGGAAAGCCAATATTCCACGTTTGATTTTAAAGTGGCGTATTCATCAAGCCTTACAGCCTTTTATTCAATCCGAACAGAATAGTCTTGTACAAGAGCACCCTTTATATTCGATTGTACAACGGATTTATGCTAGTGCTGATCAGTTGCAGCAAGGCACTGAAAAACAACTTAAAAAACAAAGTATGTTGTATTGGGTGGCGGAGCAGGTTTCACAACTATTTAATAACTACATGATTTATCGTGGACATTGTCAACGTGGCTGCCAAAGCAATTGTACCTGTAGCAGTAATTGGCTCTCGACGTGGGGACAGAATAAAGCTTTAAATATCGAACAACTGATTGCGCATACGGATCAACCAACTTCAGCCTTTAGCTTACAACAAACCGAACAGTTGGAAGCGTGGCAGCGGTGGCTGTGGCAAAACTACTTTCATGATGATTTTGTTGAAATACAAAGCATTGATGCTGATTTCTGGCAACTTCTAGACAATCAACAGACACGATCCCGAGCTTTGGCACAATTGCCGAATCAGGTGATTGTATTTACGATTTTAGATTTACCACCGAGCCAACTGCAATTTTTACGTCGTTTGGGGCAGTATCTGGATGTGGTGATTCTGCACTATAACCCATCGCAGGAATATTGGGCCGACAGTGTCGATCCACTCTGGAAAAAGCGTTATGACCTCGGCGTGAAAGAGCGCTATATCGCCAAACATCCCCATGCCAGTGATGCAGATATTGCTGCATTCTTTGACAGTTTTAGTTTAGGTTTTAATGCTTTAAATCGTGAATCTCGACATCCCTTGCTCACCCGTTTAGGTAAGCAAGCGCGTGACCACTTTTCGCTGTTGTCGCAACTGGCGACAGGAGAAGAAGGAAAGTGGGTCGATGCCTTTGTAGAGCAGTTTCCTGAAACTCTACTGGGTAAAATGCAGTCGGATATTTTCTATTTGGCAGAACCTCAGCCTCAGCAATATGAACTTGCACCTGAGGATGAATCGATTCAGATCCATGTTTGCCACTCCAGTGTGCGACAACTCGAAGTCTTAAAAGAGCAGTTGCTGCATTGGCTGTCTCAAACAGATACGACACCGCGTCGCCCAAGTGATGTGCTGGTTTTGACCCCGAATCTAGCCGAGCTTGAGCCTTTGATCCGCAGCGTGTTCCCTGCGGTTGCAAATGAACATGAAGTGTTCTTACCGGTAAAAATTGCAGGGGTGGCGCAGCTAGATGCGTTAAATGCATGGCGTGCTGTACTTGGACGCTTGCAATTGACACAGGGTCGTTTTACGCAGGATGACTTTGCTGATTGGCTCAATCTTGCCGCGACACAACAACGTTATGGGCTGGATTATACGCAGGCACAACGGATTTTGAGTTTACTCGATGATGCTGGCTTTAAGCGTGGTTTGGATGCTGAACATTTAAAACAAACGCTCAGCGCTGATGACCAAGACTATCGCTATAGTTTTAAATTTGCCTTGGACCGTCTGGCTTTAGGGATTGCGGTACCTGCGCATGTGATGGTACAGGATGTCCTTAGTTATGCCTTGGTACAGCCAAGTGATTTTGAACTGATTGGGATTCTGATTCAGATCTATCGTGATATAGCGCTTCGACGTGATTGGCTGCTGGCACATGAACAAGGCCAACGTTTGCCGGTCGAATTCTGGTTGCAGCGTATTAAACAGGATGTGCAAGAGTTTGAGCAAGCCGATGTTGTGGCTTTAAAAGCAATTCGTGAAATTATTCAGAAACAAGAGCGGATGCTGACCTTGGCCAGCTACTACGAAGATGCTGAAACACAGTTGCGCCAAATTTCTTTGCCATTGCCTTATATCATCGAAGAAATTCAACGTGCTTTAGAAAGTCAGTCCGCACAAGTTGAACCGACAGGACAAATTACCTTTAGTCAGATTGGACAGATTCGCCCGATTCCTTATCGGCTGATTGTGTTGCTAAACCTGGATACAGGTAAATTTCCAAATCGGGACAGTCATATTCCGTTTGATTTGATGGATGCACTGCGTCAGCAATTGGGTGATCGCTCTCGTTTGGAGGATGATCAGGGGGCATTTTTGGATGCCATCTTATTGGCACAAGAACAGGTTTGGCTGTTTTATAATGGTTTTGATCTCAATGATGGCGAAGTCAGAGAGCCATCCAGTGTGTTGCAGGGCTTCCGTGATCATTTGGCTTTGATTGTAAAGCCAAGCCTCTCTAAATCTCTCCTTGAAGGAGAGACTTCATTTGAAGATAGTCTTCCTTTATCAGAAGTGGATTTAGCTGGATTGGAGGCATTACAAATCCCCGCACAGCTTTATCCGTTGTATCATTTACATCGTCTACAACCGTTCGATCCACTCGGCTTTGTTTCGGATCGGCCTGTGCGCTTTCAAGACCAATGGTTTATGGTTGCTTCACAGATTCAGCAAGTCAAAGGTGAGCGGCAGGCGTGGGCCAATACTGCCTATCCTGTTGAACAAAATGAAATGATTATTTTGGAGAGTCAGCAATGGATTCAGGATATCAGTTTCCCTGCGCGGCTGTATTTAAAGACCTTAGGTGTGGAAAATTTAACTGCACAAGCCTTGGTCGATCAATCTGAGCCGTTATTACTAGATGGTCTCGGTAAATATGCCATTCGGCATTTTTTACAGCAGCAGGATGATCAGCTCTCTCCGAGTCTGTTGCAAGATCAGTTGCCTGTTGGCAAAGTTCAGCACAGTGCTTGGCGGCAAAGTCGCTTAGAGCAACAACGCTTGTTGGAACGCTTGCAGCAGTATGCCCCAGCGCCGACTGAAACCACGCAACGGGTTTGGCGCGTCTCGAAACAATTACAAATCGCCTGTGTGACTCCGAAACAGCTGACTCAAGATTGGGTCAGTTTGGAGGCGTCAAGTGCACGTGCCAAACGCTTTGCCAAAGTCTGGCTGGAATATCTGCTTTGGCTGGCGGTAATGAAGAGTGAAGCTGCCACAGCAAAGCGTCGAATTGTAGTGTTTAGTGATCAGACGGTGATTTGTGAAGGCTTAAGTTCACAACAGGCACAGCATTATTTAAATGCATGGTTACAGCTTTGGCACGATGCACAGCAGCAGCCTGTGGTCTTGCCTGCGGCCTTAATGTTAAAGCCTTTGGAAAAGGGCAAGCCATATGAGTGGATTGAACTGGATGCAACTCAGGTTTTAACTGAAGGGAGTCAAAAACTAGTGTTGAAGGACTGGAATGATACCGGTGATTTCTCGGGTTTTGATATGACTCAGAATGAAGCCTGTAAATTGCACCGCGATTGGCAGTTCGTTTTACAGGAGCAAGATGCAACCGCTTTATTACAGTATGCCTGTGATCATTATTCCTATGCTTTGTATCAACCAATTTTTGAATTTTTACGGGTGGAGTAAGACATGAGCGCGCAGAAACCAGTGTCTTATCAGCCAATTGGGGATATTCAATTTGAGGGTTTACATCTGATTGAAGCCTCAGCGGGGACAGGTAAAACCTATACTTTATCCAGTTTGATGGTGCGGATTTTTTTAGAAAAATATTTGCCCAATCAGGTGATTGCCACCACTTTTACCCGTGCTGCAGCCGCAGAACTTAAAACGCGTATCCGTCTACGTTTGGTCGAAATCCTTGAATTTTTAGAGCCTTTCCGTGATGTATTGGAACAAGATATTCAGGCCAAGGCATTACAGGAGGCTGATCCGTTAAAACAGCAGGTCTTAAAAAACTTTGCACCGCGGATTGCCTATGCCTGTGAACGGCTAAAATTGGTCATCGATCAATTGGATGAATTATTTGTCGGAACCTTGGACAGTTTTAGCCAAAAGCTATTGCGTGAGTTTGCATTTGAAAGTGGCAAAATCGAACGCGCTGAAATTACTGAGGATGCCAAAAGCTATACCCGTCAATTGATTCATGATGTGTTACGGGAATGGATTCAGACCCAACCACAGCAAGTAATCAATGCGCTATATAGTGTGGGTGGGCTGAAAAGTGTCGATCATTTTGTCGGGATGGTGGAAAGTTCGCTGAATTTTAGTTCGGCACAATTCAAACTGCCTGCCATGCCTGAAATTGAGTTGGCTCAGTTGCAGCAATGGCAACAGCAAGCACAGCAGATTGACCTGAGCAGCTTGGCTGAATACTTTCAGTTAGAGGGCGCCTATTATGCACATATCAATGGTGCTTCTTTCCGCAACAATGCCTTTCATAAACTGTTTACAGAATCCTTGCCGCCATTATTAACTGCACTCAACAGTCCTGAGAATATACAGATCTTTGATGCCTACTTTGCCGACGCGCGTGATGCGGTATTTAAGTTTTTAGACAAACTCGAAGGGCAAAAAATTTTTAAGAAATGTCCTGCTGAAATTGCCGAAGGCTTCTATCAACATCCATGTGTGTTGCAACTGCAACAGCTGTTTCAAGCTGTGCAGCAGACTCAGCAAGAATTTGAGCAGTTACAGGTCTATTTGAAAGCCTATTTATGTGTTGAAGTTAAAAAGCGTTTGCCTCAAGTGTTGCAGCAAAAAGGGGAGACCACCTTTGCTCAGCAAATCAAAACCCTGTCTGAAGCTTTAAAAGGTGAGCAAGGACAAGCTTTTGCGGTATTTGTACAGTCACGCTATCCATTGATTCTGGTGGATGAGTTTCAGGATACCAACCAAGATCAAGATGATATGTTGGCCAGTATCTGGCGCCATCCGCAACGTTACCAAAAAGGCTGCATGA
>Ga0209958_1000785_pt1 | contig 38148 bp, 46 predicted proteins | sample ThiBio_inoc_plan_FD_183942 | JGI IMG/M metagenome (GOLD analysis project Ga0209958, IMG submission 183942) | Wastewater bioreactor microbial communities from Cape Town, South Africa - Thiocy_inoc_plan (SPAdes) | ecosystem: Engineered > Bioremediation > Thiocyanate > Unclassified | place: South...
GCAGCCAACGATACGCGGCGAAATACCGAACAGCAATCCCTTTGAAATCAACAAGTTACCTGCCCATGCCCGCGCCGTTGCTGGGGAAGCGAACCGTCACTTTTGACACTGAAATCAAATGGACCCCAGGCACGGCCTCTACGCGATCCTGGATCGCGTGAAGACGATGATCCCCACGGGAAGCCGATTCCATCTGTTCGGCGTCAAAGGTGAGGCACTGAGAGAGCTTGGCGACCAGAAATGGATCGCCTCGGCCGACTCCATGGCCTACGATTTCGGCGCGAGGCTTAAGGCCCACCGTACTGGCGTCTCCAACTCGATGGCACACCGCTGCACCGAGATGGATCGCTGGATGAAGGCGGCAATGCAGCGCATCAGCGCCAAGAACGAAGAACGCTACTCACCGTCGCTCGTGGCGTGAGCAGCGGCACAACACGAATAGAGGAGGGCGGCCCACAACGGCCGCCCTTTCTCGTCTGCGGACTCGAAGTGGCTGGGACGGGGTTGCACCATCTGGGACGAGCCCACCCGGGCAGCGCGCAAGGGCGATTGCCCTGAGAAGCGATTGCATGCCCAAAGACAGATCCTTCGCATCGCAACAGGTGGCTGCGCTATCGTGCACCCATGAACTCAAGTCGCGACCAAGAGGACTTCGGATGGAAGGACGAGCGCCCCATCTGGAAGCTTCTCGCCTGGCTGATCAAGCACCTCGCTCTGATCATTGCCGCTACTGCGGCGCTGGTCTGGGGAGGGCCGGTGGCAGGGTTTCTGGTCCGGACCGTGTCGGCAATGGGCGAGCCTCTGACAGCACCGACTGTCGAGTTTTTGACCCCTTCGGCGGACCGGGCGGAGTTGCCATCGCACTTCGCCGCTCATCCAGACGTTCCCCGAAGCGCGATCTGAGCCGATTCGGTAGCCCAAACTCGCAGCGCCCCCCAAAATCAGCGCACCCCATGGCCACAGTGCCATCTGCAGCAAGACAGCCGTAAGGCGTCCACGCTGCCAAACATCAGTTCAACAAACCCACCCGGGACCACCTCCCGAGCGGGGCGTGGTCCCTTCATCACATGGAGATCCACGAAGTGAATCAAACCAAGAGCACCAGCCCCGGCATGACCGGCAGCGTGATCAGCTTTCCCGAGCGAGGCCCCTGGGGCGACAGCAAGTGGCGCGGCAACGCGTCAGGCCACGTCTACCGTTCCCTGTTCGAACAGGTTCGGCCGCAGGTGTTTGTCGATCCCATGGTTGGAAGCGGCACCAGCGTCGAAGTCGCCCGCGAGATGGACATCGAGGCCTACGGTCTGGACCTGCATCAGGGCTTCAACGCCGTCTCGATGGACATCCTCAACCATGTAGGAAAGCCCGCTGATCTCGTGATATCTCACCCGCCATACGGCGGCATGATCAAGTACACGGGACCCGGCGGCATGTGGGGCGACAAGGCCGATCCCGGTGACCTCAGCCACTGCGCGGATGATGCCGAGTTCCACGAGAAGATGCAGATGGTGTTGCTCAACCAGCGCCGCGCAACGCGACCAGGGGGCTACTACGGCACCCTGATCGGTGATTGGCGCCGCGGCGGGGTCTACACGTCCTACCAGGCCGAGATGATCGCGCGCATGCCCGCCAACGAGCTGGCCGCCGTGATCATCAAGACCCAGCACAACTGCGTGTCCGACACCAAGACCTACGGCGCGATGAAGCTGCCGCGGATCCTGCATGAGTACCTGCTCATCTGGGAGAAGCGAAGCGTCTCAGCTGTCGTCCTGCTTTCCACGCTCGTCAAGGAGCAGGGAGCGCGGGTGAGTGGTACCTGGAAGAACATCGTTCGCCTGGTCCTCCAGGGCTTGGGCGGGCGCGCCACTTTGGACAAGCTGTATGCGGCGATCGCCGCTGCAGCGCCCGAGCGCCTAGCAGAGAACCACCACTGGCGCGAGAAGGTGCGCCAGACCCTGCAGCTGCACACCGACCTGTTTCGCAATGAGGCACGCGGCCTGTGGGCCGTTGCCTGAGCGAAAGGCCTTCACAACCCCCAGAAGAGCCCCGGACCGCAAGGTCTGGGGCTTTTCGCATTCATAGCCACCAACTGGACCATATCGGTGGCGCGCCGAGGCGCGCAAACACACAATCGATTCACCACGGCATTCGTGCCACGTCGGCGTCTCGCGCAAGCGACGCCGGCCTCAACCCTCCCGGCAATCCCATCCCCCGTAGATGGGCCTCCCCCGGCAGGGGTAGGTGCATCTGCGGCTCTCCACCACTCAGAGCCTCAGTAGAGGCCCTCGAAAGGACTCCCTCATGCATCTGACCCTCACCGCGCCGCTGACGATTCGCAATCTCGTCTCGCGCAAGATCTATGACGTGCTGCCCGTGCCCATGGCAAACAGCACCCCCAGCCAACAGCCCGTTCTGTGGCGCAAGTTCATGAAGCTCGGTGGCCGCGTGCTGCCGATCTCCAAAGACGACTGCGAGCGTGTGCGCGAGTACATGCGCAACCACGGCACCGAGGCCATCAGCGCCGATGGCAAGGTTGCGTTCACGCTCAACGGTGACTTTCTCGCCGAGTGCGTGCCCGATGCCTGCGACCAGGTGGGTCTCACCGACCCCGAACTGCACTGAGGCCGTGGCAATGCAAAGAGCACGACGCACCCTCTATCAGCAGCTGCTGCGCAACGGAATGAGCACTCGTGCGGCTGGATGCGCTGCAAGACGCGAGGTCTCCTACTCCCTCGGGAAGTGCCAGGCGCAGGTCTACGCGCTCGGCTCGCCCATGGGGCACGCGCATTTCATCAGCCTGCAGCTTGAAGAGCGCTTGGGCCTTGTCCGCAAGAACCGGCGCGAAGCATTGCGCTACGCCCGCTACGCCAGAGCAAACGCACCCGCACATGCGGCGCAGTTTCCGCAGCGGCGCGACCACCGTCTGATTGCTTCGTTCGCCGAGCTCTCAGGCCATTACCGTGCGTGGGCAAGCGCGCACATCACCCATGCACACAGGCTGCTCAGCAACCTGCGCGAGACCCAGGCCGCCAGCGGCTTGCGCCTCCTTCCATAAAACCCGCCTGGGCTGTCCGCGAGAACGCCCAGGCAACGCCTGGTACACCATGAACACAACCACCACCATCAACAAAGCTCCCATCGCACGACGCCTGCTCGTCAACTTCGTGCCTCAGGCCTGGATCGCCAACACGGCCATCCCCATCGGGCAACCCGAAGCGAAGGATGCCACCGAACACCTGCTGCAGCTGTCCCTACGCGAGATCCACTCGATCAAGGACCGAGATGCCAGCAGCGACGAGTTCGTGGACGCCGTCGCGTGGGCGCACTACGGCCCGTTCGAGGTCGAAGCGGTCGATGCGGTCAAGGCCTACTTTTCCGTGGGCGAACTGAGCGAGATCACGCAGGAGATGCTCGACGCCGCGCGAGCGGGAGAACTCCCCGCAAACACCTCGACCGACAGCGAGGACCGCACCGGTCTGCTGAGCAACTGGATGCTCACCTACGGCGAGCACACGCTGCTCTTCGCCTGCGAGGCTGAGAACGTGAGGCATGCCATCGAGCAGTGCGAGAACGCGAACCCGGGCGAGCGCGTCATTGGCGCCTTCTTGATGCCCACCGCAAGCGAGTGCAGCCAAGACCCGACGCTCGCCGCACATGTGCAGCGAGCCAACAACTTGATCGCCAGCCTGGCTGATGCCGCCATGGCCAGCGTCTGCTGATCGAGAAAAACCAAGTTTTCATGCCCCGGCGCCTCACGGTCCGGGGCATTTTTCTTTGATCGTACGAACGCCTGCCCGCCCCGCAATCTGCGCCCGAGCGCTGCAATCCGTGCAGCGGCGTAGCGCGAAGGTTCACGCGCCTAGAATCGACGCCTCCCGCATGCCACTGAAAGAGTCCTCCAATGACGTCCTTTGCAGAGTCCATGAAGCGCGAGATCGCACGCGTCGCCAGAAAAGAACTCAAGACCGAGTTGGCAAGCCTGCGCAAAGCCAGCGCCGCGCACCGCACGGAGATCGCATCGCTCAAGCGCCTGGTGAAGACGCAGAGCACCGCGCTCAATCAGCTGGTGAAGCTCGCCAACAAGACCGGCGCCACCGTGGCAAAGAACGCGAGCAAGGCGGTGCCTACCTCGAGGCAGCCCGCGACGCAGTCCGCCCAGAATGCCTTCTCCGCTGCTGCATTCTTGGCGCATCGCAAACGCCTTGGCCTGACTCAGAAGCAGATGGGCAAGCTCGTTGGTGCCTCATCCCTGTCGATCTGGAAATGGGAAAGCCAAGGGGTGGTGCCGCGCGCCAAGCACCTCGCTTCTATCCAGGCCGCGCTGAAGATGGGCAAGCGCCAAGCCCTCGCCGTCGCGCTGGACTGACCGACGCTTCCGGGCTCGGGGTGGTGCGCCGGCGCGCCCATCCCGCGCCAACGGGGCATTCCTCTCGCGTTGGAGAGACTCGCGCGGCGCCTCGCGCCGTCAGACTTCTGCCCAGTATGAGCAAGAAGTCCAAGTCCCCCAAGAACGCGCCGCTGGTGCCGCTTGTCCTCGTTCCCATGTACGGCTACATGCGCGTTGCCCAGCGCATAGAAGCCGATCACGCCATCAACGACTATGAGATCAGCCTGCGCCGCGACGTCTATGGCGCCAGTGCGGAAGAGATCCTTGCGTTCTTGGAGACAGCGCTCGCACAGCGCATCATCCAGAAGTGGCGCACCGATCGTGACGGAACGAGCGCATGGGTCGAGCTCGATCGCGCGCTGCGCGAGCACGAAGGCGGCTTCATGGCCGCCGCGCAGACCAGAGCCGCCAAGCTGCGCCACTTCAATGAGCAAAGCGAAGCCATCGCCGAGTGCGCCGCCCTGAGCGTTCAGGCTCTGGATGGTCGGACCCTCCGCGGCATGTTGCGCCAACTCGCAAGCAGTGCTGGCGAAGGCGTGCCCCCGCAAGTGCTCATCTACAAGCTCGGCCACGACCTGGCCATGACGATCCGGGCACGCCAGGGAAACGGCTTCTGTAGCGACTGGGACACTGAACTGGCGGCACTCACCTTCGGGATGGAGCTTGAGCTCGAACTGAACCACCTCGAGACCTCAGCGCCTCTAGTCGCAGAGGACCACGCCTCCCAGGGCGAGCGTGAGGCGCTGGCCACGGCCTGACCGGTCGGCCCAGCTGGGCAAGGTCAATCAGACGTTTAGTCGCGACCTTATTGTCAAGTCGCAACCTAAATGCTAAAGTCGCAACTAAAAAAGGAGTTGCGACATGAAATTTCCCGCCCTACAGGAGCTCGACGGACGCTGGGACGGCGCGGGCGGCCCGATCCTCGTCGAGGTGAAGAAAACCAGCAGCATGCGCGATGTGCGCGACATGGTTTTGATGATGCTTCAGGTCCTGGACGAACAGCCCAAGAAAGCGCAGGCGGTGGGCGTCCTCACCGAGACGCGGCTCTCCGAGACGCGGGTGCTCGACGAACTGCAGGCGATTCGAAGCCTGGTGCGCCCAGACCTGAGGGATCGCGTGCATTGCCTGCTGCACACGCAGGACGGCACTTTCACCGGCTCCATGATGAACAAGCCCAGCGAGTTCTACAACTGGCTGCAAGAGCTCATCGCCAGTGAAATGAGGGCCGCCGGCCAAGGTGGGGGCGGCGCCAAGGACGTGTTTCCGGCACGTCATGCTGTCGTGGCAACCCTTGTCGCTCACCGACTGTGGGCGCACGACCCCACCCCGATGCGCATCGGGGCGCTCCAACGCACAGCAGGCGTGAGTTATCCGACAGTGGCCGCGGCGCTGCAGGATCTGCGCGAGAAGCGCCTGCTTGAGGAGGTGGGCACATCGGTAAGGCTTCGAATGCCCGAGCAGCGTGAGCTGATGCAGCTCGCGCGCGAGCACGCCGCGGTGCGCACCTCGGAGTACTTCGTCGACCCGACTGGCATGGAAACGCCACAGCGCCTGCAAAAACTGTGGATCAACAGGCAACTGGCGGGAGCCAAGAGCGAGGGCGTACGAATCGGCGGCGTCGCCGGCGCAGCGCACCACTTCGAGTACCTCGACATCAGCGCGCCCCCGCGGATCGACTTTTCCGTGCAAGGCAACGATTCGAGTTTCGTGCGCAGGCTCAACGCTGGCTTGGTGCCGCGCACAGATCCAGCGCAGAAGGTGGTGCTGGCCGTACATCACACCTGGGACCCATTCTTCATCGAGAGCCTCAACGGCGAATCAATGGGCGCGCGATATGCAACGCCCCTCGAATGCCTGACCGACCTCATCGAGCTTGGCTACACACGCGAGGCCGAAGAGATGGCACACCACATGATTGAGGAAGTCCCCTCGGCGCAGCCATGAGGGCATCGAAGCAGAGACAGGGAGGTCCAGATGGAACTGATGTCGCCAGATGACGTGCTCGCCCAGATAGCGAGCGCACTGCCGCCAACGTGCCGAGACAACGTGATCATCGTTGGCAGCCTCGCAGCGGGGTTTCACTTTTTCTCGGGTGACCCAGAGCGCGCCATCCGCACCAAGGACGTGGACTGCATGTTCACCCCACACGCGAGCGCTGTGACCGTGGCCCACCAGGTAACCGAGCAGTTGTTCGACGCGAAATGGCAGCAACGCCAAGGTGCGTGGAGCACGCCTGGAGACGCCAGCACGCCTGAGGACCAGTTGCCGCTGGTGAGACTTGCCCCACCGGGACAGGCCCAGTGGTTTCTAGAACTGCTGGGGGCCCCGGATCTGCAACGGCCCGATTCACCAGCAAAAGCCATGCACCGCATCGAGACGAACCGAGGTCACTTTGCGCTTTGCAGCTTCAGATACCTGGGCCTTGTGGAGTGGCGACCGATACTGACCGAGCACGGACTGCGGATCGCCCGGCCGGAGATGATGGCGCTGGCAAACCTGCTTCACCACCCCAGGGTGGCGCCCGACCTCATCTCAGGCACAGACGGCTGGAAACGATCGAACAAGGATCTCGGGCGCGTGCTCGCCCTGGCGTGGCTGACCCGTGAACGCGACATGCGTCACGACACGGAAGACCTGGACCGATGGGCCGAGCACATGACTCAGGCCTTGCGCGAGCGCTTCCCCGGCGAGGCGCAGGCACTGGCAACTGGTGCGGGCACGGGACTCCGCCAGATGCTCAGAAGCGAGCGCGACCTTGCGCAGGCGCTGCGAATCTGCAACCTCGGTCTGCTCGCGTCCCTGGAGGTCGGCGAGTCAGCATTCAGAGCGATCGGCGAGCAGGTGCTTGCCGAAGTCGTTGAACCCTTGGAGGCGGCGTTCCACGTGCCAGGGGAAGGTTCAACGCCAGACCGGCCCAGACCACATCGGTAGCGAGGGGCTAGGAGCCAAGGTCGCCCAAGGCGGACGCCGTCAACGTCTGATCCACCGGCAAGGTGAAGTACAGCGCACACCCGTGGCCAGGCGTGCTGTCGGCCCATATGCGGCCGTTGTGGCGCTGCACGATGCGCTGCGCGATAGCGAGACCCGTGCCGTCGCCCTGGAACTCCAGCGAGTGGTGCTGGCGCGCGAACATCACAAACAGGTTCTTGGCCTTACTCACATCGAAACCGACGCCTGCGTCCGCAACGAAGAACTCACCGAAGCCATCGCCCTCGGGGCGCCAGCCAATCTGCACATCGGAGGTCTCTTGGCCCGCGCTGAACTTCACCGCGTTGTCCAGCACGCTATACAGCAACTGAGTGAGCATGATCGGGTCGCCCGACACCACGGGGAGATCTCCAGCGACCACGAAACGCACACGCGCATCCGGGCGCTCCCGCTCAACACGACCAATAGCGTTCTGCACCAAAGACGCCATGGCCAATGGCACAGGATGTAGGTCGGCACGACCGATGCGGGCGTAGTCAAGCAGGGCCTCGACCATCGCGTTGACACGGCGCGTCGCGGTGCGCACGCCGTCGCGGTAGCGCACCAGTTCGTCGTTCTCGGCGACCCGCGCATCCTCAACGATGAGACCCGCGAAGGTGTTCAGGTGGCGCAGCGGACCGCGAAGGTCATGCGTGATGTGATGCGTAAAGACATCCAAATCCTTGTTAGGCACCGCGTACTGGCGCACCCGCTCGGAGACGCGGCGCTCGAGCTCCGCGTTGAGGTCGTTCATCACTTTGTCCAAGTCGCGCGCCACGGTCATGTCCCGGGTGATGCAGGACAGGCCTTCCAGCGATCCGTCCCGGTCGCGCAGCGCCGTCAAAAGAACATGGCCCCAAAACGGGTGGCCATCGGCGCGCCGGCGCCAGCCGTGCACCTCCCACTGACCGCGCTCACAGGCCAGGCGAACCGCATCCTGGCTGGACAACTCGTCTTCCTCACCCGGCACCGAGGCCTGCAGGGCACTCAAGGGCATGCCGATGATCTGTGCCCGCGCAAAACCGTGCAAGCGATGCGCGCTGTCGCTCCAGTCGTTTACACGACCCTCGGCGTCGAGAAAGAAGATGCAACTGTCCTGCAAAGCATCCGCCATCAGCGCGTAGCGATGTTTGGCGCGCACTAGCTCAACACTGGCCTCGTCAGCGGGACTGATCGACACCAGCGACACTGCCCCACCTTCGATCGTCGCACTTGCCCCCCCAGTTGCCCCCCGAAGCGTAGTGAAGGACGCCCGCGCGTGCACTTCAATGCCATCCCCGCGCTTGATCAGAAGATCCAACTCGGGGACCGGCGCGCCCGAAAGAGTGCGATCCACGCGAGCGCCAAGCGCTGCCACTGCAGTCTGGTCCGTCACGCGCAACGCAGATTCCACGCTCGCTCCCGAGGACAGAGGCGACTCGTTCAACCCCATCCAGTCGCAAAGCGCCTTGTTCACACGTTGGACGTGGCCGCGCGCATCGAACAGGGCGGTCGGATAGGGCATGGCATCGAAGAAGCGATCCGCCTGGACAAGCACATCGCCGCTCGAACGCGCTGAGTTAACGGTTCCCGTCGGCATGAAATAAGTCGCACCCAAAGAGCGCAATCCCTGAAAGTTTGTGAAAAGCCGCGCCGCGGTGGAAAGGCGCGCGGCCCGCGAAGCGTACCAGCCGGCATCCTGTGCCACGGCGACACTCCGATTGTGTGCGGGGTGGATTAAACCGGACGTTGCAAGACATTAAACCAAGAGGTGTCTATGGGGCGACCGGTTGAACCCGCCCGACGAGACCATCGCCGCTGAGAGCGACGCACGCGAATCTCTACCTGGACATCAAGAGCAGACGGAAACGCTGCTGCTGGCTACCATTCCCCTCGTCTTGGATCCATGCATCCAGCACGCGGCCCTCTCGCGGCCGCCAACACCCATCTGCTCCAGCAGTAGCGATTCAACCCCGCCCGGGAACCACTCCCGGCCCGGGGGATGCGTTTCCCGGTCTTTTCCCCCAAGGAATCACATGGAAACCATCGAAACCACCGCAACCAATGGCGAGCAACAAACAGTGCGTGCCACCGTTGATCAGCGTGCCTTCTTCAAATCGATGCGCCACCTGTTTGCCTCCAGCTTCTCCGTAATGGGCGAGCTGGTGCAAAACGGCCGGCGTGCACAGGCCACGAAGATCGCGATCACCTGCGACGAAGCGGCCAGGCTCATCACCGTCAGCGATGACGGTGTGGGCATCGACAACTTCGACGTGCTACTCGACCTCGCCCGAAGCGGCTGGGAGAGCGCCGAGGTGCAGTTGGTCGACAAACCCTTCGGCATGGGATTCTTCGCCTGCGCGTTCGCCGCACAGAGCGTGAAGGTCTACTCCAAGGGAAAGCGCCTGGTATTCAGCCAGGACGATGTCATCGAGCAGCGCGCGCTGAGCGTGCAGGAGCAAAGCGAGGAGGAGCGCGCCGCAATGGGCGAGTGGACCACCCGCATCGAACTCGTCGGCGCCAGTCGCGATCTCCTGGGTTCCCAGCAGCAGGTGCACTTCAAAACGCACAGCTTCGAGACCCGCATCCACCACCTGGTGTGTGGCTTCCCGCTGCCCGTCACCTACAACGGCACGCCACTGGCGCAGCATGCTTCTCTGCCGGCACTGCGCGACGTCTGCGAGGCAACCTCTATTGGCCACGTGCATGCAGTCTTCATGCACGCCAAGCCGACACGGGCCGCTGAGTTGACGCCTGCACACGCAAACAACACCGCGCTGTACCTGCAAGGCCTACCCATTGAAGCCGGCCCATTCGGCTTCAACACCCACGGCAGCATCAGCTACATCGTGCACCTGGACTCCTCACAGTTCACAGCACGCATGCCCGACCGCTCTCACCTGTACGACCGCGACAAGAACGTCGCCCGCATCTGGGAAGAGGTTGGCGCAGTGATCCGACGCCACATCGTGAGTCAGAAGGATGTGCTTGACCACCAGGATTTCGTGCGCAAGTACTGGAATCCGGCGAGCAAGTTCAACGTCCGACACGTCTTCAATGACGTGCCGTTCATGCCGCGGCGTGAGTTTCTGGACGTGAACACCGTGGCCATCAACACCGACTACACCGATGTTCTTTCGCACGTGTGGGAAGGACTAGGCGAGGACGGCGAGGCCCTGATCAGCTATGAGGATGTCAAGTCCGGGGCGATCAAGGTCTGGCGCAACGCACCAGGCTGCGTTCAGGAAGATCCCTGGGCTGCCACACTGCTCAAAGTGATGCAAGTAGCCGACATCCGTTCGGTCAACGCGCAGCACGAAGAGCACTGGATCAACCGCATCGCGCCCGACAGTGCCGACATGCAGTTCGAGGTGCAATTGGAGACGCCCGGGGCGAAATCGGTCGACTACTGTTGGCAGGATTGCAACGCGAACATTCGCGAGGCGGCCGCAGCAACGGTGATCGTGACCTCCAAGGTCGATCCAGCCTGGTGCGAGGAACATCGCATCGAGAACAACTGGCTCTTCGTGCCTGATGGCGAAACACTGGAGGCGGTCGATGCGTACGGCGCCGGCGACCACAACTACGACGCCTGGCTGCTGGGCAACAGCGAGCAGGCACAGGACCACCCCGTCAACGCGCTCTCGACTTTCACCGACGACAACCACTATGTGGAGGATTGGGAAGAGGATGCAAAGCGCGATTGGGACCTCAAGGTCGGATTGCTGCGCGATAGCCATCTCAGCGAGACCATCGGCCGACTGCTCGTGAACACCTGGCCGCAGTTCAGCGACCGCAACCTCGGGCAGATCAGCATCGCGCGCGCTCGCAGAAACCACATCGGCGCGCAACGTGGTGACGATGAATACGGTGATGCGAAGCTGGACCTGATCCCCATGGATGACAACCTGATCCGGGCGATCTGCCAGCAGCTCAAACGAACGTGCGGTGTTCAGGTGAGCGAAGCCCAACTGGGTGACGCAATCTGGCACGCCGTCAAGCCGGGCGAGTTGCACGGTGGCCCGCTCGATGGAGCGTTCTACCGCCACGCCACGATCGTGAATCCCAATAACAAGTGAAGACCCCCTGGGCGAACCTGATTCGCCCGCCTCAAGCCCCCTGGTGCCATGCATCAGGGGGCTTTTCTTTTGTCTCGCGCGGCCGCCAATTTGACAACGTGGCCTTGTCCGGTAGCTTGGACCGCATGCAACTCGACCTCTTCGCTGCCGTGCTCGATGAGTACCTGCAGTCAGGCAGCCTATCCAACGAATCGCTCTACGCACACCTAGGGCGCGCCGGGGCTGTGCAGCCCGCGGCATTCGCGCAGCGAACGGCAATCGGAGCAAGCGGCGAGCAGCACAGCCCGGCCAAACGCCGCGTGCGCTGGATCCAGCAGACCCTCAAGGCCATGGGCCTGATCGAGCGCATCCCGCAGCAGCGCGGCGTCTGGCGGGCCACCACCAAAGCCAAGGCCGACCTCACCCCGGCGCAGCCCAAGGTCGTGCTGCTGGGTTTTCACACCGAACTTGGGATCGGCATCTGGGGCAACGCGGTCGATGTGCTCAACCGCATCGATGAGCCGGTGAGCCTATTCCTGACTTCGCCGCCGTACGCCCTGCGCCAGCCGCGCGCCTACGGCAATCCGAGCCAACAGGCGTATGTGGACTTCATCACGTCGACCCTGGAACCTATCTGCCGCACGCTTGCCCCCGGTGGCGTGGTGGCTCTCAACGTATCCAATGACATCTTTGTTGAGGGCTCGCCCGAACGATCGACCTACCGAGAGGAACTGGTATTGGCCATCAAGAGCCGCTGCGGCCTGGCGCTGATGGACTCGCTCATCTGGCTCAACCCTTGCAAGCCACCCGGGCCGATCCAGTGGGCGAGCAAGCAACGCATGCAACTGGGCGTGGCCTACGAGCATGTGCTGTACTTCACCAACGACCCGCATCGCTGCAAGGCCGACAACCGTCGCATCCTGCAGCCCCACACACCGGCGCAGCGCCGCCTGATCGATCGCGGGGGCGAGAACCGCACCGCAGTCAACGCCGATGGCGCGTACCGCATCCGCCCGGGCAGCTACGGCAACGCTACGGCAGGCAGCATTCAGCGCAACGTGCTCAACGTCTCCCACAACTGCCCATCGCAGCGCGCGCTACGGGCCAAGACAGACGCGCTGGGCCTGCCGCGCCATGGGGCCGTCATGCCCCTAAAGCTTGCCCGCTTGTTGGTGGAGTTCTTCTGCCCCCCGGGTGAGCTCGTGGTCGACCCGTTCGCGGGTTCCTTCACCACGGCTCGCGCCGCCGAGGACACTGGTCGGCGCTGGATCTGTGGCGACAAGCACCTGGAATACGTACTGCTGGGACAGCACCGGATGCAGCCGGCCGTAGCCTGAGCGCACAGAAAAAAGAAACCCGGCCATGGGCCGGGCTTGGAAGTCTTCTTGCTGTCACACGCGAAGACCCCGCTCAGGGAGGTGAAGCGGGGAAGCCTTGCGGCCTCGGCGCAGATCATAACGAAACTATCACCACCAAGCCCGGGGTGTCCCCACGGGGGCCGTTGGCCGACTTGCTCGGGACTGGACCGTTTCGCTTGCCCGTGCACCCCAGCCCGGCCAAACTCACCCCCGTTCGTCCATGCGACGTACGCGCCCGCGCTTTGCCGCCGTGGCGCCTTCACCCACCCAGTAGGGGCTCCATTGCCCCTCACGGGTCGGGGGCCCTTCATTTCCACAGGCCCCCCATGAAATCTCACATGTTGCTTCTGGCTCGCCTGAAGCAGATCTCGCCCATCCTGGCCCTGCGCGCTCTCTTTCCTTGGGAAGTGCCGGTGTTGGAACTCGACGACGGCACCACGATCCTCGAAAACGAGGACGGCACACGTCAGCTGCGCGACGCGCAAGCGCGGCCTCTGATCAGTGCACGCCCGATCGGCGATGACATCCAGATCTCGGTGCACGACGCACTGTTGCTGGAGCCGAATCACCCGCTGAGTCTATGCGTGGCCCTGCTGGGCGTTGCAAAGAATCCGATGAGGATGAGTACCGAAACGCTCGACGACCGAGTGCTCAGCCTGGACTCCGCCTGGTGCCTGCTGCAAAACTTCAAGGGCAAGGCTGAAATTGCCGAGGACTGGCACATGGACGCCACCATCAAAGTCCTTGAAGTCGCCGCCGAGTGGCACACGCTGCGTATGGCCGTGTTCGAAGACCGTGCACGCAAGCAGCAGCTCGATCGCATCGAGGCGCTGCAGTACCTGGTGAGCCAGCCTGGCTGGCCGCGCCAATCAGTCGAGAAAGTGTCACTCAATGAGGAGCCACGAGGCTCATCGCTATCGATCAAGTTCGCGGAGCGCAACTGGCCCACTGAGGTACCAGCGATGCAGATGAACTGGCAGGTAGCCCCTCCGCTCAAAGCGGCCCCGCTGCCCAAGGGCAAGGGCGCCTCGCGCAAGGTTGCCGGCGTCGCCTCCAGTGCGTCGATGGTCCCGCGTGCGACGAAGCTGAAAGAGGACGTTCTGGCTGTGCTCAACAACGTGCAGATCACCGGCAACGAGGTCCGCATCGTGGAGCGCCTGTCACCCAAGCTGTACAAGGCCGTCAACGACGTGCTCACGGAAATGGGGGGTAAGTGGTCCACGCCGAAGCAAGCGCATGTGTTTTCTACCAGTCCGGCAGAGACCATCGCCACGGCCATCTTCGAAGGGGAACTGCTCACGTCCAAGGACTATGAGTTCTTCCCAACGCCGCCCGAGCTCGTGGCGCAGCTTCTGCTGCAAGTGGGCCTGGAGCCAGGCATGCTGGTGCTCGAACCCCAGGCGGGAGAGGGCGCCATCGCCATGGCCGCGGCCGAGGTGGTGGGCAAAGTCAATGTGACCTGCCACGAGCTGATGCCGCGCAATGTCGCGCATTTGCAAGGCCTGGGGTTCGCCATTGAGCGTCCCGAGGACTTCCTGCAAGTGGCGCCGTCGCCGCGCTTTGATCGCGTCTTGCTCAACCCGCCGTTCTCCGGTGGCAAGGACATTGCGCACATCACGCACGCCATGAAGTTCGTCAGGCCGGGCGGTCGACTGGCGGCCATCGCATCGACGACCTGGCAGACGGCCGACAACGCCATGAGCCGCGCCTTCGCCCTCTGGGTTGAAAAACACGCGCTGGCGATCCAACAGATTGGACGCGGAGCGTTCAAGGCCTCGGGGACCGAAGTGCCAACGGTCTTGCTGGTGCTGCAGGCACCGCAGGACGAACAACACGAAGCCGTTGAACAGACGGTCGACGAACTCGACGAGTTGGCAGCAGCCTTCCTCTGACCCAGAAAACGAACAAGCCCCACCGGGAGCCAGGCAGCAGCTTGGCAACCGGTGGGGCTTTTTCTGTTTGGCGCTACGGGGCCGACGCGGGCGTGGCAACGACAATGCCCATGGAGGCGATCTCACTGCGCGCCGCAACTAGAACCTGATCAAACTCACCCACACTCAGCTGCTCCAGCTGAAAACCGTGCATCTCGACCATCTCGCGCAGCACGGCGAGTTCGTCCTCGCTGGGCACACTGAAGTGCCAGTGGCCGTCGACCAAGTTGCGCTTGTGCACGTCATTGAGCACGCGCAGGGCATCGCCAATGAGTGCACCCAGGCCCTTGACCACTCCGTGCATCTCGATGCGCCGCGCCATGATGCAGGCCACGCACAGATCCTGCCAGGCCGTGGCTGAGGCTCCTTCCTGGCCCAGCGCAACGATCGAGCCGGCCAAGCTGGTGCGCAACCCGACCAACACGTCCGCAGGCAGCTTGCGCGCCCTGGTCGCCGCGATCTCAAACGTGTTCAAGGCGGGCTTCCAGCGTGACTGGAATGGCCTGCTGCGCTTCGTACTTCCCATGGGTGCAATCTACCTCGCCAAAGCGCCTTCGAGCCAGTGAGTCAGCGGCACCAGGGTGTCTCGCTTCCACGTGGCCGCCTCCCATTGACAGACCTTGGACCGCTGGCTGTCGTGAAAAGAATGCATTGCTCTACCTCGCTCCCTTCGAGGAACGGCGGTAATCCCACGGGGGCATGGGACTTCGGTCCCGCCAGAGACCAATGCCGGTCGTACGCGCCCCTTGTTCGGCGAGGGAGTAGCGTTGTCGGTCGCTTGCACTCTGATCGCGCTCGTAGAACTTGTAGTGCCAGGCCATGCCGCGCTCCACCTGCATCAGGTTGATGTCCGCACCGCCGAGGAAGACAGTGCCGAGGATGCGGCCGTACCGGTCTTGCTTGGCGAAGCGCACAGAGACCGTCTTGCCGTAGACAAGATCGGAGAGCGAGCGCTTGGAAGCGCTGCCGAAGGCCTGACTGGATTCGGGCGCGTCGATGCCCTGCAGCCGAACCCGAATGTTTTCCTTGGACGCCGTCAGCACCGTGATGGTGTCGCCATCGGCCACGCCGACGACGCGAGCTGAGAACTCGCCCGCCCACAGGTGAGAGGTCGAGGCGGCCAGGGCACCCAGCAGCAGCAGGCGCGCGAGCCATCGAGCGGCCCAGCCGGGCAGGCCAATCATGCGCAGGCCAGTGGAGAGGAGGAGGTGTTTCATTTGTCCGAAATGGAAAGATCAAACTCAGTGGCTTTGCCGGCGAGCGCAAGGTGGCGGGCATTCACGCCCATGGCCTTCCAATAGGCATACATCGGGGGCTTGTGCTTCCTGTAGGCCACCTCGGCGTTGGCCCGGCACGTGCGGCTGGTGGCCTGCAGCATCTTGACCAAGGCCACGCGGGCGCTCAGCGGCAAGGCGGCGTAGGCCGCACGCACCTCGGGGATAGCCAGCATCGGGTTACGGACATCGGCGCGGCTGCTGCGCGGGGTCAGGACCGGCTGCACCGGACATTCGGCGGTAGGGATCGAATCGTTCATTGCTTTGCAGTCTCAGGGCTTGAAGGCGACGGCCTTCCTGACAACAGAATTGCACGCAACCAGCATTCGTCAAGAGCACGCCGCACGAAATTCCCCTGCACCCAGCGACACCCTATCGCTACGTCAAGCGCAGATTTCTCCAGTACGAGAGTTGATGACACCGCACGCACAGGCCCGCCAAAGGACGGTATCCACGGTCGCGACACGCAGTCCAACCTCATGCGCCAAGCGTTCACACAGTTCGTGGACTGTCGTCTGCTCTCGATCCGCCAGGCGCTGCAAGTGCACGTCAGGCTTGGCCACATCAGCGCCCAGGTTCTTTGCGAGGTGGTACTTCGTGATGTCCCCAACCCAAGGCAGGCTCGCACAGAACCCCAGCTTGTCGTCCGCGGTCAGGTACGCCTGCAAGAGTGCTTCACGTTCCCGCCAGATCCTCTCGATTGCCGAGACCTTCCCAGCATGCCCGAAGGCATCCGAGACTTCGCTACCTGCATAGAGCGCCTTCATGCAGCGCTGATATATCCCCTGCGCGACAGTCGCCTTCATGCCGCTGTTGCAGATCACGAAGATGGCCTCACGAGCGAAACTCTCGGCATCGCTGGGCGCGGTCACGCTCTCGGACCACTGAATGTCGTCTTCGGCCTGAGCGCCAAGGCGGGCGCGAATTTTCTGGAAATCCTCGACTGTGATCACGAAGCCCTCCCCGCTGCTTTCAGTTCGGCACTCGTTGCCAAGCGATAGCCGTAGCCAATCTTCACCAGTAGGGGCGCCTTCTCACGCCACCCCGACGTCTGGCGCTCGCTGAACCACCTCGGCGCGTTTCCATTCCAGGAAGCTTCGACTCGGCGGCCATCGAGATCAACCGAACTGATATGGACTCGCCACACGCTGACTGTCGTCATAGTCGTGTTCCCCATCTTCGAGCGGCCCACATCGAAGACCACCATCCCGGCACGCATGCGATCGATCTTCATGAGGCGTCCGCCATGCCCTTGGCGTCGTCTTGAAGGCGATCGAGTGCCACCAGCGCACTGTCGATGGCTTCCCGCGGCGAGTTGCCACTTCCACGAACTTGCGGCTCGCCATCCTCACCGTAGACTTCGGCATCCCAAGGGCCTTCGAACTCAGGAATCACCGCAATGCGGTGGCGCTCCATGGCATCGAGGCGAGCGCCATCCCGATCGTCCCGCTTGTCCACAACGGGGACAACAAGGCTTGCAGAGGCAACGAACCGGTATGCCTCGCGCGCCGTGTCGGCCTCTGCCAACTGCAACGCGTGGTCATCCCCTGGATACTTCCGCTCAGCATAGGTGCGCAGCGCGTCGCCTTTGAGCAAGCCTGTCTTTTGCCAGTGCTCAATTTCCGCGCAGCGCGCAGCCAAGTCTTCGTGGTCTTCACCACGGTTGATGTCAGTCATGGTTCAAGAGTCTTTCGAAACGTCGATGGAGAAGAGCTTCATGAGCCCACAGTCGCACTCAACTGCGATCAGTCAAGGCCTCCGCACCACAAAGATAGGCTGCCCACACAGCGTCAAAGGGCGATCAACACCGGCACTAGGGCATGTAGACATCCCCTCCGCGGCCCGCTCCCCATGGCGGCGACGCAGCCAAGCCAGATCGTTTGCGCGGGCCACGAACCCAGCCTAGACTGCTAGCGTTTTCGTCTTTGACGTTCTCGCATGCCGCCATAGCGCTGTGCATGCCAAGCCCAACGGGTGACTCCGGAGGGTCATCCACGGCGCTGCACCACCTACGGCGCAACGCATCAACCCCCGTGAGGATTCACTGCCTCACGGCGGTGGGTCTTCATTCACTTTGAGACTCACCATGCAAGACCAACTCATGCCCAGCGCGCCCGAGCAACCTCCCACGCGGGAGGAGGCGATGGCAAGCTTCAAGACGCTCGTGGGCCAGTACGGCCTGCAGTGGACGGCCACGGTTCCGGCAATCGCCTGGGCTCAGCTGGCCCGCGCCAACACTGTGCTCACCACGGCCGACCGCCGAGAAGCCCTCGGACTGCCGCAATAACGCTCAACTGCTGAGCTACACGCGCCCGGCATCGCCTGGGCACTCCATCAACCCCGCGAGGTATCGACTGCCTCGCGGCGGTCGTGCTTCGCCTTCATGGGACACAACCATGCAAAGCGAACTGTTCGAACAGCCCAATGCGGCACCAGACCAGCCAGCAGGACAGGCCATGGGCGGCGTCATTCCACTGCGCAGGGAAACCCCTGTGATGCGCGCGATGCGCCGCATCAGAAGCGTCATGGCAAAGGGCCTGGCCCCCGTTATCGCGTTCTCCAGTGGCAAGGACTCATCCTCTCTGGCCAACCTGGTGCTGAACACGGCACGTGAGATGAAAGAGCAGGGCGAGCAGCCGATGCCCATCCTGGTGGTTCACTCCAACACCGGAGTGGAGCAGCCCGAGATTGCCCAGCTGGCCAAGGACGAGCTGGCCAAAATGAAAGTCTTTGCCAAGAAGCACGGCCTTGAAGTGGAGGTGCGCATCGGACAGCCCACGCTGTCTGCGTCCTTCCCCGTGCGAGTGATCGGCGGGCGAGGACTGCCATCGTTTCCGGACTCCCGAGCGGATTGCTCGACAGATTGGAAGGTGTCCGTGAACACACGACTGATCGACCAGGCCTACAAAGACCTGTCCCAGCGCGCCGAAGTGAACGGCGTCGTTGTGATGACGGGTGTGCGCCAGGACGAGTCGATTGCGCGCGATCAGCGCATCAAGAAGCGAGGTGAGGTCGCCGAAGGCGTGTGGGAGAACGATGCGGGCAAGCTGCGCGCATCGCCCATCCTCGACTTCAGCGTCGATGACGTTTGGGAGTACCTCGGCTACTGCGCAGCAGGCGTCGAGGAGAGCTACTCGGACTTTTCCGACGTGATGCGCATCTACGCGGCAGCGGGGGGAAATTCCTGTGTCGTAGTCGCCGACATGCAGTCGGCCAACAGCAAGTCGGCGTGCGGCGCGCGCTTTGGCCGCTGGGCGTGTTCGCGCGTGGCCACCGATCACTCGATGGACAACCTGATCCAATCAGACCAGGAACGCTACAGCTACCTCAAGCCGTTGGCCGCACTGCGCAACTTCATCAGCAACACGCAGTACGACTGGGGCAGACGCCAGTTTGTGGGGCGCACGGTGGACCCCGAAGGCTTCATTGCCATTGGTGCGGACACTTACTCGCCGCAGATGTTGATCGAGTTGCTGCGCTACACGCTCACCGCCCAGATCGAATCTGGCGTTGAGATCGTCAACTACCAGCACCTTGTCGGCATCGACGCGCGCTGGTCCCTCTACGGCATGCACCCGCCGTTTACGGCCTTGAAGATCTTCTTCGAGATCGAGGACGGCGCGCGCTACTACCCTCCTGAGCAAGGGCGATTTCCCAAGACACCCACCCCCAAGATCGGCAAGCTCTTTGTCGGCAAGCAGTGGGAGGAGGTCACCGGGCCCAACAGCTTGAGCGGATTGCGCGATGTGAGTCGAGAACTCCACGGCGAGGCCTGCGGCCTGAACCTCAAGACGCTGGCCAACGGCAACCTCGTCATCGATGACGAGGGGGAAGAAGGCATGGAAGTCGACGAGGAGGGGGCTATGGACTTCATCGAGTTCTTCGGCCGCGAGAAGGTCGAGGAGGAATGTCGCGAGAACCACCCGGACTGGGCGGCGGGGTATCTGACCTACCTCTGCTACGGCACCTTGCAGATTGCAAAGGGACGCTCCAACCAAACCGATGGCATCTTGCGTCGCACGCGCTGGAGGCAGGCCAACAACCTGCATGGCCAGCGCGATGTCAACGAGTTGCGCCAGCGCTGCGCCACTTTCAACACAGAGCAACTGGAATTGCTCGCAGCCTGAGGCTGCAATCCTTTGATAGCCCCGCCGGTCAACGGTGGGGCTTCTTTTTTGGGCCCCGGACAGTGGGTTCGCAGTGCAGAGCGACACACCTGAAAACCTAGTTTCACCCCCCGGATCGTCCGGCCCGAAACGAAGTTCTCGCGGCGGCCTGCGGCACAGCGGAGGCTACCGTCCTGGCGCACGGCAGTAGTTCGAACGTATGCAGGAAAGTGGTGCTGTGGCGCTCAACAAGCACAAATGCCACCGTAGCCTTCGGCCCGTACCAGCGGTTTCGCCCCAAAAATTCACGCATGCCGCCAGAAGCAAAGGCTTCGGCCCCAAGGGGACCAGCGGTTTTGCCTCGGAATCTCAAATGTCGGCACTCAATCCAACCCCGCAGATATCGCCTCTCGACCACGCACAGGCGCTCGCCAAGAGCCCTGACCTCGTCTTGGTCAGCGGGTCGGTCAAAGGTGCCATGAAGGTGGCAGGCGCAACTGCACGCGACCTCTGGTACGTGCCAGTGGAGCAGATCCGGGTCATCCCTGGCTTCAACGTTCGTTTCGACGGCGAGGCCCTGCAGGCTCACGTGCGCTGGCTGGCCGACAGCATGAAGCTCGACGGCTTCAAGCCTGAGCATCCGCTCTCAGGCTATGTGGCTCGCTCGGGCGCCGACAGCGTCATCTACCTCACCGATGGACACTGCCGCCTGAACGCGTTGAAGATCGCAATCAGCGAGGGCGCCGAGATCGCACAGGTGCCGATGGTGGTCAGCGACCGCTCCATGTCCGTCGAGGACATCACGGTCAGTCTGGTGAGCTCGGCAACCGGCAAACCCCTGGAGCCGCTGGAAAAGGCAGTGGTCTGCAAGCGTCTCGCTTCGTTTGGGTGGGATGACAACGAGATTGCCCGCCGCCTGGGCATGAGCGTGCTCTACGTGCGTGAGCTGCGCACGCTGCTAGGCGCCCCACCCATGGTGCGCGACCTGATCACGCAAGGAAAGCTCTCGGCGACCGCAGCCAGGGATGCGATAGCGCAGCATGGTGACGCCGTGGTGCAAAAGCTCACCGAAGGCATGGCCAAAGCCAAAGCCACAGGTCGAAGCCGCCTGACCGCCCGCTTTCTCGAAGACAAGGCCCCGAAGGTGACCACCAAGCAGGGCGTGCGCCTGTACGACTTGGTCAAGCAGATTCACTCAAACCCAATGTTCGCAAGGCTCTCCAGCGACTTGAGGGGCCAGATCGAAGCGGTCCTCAACGGCATCGAAAAGAAGCGCGCGCCGGCGGCAGAGCCGGCGCCTGAGCAGGACCAGAGCGTCGAGCAGCAGCGCAAGGAAAGCGCGCCTGCGGAGAGCGCCGCTGCGCAAGACAGCAAGAAGCCGCGGGCACCCGCTCAAGGGACCAAGGACAAGGCGCCGAGAACGGCCAAGGCGGAGGTCGCCCCTACCTCCCCTTCTACCCCGAAGGACCCGAAAGCGCCGACATCCAACAGGCGTTCGCACCAGCCGGCGCAGGCGGACAAGACCACTGCGAAGGTTGCCTCGAAAGCGTCCCCCAAGGCATCCCCGCAACCCCCGCTCAACGCGGTATCAGCAGATGGGAAACTAAGTTTCGAAGACACCAACGCCGCGTCAACTCCCGCAGACCCAGCCCTGGACCTGGACGGCATGGACCTCGACGACTTTCTCCACCACCCCCACTGGGAGGCCCTCGAGCCCAAACTGCACGAAATGGTGGAGCAGTTGCCTGAAACCGCGGAGCGCTGCGAGCGCACCACGTTGCTGTCGTGGATCTACCTGAACCAGGGCGTGAGTACCTTCATTGACCTGGCCAACCGCATCAGCGGCCCCGAGAGCCTCACCAGCCGCAAACGCACATTGCGTCGCATGCTGCGCGGCATGGAGCAATACAAGCTGCTGAGCATCGTGAACTTCCCCGACGAAGAGGGCGAGGTCGTCGAGGACGGCGAAGACCTGATCGGTCGCAATAGCATGATCAGCATCACATGGACCGGTATGGTGTGGATGCGCCGCGCCTGGACGGCCCGCGCCAAGCTTGCCGGATCTAGCAGCGTTCTCATTGCGCACCGCACCCTCAGCGAAGAAGAGGACGAAGGCAAAGCGCACGGCCCAGTCTGGGTCGAAGGGCTTGCCAGCGCGGAACCCGACGTCGTCAAGAAGAGCATCCGCGCCATCACCAGCACTCGCGGGCACGTGACCTCGGTTTTCGATCTGGGCCTTTCCCGGCAATAGTTGCGCAAAAACCTGGGTACGCCCGGTCTACGGCGTGGTTCAGGGCCGTAGACCCAGCCTGAGAACTGAACTCCAGGCAGAACAATTTGGGTTCTGACAAAGACCGCCGTGGCCGGAGCCACACACTATGTCCACGAACCACAGTTCCATCCCCCAGGCCATCCGGCTCATGATCGGTGGGCGGGTGTTCGCCCAAGGCGAATTGAACAGACCGGCCAGCGCCGCTGAAGTGCAGCAAGCCCTGGATGCAGCCCGTCAGAAGTTCGGCCACGCTCTGTGCCTGTGCCGCAGGCAGCCACTAAAGCTTCAGGTGCGCTTGCGCGAAGCGACATACCACCTGGCGGTCTGGCCCAACGAAGGGCCGATGCACGACAGCGAGTGCGCATTCTTCCGCGATGAGCTGCTGGGCACGAGCAACGACGTTACCCAAGCGCGCCGGCCGGCCGACCAGAACGCGAATACTCCGCACGCCCTGGTCACTCAGCCCGAGCACCGCCCATCCCGCGCGCTGATGGGCCAGCCGAAAGCCCAGGCTGCTCCTATATCGCCCGCACGCCAGCCGACGACACAAGATGCGCCAAGCACCGAGACGGCTCAGGCAGCGCGGCGCAGCATCAGCCTGAGCGTGCCCGGCCAGCGCACCTTTGAAGACACCAAGCATCGCCCCCTGAACCTGCAAAAGCTCGCAATGGGCCTGTGGGAAGAGGCCGAGCTCTGCCGCTGGCACCCCGCATGGCGTCGAGACTGGGGTCGCGCTCGCTACCAACTGCAGCAAGTGGCCAAGACGCTGCTGGTCAATGACGCGCCACTCGACGAATTCATGTTCGTCCCTCGCCCGTACCGCGAAAGCGCACAAGAGCAGATCAACGCCGAGTGGGCCAGCTTCACAGGTAGCCTTCAGCGCCGCGGCGCGGGGGCCCCGGGCCTGCGCATTTTGATCGCTCCTGTCAGGAGTCTGAGCGTTCCGCCAAATCGGCCCCCGGTCATGCACTTGCGCCACTTGCGCAACCCGATCGGCGTCTCAGATGCCGCCATGGAGTTTCTGAATATCGCCTGTCGTGCGCCGCTGCGCCAGCTGCAAGCCAACGACAACCTGGATCGCGCGCAACGCGCCAGCGCGACGAAGCTCAATGCCGAGGGCTACAACAAGAACAACCCCGAGGTAATGGGCTTCTTCCTCGTTGAGGGCGGCACCCGCGGCGCCGTCTACGCGCGCGCGGCGTGGCTCATGAACGTCCACCCGCGCAGCTTCATTCCAGCCAACAGCCCGAACACGGTCATGCTCGTTGATGCGTTGCTCGACAGAGGACACGCGTTCGATCGATTGCTGGCCGATGTGCCACCGATGAAGAAGACGGCGCCGGATTGGCTGGTGCGCCACGTGATCGGTCCCGATGGCAAACCCGTGGCGCGCGCCGCGCTAGATGTGCTCGATCGTGGCGCGACGCCAGAGTACCTGCAGGCGCGCCAGGCAATGGCAAAGGCCTTGGCCGACAAAGGCGTGCCCACCTGGTACTGGGTGCCCCAGGGTTCATGGAGGGAGCGCCGTGTGCCGCCCCTGCCGCCCACTGATGAGCAACCAAGCGCCGAAGCGGCGCAGATCCTCAAGGACATCGGCGAGGCTGCCGATTGTGATTTCCAGTTTGGGCACAGCCCGCGTTTTGCAACTTAACAGGAGAGTCCCATGGACATGACCATCGATCCCGCCCTCACTTCGGCCGCTGACGAACACGATGCCTTGGCCGCGGTTCCGAGCTTCTTGCAGAAGAGCGCTGCCTTGGATGTCACCGAGATCTTCGGTGGCATCGGCGCTTCCGTCGCGCAAGAACCCACCCCGGTGAGCACGCTCACGATGCCCGCTGGGCACGCCAGCGACGTCGCGCAGGTTGTTCCGGCGTGCACCTTCCCCGCAGGCCTGGAGTTCTCCGGCAATGCCACCTTCCCATGTGACTTCGCGGTGCAGGGCGTCATTGACGGAAAGATCGAACTGACCGGCCAGTCCAAGCTCGTCATTGCCCGCGGCGGCAAGGTCAACGGAGAGATCGTGTCCAAGTGCATCCGAATCGACGGCGAAGCACACGGCACCATCAACGCCGCCGGCGGTGTGGTCAGCTTCGGCGAGCACGCACGCGGCAGCGGCACCATCCACTACGCCCGTATGGCGATGGCTGAGGGCGCAGAAGTCGAAGCCACCATGAAGAAGGTCGCCTAAGGCGCGAGCAGCAACGGAGAGAACAGATGACCACCAACCCCACCATCACCGCCAACGCCGCAACCGTGATCGCCAACATGCGCACCATAGAGGCGAGCGCCTTCGCCGGCGCAACCAACGTCGTGCCCCTTGGAGCGAGCCTCGACGGCGCGATGTCCTCGGCCGAAGACCTCGCCCTGCGCATCGACGGCGAATTCAAAGGAACACTGGTCCTCGCCAAGGGCGGCGCGATTCACATCGGCCCCGACGCCGTCCTGGATTGCAAGCTGCTCCAGGCAGACATCATCTTCGTGCAGGGCCGCGTCAAAGGCGAGATCCAGGCGCGCAAGGCACTTGAGCTCGCCCCCACCGCACGCGTGAGTGGCAAGCTGAGCTACGAAGGGCGCTTGGATGTGCACAGCGGTGCGCGCATCAACGGCAGCATCGACGGCCCCGAGCAGGAATAAGCAGTCCTCGCGCAGAAGCAGAAACACACTGTTGCACATGCGCGCGGCAAAACTGGACACGCACGCCTGACAGAACCAGGCGGGCCTGTTCAAATCCTCTCACCTTTGGAGTTCGCTCCAATTCGTCGGCCCAGCGCCGGCATTCACCCACCCGGACGGGAACCACGGTTCCCATCAGGGACGTATGTGGAACCTGTCTTCTTTCCCTTTAATGGAGATTGAGACATGATGAACGCCGCATACGACACGGACTACGCTTCCGCCCTTGACCACATGGACTTCATCGTGAAGTCCCTGGCCGAAAAACCGGGTCGCGCCATCGACCTCGCCATCCAACACGGTGGTGAGGACGCAGTGCAAGCCCTGTTCGACGCCGTGATGGACAAAGGCCACCGCATGGTGCTGGTCCAAGCGCTCGATGCTCCCTCCCTGCCGGGCTGGGTGCGCGAGAAGCTCGAAGTCTTCCTGTACGGTCAGCGCCGCCAAGTTGCCGCGCTGTTCAGCAAGAAGGTCGTCCACTGAGACGCACGAATGCAAAAGGCCACCCTCGGGTGGCCTTTTGCTTTTTGGTGCGTGGTTCTTTCGAGACTCTGAAGAATGACCGCAAAAGCTAGTGGAGCGACCCCACCGAGCACTCACTTGAGGCGACCGTAAGGCGCTTGACAGCGGATGAGGCCTCCACCATCCCGAGTGCATGTGGTGCCGTCGCTGAACCTCGTGAGACCTGACGAATCGGTCTGCGACGTTGTGCCATCGCTGAATCGAGTTACCCCTCCTTTGTCCTTCACAGCAGATGTCCCGTCACTGAATCTTGTCAGCCCCCCTTGATCGGTGTTCGCTACGAGGCCGTTGTTGCACTTTAGAACCCCCGCTTGCCGCGTGCACACCAATCCAGAGCTACAGCGAACAAGGCCGCTGGCATCCTGCACGCAAGCCGAACCGTCGAGACTTGGCGACGCTTGATCGTTGCCCGATGGCAGACCAGGCACTTCATAAGAGGTGGCACGTTCTTCTTTGATCAAGGTACCAACGGCCAGGGTACTTTGCTTTTTCTCGACCCAGCGGTTGCAGTGTTCAGCGGAAGCCCTTTCACGCTCCTCGATTTCGCGACTGGCGTTCTGGCCTTGCTGAAACGAAATCACAATCTCAGGAGGAACATTGGTCGAGAAGGTGATGGCGCTGCATCTACAGACCTCTTGAATCCCCAATGGCGTCAGTCTGGCGTCTGGCCCGAAGGAGCGCAGGCAATTCGCGTAGAAGTTTTTGGCAAGCTCCTCCTCCTGAGCAGCCGAAAACGTCTGTGCATTCAGGTGCACCACCTGGAATGCCAGAGACAGAAACACAAACAGCACTACGAACCTCTGGGCGGTGCGCTGGGAATGCATGTTGGCCTCCGATAAGTGGCTCCAAAACTCTTAGTGACGCCAGGTGAGTTTCGGGCTCAGTCAGAATCCGAGTTTGAAGTCAATTCTGACACGGCAATCGATAGCGCCGTCTTGGCGAGCGCGTCATTGAATGTGCTCCATTCCAGTAGCATGGCGGCTCCCAGCCAGAATCTGAAAGGAGCCACCGATGGCATCGCTCGCCTTGAACGCACTTCGCAAGCGGTCGAACTATCCTGCATTCCGCATATTCATCAACTTCATCGCGGGAATCGGCTACCTCATTTCGCTAGCGCTCATCGTGGTTGGCGCGCTGGCCCTATCGAGGGGCGACAGTCTCGCCAATCCAACGGGCGCAGTGCTTCTTGTGGGCGGAGGCCTTCTCGTCGCCTTCTTTGTATTGGTCGGCACGGAGGTTTCGTCGATGGTCGCTGACATCGCTGACTGCGCCGTCAATCAGCTCGAGCACAGGGCGCCTGCAGCGGGCAATCACGAGACCGCCGATACCCGCCCGCAAGCCCGATAGCCAAGCGCTCGTACTTGCCGATCATTGCCCCCAGCACTTCGTTGGCCTCGCTACTTTCTCAAGGCTGGATTGCCACATGACCGGACGTTACCGCCCTCCAGGCTATGGCACGGTCATGATACTGATGATCATTCTGCTGCCCCTGTCGTGGCCAATTTTTGCTGTTTCTTGGCTCTTCGGCCGCAAAGGCATCAAAGAGGTGATGGATCGGGCACCTGGCTGGGTAGAGGTGGCGGTGACCATGGTTGCACTGGTACTCAACTACCACCTCATCGAGTACGTCAAACAGTTTTGGTCATAGGCCCTGGCCAGGCTTGAAACTCGGTTCACCAGGTCTAGGATGTCCGCATTCGCCGACCGCAGGCGGCCACTACAGAAGACCGAACAAGGACAGAAGAATGATCGTTTCAGATGACCGATTGCAGATGAGCGCCGATGAATGGGCCCAGTTTCAAGAGATCACGCACGCGCCGTGGGCCCCGCGAACGCCGCGCGAGTTCGATGCCATGTGTGAATTGGGCGCGGCGTACCACTTGGCGCAGAATACCGAAGGTGCGGGATGGATGCGCGCCATGGCCTGCGAAGCCATGAAGTTCGGCCCTGAGGGCCAGATCAACTTTCCGGCAGACCAGCGACGCTTGGCTTACGTGAAGGTCCATGGCGGCTGGCCGACCGACGATCAGCTGCGTGAGTTCGAGAGTGGGACCACGCCCACCGGGCCCGGCCTGAAGCTGGTCCGCTAAACAGCACCAATCCCTGCAGTTGCCCGCCGGGGCGCTTGCCATCAGCGCGGGAACGCCTCAGGCACACGTTGAGAGTCCAGAGCGTGCGCGCGCAACTGGACCGATTCGTTGGACGAGTGCGGCCTGGCTGCCCAGAATCCGCTCACCACTGCATCCTGCAGCCGCATGGAATCACCATGCCAAGACCTCCCGCAACCTGAGCCATTCTCCCGTTGCGGGGCATGGCCCGATTTCACTGAAACGAACCATGACCCAACAAGAACCCTCCGCACAGCGCCAGCTCTACAAGATGCCCAACGGCTCGCTGTTCGAAGTCGTCGAGCGCACCGCTGAACTCGTGCGTTTTCACGCGCAAGGTGGCGGTATCGAGCGCACGCTGAGCGTGGCCGAGTTCGACGCCAACTTCACCAAGACCGAGCTACCGCCGTTCAAGCCGGGGTTCGCCTCCGGAGACTGGATGGATGACGGCGTGCTCCTTGCCTGCTACTACAACGGTACCCGCTGGAACGGCTGGAGCATGCCGCAGTTCGAGCTCGAGGTCGGCCTGAAGTTGTGTGAACTCATGCCCGATCTGCGCTACGACAAGGAACGCGACGCGTTCCTGATCGGTGATGAAGACGGCGAATGCGAGTTCCTGGCCGAGATGATCTCAGTCGATGGACGCACCATCACCGTTTACCCAATCGGAGCGGGTTTCTGGTGCTGGAACTGAGCCCAGACCAGTAACGCACCAAGTCCCGCAACAATCATCCGGCCTGCGCACCCCGCTTGCCGAAAACCAACTTTGCAGAGGCCGCACCCCGGAAGGGGGCGGCCTTTTTCATTGTGACGGACCGAATCGTTTGCTGTGATTCGACCCGGCAGGTATCTTCGAACCACATTGGCACACGCCAGTTGGCCGACCTTGAGTCGGCAATCAACAACCCTCCCCGGGACATCACACGTCCCGAAGAGGGCGATGTGCGTCCTGGGGCTTCCTCAAGGACCTCATGACCAAAGTTTTCAAGAAGGCTGCGCGAGACCTCGTGGTTGGCGATCGCGTCGACCTGCGGGACTGCCCATACCTCAAACACACGCCCATCGCACGAGAAATGCTCGCCGAGGTGGGCTCCGTCGAGCACGAAGCGCCTTCGACGATCGTCATCGGCTACGAAGGCATCGACCACGTCGGATACCCATCAGACACGGTACTCACGGTGCGACCCAATCAGATCTATCTCGTCCCCAAGACGCTGACCGTCTGCGACACCCAGGATGGCGAGCCCATGATCGGGTTTGACGATCCGGTATCGGGTGTCGCGATCTTCGACCCGACCACCAGCGCCTGCGGACGCTTTCAGGTAGAACCAGAGAGCTATGGGATCAGCGCCGAAGATGCTCAAGCCCTGAAGTCGCTCAACGACACCGTGAAATCAGCTGCCGAAGCCGCACTGGATGCCATGTGCGCGCCTCTGCAGGAGCACCTGGGAGTGGCGACCGGCGACTTTGCAGGCCTGTACTTCTCGGGCACGGAAAACACAAAGGAAGTGCTGCGCACAGCGATGGCCTATGCGGTCGCTCAGATCGAGTACGCCAAGACGGAGCTCGTGGACAGCGAAGAAGCGCGGAGGCAAGAATGATCAAAGCAGGCCTCACCCTTCGTACCAGCTGGCGCTACGCCTCCGGGTGGTCGCAACTGGATGCCAGTCGCTACCTGGGCCAGATGAAGCTCACCAAGCCACGCGTGCTCGTGCCTGGCAATGGCTACGACCGCGGACCAGTGTTCATCCAGCGCGCGCGCGTCGCACCCGGCCTGAATCGCAAGATCGTCCAACAAGCACTGGTTGACACACTCGGTGGCTCGAGATGCCGACATGAGTACGACTGCTGTGGATGCGCCACTCGCCACGTACAAGTCCGTGCTCTGGGCAATCGCGACTTCGCGGTGCGAACCAGTATGACTTTCAACTACTGAACCCATCACGCCCAATCGCGCCAGGATCCATGCCTGTGCAAACCGACTGGACACACAACCTCGAACGCCCTCGCGCTGACCTCGGTCAGCCGGGGGCTTTCTTCATGGGCGCCCGGGGCAAGCTCCCATTGGGCAATAGCCGCATTGAATCCACGCAGTGCGCACGGCCGTTCACCGCCTTGCTGCCCCGCCCAACGCCCCAAAACAGCGCCGTTGTCCACACCTGAGGCTGGCACCTGGCGGTCAACAATTCGAGACGCGCTTAAAGGCCGACATAGCGTGCCGGCCAGCCAGTACCCAAGGACAGTGAGCGGAAGGTTGAGATGACAGTATCTGAAGAACAGTTGACGTTGCGCGTGGAAGCGCCGGACGTTGTCCTCGAAGTCGTGGACGTCCAAGGGAGTCGGTTCGAGTGTGGGACTGCCAACAGCGCAAGGATCTGCAATGGCGCGCTCCTGATCCAGAAGGCCGGCGCCAATGTCGAGATGTTTGCCGCTGGGCAATGGAGCCACGTGCGATTGAGCCGCGCTGCAGGGGCGAAATGATGACGGCACCGACCAGATGTGAAGTCGCAATCGTCGGGGGCGGGCCCGCCGGCGTGTCCTGCGCCATATGGCTCAAGCAACTCGGCTTCAACCCGATCTTGATCGAGAAAAACGCCACGTGTGGAGGGTTGCAGCTGCTGAATGCATACACCAACACCTGGATCGCGACGTCGGCCAACGCCCACGGCAAAGATGTCGCTGCAGCGCTGCAGGCGAACATTGAACGCCACGAAGTGCAGACCCGGATGTCGACCACGGCCGCAGAAGCCACACTCAACCATGACGGCATCACCATCAGGACAGATGCCGACGAGGTGATCAAGGCATCCTTCCTCGTTCTGGCGGGCGGTGTGAAACCCAAAGGCGCGGGCTTTGCCGCCCGCATCGGACTCTTGGTGGGGCCTGGCCCTGCCGTCGCCAGTTCGGACTTCACGGGGCAAAGGGTTGCCATTCTCGGCGGTGGAGACAGTGCGCTTGAGAACTACCGCTTCATCAAGAATCGCGGGGCGTCGCTGGTGCATGTCTACGCAAGAAGCATCCGCGCGCGCGCCGAGATGCTGGAAGGCGCAAGCCCTGACGACATCCACGTTGGTTCGTACACCACCGATGCGGACCGCAATCTGGTCAATGGCGAGCACTACGATGTGGTCGTGGTGCTCTACGGCTATGAGGCGCACAAGTCTGCGCTGATGGGTCTGGAGCCACTCATGCGTTCTGACGGCTTCGTGTTCACCGATCAGGATTGCATGACCAGCATCGATCGTGTGTACGCCATTGGTGAGATTGCCCAGCGCGCTCACCCTTGCTGCGTCACCTCGATGGCTGACGGCGTGGTGGCGGCCAAGGCCATCCAGCGGCGCATGGAGGCCAGCAAAGCCTCCCAGTTTCTTGGTGCAGTCAAACGCCTGGGGCGAGCTGCCGCAATGGCTGCGACCTGAAACCCAGGTATGGCTCGAATGCGGGAAACCCAGTGAAACCGAGAGTGCTTGTGACCGGAGGTGCCCATCGCTTGGGTGCTCAGTTGGTGAGGTGTTTCGCAGAGGCTGGCTGGCAGGTGTGGTGTCACCACGGCAAGTCGGGCGCAGCTGCGAATGCGCTGGCCGAAGAACTCAATGGCAAGGAGTTCGACGTAGAAACTGTCCAGGCCGACCTCAGCAACCAGGCACAGGTCGTGGCCATGGTCTCTCGGATCGAAGCGCAGGCAGGGCCACTACGTGCCATCGTCAACAACGCATCGAGCTTTGAGCCCGATAGCGGCGTTGACTTCGATCCCGACTTGGCGCGCGCCCAGTTAGAGGTCAACCTCATCGCTCCCCTGTTGCTGGGGCGCGAACTCGCGCGGCACCGGCGGGAAAACCCGCTCCCAGACTCCTGCGTTCTGCACGTGCTGGACCAGAAGGTGCACAACCTCAATCCGGACTACTTCTCCTACACGGTGTCCAAGCTGGCTCTGGAGCGCTCGGTTGCCCTGCAGGCTCAGGCGCTGGCGCCCGCGGTGCGCGTCTGCGGCGTGTCGCCAGGGTTGATGTACCTCAGCGGCCCTCAGGAGCCTGGGAATTTTGAGCGCGCCGGGCGCGTGAACCTGCTGCGCCGCGTGACCGATCCACAAGACGTTGCGCGCACATGCCGATTCCTGGCGGAAACGACAGGAATCACCGGGACCGTCGTCAACGTCGACAACGGCCAGCATCTGGTGCCCCTGCCTCGCGATGTCATGTTCGTCGTCGATGAGTTGTTGCAAAGCAGATTGCCTGCATGAGCTACGTGTTACCCAACCCTCAACTGAGCGATTGCCGCCGCCTCTTTCTACGCCGCCATGAGGTGTTGGTCGATATTGGAATTCACGAGTTCGAGAAAGCAGCACCTCAGCGCATCTGGATCGATGTCGACCTGTACGTCCCCCTGGTGGCCTCCACTCCGAAGAATGACCAGATCACCGAAGTGGTGGACTACGACTTCGTGCGCGACGTGGTTGCTGCTCGGATCGCGCGCGGGCACATCGGCCTGCAGGAAACCCTGTGCGATGACATCGCCAGCAAGCTGCTCGCGAACGACGGCGTGCGTGCGGTGCGAGTGCAGACGAGCAAGCCAGACGTGTACCCTGACTGCGCCGAGGTCGGCGTGGAGGTGTTCCGTGTGAGGGAACACGTACAAGGGCCCACATAGGTCAAAAGGCACGCAAGCTCACCCGTAGCTGTCGCGGCCGGGCGGCATGCAGATTGCCGCGAAGGCCCGACCGAAACTGGACCGATTCACTCGCGAGCGGCGTCCACCCCCGGCAGAATCCCCTCAATAACGCCAACTGGCGCTATGTGCTGGGCCAACTTCGGCCTGCAGCACCTTCAACCACCCGGACGGGCCCAACAGCCCGCACGGGCCATGGGTTCGTCCACATCGGAGACACCCATGAACGAAACCGAACGCGCCAAGCGCGAGCCCCTGGTTTCAGCCAAGGACTCGGGCTTCACGCGCCACCCCTACATCCACACGGATCTGCACAGGGCGCCCATCACGTTCCTGTGGTGGGCGAGCACCCCAACAGGGCGCGAGTCGAAGTTCTTCCACACGAAGACCTTCTACCGCTTGCGCTCTTCGGGCAAGCTCGGGCGAGACGACCAGGGCAACCTGGTGCCGGTCTTCGTGCCCACCGAGTACTACGGCCGATCGGACCTGGAGTTGCGCGACCTGCTTGTGGAGCGCGGCCCCTTCAACCGTCGAAAGTTGCCCTCGGGCTACAACTGGCACGGCCCGTATCTTTGGAGCGTGCTGCGCCCGCCTCAGCGCCCCCAAGCGGGGTTCGCCTTCAAGGCGCCCGAGCAATCCGAAGGCATCGCCATCGGCTACCTCAGCCCGGCCCTGGACGCCGCGACGCGTCTGGCAAGAGCCGTCCTGGCCAACCGGGCAGTGACAGCATGAGCCAGGAACCTCGAGAGACCACTTCCGAAGAGGACTGGCTGGCAGAGCAGGGCTTTGACCTGGCCATCCTGAACGAGTCTGCGGCCACCGCGCCAGCGGAATTGCCGCGGGACGGCATCAGTGTCGATCCGAACGCCTACGACCGCCTGTGCATCGGGTTCTCCGGTGGCAAGGACTCGCTGGCACTGCTGCTGCATGTGCTCGAACTCGGCGTACCTCGCGAGAAGATCGAGTTGCATCACAACCTGGTCGACGGCCGAGAGGGCTCTACCCTCATGGACTGGCCGATCACAGAGAGCTACTGCGAGGCGATCGCACAGGCTTTCGGCGTGCCGCTGACATACAGCTGGCGCGAAGGAGGCATTGAGCGCGAAATGCTGCGTGAGCAGACGGCCACCGGCGCGGTATTCATCCCTGATGGGGAGGGACACCGTAGGCTCGGCGGCGACGGACCTCCAGGGACCAGGCGGAAGTTTCCGCAAGTGTCAGCCGATCTGAGCGTGCGCTGGTGCAGTGGCGTGGCCAAAATCGACTGCTTCAGCCGCTACCTGAACAACCACCCCAAGTTCACACAGGGAAGAACGCTGGTCCTGACGGGCGAGCGGGCGCAAGAGAGCAGCGCGCGATCACGCTACAAGGTGTTCGAGCCGCACCGCTGCGATCTGCGCAACGGCCGCAAGGTCAAACGTCACATCGACGTTTGGCGCGCGGTCCACGCGTGGGATGAGCAACAGGTGTGGGACATCATCGAACGCTGGCGCGTGAGCCCGCATCCTAGCTACTGGCTAGGCTGGAGCAGGGCGTCGTGTAGGGCCTGTGTGTTCTCAGGCAAGGACGAGTGGGCAACCATTCGCGAAATCGCCCCCGAGCAGTTCGCGCAGATCTACGCCTACGAACGCGAGTTCAAGGTCACGATTCACCGCAAGGAATCGGTGATGGAGCGCGCCCAGCAGGGCACGCCCTTCAACACCGACCCGTACTGGGTCGAGCTGGCCAACAGCACGCACTTCAACCGACCGGTGTTCATGGAGCCATGGACGCTGCCACCAGGTGCCTACGGCAACGGGTGCGGACCGACCTAACTCAAACACCTCAACCTGCCCCGAACCGTCTTCGCGACGCTTCGGGGCTTCCGACTCATAGAGCAAGGAATACCCAATGGCGAAAATCGTCAACGTTCAACTTCTGGTCAATTCGGACGACCAGGCCCAGATCGCAGATGGACTCAACAATGCGTTGCGCGAGGTCGTGCATCCCATGGGCAGCGGCGGTGCAGAAGGCTCATTCATCCTAGACTACCACTTCCCGGACCAGCTGAACCTGGCCAGCGTCACGGCCGAAATCGAGCAATCGATCAAGGCTCTGGACTACGTCGAAAGCTCGGCGTTCGCTGCAACATCTGCAAAGGACCACTACCTGCTGCAGATCGCGGGCGACGTCGATCCCATCATCCACGGCCCGTTTGCCAACGCGGACGAACTGCTCGAGGCAGCTCGCGCTGTGTACGCAGCACGGGATGAGGATGGCCTGCACCGATTGGCTGTGCCCAAGGGCGCGGAGATCGAGGTCGAAGCCTTCACCGACTACGAGTTGCAGCAGAACACGCCCGCAGCGTTGGTCTGCGAGGCGTTCTGCCGTGGCGAGACCCCGATCGAGAGGATCACCACTGGCAAGCACTTCACCGTCCTGATCGAGGGTGAGGAAGTCGTCATCAACCTAGAGCTGTTCGACGCGATAGAAGCCCACATGGGTGAAGATCTGGTCGTCATCCAAGAGGAGATCAACGAGGTGATGGTGCCGCTGTCGCGAGCACGCCAGCACATCGACAAGCAGCGGTGGCTCGATGCCGTCGCCGCCGGCGAGACCGAGAACAGCCTCGGGGACTATCAATACGAGCTCACGGCAGATCTGCCACGAGCGCGCGAGGTCCTCATCAACAACCGCAGCCAGGACTGACCTAGCGACGGAAAACGAAAAAGCCCCTCAGCGATTCACTGAGGGGCTTTTTTCATTGGGCCTGAGACACCGAAGACCCCAGAAACGACAAAAGGGGGTGCTCATTTGACTGAGCACCCCCTCCTGGGATGTGAAGACTGCACCTTACGCAACGGCAAGCTCTGCACTAGCGATCTGAACCTGACGCTGCAGGAAGGCCGAAACCTTCTTGCGGATCGCGACCAGGCGCGCATCGTCGGCACGAGCGGCCGAACCACCGACTGCACGCTGAGAGTACAGCCACTGGGCTTCGGAAAAGGTGACGCCAGCTTTCGCCAAGAGGGCAGGGCCCTTCAGCGCATTCACACAGTTGGCACTCATGGGACTCTCCATTCTGAAATCCGGGCACGTCGCCCCTTCTGCGTTCTCGTAGGAAAACACACAAGGAACGACGCGCACCGGCTCGCCTGGAGAGGCCATGGTGCACGGGCCAGAAAGCGCGGCAGGAGAGTCCCAGCCGAAGCCAAGAAGTTGAAGCGCTTTCTGACCACTGATCGCCAGCGCAGTGCGCATGCGATCTTTTGAAGGCTGTCAGCAGCACGCGAAGTTGCTACTGGCAGCTCACGACAGTGGATGCCGTGAAGTGGAGGGCAGTCACAAGAACTGCGAATGGTGCGAGCACCAAGGTAGGGCCAAGGATACCACGCCAGCATCGCAGACCGGACCGATTCGGTGGCGCCGGGGCGAGGCGTTCTTCACAATCGGGACGTTTTCGCGCTTTGCGATCTCGCGAGTGCCCGATCCCGGGCGACACGCATGACCAGCGGGCGGCCAGCCCGTCCTGAACATCCACCCTTGCGGGCTCACAACCCGCACAGGGAGTGGGCTCGCTCATTGCATCCAATCCATGAGCAAGTCCAAAGAACTCACCCTTGGAGGCGTCTACTGCGGTCGCAGGATCGCCCCGGGCGTCTACGCCGAGAAGATCGAGAGCGGACGCTACCTGATCCGTCGCGCAATCGGCTCCAGCCACGCTGAGCGGCGCGGCGAGGTCGTCGGCTCCAGTGGCACCTACCAGGCGCTGACCATGACCGGGGAGTGCGTCGCGCGCGAGCAGTCTCTGCGCGCAGCTGCCCTGGCCTTGAAGCCGGCATACAGCGACCGCGACTACGTCGTGAGCGCCTGGTTCGAACGGGATCGCAAGAGCCTGAGACTGAGCACACCAGCAGGATTCGAGGTCCTGGATCTGTGGGACGAAGACATCGATGACCTCATCACGAGCGGCTTCCTCACACACCCACGGCGTCCGCGCCCCACCGACGAAGACTGGCGACCGCACCTGATCGCCTACGCGCGCGAGAACGGGCTCATCAGCTGACGCTGCGTGCCCGCCCAAGCGATCTCAACCATCAACGAGCTGCCGGCCCACGCCGGCAAGCAAGACAAGGAATCACCATGACTGAAGAACAGTCGGTGCCTCAGGACACCGCGTCCGAGAGCGCCAACCAACCAGCCCTCGATATCGTCGCCGTCCACCACTGGGATTCGCCCATCTACAACGGCGAGGACACCGCAGGAACCGACCCCACGAACTTCCTCATGGAGGTCACCGACCAGCGCCATGGCAACGGCCAACTTTTCGTTGACGTGGCCTCGGAAGAAGGCGACGACGTGATGAGCGCGGCCTTCGAGATCGGCAACCTGCCGGAGAGCCGCACCCAGTGCCAGGTGGTCCACCTGCACTTTGGCAACGAAGAACTGGCCATCAGCCTCTACAAACAAGGCGATGCCTACATCCTGCGCCCCGAGCACGGCGTGAGCGTTCTGCCCACGACCCTTCCCAACGGGGAGCGCGCCTTCATCGTGAGGCAATGACATGAGCATCGCAACGACAAAGGTCACCGTGACCCGCACGGTCTGCCGCATGAGCTACAGCTTCGCGGATGTCAGTGTGCAGGTCGATGCCGGCGCCGATGAAGCAGCCATTGAAGCGGCCCTGCTCGATGTGGCTGGCGACCACAGCTACAGCGAGAAAGACGCCGAGTACTTGATTGAGGGAAAGGAGCCGGCAAACGATGCCGCGCACCTGGCCAAGACATTGGGGACCTTGCTCGGATCCATTGCGCAAGCTGGCTTCGACGCTGACGCCCCCATCAACGGAGGCGACGCCGTCGAGGCCGTTGCCGCGGCCTACAACCTCGCAATCGAGCAGCTCAAGGGCACCGACAGCGAGCCGTACGTGATTTATTCGGAGAGCGAGGAGGGCGGCTGGAGCAACGGAGGCGGATGGGGCGACTCACCGACCCATTTCTTCCACAAGCCACAGCGACTGCCGACGAGTGACGCAAACGACGCCAAGGTGATTCGCCTGAGTGAATGGCAAGCCATCGAAGCGGCCTGTGCAAGCGAAACCTGAGTGCCCACGCCCGCCCAAGCGGACTGGGCGACACACCATGTAGAAGAAGCCACCTGCTCACGCGGGTGGCTTTTTCGTTTTGCACGCTACCCAGGCGATTGGCGGCGCGGTGGCCAAAAACACGGGAAAAGAGGACCTCAAGGTGTGTGAGATGCCAGCGATTCGCTGGCTTCAATCGCAAGCGATTCTGGCCGCGATCTTCATCTGCGCTGGCGTTGCGCGACGCCATCCCTGCGCAGTCGGCTGCCAGACCTCACCCGACTCCATATCGATCGCCAGCCATTTTTGTGGGCATCGCGTGTGCAAACTCAGCTGCTGAAGCTCGTTGAGCTCGGGCACAAGCGATCCGTCGCGCAAGGTGCGGCCGCGCGCCGAGGCGACCCAGTGCTGATGCCCATCGCGGCGAATGCGCCCTTGGGCGGCTGCCTCCTTGATCAGCACCGTCGCAAGCGCGTCCGCTCGCGCCCGACTCCGAGGCGAGGTCAGCGCTAGCAAACGTTCCGAGAGATCGGATCGCCGAAACCGCATGTTGCCGACGTGATCAAGCAACTGGGACAGCGCGCCGCGTTGCTGCGATGAGGGGACCAGTTTCTGATTGGGCATGTGCTGGGCTCGTAGGGTGAAGGCACGATGGGCGATCGGCGACCGCAACGGTATCGTGCCAGATTCAGGACTTGGGATACGCGCGCGCGACCACCTCATCCAGGCGCTCAGCAGGAAACTCCAAGTAGGCGCGACGTTCAAGCCACGCCCTGATAGAGGCGG
>Ga0209958_1000786_pt1 | contig 37911 bp, 30 predicted proteins | sample ThiBio_inoc_plan_FD_183942 | JGI IMG/M metagenome (GOLD analysis project Ga0209958, IMG submission 183942) | Wastewater bioreactor microbial communities from Cape Town, South Africa - Thiocy_inoc_plan (SPAdes) | ecosystem: Engineered > Bioremediation > Thiocyanate > Unclassified | place: South...
GGTGGCGTCGACGCCAGCGTCGACCGCTACTATGAGGCGACCGTCTACGCGGCGGCGGCGGTGACGGGGGCCGCGGCCGGGCCCGTCGAGTCGGAGGGGTTCGCGGAGGCCCGCGACCTGTACAACGCGTGCCTGCTGGACTGCCTCCGCGCCGGGCAGCGGTTCGGTCGGCTCGACGCGCGGTCGTCGCTGCTGGTGAACGGCCCGTCCGGGACGATCGCGGTGCCGATCCGGCGCACCGGCTTCGTGTGGGCGGACGAGGATTTCGCCCGGGTCGTGGACCCGACCCCCGCGCCGCGCAACCCCTCGGCGCACGCCGACAACGAGACGGCGGGCCTCGGCGCCGCGGTGGCGATCGAGCGCGACAACCCGAGGCGGCCGGGGCAGGACGACTTCCTCCCGTCCCCCGCGGTGTTCAACGCCACGGCCGTCCTGCGCCCGGACCTCGACGCCTGGCTGGCCCCCTCGGGCCGCGCGCCGGCCGACTCCCTGGAGTTCTACGACCCGCTGCGCACGCCGAGCGTGGCCTTCGACCCCTCCCCCGCCCTGCCCCTCCATGCGGCCCCGAACGGGGCCATCGCCGTGGCGCGTCGACTCCAGGAGGAGCGCGGCCCGTTCGCCCTCGCGGGCTTCGCCATGCCGGAACAGATGCTGAGCAAGGCCGACATCCGGATGCTGGAGCCGTATCAGCCGGGCAAGTCGCCGTTCCTGCTGATCCACGGCCTGATCAACGACCCGTTCATGTTCAACGACATGGTCGTGGGCCTGCAACGCACGCCGGGCTTCCTCGACCGCCATCAGGTCTGGGTCTTCCGCTACCCGACCGGCGTCACGTTCATCCGCAGCGCGGCCATCCTCCGGGCGCAGATCGAGAAGATCTCCGCGACGCTCGACCCCGCCGGCGTCGACCCGGCGCTGTCCGACTGGACGCTACTGGGCTACAGCATGGGGGGGCTCCTCGCGCGATTGCAGGTGTCCTGGAGCGGCGACGCGATCTGGAACGAGGTGGCCACGCGGCCGCTCGACCGGTTGCAGGTCGACGACGGGTCGCGGAAGACGCTCCGGGAGCTGTTCTTCTTCGAGCCCTCGCCGCGGATCCGGCGGGTCGTGTTCCTCGCCACGCCGCACGACGGTGCCTCCACGTCGACCGCCGCGGCGAGCTGGCTGGCCACCCGGATCGTCCGCCGGCCGGCCGACACCCGCAAGCTCGTGGAGGAGATCGAGCGGAACAACCCGGGCGCGGTCCGGCCGGCCCTGCGCAACCTGCCCAGCAGCGTGGACGCCCTGGCGGCCTACAGCCCGATCCTGCCGGCGGTCAGGGGCCTGCCCTACAACCCCGCGGTGGAGATCCACACCATCGCGGGGACGGGGTTCCACCCGCCCGATCGAGGCCGGGGGGACACCGTCGTGCCGCTCGCCAGCGCGCACGTCGACGAGGCGGTCTCGGAGCACCACGTCAAGGCCCGGCACACGGCCATCTACTACAATCCCGACACCATCGCCCAGGTCCGCCGCATCCTGGGCCTCGCGACGCCGTAGCGGGCCGATCAGGGCGGGGGCGGACCGGCGAGGAGCCGGGCGAGGGCGACGACGTCGGCCGGCTTCATCATGTGGTGGTCGAAGCCGGCCCTGCGGGCGCGACGTCGGTCGTCCTCGCGGCCGTAGCCGGTCAGCGCGACGAGGAGCATCGCCCGGCCGCCCGGCGTCCGTCGCAGGCGGGAGGCCAGCTCGAAGCCGTCCATCCCGGGCAGGCCGAGGTCGAGGACGGCCGCCTCGGGGCGGAACTCCGCGGCGATCTCCAGGGCCGACGGGCCGTCGAGGGCCGTGGCGACGTGATGGCCCGCGCCCTCCAGGAGGCGCCCCAGCGAGAGCGCCGCGTCGGAATTGTCGTCGACGACCAGGACGCGGCGCGCGGTCGCGGCCGGGGGGGGCGTCGGCTCCGGGGCCTCTGGCCCCGAGGCGATCGGCCCCGAGAGGGGGAGGCGGACGGTGAACGCGCTGCCGAGCCCCGGCCCATCGCTCTCGGCCGCGACGCCGCCGCCGTGCATCTCGACGAGCGACTTGGCGATGGCCAGGCCGATCCCCAGGCCCCCCTGCGAGCGGCCGATGGTCGCCTCGGCCTGGGTGAAAGGGTCGAAGATCCGGGCGAGGACCTCGGGCGTCATGCCCACGCCCTCGTCCTCGACCCGGACGACGGCCGTCGGGCCGTCGCGGCGGGCGGAGATCGCGATCGTCCGCCCTTCTTCGCTGTACTTGGCCGCGTTGGAGAGCAGATTGACCACCACCTGCTCGATCCTGGCCGGGTCGACGGTCACGCCGATCGGCTCGCCCGGGAGGGAGACGTCGAGGCGGTGCCGCTTCGCCTCGACGGCCGGGCGGACCGTCTCGACGGCGCGCTCGACCACGCCGCGGAGGTCGACGGCCTCGCGCCGCAGGACGAGCTTGCCGCGGCCGATGCGCGAGACGTCCAGGAGGTCGTCCATCAGGCGGGAGAGCCGGCCGGTCTGGCGGCGGATCACGTCGCAGCACCAGCGGACGTCCGGGTCGTCCGGGGCCTTCATCTGGAGGATCTGGGCCGCGTTGCCGGTCGCCGAGAGCGGGCTGCGCAGCTCATGGGCGAGCATCGCCAGGAAGGCGTCCTTGCGGCGGTCGGCGTCGCGGAGCCCCTGGAGCAGCCGCTCCCGCTCCTCCTCGGCCCGACGCCGCTCGGTCACGTCCAGGAAGGCCCCGACGCAGCCCCGGACCGCCCCGGCCTCGTCGAACAGGGGCGCGACGTATTCCAGCAGGTGGGCCGACTCGCCGTCGTCGAACCGGACCTCCGCCTCGAAGTCGCGGACGGGGACGCCGGTCCTGGCCGTCGACTGCATCGGGAGTTCGAGCTCGGCCAGTTCGCGGCCGTCGCGGAACACGCGGAACGTCGCCGGCCGCTCGGCCTCCGGCGCCGTCAGCGAGACGTTCGAGCCGGCCGGGATGCGGAGCATCCGCGAGAAGGCCGGGTTGCCGCGGATCAGTCGGCACTCCGGGTCGTCGGCGATGCCGATGCCGATGGGCAAGACCTCGAAGACCGTCCGCAGCTCGGCCGCCTGCCTCTCCAGCGAGCGATTGAGGCGGCGGATCTCCTCCTCGTCCCGCTTCCGGTCGGTGATGTCCTCGGCGATGTAGCAGAAGCGATCCCGGCCGCTGGGGCCCCGGCCGACGTGCGAGACCACCACGCCCAGCCAGCGCCGGCCCCCTTCGTGCTCGTGGGCCTCTTCGAACTGGACGGCGTGGCCGACGCGCCGGCTGGCGCGGTACGCCTCGATCCACGCCTTCAGGGCCCCCGGCGGCACGCCCAGGTCGGCGCCGTCGCGACGGCCGGCCGTCCCGCCCGGGTCCAGCCCCAGCGACCGGCACGCCGCCGGGTTGTCGAAGACGTGCAGGACGTCGAGCCCGTCGTCCGACAGCTCCACGATCCCCATCGGCAGCGGCGCGCCGTGGAGGACCTGGCGGACCAACGAGTCCCTCCCGTCCGCCTCCCCCTCGGTCGGCAGGAGCCGGCAGATCGACTGCACCGCCGGGCGGCCGCGATGCTCGACGCGCCGGGCGCTCACGGCGACCGTCGCGACGCCGCCGTCGCGCCGGCGCAGGCGGACCTCGAAGCGGGCCCCGCCGGCCTCGACGATGTAGTCGAGCCGCGAGGGGATCTCGCCCCGCGTCTCCTCGACCTCCAACTCCGCCAGGGTCATCCCGGCCAGCTCGCGGCCGGGGAAGCCGAGGGCCTCGCTCGCGGCCTCGTTGAACTCCAGGAACGCGCCGGTCGCCGGGTCGATCAGGACCACGGGCCAGGGCGATTCCTCCATCAGCGCCCGCAGGCGGCGGTCGGCCTCGAACGGCCCCTCCTCCCCCCCGACCGGGACGACGACCGACGCCCGCCCCGGCGTCCCCGGGGCCAACTCCACGGCCGCGGCGTCCACCTCGACGCGGAGCCATCGGCCGTCGCCGCGGAGGAGCCGCTTGGTCATCCGATAGGAGGACGCCCCCCCCGAGGACAGCCGCCGGACGTGCTCGCGCTCGGCCGCGGCGTCGTCCGGGTGGGTGAAGTCCTCGACGGCCCGGCCCACCAACCGGTCGCGGCCCGTCGCGAGCAGCTCGCAGAGCCGCTCGTTGACGTCGACCCAGCGGCCGTCGCCGTCGACCAGGTCGACGCCCGCCAGTCGATTGTGGAACAGGGCGCGGAAGGCCCCGGGTCCGGAAGGTGTGGGGGAGGGCGCGGCGTCCGCGCCGCTCGGCTCGGGTCTCTGCATCGAAGCCTCGGCCTTTCGTGGGCGGGCTCGCGAGGCGGCCTCGGCGGCTCGCGACTTCCGGCGAAGGGCGCTTTACGGCCGGGCCGGATCGCGGGCCGTGCTGGAGTCGTGGGCCGGAGCCCCCGCCACGTCCGGGTCGCGGCCGGGCGTCGCCGCGGCGGGCTCGACGGCCCTGCGACGGGCCGACGGTGCGGATATCAGGGTCGCGACGAGCATGGCCGCCCTCAATAGAAAGGTGGAGCGATCGTCCCCCGCATGTCCCAACCTCTTAATATTACCGCCCGGCCCCCGCGATTCGAGGGCGGTCGATGGGATTCGATATTTATTTATCCCGACGCCGGCCGGGCGTGACGCGCGGACGCACTCCGCTTGACCGCCCCGCGCCCGCAATACTAAGATCCTTTTTGATTTATGGACCGATCGACGGAGTCCGTCTCGCGGGGATCGCGAGCAGGGCGCGAGGTGAGCAGGATGAAGAACGAGCCGACCCCGCATCACGCCCCCGGCGCGCCGGCGCCGGGCCGCCACCAGTACGAGCACGCGACCCCCACGGTGATCCACGACCCCGAGCAGGACATGATGCTCCTGGCCCGCTGGGTCCACCGCGCCATGCAGGACCCGGCGAAGTTCTGGGGCTGGCTGCTGGGCGGGGCGGGGGCCGTCCTCGGGCTGGTGATCCTGTTCAACCTGTTCTCGGGCCGCGGGGTCGCGACCTCGGAGGCCTGGACCAGCCTCGACGCCGCCCGCAGCGCGGACGACAAGCTGGAGGTCGCCAAGGCCAACCCGAACTCGCCGGTCGCCACCTGGGCGCGGCTCGACGCCGCCGCGCAGCTCTACCAGTCCGGCGTCTCCGACCTGCCCAGCAACTCCGACGCCGCCCTCCAGACCCTCAAGAAGGCCGCCGACATCTTCGACCAGCTCGCCAAGTCCGAGCCCAAGGATTCGCCCGCGGCCGTCTCCGCCGCGTTCGGGCTGGCCCGCTGCCTGGAGGCCCGCAACGAGCTGCCCAAGGCCGTGGACCAGTACAAGCTCGTCGCCGACACCTGGCCCGACGCCCCGGAGGCCGCCGAGGCGAAGAAGCTGGCCGCCGCGCTCCAGAAGCCCGAGGCCGCCGCCTTCTACAAGGACCTCTACGCCTTCAAGCCGACCAAGGTCAGCCTCCCCCCGCTCGGCACCGAGAAGCTCGACTTCCCCGACGTCGTCCCCGCCCCCACCGACTCCGCCGCCCCCGGTGCCTCGCCCATCCCGCCGCCCCCGCCCTCGGCCGCGACCGAGGAGCCCAAGGCGGACGCCCCGAAGGCCGAGGAAGCCAAGCCGGAGGAGCCCAAGGTGGACGCCCCGAAGGCCGAGGAGGCCAAGCCCGCCGAGCCCGCCAAGGTCGAGGAGCCCAAGGCCGAGGAAGCCAAGCCCGCCGAAGCTCCGAAGTCCTGAACATTCTTCGTAGGCTGGGTCGCGACCCAGCCCGGGATATGCGACGCCTGCGTCGGGCTGGGTCGCGACCCAGCCTACAAGAAATCCCGTCACCAAAGCCGCCGCGCCGGCTCGCTCGAATCCCGGCCGCTCCACCCTCCTACCCCACGGCCCGGCCATGTCGGAGACGCCGCTCACCGAGACGCCCCAGGAGTTCGAGGTCAAGCCGCGCACCGACGGCCGGCGGATCGACGCCTACCTGGCCAGCCGGTTCATCGACTACTCGCGCAGCGTGCTCCAGAAGGTCATCGACGCCGGGGCCGTCGAGGTCAACGGCCGCCCGGTGCGGGCCTCGTACAAGATCCGGGCCGGCGACAAGGTCCGGATCTCGCTGCCGCCGCTGCACGACGCCACGCCGGCCGCGGAGGACATCCCGATCGAGGTCGTCTACGAGGACGAATACCTGACGGTCGTCAACAAGCCGGCCGACATGGTGACGCACCCCTCGCGCGGGAACTGGGGCGGGACGCTCGCGAACGCCATCCAGTTCCATTTCGACCGGCTCTCGACCATCGCCGGCGAGGATCGGCCCGGGATCGTGCATCGGCTGGACCGCGACACCACCGGCCTGATCGTCGTGGCCAAGGACGACCTGGCCCACCGACGCCTGGGCCTCCAGTTCGAGCACCGCGAGGTCCACAAGGAGTACATGGCGATCGTCTACGGCGTCCCGAACCGCGACAGCGACTACATCGAGAAGCCCATCGGCTTCCACCCCCTCGTCCGCGAGAAGATGGCCGTGCGCGACCTCGTCGACGGCGGGCGCGAGGCGGTCACGTTCTATGAGGTCGTCGAGCGGTTCCGCGGCTACGCCCTGGTGCGCTGCAAGCCGAAGACGGGCCGGACCCACCAGATCCGCGTCCACATGCACAGCATCGGCACCCCCATCATCGCCGACAAGCCGTACTCGGGCCGCGACCGCGTGACGCTGGCCGACCTGGAAGTCCCCGGCGCGGTCGCCGACGACCCGGCCGGCCTGCTGATCGAGCGCCAGGCCCTCCACGCCCATACGCTCCGGTTCACGCACCCGATCACCGAGCAGCCGCTCGAACTGGTCGCCCCCCTGCCGGCCGACATGGCCCGGACGCTGGAGGCCCTGCGCGCCCACCGCATCGGGGAAGCCCCCGCGAAGCGGGCGCGATGAGCGACCGGCCCGCCGACGCCTACGACGTGGCCGTCCTGGGGGCCGGGGCCGCCGGGCTCGTCGCCGCGACGCGCGCCGCGGAGTGCGGAGCGCGCACGGTCCTGCTGGAGAAGAACCGCAAGCCGGGCGTGAAGATCCTCATCTCCGGCGGCACCCGCTGCAACGTCACCAACGCGCGCGGCCTGCGCCGGATCGAGTCGATCACGGGCCCGGTCGACCCGGGCTTCGACCCGAAGCTGCTGCGGGGCGTGCGGGCGATCCAGGACGCCTTCGGCCCCGGCGGCCCGTTCCTCGGCCCCGCGCTGCGGAGGCTGGACGTCGACCGCTCCGCCCGGCTGTTCGAGGACGAGGGGGTGACTCTGAAGGTGGAAGCCAACGGCAAGATCTTCCCGCTCTCCGACACGGCCGTCGACGTCCTCGCCGCGCTGACGCGACGGCTGGGCCGCTCCGGGGCCGAGGCCCGCTACCTCGCGCCCGCGAAAGGGATCGCTCGCGACGGCTCGTCCTTCCGGATCGACCTGCCGGACGGTCCCGTCCACGCCCGCCGGGTCGTGCTGGCCGTGGGCGGCCGGTCGTTTCCCGGCTGCGGGACGACGGGCGACGGCTACGCGATCGCGAAGGCCCTCGGCCACTCGATCGTCGAGGTCCGCCCGGCTCTGGTGCCGTTGAAGGTGGTCCCGGAGTGGGTGCCGACGCTCCGCGGGCTGAGCCTGCCGGACGTGGTCGCGTCGGTCCACGGGTCGACCGGGCCGGCGCTGGCGCAGCGTCGCGAGGCGATCCTGTTCACGCACACCGGCCTGAGCGGCCCGGCGATCCTGGACGTCAGCCGCGCCGAGGCCCGCCGCGCCGAGGGGGACCGGCTGGAACTTCGCATCGACTTCCACCCTGACGTCCCGCGCGAGGAGCTGGACCGTCGGCTCCAGGCCGAGGCCCGCCGGGGCAAGGCGGCCGTCGCCACGCTCCTGTCGGCCGACCTGCCGCACAGGCTCGCGGAATGCATCCTGGACCACTGCGGCGTCCCGCGCTCGCGGACGGGCCCGGACCTCTCGCGGGCGGAGCGCGTGAAGCTCGTCGGGGCGCTCAAGGGCCTCGCCCTGCCGATCGCCGGCACGCTCGGCTTCGAGAAGGCCGAGGTCTCCAGCGGCGGCGTCGCCCTGGAGGAGGTCGACCCGAAGACCATGCAGAGCCGCCTCGTCGCCGGCCTCTTCTTCGCGGGCGAGGTGCTCGACCTGGACGGCCTCATCGGCGGCTACAACTTCCAGGCCGCCTGGAGCACCGGCTGGCTCGCGGGGGAGGCCGCCGCGGGCCCGGCCTGATCTCGCGAATCGGCTCCCGACCCGGCGAGGCTCAGCGCCCCAGCGCGCCGCGGGAGATGGCGCCGGGGTCGCGGGAGACCTTCTCGGCGAAGTCGCGGAAGGCGCCGAGGGCCGCCCGGAGCTGGGCGAGGGCCTGATTGGCCGAGATGGCCACGGCGTTGATGTTGTCGTACAGGTCGGACTGGGTCAGCAGCCGCTGGATCGAGCCCGAAGTGTTCAGCCCCCCCCGGCCGTTGCGCAGGGTGTTGGTGAGCAGTTCCAGGTCGGAGGCGATCCGGTTCATCCGGCGCACCGTCTGGCCCAGGTCGGTCGTCGGCGTCCGGTCGACCGGCGCGCCGAGGTCCTTCATCAGCGGCGAGGCGTCGGCGAGGGCCCCGTCGAGCCGGCCCGCGGCGGCGGAGAACCTGGCGATCCCGGTCTTCAGCGCGTCCTGGGTGGCGGGGTCGAGGGTGGAGTTCAGCCGGTCCGCCGCCAGCTCGATGTCGGCGATGGCCTTCTTCACGGCGACCTGATTCTCGTCGACGAACGAGCGGATGCCGGTGGAGGCGCCGGAGAGGTCCTTGCCGGTCTGGTCCCAGGTGGCGAGGAAGTCGTCGAGGCGGCCGGCGCTCTTGGAGATCTGCGCCAGCCCCTTGGCCGCCTCCTGGATCGTCTTCAGGGTGTCGCCGGCGCTCTCGAAGACCTTGGTGGCGGCGGCCAGGGCCTTGGAGGGGTCGGCGGCGACCTCGCCCTCGATGACGGGGGCCTCGGAGGGGCTGGGGCCCGTCTTCATCAGGCCGTCCCCCTCCCCCGGGAGGAGGTCGACGGTGACGTCGCCGATGAGCGAGCGGGTGAGGCGCGGGACCGAACCCTCGCGGATCTTGAACCGGCTCTCCAGCGCCAGGGTGACGAGGACGCCGTCGGGCTGGTTGGGGCGGTCGTCGAAGTCGATGGCGACGACCTCGCCGACGCGGATGCCGCTCTTGCGGACGGAGACGCCCTGGAGGACGCCGGGGGCCTCGGCGTAGTGGACCTTGACGAAGCCGCGCTCGCGGAGGATCTGGGGCGACTCGCCGAACCAGACGACGAGCATGGTCAGGACCAGCCCGGCGACGATCACGAACATGCCCAGCCGGAACTGCATGACGCGCTCATTCATCGCTTCCCACTCCTCACCCCGGCCGGGGCCGCGTCTCGCATGTCCACGTTCAAGGCGAGCCCGCGGCGCGGGCCTGGGCGGCCAGCTCGCGGAGCCGGTCGCCGGCCTCGCCGCGGACGAACTGGCGGACGCGGCGGTCTTCCGCGTCCTCGAGGCCGCCGGGGGGGCCGTCGTAGATCACCTGGGGTTCGCCCCGGCCGACCCTGGCCAGCGGGAAGAACATCACCACGCGGTCGGCCACCTTGGTCACGGTCCGCATCTCGTGCGTGACCACGATCCCCGTCTTGTGCCCGCCGCGCTGGGTCTGGAGGATCAGCTCGTTGACGACGTCGGTCATGATCGGGTCGAGGCCGGTGGTCGGCTCGTCGTAGAGCATGACCTCCGGGTCGAGCGCCAGCGCGCGGGCCAGCCCCACGCGCTTGCGCTGGCCGCCGGACAGCTCGGCCGGCTTCTTGTGCTCCAGGCCGGGCGGGAGGCCGACGTCCTGGAGCCGCTCGGCGACGATCTTCGCGACCCGGTCCTCGCCGCAGACGGCGTGCTCGCGCAGGCCGAAGGCCACGTTGTCGTAGACGTCCAGGCTGTCGAAGAGGGCGGCCATCTGGAACAGGAACCCGAACCGCAGGCGCAGCTTCACCAGCGCCTTCGCGTCCATCCGGGTGACGTCCTCGCCTTCGAAGTAGATCTTGCCGGTCGTCGGCTGGAGGAGGCCGACGATCAGCTTCAGCAGCACGGTCTTGCCGCAGCCGCTCTCGCCGATGACGCAGAGGGTCTCGCCGCGGCGGATGGTCAGGTTCAGCCCGCGCAAGACCTTCTGGCGGCGGAACTGGATGGAGACGTCACGGAACTCGATCAGGTCGCCCCCGGCCGGGGCGTCGCCCGCGCTCAAAGGAGCCCCGTCGTCTGGGGCCAGAGCGAGCGGTACATCGTGTTCCACGCCAGGCCCAGGACGAAGTCCAGGAAGAGGATCGCCATGAACGAGAAGACGAACGCCTCGGTCGCCGCCTTGCCGACCCCCTCGGCACCGGCGCGCGAGTTGAACCCGCGGTGGCAGCTGATCAGCGCGATCGCCGCCCCGAAGAAGAGGCTCTTGAGGACCCCGGCGAGGATGTCCAGCCCCTCGACGAAGTCTCGCGAGTGCTTCCAGTAGGCGAACGAGTCCACCCCCATGACCTGGGTGCAGACCCCCGCCCCGCCGATCACGCCCATGAAGTCGGCCATCAGGGTCAGCAGCGGGATGAGCAGCAGGCAGGCGAGAAACCGAGGGACGGCCAGGTAATAGATGGGGTCGGTCCCCAGCGCGGTGAGGGCGTCGACCTGCTCGGTGACGCGCATGGTCCCCAACTCGGCGGCCATCGAGGAGCCGACTCGGCCGGCGAGCATCGTCGCGGCCAGGACCGGGCCCAGCTCCTTCACCAGCGAGATGTTGATGACCGAGCCCATCTTGGTCGCCAGGCCCATCGATTCGAACTCGTGGTAGGCCTGCACGGCCAGCACCATGCCGATGAAGGTCCCAGTGATGGCGACCACCGACACGCTCTGCACGCCGATCGCGTAGAAGATCGGCAGCAGGACCGACCAGCGCGGCCTGCGGCGGAGGATCCAGCCGAGGGTGCGCAGGGAGAAGAGGCTGACGTCGCCGATCTCGGCCACGCCGTCGAAGACCTGGCGGCCGAGGCGGTGGACGGCCGTCTCCGCCTCGGAACCGCCCGCGTCATCCCCGACGTCCAGAGCCCCCACGGCCATGCCAGCGACTCCCTTCGACGTCATGGCCCGCGCCCGATCCGGGCCGCGCCCGGGCCGGCGCGACGGGATCGCGACGATCCGTCCATTCTCGCCATTTCCCAATCCTTGGCAAGGTCGATCGCCGTGCGGTGCGGGAGGGCCCGGGGCGCTCAGCGGGCGACGCGGACGTAGATCCGGCCGTCGTGGATGCAGATGTCGGCCTCCACCCCGTCCAGCTCCGGCGCGGCGGCCTCGATGTAGTTGAACTCGGCGTCGCGATACCGCCTCACCGACCGACGGCCTCGCACCATCGACCTCGACGTCTCCAGCCCCGCCAGCCCCTTGAGGAGGTCGAGCAGCAATTCCGGAACGGTCCTACTCGGGGACCGCTCGACGGACTGGGTGCGAAGGATCGGGAGGGAATCGATGCGGGGCTGGTCGAACATGGCTTGGGCATCCTGAGTATGCGGGGATGTGAACGGTCGCGGAACGATGGGGGATGTGCCCGAACCCGCCTACACCGCCCCGAATCGAGGGCGCGAAGCGCGCACGCGAACCGAGGGCCGATGCGGCCTGCTATTCGGAACCCATTGTTATTTATCAGTTTGAGGGCGAACCGATCCAGGATCGATGTCGCTGAGCGGAAGGATGGCAGAGTCATGCGTGAAGGCGAGACGCGATCCGTCTGCGCCCCCGATCCCCCGAAGCTGTGCGTCGACGCCGGGAAGCATCGATGCAAGATCGGGGGATCAAAACTTAATATAACGCATGCCTCCAAGGATTCGAACACGAAATTCCGCAGCGGGGGGATTTTCCTGAAGGGAAGCCCCGGAGGTCGATCGCGTTCAGGACGAGGCGGAGGGATCGGCGATCCCCAATTCGTCGAGGCGGCGGGAGAGCATCCGTTCGATCGACTCGGCGGTGCGGCGGTAAGTCTGCTGGTCGCAGCCGATGGGATCGGGGACGTCGCGGCCCTCGGGATCGAGGAGGGAGGCGACCGGGCGGGCCTCGGGGGCGAGTTCGAGGAGGAGTTCCAGGTGGTCGCCCGTCATGGCGAAGAGGTGGTCCGCCTGGCGGACGAGGTCGGGGCCGAGGCCCCGGCTGCGATGGCGGTCGAGCGAGCCGCCCATGGACCGCAGGATCTCCACGGCGTGGGGGGCGGCCGGCGCCCCGCGGGAGGCGGCCACCCCCGCCGAGACGACGGAGTAGCCGTGGCGCTCCAACTCGCCGGGCGGGCAGCCCAGGCGGCGGCCCAGCATGACCTTGCAGATGGCCTCGGCCATGGGGCTGCGGCAGGTGTTGCCGGTGCAGATGAACGCCAGGACGCGGCAGGTGCGGGCGGCGAGCGTCGCGGCGTCGAGGGCCCCTTCGCGGACGATGGACCAGGCGTCCCCGTCCACGCGGACCGCCGTGGCGACCCTCCCCAGCCGGGTCGGCCCCGAATCGATCGCCATGTCGACGTGGGCCATCGTGCGGAGCGGGCCGGCGGTCGTGGCGGGCGAGAGGTCCGGGTTGCGGACGAGGCTGAGGACCAGCGGCGCCGGGCAGAACCGCAGCACCTGCCGGATCAGCGGGTCCTCCGGGCAACGCAGGGCGACGTCCCCGGAGGGGGAGATCATCGCCCGGACCTCGGCCGAGAGGCGGTCGAACAGGCCGGCGCGGCGGGGGCGGGGGAAGACCAGGGCGAGCGGGCCGGGCCACGAGCGCCGCGCCAGCCGGCCGGCGACCTGCGGGATGTCCGGGACCCAGTCGGCCGCCTCCTCGGCCCCCTTGACGACGATCGTCAACGGCCGGGGCTCGGCGTCGCCGCGCTGGGTGCGGAGCCGGGCGACCCCGGCGGGGTTCAGCGCACTGGCCGCGAGGCAGTAGACCGTTTCCGATGCCAGGCCGACGACGCCCCCCTGGGCCAGGCACGCCGCGGCCCGATGCACCACGTCGCGCGCATCGTCGCACTGCGACAGGTCGATCCACTGGGGCGGTTCGGGGCTGGCCGTCATGGAGATCGGATGGGGTCCGGTGCGGGGGCGGGGGTCGGGTCAGAGCAGGAGTGTCAGGCCGTCCACGGCCTGGAGCGCCGCGTAGATCGCGCGGACCTGTTCCGCATTCTGGACCGTGACGTGGAGCGTGACCGCGACGTGCCGGCCGCCCCTGGTCTCCCGGCTGGAATGCTCCAGGTCGGAAGCCGCCGGCAGGTGGGCCGTCACGGCGTCCACCACCCGCTGCTCGAAGCCCCCCTCGGCCGATCCGATCGCCTTGATCGTATACGTGCCGGGGAACGGGTGGGTCGATTCCAGGAGGTCCACCGAGGGTCGATGATCGGGACGATTGTCCATGGCTTCCTCCCAGGGAAGGGCCGGCGAGGCTCCTCTATGGAGTGGATCGACCCAATCATACGCCCCGGGCCGCGCCCCCGGAAACCCGGGGCGGGCGGATTTCCGGGAAACGAACAGCCCCGCCGCCGAGGTGGCTCGGGGGCGAGGCTGCGGGGCTCGGCTCGATGAAGGCGAGCGGGCGGCGGGAATCGGGACCCGCGGCGGGCCGTCGACGACAGGCCGGGGCGGGGCGGTCGGGATCCCGCGGCCGGTCATTTCTTGCGGTGGCGGATCCGGCTGCGCATCCGGCGCTTCTTGCGACCGACCTTCCGGCGACCCTTGCCTCGACGACGACTGGCCATGCGTTCTCCTTGGTTTCCGTAGATCGACGCGGACGCGGAGACGCCCGGCGACGGCGCGGCCTCCGCTGCAAAACACTATTCTATACCGCACCGACGCCCCGGGCTCAAGCGCCCTTCCGGCGGGCGCGGCACCGGATTTCGGCCGGACCGTCGCCGGGGGCGGCCTTTCGACCGGACTCCGACGCCCACGGCCGCGAGGCAGCCGGCGTCAGAACCAAAACTGGAATCGGAGCATGAACAGGTCGCTGGTGGACGACAGGCCCCCCGGGCGGTACTGCACGGGGGTGCTGAAGCCGGCGTGCTGCCAGTCGAAGAGGACGCGGATGTAGGGGTTCCAGTACCAGTTGATCCCGACGTCCGTGAGATACAGGCGGTTCGTCCAGATGTCGGGGTCGGCCAGGCCGGCGCCGAAGACCTGCTCGCCGATGTCGAGATAGGCGTAGCGGAAGACGGGCTCCCACGCCCCCGGGCCCCGACGGCCGCGCCGGAGGTCGAAGTTCCGGCGCGGGATCACCCGGCCTCGGCTGGCCATGGTCTCGCCGGTCAGGAAGTACGAGCCCTGCACGTAGAAGCCCTCGACTGGGACCCGCGCGCGCCCCGGCTTGTCGGTCAGCCCGTAGGTCTGGAAGCCGCTCTGCCACTCGGCGAGGAGCATCAGGCTCCTGTAGAAGTAGGCCGTGTGCAGCGACCAGAGGTCGCGCGGCCCTTCGGCCTTCACGTCGCCGTTGAAGATCAGGAACGGGACGCCGATGACGTTGCTCCCGGCGGTCGGCACGATCGTCCGCAGGATCGACGGGACGGGCGCGTGGTCCTGGGAGCCGGCCACGACCGAGCCGCCGACGTTGAAGTTCTCCAGCGGCGAGCCTTCCCGCGGCCGGAACGGCGCGAGGTTGAGGTAGGCGATCAGGCTCTTGGGGTTGCTCAGGTCGACCTGGGCGTTGGGCGTGCCGTTGAAGATGCCGGCCGCGTAGTCGACCCGCTTGAACAGGGACTCCCCCCAGAGCATCGCCCCGACGTCGCGGTTCATGCCGAAGTTGTTGAAGAAGACCGACCATTCGCCACTCGCCAGGGCCTCGGTCGGCTGGGCGTAGAACTCGTAAGCGAACGGCGACTTGTAGCGCCCGAAGCGGAACTGGAACCGCTTATCGTAATTCACGTTCAAGAATATGTCGAGGGCGGAGAACGAGTCGAAGGCCTGGACGAACGAGACGTAGTATTCGTAGGGGCGCGTCAGATGGCCGTTGAAGATGAACCACTGGCGGGCGATGTCGAAGGTGTCGGCGACGGGATCCTGGTCGGGGATGCCGTAGAACCGGCCGTCGATCTGGGTCAGGTTGTGGAACTGGATGTCGAACTCGTCGTCGTCGGTCCGCAGCTGGAAGCCGGGGCCCCAGTGCGACCGCGTCCGCCGGTCCGGCAGGACGCCGGGCATGTCGAAGCGGGGCGTGGGGATCTCGGCCGACGGGCCGAAGCCCGCCGCCGTGCCGCCGAAGCCGATCTCCTCGGCGACGTCCTCGCTGACGGCGTCGCCCCCGACCGGCCCGGCCGATCCCGATCCCGGCACCGCCCCGCCGTCGCCCGGCCCCATCGCGGAGCCGTCGGGCCCTATGACGCCGTCGTCGACGCTCGGGCCCGTCCGCCCCGGCGATTCGGCCTCGCGCAGCCGCGTGGAAAGCTGGTCGACCTGGGAGGAGAGCCGTCGGACGGTGGCCTCCAGCTCGCGGACGTGCTCCGGGTCGGGCATCCGTTCCAGCAGGCCCTCCATCCGGCGCAGGCGATCCTCCAGGACCGCCTCGCGGGCCGTGCGAGGGGCGACGGCCGCCGGCACCGCGACGGGCTCCGGAGACTGCCCCGGCGCTCGCCCCGCGACGCCGACGAACACCAGCATCCCACCCGCAATCATCATCCGTCGTCGGCCGGCACCTTGCTGCATGCTTCGCCTCTTTGATCCGGAGGCTCGATGCGACAGTGAGGCGGTCCGCCGCCTCGCGCAATGAAAAACCCCTACCTTCGGAGGGATCTCCCGATCCTCCAGGTAGGAGTCATCAGCCCCGCGAGGGGCGGTCCAATCGTCGGGTGAACTCCATCACCCTCCGCGAAATCGCGGAAATTCGTCGGCCCCCTGATTATCGGCCGGGCCGCGAGGCGACTTTAACGAACGCGACGCTTTTGCGGCGAAGATCGGCGACGGACGGCCCGGGGGGCCTCAGCGCGGCGACGGCTCCACGCCCGGCGTCCAGTCGACGCGCGACAGGTCGGCCAGCGCCAGGATCAGCGCCTGGGTCCCCTTGCGGCCCTTACCCTGCGCCGCGACGGCCCGGTAGAGCTGCTCGGCGAGGGCCAGCCCCGGCATCGCCAGGCCCATCCGCCGCGACTCCGCCAGGGCGATGCCCATGTCCTTGAGGAAGTGCTCGACGAGGAATCCCGGCTCGTAGTCGCCGGCGATCATCCGGGGGGCCAGGTTGCCCAGGCTCCACGAGCCGGCCGCCCCGGGGCCCACGCTCTGGAGGACCGTCTCCGGGTCCAGCCCCGCCTCGTGGGCGTAGAGCAGGGCCTCGCAGACGCCCACCATGTTGGACGCGATGAGCGTCTGGTTCACCATCTTCGTATGCTGGCCCGCGCCCGGGCCGCCCTGGCGGACGATCGTCTTGCCCATCGCCTGGAACAGCGGCCGGAGCGATTCGGCGACCGCCTCGTCGCCGCCGATCATGATCGACAGCCGCCCCTCGCGCGCCCCGACGTCGCCCCCCGAGACCGGCGCGTCGAGCGAGTGGACCCCCCGCGCCTTCGCCGCCTCGGCGATCTCCACGGCCAGCGACGGCTCGCTCGTCGTCATGTCCACCAGGATCGTCCCCGGGGCGGCGGCCGAGAGGACGCCGGATTCGCCCAGGATCACCTCGCGGACGTCGCTCGGGTGGCCGACGATCGAGAAGACCACGTCGGAGGCCGCGGCGACCTCGGCGGGCGAGCCGGCGGCCTTCGCCCCCTTCGCGACCAGCGGCCCGGCCTTCGCGGCGGTGCGGTTGTAGACCGTCGCGGCGTAGCCGGCGTCGATCAGCCGGCCGCACATCGAGGCCCCCATCACGCCCGTCCCGATCCAGCCGATCCGCGTCTTCCCCGGTCCGATCGTCGGGCCCATGCGAACGCCCCCCCTTCCCTCGTGGCCTTGAGCCCCCGGAGAGGCGGCCGATACAATCTCCTTTTCGACGGGCCGATTATAGCCGGGCCTCCGCCGCGAGACAGGCCCCCGGGCGAAGCGGCCCATCCTCCCCGACGATTGCAAGGGACGACATGCGACCTTCTCTGATCCAGAGCTACCTGTCCGACAAGTCGGCCGCCGACGCCTCCCCGGCGTTCCTGGCCTACCTCGCGAGCCTGGAGACCGTGGCCGGCGTCTCCCCCGACGTCGCCCGCGCGATCGTCGCCGAGCTGGCCGACCAGCGGTCGAACGTCAAGCTCATCGCCAGCGAGAACTACTCGTCGCTGGCCACCCAGCTCGCGATGGGGAACCTGCTGACCGACAAGTACGCCGAGGGGATCCCCCACCGCCGCTTCTACGCCGGCTGCGACAACGTCGACGCGGTCGAGGACCTGGCGGACGCCCGCGCCCGCGAGCTGTTCGGCGCCGAACACGCCTACGCCCAGCCCCACAGCGGCGCCGACGCCAACATGGTCGCCTTCTGGGCCATCCTCCGCGCCCGCGTCGAACTCCCCAAGATGGCCGAGGTCGTCGGCGTCGACGACCCCTCCAAGGTCGCCCCCGAAGACTGGACCAAGCTGCCGATCGAGGGCTGGAACAAGGTCCGCCACGCGCTGGGGAATCAGCGCCTGCTCGGCCTGGACCTGGCCTCCGGCGGCCACCTGACGCACGGCTACCGGCTGAACGTCTCCGGCCGGATGTTCGAGTCCCACGGCTACGCCGTCGACCGCGAGACCTTCCTGCTGGACTACGACGCCATCGAGCGCCAGGCCGTCGAGGTGAGGCCGCTGATCCTGCTGGCCGGCTTCAGCGCCTACCCGCGGAACATCAACTACCGCCGGATGCGCGAGATCGCCGACAAGGTGGGCGCCGTGCTGATGGTGGACATGGCCCACTTCGCGGGGCTGGTGGCCGGCAAGGTGCTGACCGGCGACGAGGACCCGCTGGCCTTCGCCGACGTGGTCACGACCACCACGCACAAGACGCTGCGCGGCCCCCGCGGCGGCCTGGTGATGTGCAAGAAGGAGTTCGCCGAGCACGTCGACCGCGGCTGCCCGCTGGTCCTCGGCGGCCCCCTGCCCCACGTCATGGCCGCCAAGGCCGTCGCGTTCACCGAGGCCCTGAAGCCCGAGTACCGCGCCTACGCCGCGAAGATCGTCGAGAACTCCCGCGCCCTCGCCGAGTCGTTCATGAGCGTCGGCCTGAAGGTGATCTCCGGCGGCACGGACAACCACCTGGTCCTGGTCGACGTGGCGTCGACCCTGGGGATCACCGGCCGGCAGGCCGAGAACGCGGTCCGGCGCTGCGGGATCACGCTGAACCGCAACACGATCCCGTTCGACCCCAACGGCCCGTGGTACACCAGCGGCCTCCGCTTCGGCCCCCCCGCCGTCACCACGCTGGGCATGGGCCCGGCCGAGATGCGCGAGATCGCCGAGGTCGTGAAGCTGGTCCTCACCCACGTCGTCCCCGGCGAGTCGAAGTCGGGCGGCAAGGACAAGGCCAAGTACACGCTCGACGCCAAGGCCGAGGCCGAGGCGAGCGCCCGCGTGGCGAAGCTGCTCGGCGCGTTCCCGGTCTATCCGGAGTTGGACCTGCCGTTCCTCCAGTCCCATTTCGGGGCGAAGTGACCCCATGCCCAACGACCCGATCGTCGAGCTGGATCCGCGGGCCCTCCGCGTCCGGCTCGACGCCGGCGAGGCGATCACCCTGCTGGACGTGCGCGAGCCCGACGAGCGCGCGTACGCCGCGATCCCCGCGCCGGCCGACCTGTTCATCCCCATGCGCGAGGTCCCCGGCCGGGCCGACGAGGTCCGCGAGGCCCTCGCGCGGGGCCCGATCGTCGCCTACTGCCACCACGGCGTCCGCTCCATGAACGTCGCCGCCTGGCTCGCCGCCAACGGCCTCCCCGGCGTCCTCAACCTCCGAGGCGGCATCGACGCCTGGTCCATGGTCGTCGACCCGGCGGTCCCTCGCTACTTCTGACAACCGCGAACGAGCCGGAAACTGGCTCCGTTCGTCGGTGTCAGGCTTCCCAATTTTGGAATTCAAAACTCGAAACTGCAACGACTTGCGTCACGCAAAACCTGGGTTCGCTCGTCGTTTTCGAAGTGATGCCCGGGCCCCCTCGCGATCCCGTTTTCTGCCTTTCCCGTAGGCTGGGTCGCGACCCAGCTCGGAGAAGGTCGAGGCGAGCGAGGGCTGGGTCGCGACCCGGCCTACGAAGGGTGCCTCCCTCTCCCCTGAAGCCCCCCGGATTGTCAAAGAACGGTCGTCCGCCTGATAGAATCTGCGGTGGTCGGGGCGGGATTTCAGGATTCCGCGCCAGGATCGAGATTTCCCGAAACTCCTCGCCCATCCGAAGTCCCCTCTCCCGCCGGGAGAGGGAGGCCGCGCAGCGGCGGGTGAGGGTCGTCGGGGCGCGGAGGGCATGCCGGTCGCGCGGACGCCGAAAGCGGCCATGGATCCTGCGAAGGGTGGTCCGGGCAGCCCCCCCGGTCGTCTCCATCTCGACGACCATCGACGCCCGGGCGGGCCGCCCGGGGCACCCTTTCGGTCCTGCTTCACTCCTTCCAAATAGGCCGACGACCCTCACCCGGCCCTTCGGGCCACCCTCTCCCGGCGGGAGAGGGGACTTCGGATAGGCTCGCGCAGGACTGATAGACCTCGCCATTGCCAGGAGATCGCCATGAAGCTTTTCGCCTCTCTCGTCTTCGCCCTCGTCTTCGCCCTGCCGTCGGCCCGCGCCGAGGCGCCGGCGACGTTCCGCAACCCGCTCAAGCAGAGCGGGGCCGACCCGTGGCTCTTCTTCCACGACGGGTGGTACTACCTCTCGGCGACGACCGCGGTCGACGTGCAACTCCGCAAGGCGAAGAGCCTGGAGGGCCTGAAGACGGCCAAGGATCAGGTCGTCTGGCGCGAGGATCAGCCGAGCCGCAACCGCGACATCTGGGCGCCGGAGTTCCATCGCCTCGAATCCGGGTCCGGCCCGCGCTGGTATCTCTACTACACGGCCGGCGACGGCCGCGAGCCGGCGCATCGGATGTACGTCGCGGAGTCGGCCGGCGACGACCCGATGGGGCCGTACACCTTCAAGGCCAAGCTCCTCACCGACCCGAAGGACGAGTATTACGCCATCGACGGCACCGTCCTGCCCATGCCGGACGGCACCAACTACTTCGTCTGGTGCGGCCGTCCGAGCCCGTCGGGCCAGGGCCTCTACATCAGCCGGATGACGAACCCGTGGACGTTGACCGGGCCTCGCGTCTACATGGACGTCGACGGCCTGGGCTGCGACGTCGTCCGCGAGGGTCCCGTCGCCCTCCGTCAGGGCGACGAGGGCCGGGTCTTCCTGATCTACTCCACCTGCGCGGCCGACACGCCCGACTACAAGCTCGGCATGGTCTCGATCGCCCCCGGGGCCGACCCGATGAAGAGCGCGTCGTGGCGGCAGGACCCCCGGCCGGTCTTCCAGCGCAACGATGAGGCCGGCGTGTACGGGCCGGGGCATTGCTCGTTCTTCAAGTCGCCCGACGGCCGCGAAGACTGGATCGCCTACCACGCCAAGCCCGGCACGGCCGTCGGCTACCTCGACCGGTCCGCCCGCGCCCAGAAGATCGCCTGGAAGGCCGACGGCACGCCCGACCTGGGCAAGCCGATCGGGCTCGACGTCGACATCCCGGCCCCCTCGGGCGAGGGGCGTTGAGGCGGTCGAGTCGGACAGGGCGTCGGATCGCGGTGAGCCGACATCGGTATCGCAAGCGTCCCGGAGACGTCCCCTCTCCCGCCGGGAGAGGGCGGCCGCGCAGCGGCGGGTGAGGGTCGCCGGCGCGCGGAGGGCATGACGAAAGCAAGGTCGAAGTCGGCCCATGACAAGCATCCTTCTCCCCTCGTGGGAGAAGGTGGCCGAAGGCCGGATGGGGGGGCGACCGCCGTCGCTCCCCCAGGCCGGCGCGGACTTTGAGGCCGGCGGCCCTCGGTCGCGCCCCCCTCATCCGCCCCTCCGGGGCACCTTCTCCCACGAGGGGAGAAGGGGGGATTCGTGCTCCACCCCCATGTCTTCGACAGAGCGCCTCAAGGGGAGAAGGCGTCGACCGCCCCGGCGTTTCCGAAATCCGACGACCCTCACCCGGCCCTTCGGACCACCCTCTCCCGGCGGGAGAGGGGACGTCGGTCGGCTGAGATCGTCCACGATCTTTTCAACGAAAAGACGCGCCTCGGAAGCCGGTACGTCGCCCTCCGTCAGGGCTTCTCGACCGGGGCGGGGAGGATGAGGCACTGGCCGACGCGGGGGCGGCCGTCCTTGCTCAGGGCGTCGCGGTTCAGGGCCATGATCTCCAGGGCCTTGCGCTCGTCGCCGCACTTCTCGCGGGCGATCATCCGGAGCGTGTCGTCCGGCCGGACGACGTGGACGGCGACCCCGCCCGAGTCCGGCGAGCCGGGCGCGGCCTGCGTTTCGGAGTACGACGCCCGCACGGCGTGCGGATCGCGACGCGGGTCGGACGACTCCAGGTCGGGGATCGCGGCGGGCGCAGGCCCGGCCAGGACCATCCGGGGCTCAAGCTCGCCCAGGCCCGGGACGACCAGGGACTTCCCTTCCGCCAGGGCGTCGGGCCAGGCGACGCGATCGCGGTTGGCCCACCACAGGGCGCGGGCGTAGCGAGGGTCGCCGTAATACTTGCGGGCCAGGACCTCGAACGAATCGCCCTGCGCGACGACGTGCTTCAGGGCGGGGGTCGCCGCGGCCTGCTCGGCACCGACCCGTGAGACCTCGCCGTCGGCCTTGGGCTTCGCCCGCGGCTCGGATTTCGGCCAGGGCGAATGGACCGGGCCGACGATCACCGGCTCGCCCTGGGCGAGCGACCCGAGGAACGAGCCCGAATCCAGCGCGACCGGCACTCCGGGCGGCGGCGGCACGGCGTCCGGCGTCTCCAGCGGGATAGCCTTACGCTCGGCCGGGGCCGACGCCACCGGGGCATGGTCGTGATCGGTCGGTCGGCCGAGGCCCAGCAGGCGGCCCAGCGCCGCGAGCGGCGGGAGCTTCGGCACCGAAGGCCGGGCCGCGACCGGCAGGGCGGGCGGGGTCGGCCTGGCGGGGCCGATCACGACCTTCGGCGCGGCCGGCTGGTCGGGGCGGGTCAGGGCGATCGCGCCGTTCGCGCCGCTGACGATCAGGGCGTTCTCGCCGTCTCCGGGCTTCGACGAGACGATGTGGATCGTCCCGTCGACCTTCTCGACGACGCTGACGAGCTTCAGCAGCTCGGAGATCGTCACCTTGTCGAAGTCGACGGTGATCGTCCCGTGGACCTTGGACGGCGACGCCTCCTGGGCGCGGGCCCGCCCGGCCGTCGCGAGCGCCAGGCCCAGGGCCAGCAGGCCCAGTGTGTTGCGTCGAGAACGGTTCAAGGGTCTTCCTCGTCCAGAATCGGCCCGACCGCCGCGCGACCTCGCCCGGCTCCCTGGTCTGGTTTCGGCATCGCCGCCGCCCGGACTTAAGGAATGCGCCGGTCGCGCCGGTCCTCCCGTCTTGACATCCGCCCGGCGGCCAGTACCCTGCGATACACAGTAGCGACCGAAGGGGGGGCCGGGATGAGTCCGTGGGAGACGCAGCTGCGCAAGGGGCTGGTGGAGCTGGCCGTGCTGGCGACGATGGTCGGCGGCGAGGCGTATGGGTACGGGATCGTGGAGCGGCTGCGGGGCCTTGAAGGGCTGGAGTTCACCGAGAGCACGGTCTACCCGGTGCTGGCGCGGCTGGCCCGCGAGGGCTTCCTGGCGATCCGCGCCGAGCGGTCGCCGTCGGGGCCGATGCGGCGTTACTACCGCCTGACGCCGGAGGGGGAGCGACGGTTCCGGGAGATGACGAAGGGCTGGCGGGCGGTGTCCGCGAGCCTGTCCACCTTACTCGAAGGGGTGCAGGGATGAGCACGGCGGAGATGAGCGCGACCATGAACGCGGCCCGGATGTTGATCGACGCCCGCCTCGACGCCATCGACCGGGCCCTGCTCGGCCGGGTCTCGCGGGCCGAGCGCCTGGACGTCGTCGGCGAAGTGGAGTCCCGGATCGACGAACTCCTGCGCGAGCGCCGCGGCCCGGGGGCCGAGCCCTCGCGCGAAGACGTGCTGGCGGTGCTGGCCCGGCTGGATCCGCCGGAAGCGTATCTGGGGGACGAGGAGGCCGCGGCGCGAGGCGGCGACGAACGGCCCGCGCCCCCCGCCCACTCGGGATTCCGCCCCGCGCCCCCGCCGCCCGCGAAGGGGACGAACGCCCCGGCGATCCTGGGCCTGGCCGCCACGGCCGGCTCGGTGGTGTTCCCGATCGGCTATATCGCGGCGATCATGAGCGGCAACTCAATCATCCTGCTACCCCTCTGGGGGCTCGCCGCGGCCGGCATGATGTTCGGGGGCGGGTTGGCCGTGCTTCTGGGACTCGCCGAACATCCGCGACGCCCCGCAACGATCGTGGGGCTGATGGCCGGCTCCGCGGCCTTCGGCTTCGGCCTGGCCGGGGCGGCCCTGTCCTTCGTCTTCCTGCTCGGATGAATCGCGCGGGGCCATGCGGCCCCGCCCGTCAGTCCTCGAAGATCTCGGCGAGGACGAGCGTGAAGCCCGGCAGCACGCCCTCGCCCGAGACCGACACCGGCGCGGCCAGCCGCTCGGGCTCGCGGCCGGGGCGGTAGATTTCCACGGACTTCGTCCAGGGGTCGATCAGCCAGCCCAGCCGCACGCCGTTGGCGATGTACGCCGCCATCTTCGCCCGGACGTCGGCGATCGCGTCGGACGGCGAGCGGATCTCGGCCGCGAAGTCGGGGACCACCCGCGCGAACCGAAGGCGCTCGCGGCGGTCGACCGCGTCCCAGACCTCGCGGCGGATCCATGAGGCGTCCGGGGCGCGCACCGACCCGTCCGGCAGCGTGAATCCCGCCGACGAGTCGAAAGCCTTCCCGAACCGCGTCGACTTATTCCAGGCCGCGAGTTGCATCGTGAGGTCCGCGTTGCGGGCCCCGCCGTCGGATGCCGCGGGCGTCATGACGATCAGCCCTCCGTCGGGCTCCAGTTCGAGCCGCATGTCGCGATTCGCGGCGCAGAGCTTCGCGAAGCCGTCGGCGTCGACGACCAAGCGGACGTCGGCGGGGATGAGCAAGGACGCCGACGCCCGCTCGTCGGACTTCGGCCGAGCCCGTTCGATCGTGGTCGTGGACATAATCTCCTCCCGTCTCGCGATCGTCCTCAGTCCTCGAAGATCTCGGCGAGGTCGAGCGTGAAGCCCGGCAGCACGCCCTCGCCCGAGACCGACACCGGCGCGGCCAGCCGCTCGGGCTCGCGGCCGGGGCGGTAGACCTCGACGGACTTCGTCCAGGGGTCGATCAGCCAGCCCAGGCGCACGCCGTTGGCGATGTACGCCGCCATCTTGGCTCGCGTCTCGTTCAGCGAGTCCGACGGCGAGCGGATCTCGGCGGCGAAATCGGGGACCACCCGCGAGAACTTGAGTCGCTCCTCGCGGTCGACCGCGTCCCACACCTCGCGCCGGATCCACGAGGCGTCCGGGGCGCGGATCGATCCGTCCGGCAGCGTATAGCCGGCCGACGGCCCGAACGCCTTGCCCAGCCTGGCCGTTCGGTTCCAGGCTTCAAGCTGGAAGCCCAACTGCAACTCGCGTCCGCCACCATCCGGGGATGCCGGCGTCATGACGATCAATCCTCCGTCGGGCCCCAGTTCCAGCCGCATGTCCCGGTTCGCGGCGCAGAGCTTGGCGAAGCCGTCGGCGTCGACGACCAGCCGGACGTCGGGCGGGATGGAGAGTGAAGGTCGCGCATCGATCTCCGGGACGGCCCGGGGGCGTTCCGTCGTGATCGTCGCCATCGGTGATCCCTCCTGCACGGCCTGATTCGGGGGTCGCGACGCGGCCTGACGTCCAATCTGGCCGCCCGCGACCGGGACCGTCAAGCCGTCGGGGCGATCAACGCCCCCCCGTCGCCACCAGCGGCGGGTGGTCCTTCGTCATCTCGTCGAGGATCGTCGGGTGGTGGTGATCGCCGCGGAACGTCCCGTGGCACTCGACGACGTGGCGGCCATACGCCTCGTGCTGGTCCTTCAGCAGCTCGTGCAGCTCGCCCAGGCGGTAGTGGGGGACGGTCGGGAACAGGTGGTGGGGGATGTGCATGTCCTGGCCGTAGATGAACACCGCCCACCGCGTGAAGGGGTCCACGAAGAAGACCCGCGAGTTCGTCAGCCGGCCGGAGTCCGCGTTCGAGTGCTGATACACGTCGCGCAGGAGCATGAAGAAGGGGAAGGTCGTGGTCAGCGGGATGAACCACAGCAGCATCACATAGGCCGGCGAGCGGCCGTCCGAGGCCCAGCGCGTCAGGGCCAGGGCGGCGAAGGCGACCGTGAAGAACCACAGCCGCGCCGAGCCCGCGAACCGCTCCGAATACGCCTGGCGGAACGGCGACCGGAACGTGAACCGATCCGGCAAGGCGTAGGCGACCGCCGTCCCCATCACGCCCGCCGCCAGCGCCGCGGGGACCACCCAGCCGGCCCGGCCGGTCGAGGTCAGGACGAGGCACAGGACGTTGAACCCCAGGACGTACAGGATGCCCAGGCAGGTCGAGAGGCGGGGGATGAAGACGTCGAATCCCCGGCCCCGGGCCGTCCCGTTGTAGATGCTCCGCCCCTTGCCGAACGTGTTCACCGTCATGTACGCGAGCTGATATTCGACGAATCGCACCGGTGCCGTGACGAAGCAGAAATAGACCAGCGCGACGAACCGCTCGCGGGTCATCGGGAACTCGAACGCCCGCTTGCCCCGGCCCAGGTTCAGCAGGTCGGGGTCCTTCTCCGGGTCGTTCGTGTGCTGGTGGTGGGCCATGTGGAAGACCCGGTAGTAGTGGACCGACGTCAGGATCGGGAACATGCAGAAGACGTCGGCCACCAGGTCGTTCGCCGTCCGGTTGCGCAGGAACGAGTAGTGCGACGACTCGTGCCCCAGGCCCGCCAGCCGGTGCTGCAAGGCGCCGACGAGGATCATCGCCAGGCCGAACACCGGGACGTTCCACCACCACGAGAGGCCCCACGCCCCCCGCGACTCGGCGAACGTCGCCGCCCCGCCGATCGCCAGGGCCAGGCACGCGTACTCGCGGGCCAGATACATCAGGTTCGTGACGTTGTCCGGACGCCTCAGCTCCATGATCCGCCGCTGAAGGACGGCATCGTCGAACGACGGACGCGCAGCCTCGGTAACGCTCATCCTGCCAAACCTCCAGGCCGTCGGGCCAAGCCTCGGCGTCGAAACCCGCCCGGACACCGGGATGCCTCCTCCTTGGGATCGGGATTCCGGTTTCTCTATACCACTTATTTTGCCCGGAACTCCGAAACTTCGTAAAGACCCGATTCGAGCCCGGCCGCCCAGGCCCCGCACCTGCGTCCCGCCCCGGGCCGCATCGCCCATCCCACGTCATCGTAGGAGCGAAGGCCCTACGGTCCAGGGACGGGCCGCCGGACATCCCAACCATCCCCGCGCGAAAGTCTTCATCAAAAGGACGTTAGGGCCGGCCGAATTCCTTCATCAATCGGGGGCATCATGAATGCCGTGCGAGGGACGGACGGGCATTGCATATAAATTCGATAGGCATTATCGATTTTCCTCTTGAACGGGGGCGGCCGGGTCGATATGTTTGGACGTGTCGCCCGACGAGACGTTTGCGAGGCCCTCCCGCCTCCGCCGTCGAGCCCCGAGGAGTTCGCTGATGTCGAGCATGCCGGATCGCGACCGATTGTGTTGTCGACGCCTCGTCTGAAGGCGTCCGGGCAGGACCTCCGCCGCCCGGCGTCGCAGGCCCCCGTCGTTCGCCGGGAGCCGCCCGATGGGGCGGCCGGCGTGCCTACCTCAGACCAGGAAGAGGGCCGAGGCCCGGCCCGAGGGCGTCCACGGCCACGAACTCACGAAGGCGATATTGAGACATGAGCAAGAAATTCCTGTCGGTCGGCGACACGTTGATCAACCCGGACCTGCTGGCCTACGCGGTCGTCGACGGCGACGGGCCCGAGGGGCCGGAGCTTCGGCTGGGCTTCGCCGCGCAGGGCGGAGGCCGGAGCGACCTGCTGGTGCGGGGCGAGGCGGCCGGCGAGATCCTCCGCTGGCTGCGGCTCAACGCCGACTTCCTGAGCCGGCAAGGGACCTTCGCGCCGAACAGCCCCGTCCGCCACGCCCACCGCGAATATCGCCGCAGCGCCCCGCCCGCCGAGATCCTCGACCTGCCCCCCGCCCTGGGCCGCTCGCCGGAACTCGTCGGCCGCTATTGATCTGACAAGGAGACGCGCCCTACGAAGCACCTTTTGGCGAGGGCCCCTCTTATGCAAGGGGGAGGGGCCCGAGCACGACCTCGACCCCGCCTCGCACACGAACCGGCGACTCCTTTAGCAAGGGGGGAGGAGCCGGCCCACATCCCGACATCCCGCCTCCGAGGGCGGGTCGCCGCAAGCAAGGGGCGGCGACCCGCCCTTTCCCTTTGCGCCCGCCGCTTCATCCGGCGCGGCGGCCGTGCGAGAATGGACGGCCTGGGGCCCGGCCCGTCGTCGGCCGGGCCGCGGAGAGCCCGCCTCCGAGAGGTTTCGTCATGACGCCCCGCCGCGCCGCCCACGTCCTCGCCGCGTCGATGTTCGCGACCCTCCCCGGCCGGGCCTGGGCCGCGCCGCCGGACGGCCAGGTCGCCAAGGCCGTCGTCCGGGCGGCCGACGGGGCGCGCGATCGGCTCGGGCCGGGCGCGTGGGCGCCCTGGGAGGACGGGTTCACGGCCGAGGGGGACGTCCTCGTCTGCGACAACGGCGATTCGTCGAAGGCCCGGCGCGGGGCGACGCGCCGCGTCGTGCTGGATCAGAAGCGGCCGACGCCCATCGTGGCCTCGGCGTGGAGCCAGGCGGAGGGGGTCTCGGGGAGCCCGGACGCCGACTACGCGCTCTACCTGGATTTGATCTACGACGACGGCACGCCGGTCTGGGGCCAGGCCTCGCCGTTCAAGGTCGGCACGCACGACTGGCAGCAGGTGCGGGTCGCGTTCATCCCGGAGCGGCCGATCAAGGAGCTGTCGTTCCACCTCCTGATGCGCAACCACGCCGGCAAGGCCCGGTTCCGCGACGCCCGGCTGGAGGTCGTCGAGGCCGGCTCGGGCGCGGTGTTCGACGGCGTCCCAGTCGTCGTCCGCGGGCCGGCCGTCGAGGGCTTCCAGGCCCGCGACGTCGCCGCCGACGGCGACTTTGTCCGGATCGAAAAGGAGGCGCTCGGGCTGACGCTCGAACGGGAGAAATCGGCCGACGGCGCCTTCGACGTCACGGTCCGCGACGCGACCGGCCGCGACCGGGCGATCACGCTGCTCTACGCCGTCCCGATCCCGGCCGAGGGTGTGCGTTGGCTCGACGACCCGAGACGGTCGGAGGCCGTGGAGGCGGGCCGCGAGTACCTGAAGTCGTCGCCGCATCACTTCCGCGTCGGTGCCGGCGGCCGGATGTCGTCGTACCCGTTCGGGGCGGTCGTGCAGGGCTCGCGAGGGCGGGCGATCGGGCTCGACATGGCCCGGCCGGCGTTCTTCCGGGCCGGCTACAACGCGGGCTCGGGCGAGCTGTTCCTCGCGTTCGACGTCGCCCTGACGGCGGAGAAGCCCGAGGCCCGCGTGGCATTCCGCGCGTTCGACTTCGACCCCGCCTGGGGCTTCCGCTCGGCGCTCGACGCCTACTACCGGCTGTTCCCCGCGGCGTTCGAGCGACGCGTTTCGGAGCAAGGTTTGTGGATGCCGTTCTCGAAGATCAGTAAGGTCGAGGGCTGGGAGGACTTCGGCTTCCGGTTCAAGGAGGGGAACGACGAAGTGGCCTGGGACGACGCCCACGGCATCGTCACCTTCCGCTACACCGAGCCGATGACCTGGTGGATGCCCATGCCCGCCGACATGCCCCGCACCATCGCGGCGGCGGCGGCCGAGGCGAAGCGGCTGGCCGACGCGGGCAAGGCCGAGGCGAAGGCCTGGCGCTCCAGCGTCTTCCACGACCGCGACGGCGAGCCCGTCGCCCTGTTCCGCGACGAGCCCTGGAACAAGGGGGCCGTCTGGAGCATGAACTCCACCCCGGGCCTCGCGCCGGACGACGACTTCGCCGTCAACAAATGGAACGTGAAGCTCAAGGACCGCCTCTACGGCCCCGGCCGTCGCGGCGACCTGGACGGGGAATACGTCGATTCGAGCGAGGGCTATGTCACCGACGAGTTGGACTTCCGCCGCGACCACTTCGCGAAGTCCGAGGCCCCGCTGACGTTCGCGCTCGAAGACCGCCGCCCGGCCGTCTTCCGCGGGACGATCGCCTTCGAGTACGTCCGCGGCATCGAGCGGGACGTCCACGCCACCGGCCGGCTGATGATGGCCAACGCCACGCCCGACCGCCTCTGCTGGCTCGCCCCCCTGCTCGACGTGATGGGGACCGAGTCCGACTGGAATCCCGGCGGCCGCTGGCGGCCGATGTCGGACGCCGACCTCCTGCTCCGGCGGTCGCTCTGCAAGGGGAAGCCGTTCTGCTTCCTGATGAACACCGACTTCGACAAGCTCGGCCCGGATAAGGTCGAACTCTACATGCGGCGCTGCGTCGCCTACGGGATGTTCCCGGGCTTCTTCAGCCACAACGCGGCCGACGGGGCCTACTTCACCCGGCCCGAGCTCTACAACCGCGACCGGCCCCTCTTCAAGAAGTATCTCCCGCTGGCGAAGCTCGTCGCCGAGGCCGGCTGGGAGCCGATCACCCGCACCCGTTCCTTCGACGACCGGGTGTACGTCGAGCGCTTCGGCGACCGCTACCTGACCGTCTTCAACGACTCGTCCGAAGCCCGCAAGGCGACCATCACGCACGACGACCGGGCTTCGGGCAACGGGCGGGAGTTGGTGGAGGGGAATCCCGTGGCCTGGGACAAGGGGACGGCGACCGTGGTGCTGGAGCCGCAGGGGGTGGCGGTGCTGGAACTGCCGTGAAGATCGAAGGGTGATGGATCGGCCTATCGACGACCGATCGACGTCCCCGCTCCCGCCGGGAGAGGGCGGCCGCGCAGCGGCGGGTGAAGGTCGTGGGCTTTCGAGACGGCCTCGGCAACCAAATCCTTCTCCCTCAAGGGTGCTGCGTTGAAAACATGAGATCAGGAGCAGGAATCCCCCTTCTCCCCTCGTGGGAGAAGGTGCCCCGGAGGGGCGAATGAGGGGGGCGCGACCGAGGGCCGCCGGTCTCAAAGTCCGCGCCGGCCTGGGGGAGCGACGGCGGTCGCCCCCTCATCCGGCCTGCGGCCACCTTCTCCCACGAGGGGAGAAGGATGCTCATCGTCACGCTTCTGCGATGTCTTTCGAAGGAGCACCTCAGAGGAGAAAGGTTTCGGCGTCGCCTCGCTCGGCTTTCGCGCGCCGGCGTGCCCTCCGCGCTCCGGCGACCTTCACCCGCCGCTGCGCGGCCGCCCTCTCTCGGCGGGAGAGGGGATGAAGGAGGGGGGGCCAGGCCCCCCCTCCTTCCGAATCGGCCGTGGGGACGCCGTCTCAGCGGGCGTTGAGCGTCCAGTAGGGGCCGGGGCCGAAGGCGATGCCGAAGCTGGTGGCCGTGGGCGAGAGCATGTTCTGGCGATGGCCGGGCGAGTTCATCCAGCCGGCGGCCGTGGAGTTGGCGTCGGTGTAGTTGTACGCGCAGTTCTGGGTGCCGGTCGGGTTGACGTGGTGGCCGAGGCCGCGGCGGCACTGCTCGGCGTTGTTCTGCTGCGCCCAGGACGACAGGCCCGGGTCGTAGGCCAGAGGGTGCAGGCCGGCGGAGGCGCGGATCCGGTTCAGGACGTTCGTGAAGCCGTAGGGGTCGCCCGCGTACTGGTAATCGTAGGCGGGGGCCTGCTCCGCGACCGGCTGGGCCTGCACCTGGACCGGGGCGGGTTCGACGGCGACCGGGGCGGGTTCGACGGCGACCGGGGCGGGCTCGACGGCCGCGACCTCCTGGCCGACCGACTCGGCGGGCTGGGCGACGGGCTCGGCCTCGACGGCCGCGGGCTGGACCTGGGCGTAGGTGTAATCGTAAGAGGGCGCGGCCGGCTGGGCGTGGACGTGGTGATGATGTTGATGCTGATGGACGGCCGGCTGACGATTGCGGTTGAGGAAGCGCGAGATGGGGCCGGTGGCGGCGTCCTGGGCGGCGGCGGTCGGGGCGACGGCGGAGACGAGCAGCATCAGGATCCAGGGGGAGCGGGCGTTCGACATGGATATCCTGCCTTTCTCGGATGAAGTCTCTATGGGCGTACCGGGGTCGCTCCGGCCGATCCGACTCCCCTGGGAGGGGGGAGGCGGGGGCCGTTCCTGGCGGACCGGAGCGATCGGGTTGCGGACGAGGATGAGCCGGAGGCGAATCGTTGCGGGCGAGGCGGTCGGCCGGGCCGCGGGGTCGTCTGGTCGACGGCGGCCTCATGTCGGAGACGGCCTCTCTTATGGCAAGCCGCGCGCCAATGCCGAAGTGGAACGCGAAATTCCAAAACGACTTACGATCAAACCGCCTGTAGCGATCGCGAGGGCCGGGCGAGGCTTCCCAGCAGTGCCGGCGGCCGTCGCCGCGATGCGAATTTACAAATCAAGTCAAAATCCCGGGGCGGGCGGCGAATAACCCCCGAGGGGGGTCGCCGGGGCCGCCCGGACGCGAGGCCCGGGGCCGACGGCCCTCCCCGAATCCGACGACCGGCCGCCGCGATGAATAAACCCGCCGGGGCGTCGAATCACTAGTGTCAGGCGAGCCGGCCCGGTCGAGGCCGGCCGCCCCGATCCGATCCGCCGACGCCCGGCCCGGCCGACCCGGACGGACGCCCAGGTTCCCGGCCCTCAGGAGACTCAGCATGGCCTGCTCGTTGATCAAGAAGTCGGTGGTTGGCGCGGCCCTCGGCGCCGGGACCTTGTTCCTGGTGTTCGGCTCCCACGCCCCCAGCTATGTGAAGACCGCCTTCCGGAAGGTCCGCCACGACGCCCGCGACATGGTCCCCCTGCCGTTCGACATCGAGCGGGCCCGCCAGGAGATCGCCGACCTGGAGCCGGCGATCCGCGACAACATCGAGCGCCTGGCCCGCGCCGAGGTGGAGGTGGAGCACCTCGACAAGGAGATCGCCGCCAACAAGGCGAACATGGACGGCGAGAAGACGGCGATCCTGACCCTGCGGGAGAGCCTCAAGACGGGCGAGTACCGCCTGGCCGGCCACAGCCGGGTGGCCTACACCGAGGACGAGGTCAAGAACGACCTGGCCCGCCGCTACGACTCGTACGTCAACGTGCAGAAGATCCTGGAGGCCAAGGAGTCGACGTACAAGGCCAAGCAGAGCGAGATCGTCGCGTTCCGCAAGCAGCTCACGACGATGATGGCCCAGAAGAAGACCCTGACCACCAAGCTCGACGAGATCGAGGCCCGGCTGCGCCAGATCGAGGCCACCCAGGCCACCAACGACGTGCAGCTCGACGGCAGCGCCCTGGCGCACGCCAAGGAGACGGTGGGCGAGCTGGAGAAGAAGCTGGAAGTCCTGGCCCGCAAGGCCGAGATGGAAGGCCGCTACGCCGAGACGGGCGTGCCGGTGGAGATCGCCCCGGGCCGCGACGTGGTCCAGGAGATCGACGCCGCCTTCGCCCCGGCCCCGGCCCCGACGGCCGAGAAGACCTCGGGCAAAAGCCTCTGATCGAGACGGACGCCCCGGGGACCCCGAGGCCGGCCGGGAGCCCGCGAGGCCCCGGCCGGCCTCGTCCCGTCCGGGCCGCCCGCTCGACGTGTTGAGCGGCGCCCGGCATCCAGCGTACGATGGCGGAGAATGAGAACCCCATGGCCATTCCGGGCGGCGAATCCACCATGATGGGTCAATGGCGCATCGCCCTGCGGCAGGCCGAGGAGGCCGCGCGGGGCGGGAGGTACGAAGAGGCGTACGCCCTGGCCGGCCGCCCCGAGGTGGCCGACCACCAGCAGGCGGTGCAGTTCCGCGGCCGGCTGGGCCTGGACCTGATCGCCCGCGCCGCCCGGCGGGCCTCGTGCGACGACGTGGCCGGGGCGATCGAGGACCTGCGGCTGGCCGAGCGGCTCGGGGCCCCGCCCGACTCGCTGGCCGCCGCCCGCCTCAGCCTGGCCGACCGCGTGGCCGAGGAGATCCGCGGCGACCTGGACGTCGGCGAGCCGGCGCGGGCGCTGGAGCGGATCGAGGCCCTGGCCCGCGACAAGGTGAGCGGCCCGGCCCTGCGGCGCTACCGCGAGATCGCCGACGCCTGGGCCGCCGCCGCGGTCGAGGCCCGCCGCGGCGAGTTCGGCCAGGCGCTCGAAGGGCTGGAGCGCGCCGAGCGGCTGGCCGCCGGCTCGGGCGCGGACGCCGCCCGCGAGGCGATCGCCGCGGCCCGCGACGACCTCGAAGCCCGCCGCAAGGCCGCCGCGCCGCTGGTGGAGGCCCTGTACGCGGCCCTCTCCGGCGGCGAGTGGCCGAGGATCCTGGCCGCGGCCGAGGCCGTGGTCGCCGGCGTGCCGGAGCACCCGGCCGCCCGCCAGGCCCGCGCCCGCGCCTGGCAGCAGATCGCGGCCATCGGGCCGTCCAGCGGGTCGCAGTGGGCGCGCCGGGCGGCCGGCCCGGCCCCGGCGCGGCCCGCCCGCGCGAGCGAGGCCGAGGAGCCCCCCTCACCGAAGGGCGAGGCCGGCCGGCGGGTCTTCCCCGCCCTGGGCCCCGCCCCCGTCGCCGACCGGGCCCGGCCGGAGTCCGCCCGCCCGATCGCGCGAGCCTCGGAGGACGGCCCCGGGGGCCGGTTCCTCCTCTGGGCCGACGCCGTCGGCGGCTACCTGGTCTGCCTGGACGACCGCGTGGTCCTCGGCCGCGCCGGCTCGGACGGCTCGGCCGACGTCCCCCTGATGGGGGACATCTCCCGCGACCACGCGACCATCGTCCGCGGCAGCGAGAGCTACGCGATCGAGCCCCGCCACGACACATTCGTCAACGGCCGCCGCGTGCAGGAGCCCACGGCCCTCCGCAACGGCGACGTGATCCGCCTGGGGGCCACGGTCGAGCTGGAATTCCGCCAGCCCAGCCCCTTCAGCGCCACGGCGAGGCTGGCGATCGTCAGCCGGCATCGGCTCCCGGTCGCGGTCGACGGCGTCCTGCTGATGGCGGACACCTGCATCGTCGGCCCGGCCGAGCAGGCGCACATCCCGGCGCCGTCGCTCCGCGAGCCGGTCGTCCTGTACCGCCAGGGGGGCTCGCTCTGGTGCCGGGCCCGCGGCGGCTTCGAGGTCGACGGCCGCCCTTGCGTCGCGAGGGCGCCGCTGACCATGACCTCCAGCGTCCTCGGCGAGGGCTTCTCGTTCAGCCTGGAGCCCCTCGGGTCGTCCCGGGCCTGAGCCCCGGGCGCCGAAATCGGGCCCCGGCATCAACATCCTCTCACCCTCGGCGAATCCCCATCTAGGCCGGGAAGGACGAAGACGTGGCTCGACGCGACCTGCCTCCGGACCCCGGATTCGAGGAACCGATGAACGCGACGGCCGCCTATCGCCCCCGGACGCCCATCGACGAGACGGCCCCCTACCGCGCCGACGAGGATTCGGCCCGCGGCGGGGGCGAGGCCGCGGGAATCCCCCCCATGCACGACCTGGACTCCCCGCGGCCGCCCGCCGGCCGGTTCGCGTTCGGCTGCGGCGACCGCCCCCTGGAAGGCTACACCATCAAGCGGGCCGTCGGCCGCGGCGGCTTCGGCGAGGTGTACTACGCCACCTCGGACTCGGGCAAGGAGGTCGCGCTCAAGCTGATCCTCCGCAACCTGGACGTCGAGCGCCGGGGCGTCGTCCAGTGCATGAACCTCAAGCACCCGAACCTGCTGACGATCTTCGACCTGAAGACCAACGACGGGGGGGACGCCTTCGTCGTGATGGAGTACGTCGCCGGCCCGAGCCTGGCCCAGGTCCTCCGCAAGCACCCGAAGGGGCTGCCGGCCGACGAGGTCCGCCACTGGCTGAAGGGCCTGGTGGAAGGCGTCGCCTACCTGCACGACCACGGGGTCGTCCACCGCGACCTCAAGCCGGCCAACCTCTTCATGGAGGGGGGGCTCGTCAAGATCGGCGACTACGGCCTGGCCAAGCTTATCACCGCCAGCCACGGCAGCGAGCACTCCGAGAGCATCGGCACCTGCCACTACATGGCGCCGGAGATCGGCTCGGGCAAGTACAACCGGCCGATCGACGTCTACGCCGTCGGCGTGATCCTCTATGAGATGCTCTGCGGCCGGGTCCCGTTCGACGGCGAGACCGTCAACGAGATCCTGATGAAGCACCTGACCGCCCGGCCCGACGTCTCCCCGCTCCCCGAGGCGTACCGGGGGATCGTGTCGAAGGCCCTGGCGAAGGACCCGAACCAGCGGCCCGCCCGCCTCTACGACCTCCTCCTGCCGGCCGACGCGCCGAAGGTGCCCGACATCCGGATCATCGGCGCGAAGGGCGTGGCCGAGGTCGCGGCCCCGGCCGACGAGGAGGTCCACCGGATCGAGGCCGAGGAGCCCATCTTCTACATCGGCCCGGAGACCATGCCGCCGCGGCCGTCGCTCCAGGAGCGGATGAAGGCCGACTGGCGGCGGATGCGCCAGGCGAAGGCCCGCCGCGAGCCCCGCCCGCCGGCGCGGGCCGCGGGGTTCGTCCGGGCCGTGGCCGACGACGCGGCCTACGCCCCGCCGCGCGAGGTCCGCCGCGTCGAGGCCCCGCCGCCGTCGCCCCCGCCGCCGGCGACCGGCCGGGCCCGGGTGGCCGAAGCCACGGCGTCGATGCTCTGGGCCGCGCCGCTGGTCGGCCTGCTGATCGCGCCGGCCGTCGGCGCGTTGGGGATCGACCCGGCCCGCGAGACCGCCCGCATCGTCTTCCTGTACGGCGCCTCCCTGCTCGCGACCTGGACCGCCCTGGTGCTGAACAAGGTGCTGGAGGCGCGCGAGGTCGACTCGACGGGCCGGCGCGTCGCCGCGGCGATGGCCGGGGCGGCGGTCGGCGGCGGGGCCTGGCTCCTCTCGCGGGGGCTCATGCTGGGCGACGGCGAGGTCCTCCTCGCGCCGCTCTACTTCGCGGGCCTGTTCGGGGCGACGTCGGCCTGGTACGGCCAGACGACCCGAGACCGCAAGAGGCGGCTCCGGCTGGTCCCGATCGCCTGGACCCTCCTCGCGGCGGCCTTCCTCTCGCCGCTGTGGGGGGACCGGCCGGGGGAGGGCGCGGCGATCGCCGCGATCGCCGCCGCCGTCGTCCCGCTCGTCAGCCCCTGGAACGAGAAGGCCGCGCGGTACTCGGAATACGTCAAGCGGATCGACAAGGCCGCCGGCCGCGCCCGGACGGCCTGAACGCGGATCGATGCGGTCGTGGACAGCCCCGGTCGGTGATGGATCCACTCCCATGAAGACCCTGATGAAGCTCCTGCTCCTCGGTTTCGCCGCCCTCGTGCTGCTGGGGACCGTCCGCGAGGCGAGCCGGCATCCCGGCCCGCGCCGCGTCGACGAGCATCGCCGGCGTGCCTTCTTCCCTCACGACGTCGAGACGCGGACGATCCGGACGCATTCGGACGACGCCCCGGAGGTCCGCAAGGTCGCCGGCCGCGTCTCGGCCACGCTCGACCGCGCCAAGGAGGACGCCCGCCGGCAGCTCGGGGAGGACGTCCGGGCCTGGCTGACGCCGCAGGTGGCGACGTCGTGGGCACCCCCCGCGGCGCTGGTCGACGCGATGGTCGAGGGGATCCGGGTCGCGCCCGAGGAGAAGGACTACGGCACGGTCTACACCGCCGTCATCGACGCCGACTTCGGGGCCGGCCACCGCACCCGCCTGGTCGACGCCTACCGGGGCGACGTCGCCCGCGACCGGACGCTGAAGCTCGCCGCGGCGCTGGGGTTCGTGCTGGTCTGCCTGGCGGCGGTCTCCGGCTACATCCGGGCCGACGAGGCGACCCGCGGGTACTACACCGCCCGCCTCCGCCTGGCCGCCGCCGCGGCGGTGGGCGCCTCGGGCGTGGTCCTGTACCAATTCCTCGCCTGACGGGGATTCGATACCAATAAACCGCCGTCGGGGATAGAATCCCCTCAGAGACCCGGCCGCACCCCGCGGCCGGGCCAACTGGCGGGATCCCCTGCGATGGCCACGTCCGACTCCGACGCCCTGCTCGTCCGCCAGGTCCGCTCCGGCAACGCGCCGGCGTGGCGGCAGCTCATCGAGCGATTCGAGGGCCGGCTCCTGGCCTTCGTCGACAGCCGCCTGCGCGACCGCGCCGCCAGCGAGGACGTCGTCCAGGAGACGTTCATCGGCTTCCTGACCAGCCTGCCCCACTACGACGAGAAGCGCGACATCGAGGCGTACCTGTTCTCGATCGCCGCCCACAAGCTGACCGACCACCTGCGCAAGCAGGGCCGGCGGCCGATCGACCAGTTCGGCTCCGACGACCACGGCCGGCCGCTCGACGAGGTCCCCGGCGGGGCCCGCGCCGCCTCCAGCATCGCCCGCAGCAGCGAGCGCCGGCGCGAGGAGGAGAAGGTGCTGGGCGAGTCGATGGGACGGCTGGTGCGCGAGTGGCTGGCGCGCGGCGACTTCGACCGGATCCGCTGCCTGGAACTGCTGGTGGTCAAGGGCTGGGCCAACAAGGACGTCGCCCGCAGCCTGGGCCTCACCGAGCAGGCCGTGGCCAGCTACAAGTTCCAGACCATCGCCCGGCTCAAGGACATGGCCCGCCGCGCCGGCCTGAGCCTCGACGCCGTCCACGAGGGCTGACGCCGCCATGCACAGCGACGAACCGACCGCGATCGACGAGGCGACGCTCCGCGACTACCTGGCCGACCGCCTGCCGCCCGAGGGGTCCGCCCGGGTCGAGAAGGCCCTGCGCGACTCGGCCTCGCTCCGCGCCCGGCTGGAGGACGTCCGCGACGACCGCGAGGACTTCCAACTCCACAGCCTGGGGGCCATCTGGC
>Ga0209958_1000787_pt1 | contig 37907 bp, 31 predicted proteins | sample ThiBio_inoc_plan_FD_183942 | JGI IMG/M metagenome (GOLD analysis project Ga0209958, IMG submission 183942) | Wastewater bioreactor microbial communities from Cape Town, South Africa - Thiocy_inoc_plan (SPAdes) | ecosystem: Engineered > Bioremediation > Thiocyanate > Unclassified | place: South...
GTGCTCGATTGCACTCGACGCTGGCCTACGTCAGCCCGATGCAGTTCAAGCAGGACTGGCTTGCCAATCAACCACGGCAAGCCAACTCATGAGATCAGCTATGGGATACGGATTCCAGGGGCAAGGTCAGATCCCCGCATCCGGTGATCGCCGTCCCGCTTGCGGCTGAGAACGGAATTGTTCAGGGCGGACTACTTAGGTGCCAGGCGAATGGCGCCATCGAGACGGATGACTTCGCCATTGAGCATGTCATTTTCCAGGATGTGTTGCACCAGCTTGGCGTAATCCTCGGGCTTGCCCAGGCGGCTCGGGAAGGGGACGCCTGCAGCGAGTGCATCCTGTACTTCCTGTGGCATGCCGAACAGCATGGGTGTGCCAAAGATGCCAGGGGCAATCGTCATGTTACGGATGCCGTTGCGTGCCAGATCGCGGGCGATAGGTAGGGTCATGCCGACCACGCCACCCTTTGAGGCGCTGTAAGCCGCTTGACCAATCTGGCCGTCATAGGCCGCCACGCTGGCGGTCGAGATCAGCACGCCGCGTTCGCCCGTGGGTTCAGGATCGTTCTTGGCCATGGCCTCGGCAGCCAGCCTGATCATGTTGAATGTGCCGATGAGGTTGACGGTGATGGTCTTCTGGAACAGCGCCAGGGCATGCGCGCCGTTTTTGCCGACGGTTTTTTCCGCAGGAGCGATGCCGGCGCAATTGACCAGACCCATGAGTTTGCCCAGCGAAGTGGCCTTGGTCACGGCGGCTTGGCCGTCCGATTCGCTGCTGACGTCGCATTTCACGAAGGCGCCGCCGATCTCCTTGGCAACCGCCTCGCCTTTGTCAGCCTGCATGTCGGCAATGACCACAGTACCGCCCAACGCTGCCAATCTGCGTGCAGTGCCCTCGCCCAGGCCCGATGCGCCGCCCGTGACAATGAATATCTTGCCTTTGATGTCCATGGATTTGTCTCCTGTAAGTGACGTTGACGTAAACGTAAATTATGCGGCACAAAAAAGCCCGGCGGTGCCGGGCTGTGCATACTGGCCGTGGTTCTCAGGGGAGGCCAACGCGGTCAAGCATCTGTTGCACCTTGGTCATGTTCGCGCCCACGGCGCTGATTGGAATGGTTTCGCTCTTGAATGGCTTGCCGCCCGTCATGGACTTCAGGGCGGGGTTGGCCAGTTCAACGCCTTTGGCTGCCGGCCATTCGTTGTTGCCGTTGGCAAAATACTCTTGGGCTTCCGGGCTGGCAAGGTATTCCAGGAGCTTCACGGCATTGGCTTGGTGCTTGGCATGCCTGGCGACCGCGCCGCCTGCGATGTTCATGTGCGTTCCCCAGGATTGCTGGTTCGGGAAGACGACGGCCACCTTGTTGACCACCGCTGCATCTTCGGGTTTGGTCGAGCGCATCAGGCGGGCGAAGTAGTAGCTGTTGGTCACGGCGATATCGCATTCGCCTGCGGCCACGGCCTTGATCTGGTCGGTGTCGCCGCCCTTTGGTGGACGTGCCAGGTTGGCATTCAGCCCCTTGAGCCATGTTTCGGCTTTTTGCTCGCCCATGTGCTCGGTGATGGCTCCGAACAGACTCAGGTTGTAGGGGTGCGAGCCGGAGCGGATGCATACCTTGCCCTTGTTCTGGGGATCTGCCAGCTTTTCGTAGCTATCTACGTCCGCAGGGTTGACTTTTCCCTTGTTGTAGACGATCACGCGTGCGCGGGTGGAGAGGCCGAACCATGCGATGCCGCCGTCTGCCGTGGGCTGTGCGCGCAGGTTCGATGGAATGGCGTTCTCCAGTGCCTGCGAGCGGATGGGCTGGAACAGGCCATCCGTTTCCCCGCGGTAGAGGCGGGCGGCGTCCACCAGAAGGATCACGTCCGCGGGGGATGCGCTGCCTTCGGCCTTGAGGCGCGCCAGGATGCCGGCGTCGTCAGCATCTACGCGGTTGATCTTGATGCCCTTGGCCTTGGTGAAGTTGCTGTACAGCGCCTCGTCGGTTGCGTAGTGGCGTGCCGAATACAGGTTGACGACTTGCTCTTGGGCATGTGCGCTTCCTAGGATAACCAGGGCGCAGGCCGAAAGCAGGGCCTTCTTGAAGGGTTGCATGGGCAGGGGTCTTTCTATGGTGAAAACCTGACAATGATAGGAAAAATGCGAATCGCTCGCAATGAAATGCCCTGCGTGACAAATAAAAAACCCATCTCACAAAAAGTGAGATGGGTTTTAAGTGGCTCCTCGACCTGGGCTCGAACCAGGGACCTACGGATTAACAGTCCGGCGCTCTACCGACTGAGCTATCGAGGAAAATATCGGTATTCGTCAATGCACCTGTGCAATTGCAGATGCTGCAAATTTTGGCTCCTCGACCTGGGCTCGAACCAGGGACCTACGGATTAACAGTCCGGCGCTCTACCGACTGAGCTATCGAGGAACAAGACTTAGATTATATACACAAAAATATTGCTGTCTCAGGAAAAGTGCGTGGCCTCATCAAGGTTCCGGACGGAACCATAGCCAAGTCAACACGCTGCCCATGCAAAGAAGGGCCACCGCACGGGCCCACGCGGGCGCCGACGTGAGCAGCAAAACCATGGCGCATAGGGCCATCATGCCCGTGGCGCTCCATTTGGCGCGGCGGCTGACGCGGCCGCCTTGGGCCCAATCGCGCAGCATGCTGCCGAACAAAGGGTGCGTCCACAGCCAGGCATGAATACGTGGCGAACCGCGTGCGGCCGCCCAGCCTGCCATCAGAATGAATACGGTGGTCGGCAGTCCCGGCAGGAAGATGCCGATGACGCCCAATGCCAGACACAGCAGGGCGAAGAACAGGTACAGCCAGCGCACGACGACCGATGCCGACAGGCTTGTGGCAGGGGGCTCTGGCTGCGGGGGCGCGAGAGGGGTGTCCATGGGCGGGATTGTGCATCCAGGTATTGGTGGCTGGGCTAAACCGGTATGCTGAATGCTGTCTTTGCCGTACCACTATGACTGTTCACACGATTTTGAAAATGGGGGATTCGCGCCTGCTGCGCGTGGCCCAGCCTGTCACGGCTTTCGATACCACTGCGTTGCATGGCTTGGTGCGTGACATGCTCGACACCATGCGTGCGGCGAATGGGGCCGGATTGGCCGCGCCACAGATCGGGGTGGACTTGCAGCTGGTGGTGTTCGGCGCGCCACGGCCCAATCCGCGCTACCCTGGCCGGCCCCTGGTACCACCCACGGTACTGGCCAATCCAGTGATCACGCCGCTGGGGGCTGAGGAGGAGTCGGATTGGGAAGGGTGCCTGTCCGTTCCCGGCTTGCGTGGCTGGGTGCCCCGCTGGACGCGCATTCGCTACCAGGGCTTCGATCCCTATGGCGATCCCATCGACCGGGTGGTGGACGGATTCCATGCCCGTGTGGTGCAACATGAGTGCGACCATTTGCAAGGCGTGCTCTACCCCATGCGGGTGCGGGACTTCGCGCGCTTTGGCTTCACCGAGGTGCTTTTTCCTGACGGAAGCATGGCTGAAGACGATTGACCAATGCACCGTCCAGCGGCAAAAGCCTTTACTTTTGCGCTCTCCTGGCGGACGATTCGACCATGACACCCGCAGGAGCAAGCCATGGCTGTCGAATCAATCAGCTTCACCACCACCAGCGCGCAGTCCGTACCCCAGCCCGCTGCAGAGCGTGAGAACCCGCGGCGCGCGGGGTCTTCGCCGCAACAGGCGCCTGAGTCTTCGCAGTCATCGACCGTGCGCATCAGCCAGCAGGCGCAGGAGTTGGCCGCCCGCGATGCCGAGCGTGTCGATTCCGCCCGCATGCAGGAGCAGGAAGCGGTTCAGCAGATGGCATTGCTCAATGGGCAAGTGCGCCGCGCCTATGGCGCGGACTGATCCAGGGAGGCATCACCATGGCCGTTGCCATTGCTCCCCTTGCTGCTGCACGCCCCTCCTATCAGTTGCAGTCGGCCCAGCGCGAAGCGCGGCAGGCGGAACAGACGGCGCAAAACCTGCGCCGCCAGGCCGATGAGGCCCAGCGCAGCGCGGATCAGGAGCAGGATCGCGCCGACGGGCTGCAAGTGCAGGCCGATGATGCATCCACGCGCTGGGACAGTGCGCGCAGCGCCTTGAATACTGTCCAGGCCAGCACCAGTGATGCGGTGCGTTTGCGCCCGGCGCCAGCGCAGGCGCCTTTCATGAACACATCCGGCCATGCGACTGGGGTGCTGCTGAACGTTCTGGCCTGAAGGCGTTAAGCCTGCACGGCCAGCGCCTGTAGCAGTTCGGTTTCGATCTGGATTTGGCGCGCGCTGCTTTGCAGCTCCGGGCCCTGGATCAGGAAGCTGTCCTCTACCCGCTCCCCCAGTGTGCTCACCTTGGCCAGTTGCACGCTTAACTGGTGCCGCGCCAGGATGCGGGCCACGAGGTAGAGCAGGCCCGTGCGGTCGGTGGCGGAGATGGTCAGTACCCAGCGCTGCGCCTTTTCGTCGGGCCGCAGCGAAACGCGCGGCGCCACAGGGAAACTCTGCACGCGCCGCGACATGCGCTTGCGCCGCGGCTCGGGCAGCGGCGCGTCCGAAGCCAGGGCCTGGGCCAGGTCGTTCTCGACCATGTGCGTGAGTTCCCGGTAGTGGTTCGGCATCGACGGCGTGATGACCTGGAAGGTGTCCAGCGCGTAGCCGTTGGTGGTGGTGTGGATGCGTGCGTCCAGAATGGAAAACCCCGCGCGGTCGAAGTAGCCGCAAATGCGCGCGAACAGGTCGGCCTGGTCCGGCGCGTAGACCAGCACTTCCAGGCCCTCGCCCGCCAGCGACAGGCGCGCACGCACGATGGGTGCCGGTGCACCGACATGACGCGACAGGTGCCGCGTGTGCCATGCGATGTCGGGCGCTTCGTGGCGCATGAAATAGCTCAGGTCGAGTGTTTCCCACAGCCGCTTGTGGGCCTCGTGCGGCAGTGCGCTCAGGGCCAGCAGGATCAGGGCTTCGCGCTTGCGTGCCTCGATCTCGGCTGCCGCATCGGGGGCCCTGCCGCCCAGCACGCGCAGCGTGGCGCGGTACAGGTCTTCCAGCAGCTTGCCTTTCCAGGCGTTCCAGACTTTCGGAGAGGTGCCGCGAATGTCGGCCACGGTGAGCAGGTACAGCGCCGTCAGGTTGCGCTCGTTGCCCACGCGGCGCGCGAAGGCGGCGATCACGTCGGGGTCGGAGAGGTCCTGTTTCTGTGCCACCTGGCTCATGGTCAGGTGCTCGCGCACCAGGAATTCGGCGAGCCGGGGGTCCTCGCCGGCCACGCCGTGCTGGCGGCAGAAGCGCCGCACCTCCACGGCGCCGATTTCCGAATGGTCGCCGCCCCGGCCCTTGCCGATGTCGTGGAACAGCGCCGCCAGGTACAGCAGCCAGGGCTTGTCCCAGCCGCCCGCGAGCTGCGAGCAGAACGGGTACTCGTGCGCGTGCTCGGCCATGAAGAAGCGCCGCATGTTGCGCAGCACCATCAGGATGTGCTGGTCCACGGTGTAGACGTGGAACAGGTCGTGCTGCATTTGCCCGACGATGCGCCGGAACGGCCAGAGGTAGCGCCCCAGCACCGAGGTCTGGTTCATCAGCCGCATGGTGCGGGTGATGCCCTCGGGCTGCTGCAGGATCTGCAGGAAGCACGCACGGTTGGCCGGGTCGCGGCGGAAGGCGCCGTCCATCACGCCGCGCGTGTTGTAGAGCGCGCGCAGCGTGCGTGCCGACAGGTCCTTCAGGCCCGGCGTGCGCTCGTAGAGCAGAAAGGTTTCCAGGATGGCCTGCGGCGCGCGCTGGTACAGGTCGTCGCTGGCCACCTCGATCAGTCCGCCCTTGTCGAAGAAATGCGCATTGATCGGGCGCAGCTCCTGCGTCGAGGGTGCCAGGCGTGCGACGATGCCCTGAAGCAGGATCTGGCTCAGCTGCGTCACCGCCTTGGCGGCCCAGTAGTAGCGGCGCATGAGCGCCTCGCTGGCGCGCATCTGCAGGCGCTTGCCGTCCGGCGTGAAGCTCGACTGGTAGCCGAACGATTCGGCAACGGCCGTCTGCAGATCGAACACCAGGCGGTCTTCGTGCCGGCCGGCCAGGGCGTGCAGGCGTGCCCGGATGAGGAACAGCAGGGCTTCGTTGCGCTCGATCTGGCGCAGCTCGAACGGCGTGGCCAAGCCGTTGGCGGCCAGTTCGCGCCAGCTCTTGCCCAGGCCTGCCGCCTGGGCCACCCAGAGCACGATGTGCAGGTCGCGCAGGCCGCCGGGGGATTCCTTGCAGTTGGGCTCCAGCGCGTAGGGAGTGTTCTCGTACTTGGTGTGGCGCTGGTTCATCTCCAGCGTCTTGGCCACCAGGAAGGCCTGCGGGTCGAGCTGGGCGTTGAAGTCGGCGCGCATGCGCTGGAACAGTGCGCCGTCGCCCGCCACCAGCCGGGCTTCGAGCAGCGCGGTCTGCACCGTGACATCCTTGGCCGACTCGGCCAGGCATTCGGGCACGGTGCGCACGCTGGAGCCGATTTCCAGCCCCGCATCCCAGCAGTGGCCAATGAAGGCCGCGATGCGTTCGCGCAGCGGCTCGTCGGCTTCCTCGGGCAGCAACACCAGGACATCGACGTCGGAATAGGGAAAAAGCTGCGCCCTGCCATAGCCGCCCACGGCAACCAGGGCCAGCGTGCCGGGCAGTCCGGCGCGCTGCCACAGGCATTGCAGCAACTGGTCGGCCAGCAGCGAGAGCTGGCGCAACAACCGCCGGGCACTGCGGGTGGAGCGGCCCTGGGTCAGGGAGGCCACGAGCGCCGCCTTGTCGCTGCGGTAGCGGCTGCGCAGGGGCTCCAGCGTATTCATGGGCTGTTCAGGTGCGGGTGGCCTGCACGAACGGCGGCAGCGGCGGCGAGCCTGCCGAGAGCGTAAGCACCTCGTAGCCGGTTTCCGTCACCAGCACGGTGTGTTCCCACTGGGCGGAGAGGCTGCGGTCCTTGGTGATGATGGTCCAGCCGTCCTTGCCCAGCTCCTTGATGTCGCGCTTGCCCAGGTTGAGCATGGGCTCGATGGTGAAGGTCATGCCCGGCACCAGCGCCTCGCCCGTGCCTGGGCGGCCGTAGTGCAGCACCTGCGGTTCTTCGTGGAACTTCTTGCCGATGCCGTGGCCGCAGAACTCGCGCACCACCGACAGGCCGTTGCCCTCGGCGTACTTCTGGATGGCGTGGCCGATGTCGCCCAGGCGCGCGCCGGGCTTGACCTGCTGGATGCCCAGCCACATGGCGTCGAAGGTGAGGGCGCTCAGGCGCTTGGCGGCGATCGAGCATTCGCCGATGAGGAACATGCGGCTGTTGTCGCCGTACCAGCCGTCCTGGGTGATGACGGTGACGTCGACGTTGACGATGTCGCCCTTCTTCAGCGGCTTGTCAGAGGGAATGCCGTGGCACACCACATGGTTGACCGAGGTGCACAGGTGCCCCGGGTAGGGCGGGTAGCCCGGCGGCTGGTAGCCGATGGTGGCGGAGCGCGTGCCCTGCTGGGCCATGCACTCGGCGCCGAGGCGGTCGATTTCGAGGGTGGTGATGCCGGGCTGGATGTGGGGCGTGATGTAGTCCAGCACTTCCGAAGCCAGGCGGCAGGCCTCGCGCATGCCTTTTATGTCTTCGGCGGACTTGGTGGTGATGCTCATGGGGGAATTATCCCACCCGCTTCCGGGACGTGCAGGGCGCGGGGCAAGCGCCGGGGGCGGGCCGGTAAAATGGCGGGCTTCGCCTCTCCTACCCCTAGCCACAGGCCGCTACCGTGACCTTGCACCAGATTTCGTTTGCGGGGGGCAATGCCCTCAGCCCGTTCCGCGCCCAGCAACTCCAGAGCGCCCTCGCGGCCATCCATCCCAAGATCACCGGCATCGCCGCGCGCTTTGTGCACCTCGTGGCGCTGGATGCCGCGCCCACCGCGGCGCAGCAGGAGCGCCTGGGCGCGCTGCTGGCCTATGGCGACCCCTATGAAGGGCCCGAGGAGGGGCCGCTGCTGGTGGTCACGCCGCGCCTGGGTACGGTATCGCCCTGGGCTTCCAAGGCCACCGATATCGCGCGCAACTGCGGCTTGGCCGTCCACCGCGTCGAGCGCATCACCGAATACCGCCTGGTGCTCAAGACCGGCCTGCTCGGCGGCCAGCCGGAAGTGGATGCGGCGCAGATGCAGCAGATCGCGGCCCTGCTGCACGACCGCATGACCGAGTCCGTGCTGGCCACGCGCGCCGAGGCCGGGCAGCTGTTCACCGCGCTCGAGGCCCAGCCCATGGCCTTCGTGGACGTGCTCGGTGGGGGCAGCGCGGCGCTGGAAGCAGCCAACACCGCCTGGGGCCTGGCCCTGGCCGACGATGAGATCGACTACCTGGTGAACGCTTTCCAGGGCCTGGCGCGCAACCCCACCGACGTGGAACTGATGATGTTCGCCCAGGCCAACAGCGAGCATTGCCGCCACAAGATCTTCAACGCCCAGTTCACCATCGACGGCGTGGCGCAGGAGAAAAGCCTGTTCGGCATGATCCGCCACACCGAGCAGGTGTCGCCCCGGCACACCATCGTCGCCTATGCCGACAACGCCTCCATCATGGAAGGCTCGCAGGTCGAGCGTTTCGTGGCAAAAATGGGCTCCAGCGCAGATGGGGCAAGCGCTGCCAGCTATCAAAAGACGAGCGCCACGCACCATGTGCTGATGAAGGTGGAAACGCACAACCACCCCACGGCCATCTCGCCGTTCCCCGGCGCCTCCACCGGCGCGGGCGGCGAAATCCGCGACGAAGGCGCCACCGGCCGGGGCTCCAAGCCCAAGGCGGGCCTGACGGGCTTCACCGTCTCCAGGCTCTGGGGCGGCCTGAGCGACGCGCCTGGCGGCAAGCCCGCGCACATCGCCAGCCCGCTGCAGATCATGACCGAAGGCCCGCTGGGCGGCGCCGCGTTTAACAACGAGTTCGGCCGGCCCAACCTGGCGGGCTACTTCCGCGAATATGAGCAGGACGTGGGTGGCGTCCAACGCGGCTACCACAAGCCCATCATGATCGCGGGCGGCCTGGGCGTGATCGACGCCGGGCAGACGAAGAAGATCGAATTCCCCGCCGGCACGCTGCTGGTGCAGCTCGGCGGCCCGGGCATGCGCATCGGCATGGGGGGCGGCGCGGCCAGCTCCATGGCCACCGGCGCCAACGCGGCGGAGCTGGACTTCGACTCGGTGCAGCGCGGCAACCCGGAGATCGAGCGGCGCGCGCAAGAGGTCATCAACCACTGCTGGGCGCAGGGCGCGGACAACCCCATCCTCGCCATCCACGACGTGGGCGCGGGCGGCCTCTCGAACGCCTTTCCCGAGCTGACCAATGACGCGGGCCGTGGCGCGCGCTTCGACCTGCGCGCCGTGCAACTGGAGGAGTCGGGCCTGGCGCCGAAGGAAATCTGGTCCAACGAAAGCCAGGAGCGCTACGTGCTGGCCATCGCGCCCGCGTCGCTGGAGACCTTCCGGGCCTTCTGCGAGCGCGAGCGCTGCCCGTTCGCCGTCATCGGCACGGCGACGGAACAGCGCCAGCTCGTGCTGGAAGACACGGCCGTGGCCGAGGGCGCGCAGAAGTTTCCCGTGGACATGCCCATGGACGTGCTGCTGGGCAAGCCGCCCAAGATGCACCGCGACGTGAAGACCGTGCAGCGCCAGTTCGCGCCGCTCGACCTCACGGGCGTGCCGCTGCAGAAAGCCGTCATCGACGTGCTGGCGCACCCCACGGTGGCCAGCAAGCGCTTCCTCGTGACCATTGGCGACCGCGCCGTGGGCGGCCTCACGCACCGCGACCAGATGGTCGGCCCCTGGCAGGTGCCGGTGGCCGACGTGGCCGTGACGCTGGCTGACTTCAAGGGCTTCGCCGGCGAGGCCATGGCCATGGGCGAGCGCACGCCGCTGGCCGCCATCAACGCCGCCGCCTCGGGCCGCATGGCCGTGGCGGAAAGCATCACCAACCTGCTGGCCGCGCCCATCGAGCTGCCGCGCGTCAAGCTCAGCGCCAACTGGATGGCCGCCTGCGGCGAGCCTGGCGAGGACGCCGACCTGTACGCCACCGTCCAGGCCGTGGGCATGGAACTGTGCCCGCAGCTCGGCATTTCCATCCCCGTGGGCAAGGATTCGCTGTCCATGCGCACGCAGTGGCAGAACGGCGGCGCGCAGCGCAAGGTGGTCTCGCCCGTGAGCCTGATCATCAGCGCCTTCGCCACGCTGGCCGACGTGCGCGGCACGCTCACGCCGCAGCTCGACGCCACTGAGGAAGACACCACGCTGGTGCTGATCGACCTGGGCAAGGGCCGCATGCGCATGGGCGGCTCCATCCTCGGCCAGGTGCTGAACCAGCCTGGCGACGAGGTGCCCGACCTCGACGACGCGCAGGACCTGGTGCGCCTGGTCGACGCCGTGAACGCGCTGCGCGCGCAGGGCCGCATCCTGGCCTACCACGACCGCAGCGACGGCGGGCTGTTCGCGGCTGCCGCCGAGATGGCCTTCTCCGGCCACGTCGGCGTGGCGCTGAACGTGGACATGCTCGTGACCGAGGGCGACGGCATCAGCGACAGCCGCATGGATGCGGGCGACGCCAAGAACTGGGCTGGACAGATCGGCGCGCGGCGCGAGGAGCTGACGCTCAAGGCGCTGTTCAACGAGGAGCTGGGCGTGCTGCTGCAGGTGCGCACCGCCGATCGCAACGAGGTCATGCAGGTGCTGCGCGCGCACGGCCTGTCCAAGTGGAGCCACTTCGTCGGCAAGACGCGCCCCCAATGCTCCAGCATGGACATGGGCAAGGGCGAGCTGCAAATCTGGCGCGACGCCAGGCAGGTGTTCGGCGCCGCGCTGGAAGACCTGCACCAGGTCTGGGACGCCGTGAGCTGGAAGATCTGCCAGCAGCGCGACAACCCCGCCTGCGCCGACGCCGAGCACGCCGCCGCCGGGCTGGCGGGCGACCCCGGCCTGCACGTGCACCTGAGCTTCGACCCGCAGGACAACGTGGCCGCGCCGTTCCTGAACCTCGCACGCCCCCGCGTGGCCGTGCTGCGTGAGCAGGGCGTGAACTCGCACGTGGAAATGGCCTACGCCTTCACCGAGGCGGGCTTCGAGGCGCACGACGTGCACATGACCGACCTGCAAACCGGCCGCGCCGACCTGGCTGCCTTCCAGGGCGTGGTGGCCTGCGGCGGCTTCAGCTACGGCGACACTCTGGGCGCGGGCATCGGCTGGGCGCGCTCCATCACCTTCAACGAGCGCCTGGCGGCGCAGTTCCAGGGCTTCTTCGGACGCGCCGACACCTTCGGCCTGGGCGTGTGCAACGGTTGCCAGATGTTCGCCGAGCTGGCTGACATCATCCCCGGCGCGCAGGACTGGCCGCGCTTCACGCAGAACCAGAGCAACCGCTTCGAGGCGCGCCTGTCGCTGGTCGAGGTGCTCGATTCGCCCAGCCTGTTCTTCGCGGGCATGGCGGGCAGCCGCCTGCCCATCGCCGTGGCGCACGGCGAGGGCTACGCCAATTTCCGCTTCCGCGGCAACCCGGCCCAGGCCATTGGCGCCATGCGCTACGTGGACCACCAGGGCCAGCCGACCGCGCAGTACCCCTTTAACCCCAACGGCAGCGCCGGCGGCCTGACGGCGGTGACCACGGCGGACGGCCGCTTCACGGCCATGATGCCGCACCCCGAGCGCGTGTTCCGCAACATCCAGATGAGCTGGACCGACCTCGCCGCCAGCGGCGGCCGGGACGCGCTCAGCCCCTGGATGCGCATCTGGCGCAACGCGCGCAAGTGGGTGGGGTGATGGCTGCCAGGCGCTGAGCGTTCAGCAGCCGCCGCGCACCTGGCATTCCGGCACGATGCGCCCCTGCGCATCGCGCCACTGCAGCGGGGCGTTGCCCGAAGGCGGCGCGGCCTGGGGCTGGTTCGGATCGTGCAGCACGGTGGAAGACCCGATGCCCGCGCCCACGCGCGCATGGCCCACGGGCACCGAAGCGCCCACGCCCGCGTGCCCCGTCACCTGCCCGCTCTGGTGCACGCCCACGCCGACCCCCACCGGCCCCACGCCCGTGCCCACCCCGGCGGACACGCCGCCCGAACCCACGCCCACCCCCACGCTGAACGGCCCCACGGGCACGCCCACGCCCAGGCGCGCCGAAGGGCCCGCGCAGGCGCAGAGCGCCAGTGCCAGGGCGGCGCTGGTGGTGTGGCGGAGGAAGGAGGTGGCCTTGCAGCGGAACATGCCTGGCATTGTGCCTGCGCGCGCCGGATTTCAAAAACAATAGCTGCCAGCGCTTTCCCTGTGTGCGTTTGGGCCGGATTTCATTCAGAATCCCGGCTTCTTTGAAAGGAATCCCCCCATGGCCGGAGCCAGTCTGCTGACCCTGCTCGACGACATCGCCACCATCCTGGACGACGTGGCCGTGATGACCAAGGTCGCCGCCAAGAACGGCGCCGCCGTGGCCGACGACGTGGCCACCATGACCAAGGTGGCCACGCAGAAGACCGCCGGCGTGCTGGGCGACGACCTGGCGCTGAACGCGCAGCAGGTCACCGGCGTGCGGGCCGAGCGCGAAATTCCCGTGGTCTGGGCCGTGGCCAAGGGCTCGCTGGTCAACAAGGCCATCCTCGTCCCGGCGGCGCTGGCCATCAGCGCCTGGGCGCCGTGGCTGGTCACGCCGCTGCTCATGCTGGGCGGCGCCTTCCTGTGCTTCGAGGGCGTTGAAAAGCTCGCCCACAAGCTGCTGCACAGCCCGGGTGAGGAGGAGGCCGGCCATGCCAGTCACGCGCAGGCCAATGCGGATGCCGCGGTCGATCTGGTGGCGTTCGAGCGCGAGAAGATCCAGGGCGCCGTGCGCACGGACTTCATCCTCTCGGCCGAGATCATCGTCATCGCCCTGGGCACGGTCGCGTCCGCGCCGTTTCTGCAGCAGGTGGCGGTGCTGGTGGGCATCGCCGTCCTGATGACGGCGGGCGTGTACGGCCTGGTCGGCGGCATCGTCAAGCTCGACGACCTGGGCCTGTGGCTCAGCCGCAAGGCCAGCAGCGCCGCGCAGGCGCTGGGCCGGGGGCTGCTGGCGGCCGCGCCGTGGCTGATGAAGGCGCTGTCGGTGGCGGGCACGGCCGCCATGTTCCTGGTGGGCGGGGGCATCCTGGTGCATGGCATCGGGCCGCTGCACCTCGCCATCGAGGGCGCGGGCGCCGCCGTGGCGCGGGGCGCGCTGGGCGGCGTGTGGCAGGCCCTGGCCACGAATGCGCTCAACGCCGTGGCGGGCATCGCGGCCGGGGCCGTGGTGCTGGCGGGCGTGCGTCTGGTGCAACGCCTGCGCGGCAAGTGATGCGCGGTTGACACAGGTTTGACATGCATCCGCCTGGGGTTTGACCTAGGGCAAGATTGACCATTTTGCTCATAGGCCCAATGCATGCACGGGGGCCGTCCCCGTTCAACCGCATCGAGTTTTCCTATGAAAAAAAGTCTGCTGGCTGTAGCCGCTGTGTGTGCAATGACTTCGGGCGCTGCCTTTGCCCAGCAAGCCGAAGGCCCCTGGCTGGTGCGTGTGCGTGCTGTGAACCTGGACAGCGCCAACAAGGACAGCACGGGCCTGGACCTGTCGATCAACAACAAGGTCATTCCCGAGCTTGACATCTCCTACTTCTTCACGCCGAACATCGCTGCCGAGCTGATCCTGACCTATCCGCAAAAGCACGACCTGCGTTCCGGCGGCGCCAACATCGGCTCCCTGAAGCACCTGCCGCCCACGCTGCTGGCGCAGTACCACTTCACCAACTTCGGCGGCTTCAAGCCTTACGTTGGTGCCGGTATCAACTACACCAACTTCTCCAGCGTCAACTTCGACCCTGCTGTGCAGGCCGCGCTGAACCCCTCGATCAAGCGCAACAGCTGGGGCGCCGCGCTGCAAGTGGGCTTCGACATTCCGCTGACCAAGCAGCTGTCGCTGAACTTCGACGTGAAGAAGGTCTTCATCAAGACCGACGTGTACGCAGGCGACGTCAAGGCCGGCACCTTCAAGGTGGACCCCGTGCTGGTGGGCGTGGGCCTGGGCTACCGCTTCTAAGACTGCAAGGCTCTTTGATGGGGAAACCGGCGCTGCGGCGCCGGTTTTTTTTCGTCCCTGGTGGCCGCCCAACAAAAAGGGCAGCTATCTGAACGATAGCTGCCCGCGCTTGCCGGCAAAGGGCTGGAGGCCTAAAACGCTTAGACCGCTGCCAAGGCCTGGTTCAGGTCTTCCAGCAGGTCGTCGATGTGCTCGATGCCGATCGACAGGCGCACCATGCCTTCGCTCACGCCGGCCTTGGCGAGTTCCTGCGCGTCGAGCTGGCGGTGCGTGGTCGAGGCCGGGTGCGTGGCCAGCGACTTGGCGTCGCCGATGTTCACCAAGCGCGTGAACAGCTGCAGCGCGTCGAGGAAGCGCGCGCCCGCAGCGCGCGCATCGCCGTCGCCCGACTTGAGGCTGAACGACAGGATGCCCGAGGCGCGGCCGCCAAGCTGGCGCTGCACCAGCGCGTGGTCGGGGTGGTCCTTCAGGCCGGCGTAGCGCACCCATTCCACCTTGGGGTGGCCCTGCAGCGTCTCGGCGATGCGCTGCGTGTTCTCGCAGATGCGGTCCATGCGCAGCGCCAGCGTCTCGATGCCCTGCAGGATCAGGAAGGCGTTGTGCGGCGACAGGGCGGCGCCCGTGTTGCGCAGCGGCACCACGCGCACGCGGCCGATGTAGGCGGCCGGGCCCAGGGCCTCGGTGTAGACCACGCCGTGGTAGCTCACGTCGGGCTCGTTCAGGCGCTTGAAGCGCGCCTTGTGCTCCGCCCACGGGAACTTGCCGCTGTCGACAATCGCGCCGCCGATGCTGTTGCCGTGGCCGCCCAGGTACTTGGTGAGGGCGTGCACCACGATGTCCGCACCGTGCTCGATGGGGCGCAGCAGGTAGGGGCTCGGCACGGTGTTGTCCACGATCAGCGGCACGCCGTGGGCGTGGGCCACGTCGGCCAGCGCGCGGATGTCGGTCACGTTGCCCAGCGGGTTGCCGATGGATTCGACGAACACGGCCTTGGTGCGCGCGTCGATCAGCTTGCCGAAGCTCGCCGGATCGCGCGCGTCGGCGAACCGTACCTCAAGGCCCTGCTGCGGGAAGGTGTGGGCGAACAGGTTGTAGGTGCCGCCGTAGAGCGTGCTGGCGCTGACGATGTTGTCGCCCGCCTCGGCGATGGCCTGGATGGCGTAGGTGATGGCCGCCATGCCCGAGGCCACGGCCACGGCGGCGACGCCGCCTTCCAGCGCCGCGACGCGCTTTTCCAGCACGTCGGTGGTCGGGTTCATGATGCGCGTGTAGATGTTGCCCGGCACCTTCAGGTCGAACAGGTCGGCGCCGTGCTGCGCGCTGTCGAAGGCGTAGGCCACGGTTTGGTAAATGGGCACGGCCACGGACTTGGTGGTCGGGTCGGGTGCATAGCCAGCGTGAACGGCCAGGGTTTCGATGCGCATGGGTGAGTCTCTCCGGTGGTTGTCAGGCGGCGCTATTGTCTGCCAGGCGCGGCCTGCCGGATCGACGCGTTGGCTATGTGCTTATGCGCGAAACGCGCTGGAGCGCGGCACGTGGGGCGCGTGGCGTGCGTGGTGTGTGTGGTGCGGCGGGCGCGGCCTGGGCCGCTTCCCAGGCGGGCAGGGCCAGGTGCAGCACGGCGGGGGCGTGCGCGTCGTTGGCGGCGTAGCGGATCTGGCCGGGCGAGAGCTGGCGCGCGGCCCAGTTGGAGGTGCTGGTCTTCTTGGACTTGCGGAAGTTCTGCCCCAGCACCAGCGCCACGGCGGCGCGCACCCCCGTGTTGCGCCCGTAGCCGTGGCGGCCGAACACGCGGTCCAGGTCCACGAGCTGCATCGGCTCCGCGCCCAGGCGGCGCAGCAGGGCGCTGCGGTCGTTGTCCAGCCCGAAGCCCACTTTGCGGATGCGCTCGTCGGCCAGCACGGCGCGGGCGATCTCCAGCGCCTCGGGGTGGTGCAACTGCAGCAGCCAGGCCGCGTCGGGCGTGGCGAACTGCACCAGGTGCGGGCCCGTGTCGTTCTGGCCGGCGTTGAACAGGGGGCGGCTTTCGGTGTCGAAGCCCAGCACCGGCGCGGCCAGCAGCGCGGCGCGCGCGGCGGCGAAGGCCTGCGGCGTGGCGGGCACGTGGATGGCCGCGTCGGGCAGCTGCACGTAGGGCGGCAGCAGGGCGGAGTCTTCCTTGGTGGGGGCTTTGCGGCGCGGCATGTGCTATCGAGTCAGGAGCTGCTAGCGCTTGCTGGACAAGCGCTGGAGGCTGTTTTTGCCATCAATCGTGCTGCGCCTGCGGGCGCGTGCGGTAGAACTGCACCGGATGCTCCCGCATGTCCTTGCGGTGCTGGTTCAGCACCGACTTCTTCATGCGGCCCACCACGTGCATCTCGCAGGGCTTGCAGTCGAAGCGCAGCGTGAGCTTTTCCTTGCCGTTGACGAGCTGCAGCGGCTCGGCCTTGATGGTGCCCTTCACGCCGATCACGCCCTTGGCCTGCTTGGGGCACAGGCTCATGGAAAAGCGCACGCAGTGCTTGGTGATCATCAGGCTGACTTCGCCTTCTTCCTCTTTCGATTCGTAGGCGGCGGCTATCACCTTCACGCCGTGGCGCGCGTAGAAGTCGTGCGCCTTGTGGTTGAACACGTTGGCCAGGTAGGTCAGCGTGTCCTCGGGGAAGGGCGCGGGCGGCTCCACCGGCACGGCGCGCGGCAGGCGCACAAAGCCTTTGGCGCGCGCCTGCTCCAGCGCGGCCAGCGCGTCGCGGCGCAACTGGTTGAGCGCGGAGGCAGGAACGAACCAGGGCTGCGAGAGCCGCAGCGCAATGTCGTGCACGGCGAAGAGGGTCGCGCCGAAGCGGCCCAGTTGCTCGCGCAGCGTGGCCTCGGCCTGCGCCGCGTCCGTGGCGCCCTGGTGGGCCTGCAGGGTGGCGGCGTGGCCCACGAAGCCGTCCTCGTCCGTCAGCGTGAGCGCGAAGCCGTCAACGGTTTCGCTGAACTCGGCCCACAGGCCGATGCGCCGGTCGCTGGACTTCTTCTCCAGCGTGCGCACCCAGTCCATGTCGCGGTTGCGGTTGATCTCCAGGCCCTTGCGCAGGTCCTTGAAGCCGTCGATCGCGTCCTTGGGGAACACGCGCCAGATGCCTTTTTTCGCGTGCACGGACTCGGCGCGGTTGATGTGCACGCCCACCAGTTCCTTTTGCAGGTCGTAGTAGCACAGGCCGTCGCCGTTGTGCAGCACGGTGGCCTTGTCGCTGGTCTCCAGCTCGAACCACTTGTCGCCGATCTGTGTGACCCAGCCGATGGCGCGGCCCGGCGTCTTGGGCGTGTCGAAGGCGCCAATGTCGTCCTGGCGGCCGTTGACGAAGTAGTCGGTGAACTCGCGGTTGAAGTTCTGATCCGGGTCGGGCGTGAAGGTGAAGGTGGTGCGCCCGCTGGAGGAGCGTGTGAACGCGCCCTGTTCGATGATCTCGTCGAGCAGGTGCCGATAGTGCGCCGTGATGTTTTTCACGTAGCCCATGTCCTTGTAGCGGCCCTCGATCTTGAAGCTGCGCACGCCCGCATCGATCAGTGCGCGCAGGTTGTCCGACTGGTTGTTGTCCTTCATCGACAGCACGTGCTTCTCGTGCGCGACGATGCGGCCTTGCCCATCGAGCACCTCGTAGGGCAGGCGGCAGGCCTGGTTGCAGTCGCCCCGGTTGGCGCTGCGGCCCGTATGGGCGTGGCTGATGAAGCACTGGCCCGAATAGGCCACGCACAGCGCGCCGTGCACGAAGAATTCGATGGTGGTGCGCGCCGGGTCGGTGGCGGCGCGGATGGCCTGGATCTGCTGCAGATCCAGCTCGCGCGCGACCACGATCTGCGACAGACCCGCGTCCTGCAGGAAGCGCGCCTTCTCCGGCGTGCGGATGTCGGTCTGCGTGCTCGCGTGCAGCTGGATCGGCGGCAAGTCCAGCTCCAGCAGCCCCATGTCCTGGATGATGAGCGCGTCGGCCCCGGCCTCGTACACCTGCCAGGCCATGCGGCGCGCGTCCTCCAGCTCGTCGTCGCGCAGGATGGTGTTGAGCGTGACGAAGATGCGGCTGTTGAAGCGGTGCGCGTGCGCGATGAGCCGCTCCAGGTCGCGCAACGCGTTGCCCGCCGTGGCCCGGGCGCCGAAGGCAGGGCCGCCGATGTAGACGGCGTCGGCGCCGTGGTTCACGGCCTCGATGCCGATGTCGGCGTCGCGCGCGGGGGAGAGCAGTTCGAGCTGGTGGGGCAGGAGGGACATAGGGCGCGGATTATCCCCGGCAGGCCTTTTCACGCGGGCGCGTACGGCATTGCCGGGCATGGCCGCGCCGGGCAAACGCTGCTATCCAGCCGCCAGGCTTGCCGCTAGGATGCGCTCTCCAATCCACTACCTGGGGCGCGCTATGGACTCTGCGAACGATCGTGACACGCAAGGCAGCTACCTGCTGCACCGGCTCTTCGGCACGGCGCGGGTCGTGCAGCGGCGCGACTTCCTGGCCTCGGGCGCGGCCCTGATGGCCGGGATGCATGTCGGCGGTGCCGTCGCCGCATCGGGGCCGGGCGCCGCCGCCGCCACCGAGGAAGACCGCGCCCACATGCGCCAGGCCATCGAGCTCATGCGCAAGGCCGGGGTGGTGGAGCGCACGGGCGGCCCCTTTGGCTGCGTCATCGTGCGCGATGGCGAGGTGCTGGCCGCCACCGGCAACAGCGTGCTGCGCGACAACGACCCCTCGGCCCACGCCGAGGTCAACGCCATCCGCGCGGCCTGCCGCAAGGTCGGGGCGCCGCACATCCGGGGCGCCACCCTGTTCACCAGCTGCGAGCCGTGCCCGATGTGCTATTCCACCGCCTACTGGGCGCGCGTCGGGCGCATCTACTACGCCGCCGCCTGGACCGACTATGCCGACCTGTTCGACGACCTGAACATCAGCGACGACATGAAGCGGCCCTACGACCAGCGCACCGTGCCCGTGCAGCCGCTGCTGCGCGAAGAGGCGCAGAAAGTCTGGAGCGAATTCCGCCAGATGCCCAACCGCGCCAAGTACTGAGTCCAGGCCCAGCCCCCCCGCCCGCCGGGGGGCCGCAATTGCCGCTACAGTCCTGCCCACCATGCCATCACTCTTTGCCTTGAAGTCCGGGGGGCGCCCATGCGTGCGCTGATCGGTATCGCCAGCCTGCTCGTGGTGCTGGCCATCGTCGGCGTTCTGGCCAAGAAGCAGCTCGCCGCCACCCAGGCGCCCGCACCGGCGCTGCAGGCCCCAGGCACCGCCGCGCCCACGGGCACCGTGCGCGAGCAGAGCCAGCAGATCCAGCAGCAGGTGCAGCAGCAGATGGAAGGGCTGATGCAGAAGTCGCGCCCGCTGCCCGACGATGAATCCAAATAAAAACACGTGCTAACCCTTGCTGGGTAAGCGCAAGCAGCTATCAAATGCAGAGCGATGACGACGCCGCCTGGATGCGCGCCGCGCTGGCCCTGGCGCACGAGGCGGCGCAGGCCGGCGAGGTGCCGGTGGGCGCGGTGGTGGTCCGGGAGGGCGCCATCATCGGGCGCGGGCGCAACGCCCCCGTGCGCAGCCATGACCCCACGCAGCACGCCGAGGTGATGGCGCTGCGCGAGGCCGCGCGCCACCTGGGCAACTACCGGCTCGACGGCTGCACGCTCTACGTCACGCTGGAGCCCTGTGCCATGTGCAGCGGCGCCATGCTGCATGCGCGCCTGGCGCGCGTGGTGTTCGGCGCGCCCGACCCCAAGACCGGCGTGGCCGGCTCGGTGCTCGACCTGTTCGCCGAGCCCCGGCTCAACCACCACACGCGCATCGAAGGCGGGGTGCTGGCCGGGGAGTGCGCCGCGCTGCTGCAAGGCTTTTTCAGCCAGCGCCGCCGTGCCCAGCGCGCACAGGCCCAGCCGCTGCGCGAGGACGCGCTGCGCACGCCCGAGGCGTGCTTTGCCGGACCTGCGGGCGCGTACTTTTTCTTCGGCGGGCTGCGGCTGCACTACCTTGATGAAGGCCCGCGCGATGCGCCGTTGGCGTGGCTTTGCCTGCACGCCAGCCCCGCGTGGAGCGAGGCCTGGCGCGGCATGCTGCCCGTGTTCACGCAGGCGGGCCACCGCGTGGTGGCGCCCGACCTGATCGGCTTCGGCCGCAGCGACAAGCCCAAGAAAGAGGCCCTGCATACGCCGGCATGGCACCGGCAGGCGCTGGCCGCGCTGCTGCAGCAACTGGCACTGCGCAACGTGGTGATCCTGGCCCAGCCGGGCGCGGTGCTGCCGGCGCTGGACGCGCCGCTGGTGCAGGTGCTGCAGGGCGCGGTGGACGACGGCGCGCCGTTCCCCGACGCGGGCCACCGCGCCGGGCCGCGCGCCTTCGCCCGGTTCGCGGCAGAGCAGCGTGCGCCGGCCTTCACCGTGCCTGATGCCGGCGCCGATTCGGCACGGGCCGCTGTGGAATACTCTGCCCGCTATGCACGACCATCACCATGACGATTGTGGCCACTGCGGCCACGACCACGGCCCCAAGCGCATCTACATCTATTCCCCCTCCAGCGCGGTGCGCGACAAGCCCGCCTTCAAGCGCGGCATCGCGCGCCTGCAGGCCCTGGGCCATGAGGTGGAGGTCGATCCCGATGCCCTGGCCACCCACACGCGCTTCGCTGGCGACGATGCCACGCGGCTGGCCGCCATCCACCGCGCGGCGGCCAGCGGCGCCGACGTGGCGCTGGTCTCGCGCGGCGGCTACGGGCTCACGCGCATCCTGCCGGGCATCGACTACGCCAAGGTGGCCCAGGCCATCGCCGGGGGCATGCATTTCGTCGGCCTGAGCGACTTCACCGCCTTCCAGTGCGCCGTGCTGGCGCGCACCGGCGCCACCACCTGGGCCGGGCCCGCGCTCACGGCCGACCTGGGCGTGGCGGGCGAGGTGGACGACATCATGCTCGCCTGCCTGGAAGACCTGCTCACCGGCCATGGCGAGGGCGCGGGCTGGCGCATGCCCAAGGAAAAGCCGCGCGCCGACGGCCAGGCCGCCGTGCCGGACACCTATATCGAATCCGCCACGCTGTGGGGTGGCAACCTGGCCATGCTGGCCAGCCTGGTCGGCACCCCGTACCTGCCGGCGGTGGAGGGCGGCATCCTGTTCCTGGAGGACGTGAGCGAGCATCCCTACCGCGTCGAGCGCATGCTCGCCCAGCTGCTGTACGCGGGCGTGCTGGCGCGCCAGAAGGCGGTGGTGCTGGGCCAGTTCAGCGGCTACCAGCTGGCCCCGCACGACAAGGGCTTCAAGCTGCAGAGCGTGGTGGACTGGCTGCGTACGCAGATCGCGGCCCCCGTGCTCACCAACCTGCCGTTCGGCCACGTGCCCACCAAGGTGCTGCTGCCCGTGGGCGCACGGGTGTCGCTGTCGGTCGAGGGGCGCGATGCGCTCATCTACTGGGGCCACGCGCATTGACCGTTGCCGGCCTGGGATGCGCAGCGAGGCTGGGGCTGCAAGCCTGGCGCCTCAGGAAAACCCTTGCTGAGAGCTCCTTCTAACTTGCACCCGCGCCCCGGGTTGCCGTCCGGTTTCCTGTGATACTGGACTTTTGCAACCAACGTACAAAAACTTACATGGCTACCAGGGGTCCCTCGTCCGAATTTCGCATCCTCGCGCTCAGCGGCGGCGGGTACCTGGGGCTGTACGCCGCCGTGGTGCTGGCTGAACTGGAGGCGCGCGTGGGCGAGCCGCTGGGGCGGCGCTTCGACCTGATCGCCGGCACCTCGGTGGGCGGCCTGCTGTCAATGGCGCTGGCCTTCGAAGTGCCGATGGCCGAGCTGGTCAAGCTGTTCCTGGAGCGTGGCGAGGAGGTGTTCTCCTCGCGTCGCCTGCCCACGGGCGCGGTGACGCGGCTGCTCGACCTGTCGCGCTCCGTCATGGGCCCCAAGTACACGGGCGAGGCGCTGCGCAAGGAGCTGACGCGCCATTTCGGCAAGCGCACGCTGGGCGACGCGCTGCACGCCGTCGTGGTGCCCGCCGTGGACGTGACGCGCAGTGTCACCAAGGTGTTCAAGACGCCGCACGCCCAGGCCTCGCTCGGCGACGCGGGCCTGAGCGCGGTGGACGTGACGCTGGCCACCTGCGCCGCGCCCGCGTTCTTCCCGTGCGTGAAGGTGGGCGACAAGCTCTATGCCGACGGCGGCCTGTTCGCCGTGGCGCCGGACCAGGTGGCGCTGCACGAGGCCGAGCTGTTCATGGGCGCCAGGCCGTCCAAGGTGCGCATGCTCTCCGTGGGCACGGCCACCATGGGCTACCAGCCCATGGAAAAGCCCGAGGCCGACGTGGGCGCCGTGGGCTGGCTGACCGACGGGCGCCTGATCCTGACCATGATCTCGGTGCAGCAGCAGCACGTGCAGGCCATCATGGAGGATCGCCTGGCGGACCGCTACATGCGCCTGGATGCGCCCTGGCCCGCGCAGGCGGGGCTGGGCATCGACATCGCCACCAAGCAGGCGGCGCAGACGCTGACGGCCCTGGGCCAGCAGACCCTGGCCGGGCTGGACGAAGAACGGCTGCAGAAGTTCTTGTAGCCTTTTTCGAGGGTTTTTCGGGGTTTCCCCTTGCTGGGAAAGCGCTGGTAGCTATCTTTTTTGAAGGCTAGGCGGGGGGAGTGCCCCGCCTGGCCTTTTTCCATGGCCAAGCCGTCAAGCCATGGTCATCAGCTGTGCGTTGCCGCCCGCCGCCGCTGTGTTGGTGCTGATCGACTGCTCGTGGCACAGCGCCGCCAGGTCGTAGCCCTGGCCGGCCTGCAGCTCGTCGCTGCCCAGGCTTTCCACGCGCACCAGCGGGCCGGGGCGGGCGGCCACGGCGCGGCAGGCTTGCAGCAGCGCGTCGCCGTCGCCCTCGAACAGCAGGGCGGCCACCGGGGTGGCGCCGTCGGCCAGCGCCGCGCCCTCGGCGCCGTGCAGCCAGGGCGCGCCGGCATCGCCGGCCGCAGCGCGCAGCGCCTGCCAGAGGGCGCCGCAGCCGTTGTCGTCCTGCGGCAGCACCACGTGGCAGGGGTTGCCGCTGGCCAGCGCGGCGGCCACCTGGGCCACCAGGCCCAGCGGCGTGCGCGGCAGCGCCCACACCGGGCCGCGCGGCAGCAGGCGGTAGCGGTTGGATTCGCCCGTGGGGCCGGGCAGCAGCAGGCTGGCGCCCAGGCGCGAGGCGTTCAGCGCCGCCTCGCAGGCCGTGTGGGCGCGGGCCTGTTCGGGCGCGGGCAGCGGCAGCGTGGTCTGGCGCAGCTGGCGCAGCAACTGCAGCGCCGGGTGCTCCGCCAGGCTGGGCGTGGGGGGCAGCAGGGCCAGCGCGGTGTTGGCCGGGCCGTGCACCAGGCGGTGCAGGTACAGCGGGCCGCCGGCCTTGGGGCCGGTGCCCGACAGGCCCATGCCGCCGAAGGGCTGCACGCCCACCACGGCGCCGATGACGTTGCGGTTGACGTAGAGATTGCCGGCGTGGACGCGCTCGCTCAGGTGCTGGATGGTCTCGTCGATGCGGCTGTGCACGCCGAAGGTGAGGCCGTAGCCCGTGGCGTTGATGCCGTCGAGCAGCGCGTCGAGCTGCTCGCGCGGGTAGCGGATGACATGCAGAACCGGGCCGAAAACCTCACGGGTCAAGCGCGAGGTGCTATCGATTTCGATGATGGCCGGGGCCACGAAGTGGCCGTTGAGCGCGCCGTCCGCGCGCTCCACGCGCGTCACCTTCTGGCCGGCCTCGGCCATGCGGGCGATGTGCGCCTCGATCTGCGCGCGCGCCTCGGCGTCGATCACCGGGCCCACGTCGGTGTGCAGGCGGTCGGGGTTGCCCAGCGTCCATTCCTGCAGCGCGTCGCGCAGCATGGTCAGGGTGCGGTCGGCCACGTCGTCCTGCAGGCACAGCAGGCGCAGGGCCGAGCAGCGCTGGCCCGCCGAGTCGAAGGCCGAGGCCAGCACGTCGGCCACCACCTGTTCGGCCAGGGCCGACGAATCGACCACCATGGCGTTCTGGCCGCCGGTCTCGGCCACCAGCGGAATGGCCTGGCCGGTGGGTGACAGGCGTGCGCTGAGCTGGCGCGCGATCAGGCGCGCCACCTCGGTGGAGCCGGTGAACATCACGCCCGCCACCTGCGGGTGGGCCACCAGGGCCGCGCCCACGCTCTCGCCCTGGCCGGGCACGAGCTGCAGCGCGCCCTGCGGCACGCCGGCCTCGTGCAGGAGGGCGACCATGGCGGCGGCCGTGAGCGGTGTCTGCTCGGCCGGCTTGGCCAGCACCGTGTTGCCCGCGGCCAGGGCCGCGGCCACCTGGCCGCAGAAGATGGCGAGCGGGAAGTTCCACGGGCTGATGGCCAGCACCACGCCCAGCGGGCGCTGCGCGGCGTTGTCGAACTGCGCGGCCACCTGGGCGCCGTAGTAGCGCAGGAAGTCCACGGCCTCGCGGATCTCGGCCACGGCGTTGGGCAGGGTCTTGCCGGCCTCGCGCATGATCAGGCCCATCAGCGGCTGGCTGCGCTGCTCCAGCAGGTCGGCGGCGCGCTGCAGCGCGTCGGCGCGCGCGGCGGGCGGTGTGCCGGCCCAGATGGGCGCGGCCTGGGCGGCGCGATCGCAGGCGGCCTGGACGTCGTGCGCGGTGGCTTCATGCACCCAGCCCACGGTGTCGCTCAGCTCGGCCGGGTTGCGCAGCGGCTGCCAGCCGGGCGCGCGCGCCGGGTCGGCGGGCAGTTCCACGCCGGGGGGTGCGGCCAGGTAGGCCTGGCGCGTGCTGTGCAGCAGGGCGGCGGCGAGCGAGGCGAGCTGCTGCTCGTGCGCCAGGTTCAGGCCGTGCGAATTGGGGCGCGATTGCGTACCCTGGCCGGCAAACAGATCCGCCGGCAGCGGAATGCGCGGGTGCGGTGCGCCCAGGCGGCCTTCCTGGCTGGCGATGTGCAGGGTTTCCTCCACCGGGTCGGTGACCAGCTCGCTGATGGGGACGCTGGCGTCGCCGATGCGGTTCACGAACGAGGTGTTGGCGCCGTTCTCCAGCAGCCGGCGCACCAGGTAGGCCAGCAGCGTTTCGTGGCTGCCCACCGGGGCGTAGACGCGGCAGGGGCGGGCCAGCTTGCCGTCGGCGGCGGTGCCGGTCACCTGCGCGTACAGCGGCTCGCCCATGCCGTGCAGGCACTGGAACTCGTACTGGCCGCTGTAGTAGCTGCCGCCCACGTTCTGCGCCAGGTGGTAGATGCTGGCCAGCGTCTGCGCGTTGTGCGTGGCGAACTGGGGGTAGATGGCGTCGGGCGCCTCCAGCAGCTTGCGCGCGCAGGCCAGGTAGCTCACGTCGGTGTAGACCTTGCGCGTGTACACGGGGTAGCCAGCCAGGCCGTCGAGCTGGGCGCGCTTGATCTCGCTGTCCCAGTAGGCGCCTTTCACCAGGCGCACCATCAGGCGGCGGCGGCTGCGCCGGGCCAGGTCCACCAGATAGTCGATGACGTGCGGGCAGCGCTTCTGGTAGGCCTGCACCACGAAGCCGATGCCGCTCCAGCCCTTGAGCGAGGGCGCGGCGCACAGCGCTTCCATCAGGTCCAGCGACAGCTCCAGGCGGTCGGCCTCCTCGGCGTCGATGTTCATGCCGATGTCGTACTGCTTGGCCAGCTCGGCCAGGCGCAGCACGCGCGGCAGCAGCTCGGCCATCACGCGGTCGTACTGGGCGCGGCTGTAGCGCGGGTGCAGGGCCGAGAGCTTGATGGAGATGCCCGGGCCCTCGAAGATGCCGCGCCCGTTGGACGCCGCGCCAATGGCGTGGATGGCCTGCTCGTAGGCCTGCAGGTAGCGCTGCGCGTCGGCGTCGGTGGCGGCGGCCTCGCCCAGCATGTCGTAGCTGTAGCGGAAGCCCTGCTTTTCATAGGTGCGGCTGTTGGCCAGGGCTTCGGCGATGTTCTGGCCGGTGACGAACTGCTCGCCCATCAGCTTCATGGCGCGGTGTACGCCCTGGCGGATCAGCGGCTCGCCGCCCTTGCCGATGACGCGCGTGAGCGCGGACGAGAGGCTTTTTTCGCTGTTGGTGGACGTGAGCTTGCCGGTCAGCACCAGGCCCCACGCGGCGGCGTTGACGAACAGCGAGGGCGAGCGGCCGACGTGCGATTTCCAGTCGCCCTTGCTGATCTTGTCGCGGATCAGCGCGTCGCGCGTGGCGCGGTCGGGAATGCGCAGCAGTGCCTCGGCCAGGCACATCAGCGCCACGCCTTCCTGGCTGGAGAGCGAGAATTCCTGCACCAGCGCGGCCACGCCGCTGCCGGCGGGCGCGTCGCGCAGGCCCTGCACCAGGCGCGTGGCCAGCTCGCGCACCTTGCCGGCCTGCTCGGCGTCCTGGGCGCGTGCCAGCGGCAGCAGCACGGGCAGGCATTCGGTCTCGGGGCGGTGCCAGGTGGCGGTGATGGCGGCGCGCAGCGGCGTTTGCGGCAGGATGGATTGGGCGAACACCAGGAAGGGCTGCGCCGCCTCTTGCGCCGGAGGCGCTTCTTCGGCACCGTCTTCCTGCGGAGCCTCGCCCAGGCCGGCCAGGCGGATGGTGGTGGCGCCGCGTTCGAGCGCATCGACGTACTGCAGGACCGCCTGCTTGATCAGCCAGTGCGGCGTGCGGCCCATCTCCTGGGCGGCGTTGCGAATGCGCTCGCGCAGCGTGTCGTCGACTTTGATGCCAATGGTGGTGGACATAACGGATCGGAATGGCGAAGGTGGAAGAAGAGGTGCAACCCTTTTGGGCAGTGAAATATCGCAAGGTTGTACCTTTTTGAATATAGGGTAAACCCTTATATTTTCATCTTCCTGCAGGAATCGTTAACGATGTTGCACGCAGGTGCGCGGCACAGGGGGCTGGCCTACACTTGCGGCATGCATTGCCGGAGTAGACAACCATGAGCAGCGCGTCGGTGATCGTGTTTGCTGACATCGCGGGAAGCACCGCCTTGTACGAGGTCTTGGGCAATGCGCGCGCCACCGAGGCCGTGACCCATGTGGTGCACTGGCTCGGCCAGTCCGTGGAGAGCCAGGGGGGCCGGGTGGTCAAGACCCTGGGCGATGGCGTGCTGGCCACCTTCGACACCGCGCCGCGCGCCGTGCAGGCCATGGCGGCGCTGATGCGCGACCACCAGCAGCACCTGCGCGAATGGCCCAGCGAAATGTGCCTGCAGGTGCGCGTGGGCGTGGCGGGCGGGGAGGTCGTCGAGGTCGATGGCGATTGCTACGGCGACGCCGTGAACCTGGCGGCGCGCCTGTGCGAGCGTGCGCGGCCGGGCGAGGTCTGGGTCAGCGCCAGCACGGTGAAGGATGCCGAGGCCGCGCCGGGCAGCCCGAATGCTCCCGGCGCCCGCTTCGTGCGCCTGGGGTCCCTGTCCATCCGGGGCAAGGCCGAGCCGACCACGGTGTATGGCCTGGAGTGGCGCCAGGACGAAGATCCCGATTCCCAGACCATGCTGACCAACCTGCCCAGCACCCTGGGCGCGCTGCACAGCGGCCCCATGCAGCTGCAGGTGCACTGGCATGGCGAGGGGCACGTGTACTCGGTGCAGGACATGCCGCTGCTGCTCGGGCGCGCGCCGCAGGCCCAGGTGTGCGTGCCGGATCCGCGCGTCTCGCGCGAGCACGCGCGCATCGACTGGCGCAACGGCGCCTTCGTGCTCACCGACTTGAGCCGCTTCGGCACCTGGGTGCGTTTCGAGGGCTTCGAGCCGGTGCTGCTGCGCCGCGATACCTGCCTGCTGCATGGTGCCGGCCAGGTGGCGCTGGGCGTGGCCTTCAGCGACGACAGCGCGCCCGCGCTGGCGTTCACCGTATCCGACGCCGGCGTGATGGTGCAATAGGCATGAAAAAAGCTCCCAGCGCTTGTGCAGCAAGCGCTGGGAGCTATTCTTTTTATAGCTTGTGAATCAGCAGCCGCGCGTGACCGGCACCGGGGCGTTGCTGCCGCGCGGCGCCCACTTGCCCAGCTCCCACTTGGCGATGGCGTTGCGGTGCACTTCGTCCGGGCCATCGGCGAAGCGCAGCGTGCGCGCGTTGGCGTAGGCGTAGGCGAGCGGGAAGTCGTCGCAGATGCCGGCGCCGCCATGCACCTGCATGGCCCAGTCGATCACCTGGCAGGCCATGCTTGGCGCGACGACCTTGATCATGGCGATCTCGGCCTTGGCGACCTTGTTGCCCACGGTGTCCATCATCCACGCGGCCTTGAGCGTGAGCAGGCGCGCCATGTCGATCTTGCAGCGTGCCTCGGCGATGCGTTCCTGCGTCACGGTCTGCTGGGCCAGCAGCTTGCCGAAGGCGGCGCGGCTGCTGGCGCGCTTGCACATGAACTCGAGCGCGCGCTCGGCCTGGCCGATCAGGCGCATGCAGTGGTGGATGCGCCCGGGGCCGAGGCGGCCCTGGGCGATCTCGAAGCCGCGGCCTTCGCCAAGCAGGATGTTGTCCACCGGCACCTTCACGTTCTCGAACAGCACCTCGGCGTGGCCGTGCGGGGCGTCGTCGTAGCCGAATACGTTGAGCGCGCGCAGCACGGTGATGCCGGGGGTCTCGGCGGGCACCACGATCATGCTCTGCTGCGAGTGCTTGGGCGCCTCGGGGTCGGTCTTGCCCATGGTGATGAACACCTTGCAGCGCGGGTCGTTGGCGCCGCTGGTCCACCACTTGCGGCCGTTGATGACGTAGTGGTCGCCCTGGCGCTCGATGCGCGTGGCGATGTTGGTGGCATCGCTCGAAGCCACCTCGGGCTCGGTCATGGCGAAGGCCGAGCGGATCTGGCCGTCCAGCAGCGGGCGCAGCCATCGCGCCTTGATCGGCTCGGAGCCGTAGCGCGCGATGGTTTCCATGTTGCCGGTGTCGGGCGCGGAGCAGTTGAACACCTCGCTGGCCCAGACCACGCGGCCCATGATCTCGGCCAGCGGCGCGTATTCGGCGTTGGTCAGGCCGGCGCCGTGGTAGCCCGAGGCCTCGGCCGTGTCCACCGGCAGGAACAGGTTCCACAGCCCGGCGGCCTGGGCCTTGGGCTTGAGCTGCTCGATGGTCTGCAGCGGCGTCCAGCGCTTGCCGGCCGCCGTGTTGGCGGCCATTTCGGCGGCGTAATCCTTCTCGGCAGGGTAGATGTGGTCTTCCATGAACTGCGTCAGCTTGGCCTGCAGTTCCTTGGTTTTGGGCGAGTAGTCGAAGTCCATGGGGATTCCCTTCAGAGGTCAGAAACTAGGGGTGGTGTGTGCTCAGCGTTGCGCGAAGGACCAGGCCAGCTCGGCCATGGGGCGGGCGGTGGCGCCCGCCGCCTTGGCCTGCGCGCTGGCGGCGGTGCCGTCTTCCACGCGCTTGGCGATGCCCTGCAGGATGGCCGCGATGCGGAACATGTTGTAGGCCATGTAGAAGTTCCAGTCGGCATGCAGCGCGGCCACGTCGGCGGTGCCGGTGCGCTCGCAATAGCGCTGGATGTAGTCCTGTTCCGGGGGGATGCCCAGCGCCGCCAGGTCCAGCCCGGCGATGCCGCGGCCCAGCGCGGCCGGGATGTGCCAGCTCATGCAGTGGTAGGCGAAGTCGGCCAGCGGGTGGCCCAGCGTGGACAGCTCCCAGTCGAGCACGGCGATCACGCGCGGCTCGGTGGGGTGGAACATCAGGTTGTCGAGCCGGTAGTCGCCGTGCACGATGGCCACGCGGCTCTCGTCCTTGGCGCTGGCGGGCATGTGGGCGGGCAGCCATTGCATCAGCCGGTCCATCTCGGGAATCGGCTGGGTGATGGAGGCCTGGTACTGCTTGCTCCAGCGGCCGATCTGGCGCTCGAAGTAGTTGCCCGGCTTGCCGTAGCCCGCCAGGCCGCGCTCGGCGAACTTCACGCTGTGCAGCGCGGCGATCACGCGGTTCATTTCGTCGTAGTGGGCAGCGCGCTCGGCCGGCTGCATGCCGGGCAGGGACTGGTCCCAGAGCACGCGGCCCTGCATGAACTCCATGATGTAGAACGCGCGGCCGATGACCGACTCGTCCTCGCACAGCGCCAGCATGCGCGGCACCGGCACGTCGGTGCCGGCCAGGCCGCGCATCACGGCGTATTCGCGCTCGATGGCGTGCGCCGAGGGCAGCAGCTTGGCCACCGGGCCGGGCTTGGCGCGCATGACGTAGCTCTGCCCCGGCGTGACCAGCTTGTAGGTCGGGTTGGACTGGCCGCCCTTGAACATCTCCACCGTGAGCGGGCCGGCGAAACCGGGCAGGTGCTGCTGCAGCCAGGCGCCCAGTGCCGCGGCGTCGAAGGCGTGCTGTTCGGAGACGGGGCGCGTGCCCACGAAATGGTCGAAGTTGCTCATGCAGGGTCCACTGAGAAGAAAAAGAGAATCAGATGTCGGACTCGGCGATGCGCATCAGCGCGTCGCGCTTGCGCACCACGAGGCCGCCCGGCTCGATGCGGATGGCTTCCTCGCGCTCCATGGCCTTGAGCTCCTGGTTCACGCGCTGGCGCGATGCGCCCAGCAGCTGCGCCAGCTCTTCCTGGGCCAGCTGCAGGCCGATGCGCACTTCGCCGTAGTTCGCCAGGCTGGGTACGCCGTAGCTGCGCACCAGGTGCAGCAGCTGCTTGGCCAGGCGCGCGCGCAGCGGCAGGGTGTTGAGATCCTCCACCAGGCCGTAGAGCTGGCGGATGCGCCGCGCATGCAGGCGCAGCAGCGCTTCGTACAGTTCCACGTGCTGCGCCAGGATCTTCTGGAAATCGGCCTTGGCCACGCCCAGCACGGTGGTGTCGCCATGCGCATAGGCATCGTGCGTGCGCCGGTCGCCGTCGAACATCGCCACGTCGCCGAACCAGATGCCCGGCTCCACGTAGGTCAGCGTGATCTGCTTGCCCGAGATCGAGGTCGAGCTCACGCGCACAGCGCCCTTGGCGCAGGCGATCCACTCCTCGGGTGGATCGCCGCGTGCGCAGATCAGCGTGCCGTCCTTGTAGCGTTTGACGTAGGCGCATCGGAGAATGTCGTGCCGCAGCGATGGGGAAAGGGTTGCAAACCAGCGACCGGAATTGATCGCCTCTCGTTCCTCGATGGTAAGAATGGGGTCGTCCATGGTCTGTCTTTTGGGTGACTACAGTGCCGCTGCATTGTCGCGTCAGGGACCGGGGCGTGGAGTCGCGTGCGTGTCTGGCTCGTCCAGGCGGTGTGCGCCAGGTGCCGGCGAAGGGGCGAAAAGGGGCCGCCGCCAGCCTGTTCTCCGGCAGCAGCCCCTGGCGTTGTATGCCAGAATCAGATTTCAATAAATGCAACCGCTGTGAAAAAAAGTGACGTCATCATTGGGGCCGGCCTGTATGCAGTTGCGCTGAGCGCTGCAGCGCTTTCGCTCGGCAACAGCCGCAGCGTCGTGGTGCTGGGCTCCCCCATCGACCTGACCTTCGAAGTGCAGCCCGACCCGGGCGTGGATCTGGCCTCTTCCTGCATTTCGGCGCAGCTGGTGTCGGGCGACGTGCCCATCAGTCCTTCCCAGGTGCGCGTCGCGCCGTTGCCCGAGGTGGCGGGCCATTCATCCGCCGTGCGCGTGCAGGCGTTCACTGTTGCCCGCGAGCCGGTGCTCACGGCCACCATCACGGCGGGTTGCGCGGGGCGCGTGTCCCGCACCTATACGTTCCTGGCCGAGCTGCCGAACACGTCGCCCAAGGGGAGCAGTCCCGTCGATATCGGGCGCCTGGCGCCGGCACCGGCCGCACCCGCCAGCCGGGCCGCCGCGGAATCGCGCCCCGTGGCGCCGCCGGTGCTTCCTGTAGCGCCGCCCGCCGGCGAACCCGCAGCGCGCAAGGCGCCCGAGCCCAGCGCGCCGCAGGCCCAGCCGGCCCCGGTGAAACCCAAGCCCAAGCCCCAACCCAAGGCGCAGCCCAGGCCCGCCGTGGTGCCGCCGCAGGCCGCCCAGCGTCCGCGTCTGGTGATGGAGCCGCTGGAGCAGCTCCTGGCCGAGTCGCCGGCAGCCGTCTTGCGCCTGACCCCCGAGATCGCGGCCTTGCCCCCGGCGACGGACGAGGACCGCGCCAAGGCCGCCGCGCTGTGGAAGGCGCTCAGCGCCGATCCGCAGGAGGCGGGGGCTGCAGACCCGCAGTGGCAGGAGCGTGTGCGTGCGCTGGAGGCGGAGATTGCCGGCATGAAGGCCCAGGCGGCGAGCGAGCGCCAGGATGCCGCGCAATTGCGCGAGCGCCTGGAGCAGGAGGAAGGCAGCAGCTATTCCGCCACCGTGGTGTATGGCCTGGGCGGCGCGCTGGCGCTGCTGTCGGGGCTGCTGGCCTGGCTCTGGCTGCGCATGCGGCGCCAGGAGAGCGACGCCGTGCGTTCCTGGCGCGATTCTGTGGCCCACGTGGTGGCGCTCGACCGGGCGCCCGCGCCGACGCAGCCCGCCGCGCCCGAACCCCCGGGGCCCTGGCTGGAGGACGACGAAACGCCCAGCATGCCGGCGACGGAGCAGCTGGCGCCCTCGACGCTGCCGCTGGAGCCGCCCCCGGCCGAGGCGTACACCTTCGAGCCCGTGCCGGAGCCCGCGCCCGCTGCGGAGCCTGCCAGCGCGCCGCAGGGGCTGCAGATCGTCAACCCCGAGGAGCTGTTCGACATCCTGCAGCAGGCCGAGTTCTTCGTCTCCGTGGGCGAACACGACCAGGCCATCGACGTGCTGAAGCAGCACATCGCCGACCGTGGCGAGACCTCGCCATTCAGCTACCTCGAACTGCTGCGCCTGTACCACCAACTGGGCCGGGCGGACGACTTCGCCCGGCTGCGCGCGCAATTCATGCGCCATTTCAACGCCGACCTGCCGGCGTTCTCGCAGTTCCGCGCACAGGGCAAGGGGCTGGAGCACTACACCGACGAACTGGCCGAGATCGAGGCGCAATGGACCTCGGCCTCGGTGCTGGCGCTGCTGGAGGGCTACCTGTTCCTGCAGGAAGGCAGCGGTGCGGGCACGGCGCGCTTCGACTTGGCGGCGTATGACGATCTGCTGCTGTTGCTCGCCATCGCGCAGACCACCCCGGCCAGCGCCCGGGGCGAGCCGCCGCCGCGCAAGCGCACCACGCCGCTGGGCCCGCCCGCCGCGCCGGTGCTGCCCGAGGTGCAGCCCGCCGCGCCCGAGTGGGGCCAGGTGTCGGCCCAGCCGCCGGAGAAGCTGGCGCTCGACCCGCTGGACTTCATGATCGACGACCTGTCCCTGGCGCCGCACGACGCGGCGCCAGCGGCGCCGGCCGAGCCGCCCCTGCCGGAGCCGCTGCTGGATCTCGATCTGACCGAACCGCCTCCTCTGCATGGCGGCGGCGGGCTGCCCGCCATGCCGGTGACGCCGCCGCCCGCGCCCGGGCAGGCGGTGGGCTTCGGCTTTGACGACAAGTACGAGTTGCGCTTCGAGCTCGAAGAGCGGCCGCCGAAGCAGTAGCCGCCGCAGGCGGGCTCAGCCCGCCATGTGCCGCAGCAGCTCGGCGGCCGCCTGCTCCGGGTCCGGCGCCTGCACCAGGGCGCGCACCACGGCGATGGAGCCGACGCCGGTGGCGAGGATCTCGGGGAACTGCGCCGCGCCGATACCGCCGATGGCCACCAGCGGGTAGCCGCGCAGCAATGGCACGTAGCTGCCCAGGCGGGCCACGCCCTGGGGCACCGTGGCCATTTTCTTCAGCGTGGTGGGGAACACCGCGCCCAGCGCGATGTAGCTCGGCGCCACGGCGTCGGCGCGCAGCATCTCGGCGTAGCCATGCGTGCTCACGCCCAGGCGCAGGCCCGAGGCGCGCAACTGCGCCAGTTCCTCCGGCGCCAGCGCGTCCAGGTCTTCCTGGCCCAGATGCACGCCGTAGGCGCCCGCGGCGATGGCGTCGCGCCAGTGGTCGTTGATGAACAGCAGCGCCTGCGTACCCTGCACGGCCGCCACGGCGGCGCGCACTTCCCGGGTAATGGCGGCAGGGTCCGCGTTCTTGAAGCGCAGTTGCACCGTGGGCACGCCCGCGCGCGCCATGCGGCCGACCCAGGCGGCGTCGGGCAGCACGGCGTACAGGCCGAGCCGCTGCGGGCAGGCGGGGAAGCCTGTGCGCCCGGCGCGCGCCTGCACGCCGAAGTCCTGCGGATCACCGGGCCATAGCGCGGCGTCGAAGGCGCCCAGGCGCTGGCTCTGGCGCATCCAGGCCTGCGCCAGGCATTCGGCGTCGATGCCGATGAAGCCCAATTGGCTGCAGGCCGCCAGCGCCGCGCGGTACACCGGATCGTCGCCCGTGGGCGCGGGCGCGGGTTGCGCGGGGAATTCGGCAAAGCGCGCGCCGTGCGCGGCGGCGATGGCCTGCGCGGCGGCGGCCCAGTCGGTGGAGGAGGGCATGCTGCTCATGCCTTGTCGTGGTGCCAGAACGGCGTGCCGAGCACCGGGGTGCTGGGCTGCGCGGCCTGCTGCGGCGCCATGGCACCCGCGCTGTGCGCGGCGCGGCCGGCGGCCACGGCGTCGGCAAAGGCGCCGGCCATGGCCACGGGGTCTTGCGACAGCGCCACGGCGGTGTTCAGCAGCACGCCGTCAAAGCCCCACTCCATCACCTGGCAGGCGTGCGAGGGCAGGCCCAGCCCGGCGTCCACCAGCAGCGGCACCGGCAGGCGTTCGCGCAGCGTCTGCAGCGCGTAGGGGTTCTGCGGGCCGCGGCCGGTGCCGATGGGCGCGGCCCAGGGCATGACGGCCTGGCAGCCCACGTCCACCAGGCGCTGGCACAGCACCAGGTCGTCGGTGGTGTAGGGCAGCACGAGGAAGCCGTCCTTGATGAGCAGCGATGCGGCCTCCACCAGGTTCAGCGTGTCGGGCTGCAGGGTGTAGTCGTCGCCGATGACTTCGAGCTTGATCCACGGCGTGCCGAACACCTCGCGCGCCATCTGCGCCGTGGTCACGGCCTCCTGCACGCTGTGGCAGCCGGCGGTGTTGGGCAGCACGGGCACGCCCAGGCGCTTGAGCAGTTCCCAGAAGCTCTCGCCCGCGTTCGTGGCGTTGATGCCCTGGCGGCGCAGCGAGGCCGTGACCATGGCCGGGCGCGCGCGCTGCACGGCGGCTTCGAGCACGGCGGGCGAGGGGTAGCGGGCGGTGCCCAGCAGCAGGCGGCTGGCGAAGGCGTGGCCGTAGAGGGTCAGCGAATCGTTCATGGCGTTCTATGGTTTTGATAGCTGCCAGCGCTTTCCTGGCAAGCGCTGGAGGCAGATTTTGCTTGGAATGTCAGCCGCCCGTCACGGGCGCGATCACCTCGATGCGGTCGCCTTCGTGCAGCGCGTGGCTGGCGTACTGCGTGTTGGGCACGAAGCGGGTGTTCACGGCGACGGCGAAGGGCGGGCGCGCGGCCAGGGTGGCGAGCGCGTCCTGCACGGTGGCGTGTGCGGGCAGCGTGGCGGCTTGCTGGTTGATGGTGACGTTCATGCGGTGCGTTGCAGGGACAGGTCGAACTGGGGAGCAAGCGCCGATTGTCCCTGCTCCAGCAGCTCCAGCGCCACGTCGTGCAGCGCGGGGGCGATCATGAAGCCGTGGCGGTACATGCCGTTGATCTCCATGACCCGCGGCTGCGGCATGCGGATGGCGGGCAGGTTGTCGGGCAGGGTGGGGCGGCACTGCGTGTTTATCTCCAGGATGCGGCCCTCGGCGAAGCCGCTGTGCACGGTGTAGACGGCGCTGAGCAATTCCAGCGCCGAGCGCACGCTCATGGGGGAGCGGTCGTCGGACTCGATCTCGGTGGCGCCGATGACGAACAGGTGGTCTTGCTTGGGCGCGATGTAGATCGAGTAGCGCGGGTGCACCAGCCGCGTGGGGCGGGAAAGCACCACCTCGGGCGCGTGGATGCGCAGCACTTCGCCGCGCACGCCGCGCAGTTGGTGCCACTGCGCGCGCGCGCCCAGGCCGCGGCAGTCGAGCAGCCAGTCGGGCTGGCCGGCCTCGCCGGGGCGGAAGTCGGCCACCTCGCGCGGGCTGTGCCAGTGCACCTGCACGCCCAGCCGCTGCATGTCCTGCGCCAGCGCGGCGAACAGTTGGCGGTTGTCGAGCTGGCCCTCGCCGGGCAGCAGCAGGCCCTGGCCGAAGCGGTGCGCCAGCGCGGGCTCGGCCTGTGCCAGCCCCTCGGCATCGAGCGCCTGCATGTGGGGCAGGGTGGGCAGCAGGGTCTGCGTGCGCTCCAGCAGGCCGCGCAGGCGCAGCGCGTCGGGCGTGTCCTGGCGGTGCCAGACGATCAGCGTGCCGTTGCGCTGGAAGTACACCGGCGCGGGCAACTGGCCCAGCAGCGCGGGCCAGCGCTCCAGCGCGTGCTGCCCCATGCGCACCACACCGGGCTCGGTCACGGCCGATTCGGCCAGCGGCGCCAGCATGGCGGCGGCCACGTGCGCGGCGGAGCCTTCGCCTTCGGGGCCGCCGGCCTCGAAGACTTGCACGCGGTGGCCCTGGCGCGCCAGGCTGGTGGCCAGCAGGCGGCCCAGCAGGCCGGCGCCGAGGATGGTGATGGAGGAGGAGGCAGCGAGGGTGTGCATGGCGTTGGTGTCCGCAGTCCGAAGGGTCAGGCAAAGGGACAAAACGCGGGCGTGCCATGGCGGCGCCGTACTGGTGAAAACTCCCCACGCCAGCATGACCTGGATCGGGTGCCGAGGGTCTTTCTCAGTCGCCAGCCTGTGCAGCCGGGACACCCCTGTTTCGTCCGTGGCGCGGATTACAGCACGGCGCGAGAGTCCTTACCGTCGATAATTTTTGCCATGACGCAAGAAAAACCGACTTCGCTGCCGCGCTATGCGCGCGTGCTCTCCATCGCCGGCTCGGACAGCGGCGGCGGTGCCGGCATCCAGGCCGACCTCAAGACCTTCGCCGCTTTAGGCTGCTACGGCATGACCGCCATCACCGCCATCACGGCGCAGAACACGCAGGGCGTGCGCGGCATCCACGGCATACCGCCCGACATGCTGCGCGCGCAGATCGACGCCGTGGTCGAGGACATCGGCGCCGATGCCGTGAAGATCGGCATGCTGGCCTCGCCCGAAGTGGTGCAGGTGGTGGCCGACGCCATCCGCCGCCACCAGCTGCCGCACGTGGTGCTCGACCCGGTGATGGTGGCCACCAGCGGCGACCGCCTCATCGCCCAGGAGACCGTGGCCGTGCTGGTGCGCGAGCTGTTCCCGCTGGCCGAGGTGGTCACGCCCAACCTGGACGAGGCGGCGCTGCTGCTGGGCCGCCCCATCGGCGGCATCGCGGCGCTCGACGGCGCTGCGCGCGGCCTGCTGGCGCTGGGCGCGCGCGCCGCGCTGCTCAAGGGCGGCCACCTGCCGGGCGACGAAGTGGTGGACGTGCTGGCCTTGCCCGAGGGCCATACCACCCGCCTGGGCTCGGCGCGCATCGCCACGCACAACGGGCATGGCACGGGCTGCACGCTGTCCTCGGCCATTGCTGCGCACCTGGCGCTGGGCCACGCGCTGCCCGAGGCCGTGGCCCGGGCGCGGGCCTATATTCTGGGCGCCATCGAGGCCGGAGCCGCCGTGCGCACGGGGCACGGGCATGGGCCGCTCAACCATGGCTATGCGCCGGTGGCGCAGGTGGTTTTGTAGGTTTCAGGGGTTTTTGGCCTCCAGCGCTTATGCAGCAAGCGCTGGCAGCTATGAAAATGGAAGCATACTGCTAGATTGCCATGCCATCGATTTTCCATGCGTATGAACGCAGTGCGTGATGTGTGAGTGATGCGGAGATATGAATAAGATTCCAGAATCAAAGGCTGGCAAGATTGCAAGGAACGCAGGGCTCGACTATTTGCGAACCATGGCGATCTTCATCGTTTTGGCGAACCATGCGGGAACCTCTCAAAACCCATCCGATCTCTTCCTGACCCGAGAAGCCTGACCCGCCCCTTGCCATGATCACACCCCGCAGCGCGCTGAAGTTTGACCTGTTCGCCGAGGCCTCGCGCCAGCACAAGAG
>Ga0209958_1000789_pt1 | contig 37808 bp, 39 predicted proteins | sample ThiBio_inoc_plan_FD_183942 | JGI IMG/M metagenome (GOLD analysis project Ga0209958, IMG submission 183942) | Wastewater bioreactor microbial communities from Cape Town, South Africa - Thiocy_inoc_plan (SPAdes) | ecosystem: Engineered > Bioremediation > Thiocyanate > Unclassified | place: South...
CCGCGCACCCTGTGTCAGCTTTAATGGCAAAAATGTCGGATTTAAAGGCAAGATACCATATTTAATGGCAAAACCACACCATTGATTTTGTTGACTTTCGTATACCGCATTTAAGGGCTACGCGACACCTGTCGCGGTCAGCGCCGCGCGAAGGCAGATGCAAAGGCCTACCGACTCACGATGCTCCTTCCCATCATTGGAAGGTCAAGCGAAGATTGCGGCTGCGGTTGCAATCAAATTGCCGCAACAACTTTGGCCAGCAGGTCGCGCACCTGACCTGCGACGGCATGCAATGCGGGATTGTCGATGGCCTGCATCGACGCCACCGGATCAATCGCACTCACCTCGACCCCGTCTTCGACCTCGCGCAGGATAACGTTGCAGGGCAACATCGCACCGACGCGCGGTTCCATCCTGATGGCTTCCATTGCCATCTTCGGGTTGCAGGCCCCAAGAATGCGGTAGGCTGGGATATCCACGTCCAGCTTCTTCTTCATCGTGGCCTTGACGTCGATCTCTGTCAGCACGCCAAAGCCATTGTCCGCCAGCGCGGCACGTGTCCGGGCGTCGACCTTGTCAAAGTCCGCGCCGGTGATCAGCCGGTTGATCGTATAGTCCATCGGGTTTCCCTTTCGCTATTTGCGCAAGTATTTGACCAGCGCCGCAATCGCGAGGCCGACCAGCACAAGGGTGACGATCATCCAGAGCCAGCCGAAGCCCATTCCAAATCCCATACCGTAGCCGTTCATTTTCATGGCCTCCTGATCTGTGTTGGGATTTCTCCCGCCAACCGGAGCTTTGCCCAGTTAGCGGGAGAAAAAAGGCGCGTCAGTCGTTGTCCATCATCCCATGACCCATGCCCGGCATGTTGCCCTGCTGCCCGCCCATGTGGCTTTGCATCATGTCTGCCATGGCGGACATTTCAGCCTCGGTCACCTGCGCGTCACCGTCGGCGTCGTGCATCTGGAAGGCTCGCACGGTCATCGGTCGGGTGTGAGCCGCGTGCATCACCGCGAATTCCTCCAGCGACAAAGTACCGTTGGCGTCGGTGTCGTAGGTCTTGAGTTCAGGCTGAATCCCGGCTGTCATTTCCTCGGGGCTGAGCGTGCCGTCTTTGTCGGTATCGAACGTGGCCATGGCATAGCTCTGGCCGCCGGCCATCATTCCCATGGCGCCACCCATCATGCCACCATGCTGGCCCATCATGCCCACGCTTCCGTCCATCATGCCATCATGCTGCATCTGGCCCTGCTGGGCGACGACCGGCACGGCGACAGCGGCTACGCCAAGGGCGGCAACCGTAGCGAGGGCGAATTTTGTCGAACGTTTCATTCTGTCTCTCCTGGATCAGATTGCGATGGAACCAATCTGGGAGCGAGGTGTCCCACAGGTTTGTCAAGGCGACGCCTGTTTTGTATCAAACTGTCGCAAGCCAAGGTGCTGAGAGAGGTTTGCGACAATCTTCTATCCGCAGCCCCACCGCGTTCAACTAGGGTCGACATCAGGAGACAAGATGATGATCCAGCCGCCGCATATTCTGATCGTCGATGACAACCGCGAAATCCGCGATGCCCTGGTGAAGTATCTGGAAAAGAACGGCATGCGCGCAACTTCTGCCGCCAATGCCGTCGCAATGGATGCGGCGATGCAGGTGGGTCAATTTGATCTGATCGTATTAGACGTGATGATGCCTGGCGAAGATGGCCTTTCGGTCTGCCGACGTTTGCGCGCACAGGGCACAATCCCGATCTTGATGCTGACAGCCCTGGGGGACGAAACTGACCGTATCGTAGGGCTGGAGGTCGGGGCGGACGACTATCTGCCCAAACCCTTCAACCCGCGCGAGTTGCTGGCCCGGATCAAGGCAATCCTGCGCCGGTCCGACAGGGGCGAAGTGGTGGGCGGCAGCCTTGCTGGGCACAGATTGGCCTTCGACCGATGGGTGCTTGATACCGACCGCCGGACCCTGACCGACGGCAATGGTATCGAGGTCTCGCTGACAACCGCGGAATTCCGTCTGCTGACGGTGTTTCTGGAGCGGCCGCGCTTCGTGCTCAGTCGCGAACAATTGCTCGATCTCACATCGGGTCGCGCCGCACAGGTGTTCGATCGGACCATCGACAACCAGATCAGCCGCTTGCGCCGCAAGATCGAGGCCGATCCGGCCAAGCCTGCGCTGATCGCAACCGTCTGGGGTGGTGGCTACAGCCTTGCCGCTGACGTCAGAGCAATGCCATGAGCGCGCGCTTCCCGAAATTGCGCAAGTTGTTCCCGCAATCTCTTGGCGGGCAGTTGCTGATCATGTTGCTTTTGGCGTTGGCCATCACACAGGGGCTTGGCCTGTTGCTGCTGACAGACGAGCGGAACCGGGCAGTTCGTGCAGCCCTCGGACTGGAAGCGGCAGGGCGTGCCGCGAATGTTGTCTTGCTTCTGGATGGCGCCCCCACTGATCTGCGCACGTCGATCCTCCGCGCGGCAGATTCTCCGCTTGTCCGGTTTGAAGTCGGGCCCGAGCCTGCGGCGTCCCACGACAGCGCCGAAGCGGACATAGTTCTGCGCCAGATCCGCCAGATCCTTGGCGAGCCGGAACGGGAAGTTCGCGCTGATGTTCACGCGCTTTCCCTCGCGTCCATGCCTTTGCCAGAGGGAGTACCTGCGTCCATGCGCCCGATGCATGAGGCGATGATGGCAGGGCGGACCGACCCCATTGAACTGACGCTGTCGATCCGTCTCGCGGCAGGTGATTGGCTGAACGTGCGCACGATGTTTCACCGCCCTGCCTTGCAGTTGACGCCCCAGGCCCTGTTGCCGGTGGTGTTGATGGCGGTTGCGGTAGTTTTGGTGGCTTGGTGGACTGCGCGGCGCGTCGTCGGCCCAATGCGTGCTCTTGCTGTTGGCGCCGACCGCTTGGGCCGTGGGCTTGATGCCGATCCGCTGCCAATGACGGGGCCGTCCGAGGTGCGCGAGACGACGCAGGCCTTCAACCGGATGAAGGCCCGACTGACCCGCTTCGTGAACGAGCGTACGCACATGCTCGCCGCACTGAGTCATGATTTGCGCTCACCTCTTACAGCAATGCGTCTCAGGATCGAAATGCTGGACGAAACCGAGGATAGCGTGCGTCTTAAAGCGCTGGTCGAGGAGATGCAGGCCATGGTCGAGGCGACCTTGGAATTCGCACGCGGGGTTGCGCGGGCAGAACCCGCCGCTGAAGTCGATCTTGCCGTCCTGCTGGCTGATCTGGTCAACGATGTAGGGCGAGATCAGGCTAATCTTGCCCCGTCGTCGCCTCTGCCCATCACCGTCCGCCCGCACGCCTTGAACCGCGCGCTAAGGAACCTGATCGACAATGCTGTCCGCTATGGCGGAGTGGCGATGGTCAAGTTGGACCGAATGCCGGGATTGGCCGTCATCACCATCGCGGACAAGGGTCAGGGATTGCCCGAAGACCAGCTTGAAGCGGTCTTTGAGCCGTTCGTACGCTTGGAAGGGTCTCGCAGCCGAGATACCGGCGGCGTCGGCCTCGGCCTGGCAATCGCCCGCACCATCATTCAGGCGCACGGCGGGACAGTCTTGCTCCGCAATGTGGCGGCAGGCGGGCTAGAAGCGCTTGTAACCTTGCCAGTCGGTGAAGCGTGATCCATCCTGACAAACCTGCGGAATATCCTCGGACCTCCCTGCAAGAACCACTGCGTAAGCTCAAATGAACGCGTGAAAAAAGTGACCGAGGCTTGCGTCTTCGCCGCGCTTGGCCAGAATCCTGCTAAGACTGTCAGAACACAAGTACCTTGTGGGCAGCGGCGGTCGCCTAAGCCAATTCATCCATGTTGGATCGGGTTGCGCCAGGAATCACTTCGTCTTGCGTCATCCCGCGCGCATCCGCGCAGATACCGCACAGAAGCACGCGTACTTTTGCGTTCAGCCCCCGGCCGAGCATTCGTTCCAGATTGTAAAACCCCTCGGCGGTCTTTTGACCTGCCTTGGGCGTTGTTGCGTGTCAAACAAAGAGAATTTGTGTCGCTCATACTTGGGGAACGTCTGATCAACGCGTTCGGCTGCGCCGAGAAGGCGGCTTGATCGCCATGGCAGGCGGTCAACGATGTTTTTCAGCCGGATTTCGCCGTTTCAGGCCCGCCGCAGAGGCAGTTTGGCGGTTGTCGGGCAGACCCATCCTCATGCCACCAGCCGCCGTCGCGTCAGGAACAGGTTGCCGAGCGCGAACAGCGTGAAGAGCTGGGCGCGGTTCTTTGCGAGGCCACGGTAGCGGGTCTTCACATGGCCGAACTGGCGCTTGATGACGCGGAACGGATGCTCGACCTTCGCCCGCACCATGGCGATGATGCGGTTGGCCCGTTCGTCGAGAGGGTGCAGCTGGCCGCCCTTGGGGGCCTTGCGCATGACAGCCCAGACCTTGCCCGACGCCTTGAATGCCGCTTCGCGCTCGGCGCTGACATAGCCCTTGTCGGCCCAGACCGAGGTTTCCTCGCCGTGCAGCAGTGCGTCCCAGACCTGACTGTCGTGCAGCTTGGCGGTTGATGTATCGAGGCTGTGGGTCACGCCGCTGTCGGCATCGACGCCGATGTGCGCTTTCATGCCGAAATACCAGTCGTTGCCCTTCTTGGTGGATGACATCTCGGGGTCGCGTGCCCCCGCCTTGTTCTTCGTCGAGGACGGCGCGTCGATGATCGTCGCATCGACCAGCGTGCCCGAGCGCAGGGTGATCCCCTTGTCGGCCAGATGCGCGTTCACGTCCGCAAAGATCGCCTCGGTCAGCCCGTGCCGCTCCAGCAGGTGGCGGAAGTTCAGGATCGTGGTCTCGTCCGGGATGCGGTCATCGCCCAGTTCGATCCCGGCAAAGCGCCGCATCGCTTCGCTGTCGTAGAGGGTTTCCTCCGCCATTGGGTCGCTCAAGGCATACCAGTTCTGCAGGAAGTAGATCCGCACCATCGTCTCCAGCGCCATCGGCGGACGGCCGCCCTTCGGCCCGGCCTTCGGGTAGTGCGGCTCGATCAGCGCCAGAAGACGACTCCACGGAACCACAGCATCCATTTCCGCCAGGAACTGCTCGCGCCGCGTCACCTTCTTCTTCATCGCATCACGAAGGCCAGGAAAGGAAGGTTGTTTCGGCATCGGCAAGCCTCCTCGTGGGGATGCCCAAGCCTATCAGATCAGGCGGAAACCCGGAGGTTTTTCAGACGTTCCTTGGGTATGTTTGACTGCCATAATATACTGTTCATTCGCACCATTGCTTAAAATTGACAACTTGAAATCCGCAAGATTACAAAAATGTAACCGGGCGGCAATCTGCACCTGATCTGTCCAGCTTACATCTGCCTCTGCAATACCGACCGCGACACTGCGGCCTGATCAGATTAGGGAGAGTAAGTAAAGTTTGTTTAGCAAATTCGCTGTCCGCCCGACGAACCAAGCGATGCAAACCAAAGCATCTGACTTGACCCCATGGCGTTAAAACAAGAAATGGTTTCAAGTTCTATTGAGAACAACGAAACACAGCTTCGTGTGCGGTGCCTCTGGTTAATCGCCTTTCTCTTCTCGGCTGTGATTTTTTCCGCCGCGCCTCAAATCGACATTGTGATATCGTCTTTGTTTTATTGGGACGGTGGTTTTATCGGTTCACGCTCAGCCATCCTAGAGGCCGTTCGGCAAGTGATATGGACCACGGCAAGCGGCGTTGGGCTCTTCGCGTTGTTTGGATTACTAGTCGTGGTCCTTCGCGGCAGTTTCTTGGGCTCATCCGGTCAAATTTGGAACATTGTTGTCACAGTTTATGTCCTTGGTCCGGGCGTTATGGCAAACCTTCTCCTAAAGTCCTATTGGGGGCGCGCCAGACCGGTTAATGTCATGGAGTTTGGTGGATCGGCCGACTTCACACCGGCGCTCTTGGCAACAGATGCCTGCGCGGCGAACTGCTCTTTTGTCTCAGGAGAAGCTTCAGGGGCGACAGCCGCCGCGGTGGCAATCTGGCTGTTTTCGGCACCCATCCCGACATTGTGGCTGCGTAACTGTGTTCGTGGCCTCGCGATCGCTGTCGCTGTTGTCGGGTCTGGCCTGCGCGTCGTTGCCGGGCGTCACTTCATGTCCGATGTCGTCTTCGCCGTTTTGATAGTCACAGGCCTTGCGGTTTTCCTACTTTGGTATCGCGGAATTGCTGCAAAGGAGAATGCCTCTGCTCAAATGTAGAGTTTCAGTTCCCGAAATATCTGATAATCTCCATTTTTCGTGGAGCGCATTCGTACAATTCGTGCGTCCATTTTCAAATTCTGGGAGAGTGTGATGCCGACGATCCCGTGTTCAGGCGGTGGTTGTCGTAAGCCCAAAGTCATTGCGTGGCGCGATCCTGCGCCTCAATCGTTTCGATGATGTATTGGTCAAGCCATTCGTGGGCCGGCTCGCGCCGAATTGGCGCAACCTCGTGGTCGAGAAATGGATCATGGTTCGGCAGGGCGGAATTCACCCACAATTGGCGAAGACTGAAAGTATAGACCGCCCCGGGCGTATTGGGCGGTGGTTTAGTGGATTTCACGCCGACCGAAGGTGCGCGACCTTCCGACTTCGCGACCTCACAAAATTGTAATCTTCCCGAAAGCAAGCCGTCGGATCAGCAGTCCATCCAGAGTGACCGTCCGGGGCGAGGCCTGCAGTGCAGACTGCTGCACTGCATTGAGTCCGACATCGGCCAACTTAACAACTGGGATCACCATGTCGTCCGAAACCTTCTGGCTTGCTATCGGCTTTCTTGGCCAGGCGCTGTTCTCCGCCCGCTTCCTTGTCCAGTGGATGATCAGTGAGATCCGCCGCGAAAGTGTCGTGCCCTACATCTTCTGGTGGTTCTCGCTGGCCGGAGGCGCCACGCTTCTGGCCTATGCGATCTGGCGTCAGGATCCGGTGTTCATCACCGGCCAGGCCTTTGGGCTGATCGTCTACATGCGTAACCTCATGCTGATCCGGGCCAGTGCGAAATCCGGAGCCCCGCAATGATCCGCGATGACTGGCACCGCCAGCCCGTTGTCGCGGCGGTGGCCTTCTTCGTCATCTGCATCGCGCTCATCACTTTGCGCCCGCTGTTGCCGATCGACGAGACCCGCTATCTGACCGTGGCCTGGGAGATGTGGCAGGGCGGGTCGAAGATCGTCCCGCACCTCAACGGCGAGGTCTACAGCCACAAGCCGCCGCTCTTGTTCTGGCTGATCAATCTGGTGTGGTCGATGACCGGGCCAAACGAACTGGCGGCCCGGCTGGTTGGGCCTGCGGCGGGGGTCGCCGCCATCCTCATGACTGGGCGGCTGGCCCGCCACCTCTGGACCGAGGAGCCGCTGCGCCCCGGACAGGCGGCCTGGGTGCTGGCCACGAGCGGGGTGTTCCTGGCCTATGGCTCGGCCACGATGTTCGACGCGCTGCTGACCGTCGGCACCCTGGGGGCGATGCTGGCCCTGTGGCGCATGGCGCAGGGGTCCGGCTGGAAGGCAGTGCTCGGTCTTGGCGCAGCGCTGGCCTTCGGAGTGCTGGCCAAGGGGCCGGTGATCCTGATCCACGTCCTGCCGGTGGCGCTGAGCTTCCCACTTTGGCACCCCGAAGGCGGGGCCACCACGCGCCAGATGCTTGCGCGCCTTGGCCTTGCTCTGCTGGTCGCCCTCGCGCTGGTCGGGTTGTGGCTGGGGCCCGCCCTGATCTTCGGCGACGCGACCTATCGCAACGACATCCTCTGGCGGCAAAGTGCCGGGCGGATGGTCGCCTCCTTCGCCCATGACCGACCGGTTTGGTTCTTCGTCGCGCTCATGCCGCTGTTCCTCTGGCCTTGGGGTTGGGGGCGCGAAGTGGCGGCACTTTGGCGAGGGCCGAAGAGCGGAGCGGAGCGGTTCCTGATGATCTGGGCCGGGGCCGCGCTGCTGGCGTTCAGCCTGATCAGCGGCAAGCAGATCCACTACCTCGTCCCCGAGCTTGCCGCGCTGGCACTTCTGCTGTCGCGTTCGCCCGACGCCCAGCCCGGCAGGTGGACGCGATTTGTGCCGATGCTGCCCGCGATCCTCATTCTTGGCTTCGGTGCGGCCGCCGCCCTTGGTCTGGTGCCGCCTGTACTAATGGACGGCGGCACGGTCGGTTGGCTTGAGCTTGCTCTGGCAACCGTCACGATCGGCACGGCGCTTGCGACCATCGGGATGGCACGGACCCGCGCGACGGCGCGCCTTGTCGTGGCACCCGCGACGTTGGTGGCCTTCCTGCTGGTCGCCTTTCAGACGATCTGGGCCACCAACAACCCTGCCCGACTGGCTCCGTTGCTGACGACCTATTCAGAGGCGGGCATCGCGACGACAGATCAAGGCTATGCCGGACAGTTCAGCTTTTCTGCCCGTCTTGCCCAACCGGTGACCGTATTGCGTGACGAGAGTGCTCTGACGGCCTGGATCACCGCGCATCCCGGCGGCCTTGTCATCGGAAAACGTCCGGTTGTTGGGGCCGAACTTCAGCTGTTGCGCGAAGCCAGCCTCCAGGGCGACCAGTGGTTTGTCTATCGCGTGGAGTCCGGATCATGACAACTACTCCGACAGTCAGCGTCGTCTTGCCGGCGCGCAACGAGGCTGTGGCGATCACGCCCCTGCTGGCAGGCATCTCTGCCGCCTTGGCCGGGGTGCCGCACGAGATCATCGTGGTCGATGACGGTTCGACCGATGATATGGCCCAGGCGGTTCTGGATGCCATGCGGCGCAACCCCGAGCTTCGGATTTTGCGGCACGCCCGGTCCTGTGGCCAGTCCGCGGCCTTGCGGACCGGCATTCTCGCGGCGCGCGGACGGCTCATCGCGACCCTTGACGCGGATGGGCAGAACCTTCCTGCCGACCTTCCGCGGCTGATAGGGCCACTGCTTGATCCCGACACAAACAACCTGGGCCTCGTGCAGGGCCAGCGTCGCAAGCGGCAAGACCGCTGGACCCGCCGTGCGGGTTCCCGCATCGCCAACGGCATCCGGGGCGCGCTGCTGCGCGACGGGGTGCGCGACAGTGGCTGCGGCCTCAAGGCCTTTCCCCGCGCGGTCTATCTGTCCCTGCCCTATTTCGATCACATTCACCGCTTCATGCCCGCCATGGTTCTGCGTGAGGGTCATCAGGTCATGGTCGTCGATGTCGGTCATGCAGAGCGCAATGGCGGCCGGTCCAACTACAGCAACCTCCAGCGCGCCCTGGTCGGCATCGTCGATCTTCTGGGGGCCGCCTGGCTGATCCGCCGCCGGAAGCTGCCTGTGGTTCAGGATGTTCGACCCGAGCAAGAGATCGGACAAGACCGGCTTTCGTGATATCGGGCAGTCCTGATCAAAACACCGCCGCATCTGCGGCCTCGTATCACCCCGTCCAAATTGCACTTACCGGATTGACCCCGCATGACACAGCTTGCCACCAACCTGACGGACTATCTGTCTGCGCATCCGTATCTCGCAATCATGATCCTGTTTCTGGTCGCCTTTGGGGAGGCCATGCTGTTCATCGGCCTCTTTGTTCCCTCCACCCCGATCATGATCGGGGCTGGCGCGCTGGTCGGTCTGGGCAAGCTGGGCCTCTTTCCCGTCCTGATCGCCAGCGCCGCCGGGGCCATCGCGGGCGATGCACTGTCGTTCTGGATCGGGCGGCGCGGCAAGCACCATCTCGTTTCGATGTGGCCGCTTTCAACCCATCCTGAGCTTCTGGCAACCGGTGAACGCTTCTTCGCGCGTCACGGCAGCCTGAGCATCTTCCTGGCGCGGTTTGTTCCTGTGGTCAAAGCCGTGCTTCCCACAGTCGCCGGGATGGCCGGAATGTCACTGGTCCGTTTTGCCGTGGTCAATGTCATGTCGGCCTTTGTCTGGTCTGCGGCGCATCTGTTTCCTGCGATGCTGGTCGGTCGCGGGCTTGGTGTTGCCGCCACAGCAAATCCCAAGGTCATCGAACTTTTCGGGGCAATTCTGATCCTGTCAGTTCTCGCGTGGATCACCGCGCGGCTGCTCGCCCGGACGGTCGTGCCAAAGCTGGCGGGCCTCAGCGGCAAGGCTGCCGCGCGGTGGGCCGGGTCCGACCGGCCGGGACGCCGCTGGCTCGGGCGAGCGCTTGTGGCGGCAAACCGTTCGCCGGGCCTGTTGATCGAGATCACCCTCGCCGTGGCCGCCGCTTCGGGCCTGATCATTCTGGGCGTGCTGATCCTGCTCGATCCCGAATTGTCGCGCGCGGATGCCGCCGTTTCCGGCTGGGTCGGGGCGCAAAGTTCAGATCTTGCAACGCAGGTGATGCTGGCCGTGACCATGCTGGCGGACTGGCGGGTCCTGTTTCCACTGGCAGTCATCCTGCTCGCCTATCTCGCGCTTGTTCGCCAGGGACGGCTGGCGGCCGTGGTGACAAGCGCCTTTGCGGCGACGCTGGCATTCGTCCCTGTGGTCAAGCTCCTGATGCAGCGCGCGCGCCCGACGCAACTATACGACGGCGCCGAAGCTTTCAGCTTTCCATCCGGCCACGTCACGCACGCAACGGTCATCCTTGGGGCAGCGGCCCTGCTGATGGCCTCGTCCCTGCGACCGTGGCTGCGCAATCTAGTCTACGGCGGGGTTGCGGTCCTTATACTGGTCATCGCTGTGTCGCGGGTCTATCTAGGCGCGCACTGGCCGACGGATGTCATGGCGGGCATGCTGTTCGGGGCGGTCATGCTCATAATCGTCGCCGTCCTGACCCGCGATCTGCGCCTTGGGATGCGGCGGACAGGTCTGTCGGCTGTGATCGTCATGGCCTTCGTCGGTCTTTATGGTTTGCATCTGGCGAGAAACTACAGCGCCGCCGCAGCCTTTTATGCGCCCGGCCCCGCGGTCCAGACGGTTGCACGCGCCGACTGGATCGGTGGAAAGGTCGCGGTGCCGACAATGCGCATTCTGCTGGACGGCGATGCAGGCGAGCCGATGTTGATGCAGACGGATATTTCACTGCCCGATCTCGTGGTGCTGCTCCAAGCCGGTGGATGGGTGCCTGCGGACCGCTCGTGGATTGCCGAGGTGGCGGATTCCGTCCTGCCGACGCGCGGTGAACTTGGTCCTCTCGCACCGTGGCCGCTGGCCCACCTGGGTCAACGACCGCTTGCGACACTGACGAAAGGTGTCGCCGGATCGCCTACTTCGCGGCACGTCCTGCGGGTCTGGGACAGCGGCTTGCAAGTTGCCGGGCCGGACCGGCGGACCGTCCTGCTGCTGTCGGCAACAACCGAGACGCTCGACCCCCTTGGCGCGGGCTTCCTCATGCTGGAGTCCGAAGCGGGCACAAGCCTTGACCTGGCACTATTGGCGCAGGGAGGACTTAAGACACTGCCTGCGCCTGATCTGCCGCCCATCCTGATGGCCAACTGACCTCGGCAAAGGAAACGGGCGTCCCGGGTCACCCGGAACGCCCGCATGCCTTTGGGGTTTGCGTGTCAGGCGAGGCGTTCCCGACGCATGGTCATTACGACTACAAGCGTCAGGATCGCCGCAAGAAACCCGGCGCTGGTCATAATGGTGCCTAGCCCCACACCACCATACTCGGCCGGTTTCGCCAGCAGATCGCCCAACGAGGCCCCAAGCGGGCGGGTCAGGATATAGGCCAGCCAGAACCCCAGGATCGGGTCCAGCCCCAGCTTGAAGTAACCAAGGGCCAGCGAGGCGATCATCAGCCCGAAGAGAATGCCCGTCGCCAGGTAGCCAAGCGCGAAGTATTCCGAGATAAAGTCACCCACCGCTGTCCCCAGGGCGAAGGTCAGGAAGATCGCCAGCCAGTAGAACGCCTCGCGCCGGTCGGTAAAGATCGCGTGGATCGACAAGGTGCGCTCGACCGCGAACCAGATCGCAAAGGTTGCGGCGAGTGCGACCGAAAACACAGCCGTCGTCGTCGTCAGCGGCACGCCGAACGTGTCGATCAGGTTGTCGGTCACCAGCGTGCCGACGATGCTGATCATTACCACTGCCAGCCAGTAGGCGGACGGAATGTAGCGTTTGGTCGAAAGCTGGGCAAACATCACGCCCACCAGCACCACCACCATCAAGCCGGTGGTTGCGGTCAGCCCGAGGCCGAGGTTGACCGCCAGAAAGTCGGCGGCGGTTTCGCCCATGGTCACCGCCATGAGCTTGATCAGCCAGAAGTCGACAGTGACCTCGGGAACTCGGTTCATCGGGGGCATCAGCCTGGATTGCGCAATCATGATCATGTCCTTTGTGTCAGGGTTCAGCCTTTCACCAGCGCAAGGGCTTGCGCGGTGAAGGCATCGGCATTGCGGTCGTCATCGGCGTTGCAGCGTTCCAGCGCTTTGGCCTGCAGGTCGGAAACGTGTGTCGCCGCCTCACCGTCCAGTGGGGTCGCCGCAAGCCCGTCGCGCAGGGTGCCCAGCATGACCTCGCAGGGCAGCGCGCGCCCCGTGGCATCGGTCACGGCGATGCCCGCCACCAGAACCGGCCTGCCGGATGCGGCCTGCGGCACCGGATCGCGCAGGACCGCGTCCAGCGCTGTCAACGCCGCCTCGACCTCTGCCGCGTTCGGCGCAGTGCCGCGCAGAGCGGTGAACACCCCGTCGGCCGCCCCATCGACCGCGCCCCACGCCGAAGTGTCCATCGGACGCAGCACCGGCTGGGCCTTGTCCCAGGCCGTCTCCAGATCGGTCGCCCTCGCCTCGGCAGCCTTGAAGTCTCCCGTCGCGGCGATTGTGTGGATGTCGGCCGCAATCGTCTCAAAGGGTGTCAAATCGCCAAGCGGCGCCACCGCCGTCACCGCGCCTGGCGTAGGCAGGTTCAGGGTCATTTCAACAAAGGTAAAGCCGGTTACCGGGACGGCAATCAACGCCGTCGCAAGAAGAAGTTGTCGCATCAGGTGTGCCTTTCATGCGGATGTGCATCGCACGCGCCGAAATTTGCCGCCGCCTTTTCAGGCATATCGACAGGAAGTGATCGGAACACGGTCGGTGCAGCGGGTCTGTTCCTGCCAGATCATCCGAACCTGACTGGCGCGTTACATCGCTGCAATCTTCTGGGGTGGCGCCGCCCGCACATCACAAAACTGTATAGGCGGCGGCACGAAGGGGTGAACCACCTGCCTCAGCTTGTGCGGAACAACGGCTATCGGACGGCCGCTGCAACCCAACACGAACGGAGACCCCCAAGATGCCGCCCTCCATCATCGCCCTTGACCGGCTGACCCAGCGTTTCGAGGACCGGACCGTCGTCGACGCGCTGACCTTCTCGATTGCCGAGGGCGAGGTTTTCGGTTTTCTCGGCCACAATGGTGCTGGCAAGACCACCACGCTGAACATGCTGACGACGCTGGCCCGCCCTGCCTCGGGCACGGCCACAATCGCCGGGGCCGACCTGGTCCGCGACCCGAACGGCGTGCGCCGCAGCATCGGGTTCGTGCCTGAAAACGTCCGGCTCTATGACACACTGACGGCCGAAGAGAACCTGATGTTCTTTGCCCGCCTGTCCGACGTGCCCTCGCCCGCCCGGCGCGTGCGCGCGGTGCTGGAACTGCTGGACAGCCTGCCCTATGCCGGCCGCCGGGTGGGCGGATTCTCAAAGGGGATGCGCCAGCGCATCGGCCTTGCGCAGGCCATCCTGCACCAGCCTAAGGTGCTGTTCCTCGATGAGCCAACCTCGGGCCTTGATCCGATGGGCATCCGGATGCTGCGCGACCTGATCACCCGCCTGAACCGCGAGTTCGGGATGACGATCTTCATGAACACACACCTGATCAGCGAGATTGCCAAGACCTGCACCTCGATTGCGGTCCTGAGCCACGGCCGTCTGGTGTTCCACGACCGGATCGAGGCCGTGACTGCACGCTACGGCGATGATGCGGCGCTGGAGGAGCTTTATCTGTCCGTCACCCCGGACACGTCGCTGGCGGGGGCCGCGTGATGTCCCCTGCAAACCTCATCGCCCGGCAGTCCCTGCGACTGACCTTACGCGAAAGCACGGTGCTAGTAATCGCGGCGTTGTTCGTGGTGCTAGTGCTGGTGTCGGCCTGGCTCGGCTGGCGCGCGACGGCGACAGTCAACCTGATCTTCACCGACGCCGCCGCGTTCCTGCAATCGCAGGGCCGCGCGTTGCCGCCGAACCCGGTGCTGGCGACCTCACCCCTGTCGCTGTTGCGCAACGTCGCGGTCTACGTGTCCTTGATCGGGGTGCTGGCAGCTATCGTCGTCGGCAACCGGCTGATCGCACTCGACCGCCGCTCGGGTGTCCTGCCGCTCTACGGCACCCGCACCGGCGACAGTCCCGCCTATGCCACGGGCAAGGTGCTGGCGCTGGTGGCGCTGATGGGCACGCTGACCGGGATTGCTGCCGTCGTCTCGGCCGCAACGCTTCTCGCACTGCCCGCCGTTCCGGTGACAGCCGGGCAATGGGCTCAGTTCTGGGCGTTCTTTGTGCTGTCGGGCCTCTACCTGCTGGCCTTCGGCCTTGTGGCGCTCGGTGCCGCTGCCCGCAGCCGGTCCGAGAGTGTGGGCCTGCTGCTGCCGGTCACGCTCTGGCTGGTGCTGACTTTCGTTCTGCCCTCGCTGACCGGAAACCTGTTGCCCACGGCGTCGATCAACCCGGTCTCGGCTTTGGCCGCACCGCCTGACGCCGCCTTCTTCCAATGGTCCGCCTGGACCTTCGGCTCGGTCTCGGTCGCCGAAAGCTACCGCTATCTCTCGGCGGGCCTGCTCGACTTCCTGCCCGAGGGCCGCTTGTCTCCCGCCGCAATCCCGCCGCTGGCCACTCTGCTGATCGCCGTCGTTGCCGCCTTCCTCTGGGCGCTGCGCGGCCTGCGCACCCTCGACCTGACCCGGAGCGACTATGATGTCTGACACTGCCTTCTCCCCCATAGCCACCATCGCGGCAAAGGACATCCGCGATGCCAAGCGCGACCGCTTCGTGCTCATCGTGACCCTGTTTCTGGCCCTCGGGGCGGTCGTGGCGCTGGTCAGCGGGGCCATCGCGCTGCGCACCGATGCGGCGACCTATGCCGCCGCCAAGGAAACCCTGCTGGCCCTCGGCAAATCGGTCGACCAGATTTCGGCGCCCGAATTCTATCCGCTCAAGCTCATGCGCGGGGCAATAGAACAGATCGGCATCGTTGGGGCGGCCATCGCCATCCTGATCGGCTATCGTGCCGCCGCCAGCGAACGCGGGCGGCAGACGCTGGCCCTGATCCTGACCCGTCCGATCCGGCGCTGGCAGTTCCTCGCTGGCAAGATTGCCGCCGGTCTGGCGCTGCTGGGCATCGGGCTGCTGGCCGTGCTTGCGACCCTTGCGGTCGTCGCCCATTTTGCCAGCGGTGTCGGCCTGTCGGCCGACGACCTGCCCCGGCTTGCGGTGACGTGGGTGGCGGCTTGGGCCTATACCGCGTCGTTCTTCTTCCTCGGCTTCATCCTGACGATGACCGTACGCAAAACCGCAACAGCGCTCCTCCTTGCCTTTGCGGTCTGGCTTACGTTGGTTCTGGTGGCACCGCAGGTAGGCGACACGCTTGACCCCGACAACCAGGTGGCGGGCGGCGTGTTTAAATCACTCAGCATCGCCAAGCCGGATCAGGTCGAGATCATGAAGCAGTTCGCGACCTACGAGACCCTGCGCGACGGCATCGAGCAGGCCTCTGTCACCAAGCATTTCGAGCGGTTCACCTTTGCCGTCCTCGGCATAAAGGACACCTACACCGGCGTCCCGCTCGGCCCAATCCTGATCGAGAAACAGGGCGACCTGATCTGGATTTTCCTGACCGCCCTTGGGCTTGGCATCCTGGCCATTTCCCTTTCCCTCAACGCCGACCGGCTGACAAAGGCCGAATGAAAAAGGAATGACTGCTATGAAATCGACGACACCCACCCTTCTGGCCTTGCTTCTGGCCCTGTCCCTGCCGCTGTCCGCACAGGCTGCCTCGGACGATACCGACGGCGATGGCGTGCCCGACGCGGCCGAGGCCGCACTTGGCACCGACCCGCTGATCGCCGACACCGACGGCGATGGTGCAAATGACCTGGCGGATGCAGACGCGACTTTCGCGCCGAACCCCATCGACCCCGCAGGTGCCGCCGCCCCGTTCACGATCTCGGAGCTGCTGGTCGAGAACAACGTCGAACCCGGCACCAGCAAATCGGCACCGGACCATCTGGAGATCGCTGTCACCAATACCAGCACCACCCCACTGACCGGCTTCTCACTCTACTACAGCTTCACCGACCAGGATTCGGGCAAGGTCGAAAGCGTGTTCCGCACCCTTGACGGTTTCACCGTCCCTGCTGGCGGCGAGGCGCGCATCCAGTTCGATGACGGCACCGTCGCCGAACATTTCCGGGCAAACCCGAACTCGATCTACATCACTTCGCAGGCCGGAAAGGTCGTGGACGTCGTGCTGAAACTGGACGGTTTCGCCCCAGTGTCCGCCCAGGTCATGAAGGACAAGGGCGGCGCGGAAGCTGCCGACTGATCCGCACACCCATAAAACCAAAGGCCGCCGAACTTGTTCGGCGGCCTTTCTCCTGTCCACACGAAGGCACTCGGATCACTCACGATGCCGGGAACTGCATGACAAACATTCAATCTGCGCGACAGGCATCCGGCAGGTCCGACCACCAGATTGGTGTCATGGTAGCGACGGTCGCTGCCGCCACCGAAAGGAAGACAAGATGGAAACGAAACCCAAGTCGCGCTTTGCCAAACTGATGCTGGCAACCTTGGCCGGCACGCTGGCCCTGGGCGGGACGGTCGCCACCGTCGCCCGCGCCGAAACCAGCAGCAACGACGCCGCCACCGTTCAGGCGCTTGGAGCCGCGAAGCTGACGCTCGCCGATGCAATCCGCACCGCAGAAGCCGCCGGTCAGGGCATGGTCACGGGCGCCGAGTTCGAGATCAAGGACGGCAAACCGGTGTTCGGCGTGACCACCCAGAACGGACCCGCCGAGGCCGATCACCTGATCGACCCGGCGACCGGTGCGATGCTGGCCAGCACGCCGGATGTTGAAGAAGTTGACGGTGACCAGGGCACCGACGAGGCTTCGGAGCTGACCGCCCTGCAGGGGGCCAAGGTGGGACTGCTGCAGGCGATCACCGCAGCCGAAGGCCAGGGCGGCAAGGCGCTCTCCGCCGAGTACGCGCAGGAAGATGGCGCGCTCTCCATCGACGTTGAGATGGCCGATGCCTCGGGCAAGACCGTCGAGCTGAAAGTTGATGCGATGACCGGGCAGGTCATGGCCGCTGACAGCGACGCCGGCGACGAGGATGGCGAGAACGGCGAAAGCGGCGAAGGTAGCGAAGAACAGGAAGGCTGACCTTTCGAATTCCGCCGCCCGCTGCCCCGAAAGGGGCGGCGGGCTGATCTTTTTGTGGTTCGCGTTCCGTTTATTTTCCCTTCCCAACCCCTCAGGGCAGAGTGCAGATCATGCCGGAACTGGCGACATACCTCGGTCTGATCGTGATCGATCGCACTTCAACGATCCTGTTCTTCGGGGAAGCCGCTGTGCTTTTGCGGCCAAGGATAATTGGGGTGACCATCCTGAGCGCAGACCTGAATGGGCCCGTTTCTGACGCCCTGTTGCGGCTGCGATCGGCGGTCCTGAAAAAGTCGGAATCAAAAGGACGTTGGGGTGTGGTTGATTTGCGAACGCAGACGACTTTGGCAAATGATTGATTGATAAACCTGAACGTCGTTGCGTGAACTTCGAGTGACAAACATAGTCCGGGGCAACCATTCAGGCGAGGGGCGCGTGACAAAACATCATCAACCGACCGATTTTCTGGCCCCGTCTGCAGCTTCGACCGGCGTCCGGCAGCGGCTGCGCAGTGCTGCCCCCTATGTGCTTGCCGTTGGTCTGTTTGCCCTCGGCCTCTATGCGCTTTACCGCTTGCTCGCGCCGGTCAATTTCGCCGATGTCGCTGCACAGATCCGGATGACGCCGTGGACCACGATAGCGCTTGCCGCACTCGCCACGCTCGGCGGCTACTTGTCGCTCGCGGGCTACGACTGGTCGGCGCTGCGCTACATCGGCAAGCCGCTGCCCATCCCGATCGTGCTGACCGGCGGGCTGATGGCGTATGCCTTCGGCAACACCATTGGACTGTCGGCGGTGTCGGGCGGCGCGGTGCGCTGGCGGGTCTATTCGGGGCTCGGGCTCGACGGCTATGATGTCGCGATCGTCTCGACCTTTGCCGCCGTGTCGTTTGGCGTAGCGGCAACGATCGTTGGCCTCGGGGCGCTGGCGATCCACCCCGGCGCGCTGGCGTCCCTCCTGCCCTTTCCGCCGTCCACCGTGCGGATTGCTGCCATCGTCCTTATCCTCGTGCAAGTGCTCCCGCTGATCTGTGCCTCGGCCACCGGGCGGAGCCTGCACATCGGCCGCTTCACGCTGCACGCACCGTCGCTGCCGATACTTGGCGGACAGATCCTGTTCAGCCTGGGCGACATCGGCTTTTCCGCGCTGACGCTCTATCTGTTCATCCCGACCGCCGACCTTGGCTTTTTCACATTCCTCGCCGTCTTCGCCGCCGCGACCATGGCCGGAATCGTCAGCCATGTGCCGGGCGGGATTGGCGTCTTTGAAACAGTGGTGATCGCCGCGATGCCCGCTGGCACGCCGGTGGACAAGGTCGCGGCGGCGCTGCTGCTGTATCGGCTGGTCTACTATCTTCTGCCGTTCATAATCGCCCTTGTCGTGCTGGCGATCTATGAGGGCTGGCGCGCAGCAGGCGGTCGCGTCGCCGGCGGCAGGATCGGCCTCGTGCTGTCGACCATGGAACCGGCCTTGCGCGCGGTCGCCCCGCTGGCCCCGCTAGTTCTTGCCGCGATGGTGTTCGGATCGGGAGTGTGGATGAGCCTTTCGGCGCTTCTGCCCCCCGCCTCGGACGCCGCCGAAGCCGCCGAGGCCCTGTTCCCTCTGGCGTTCGTCGAAGGCTCGGCGCTGGTGTCAAGCGCCCTTGGGGCCGCGCTGATCCTGCTGTCGCTTGGCATCCTGCGGCGCAGCGCGGGGGCGTTCTGGCTGACGGTTGCCGTGCTGACAGCGGGTATCGCGGTGGCGCTTGCGCAGGGGCTCGACTGGGAACGCGCACTGGCCCTGCTGATCGCCGTGGGGTTGCTGCTGCCGTTCCGGCGCAGCTTTCATCGCCGCACCCGGCTGACGCACGCCGCCTTTGCGCCGGGCTGGATCGCGCTGGTGCTGGCGACGCTCGCAGGATTCGGCTTTGTGCTGTTCTTTGCTCACAAGGGCACGCCCTATGCGAACGAGCTGTGGTGGCAGTTCGCCGTCGATGCGCGCGCCCCCCGCGCCCTGCGTGCCGGACTGGTCGCCAGCCTGATCGTCGGGCTTGCGGCCCTGTGGTTGCTGTTGAGGGCACCCGCCACACGAACCGGACCGCCCGATGCGGCGGATCTCGCCCGCGCGGGGGCGGTGATCGCCACGACCGAAAATGCCGATGCGGGCTTTGCCCTGACCGGCGACAAGGCGCTGATCTTTTCGGACGACGGGCGCGGCTTTGTCATGTTCGGCACCTCGGGCCGGTCCTGGCTGGCCTATGGCGGGCCGGTCGGCCCGCAGGACGCGGCCGAAGAGGCCGCTTTCGCCTTCGTCGATGCGGCGCGCCGCAGCGGTGCCCGCCCGGTGTTCTACGAACTGGGGGCCCAAGATGTGCCGCTGATGGTCGACCTTGGCCTCTCGCTGCACAAGATGGGCGAAGAGGCTGTGGTCGATCTCTCAGCGTTTTCCCTTGACGGGCCGGATCGCAAGAAGCTGCGCGCGGCCTACGCCCGCGCCGTCCGGGATGGTCTGACGCTAGAAATCTCACTGCCTCCGCATGCTGAAAGCCTGATCGTCGATCTGCATCGTATCTCGGACGATTGGCTCGGCGCCAAGAACGCGCGCGAAAAGGGCTTTTCGGTCGGCCGTTTCGATCCGGTCTGGCTCGGCCGTTGGCCCCTGGCTCTGGTGCGGCAGGGTGCCAGGATCGTGGCTTTCGCCAATGTCCTTGCCGCCGGTGCCGGTGCCGGAAAAGCGGCTACCGTCGATCTGATGCGCCACACCAGCGACGCCCCTTCAGGCACGATGGAGTTCCTGTTCACCGACCTGATGCTGCAACTCAAGGCCCAAGGCTGCCTGACCTTCTCGCTCGGAATGGCACCGCTGTCGGGGCTGGCCCCCGAGCGAAGCCACCGGCTTTGGGACAGGTTCGGCGCGCTGATCTATCGCCATGGCGGCAACTTCTACAACTTCGAGGGGCTTCGCGCCTTCAAGGACAAGTTCGACCCGGATTGGCGTCCGCGCTACCTTGCGGCACCCTCGGCGCTGCCGCCGCTGTTGCCTCTCGCCGATGCGGCCAAACTAATCGGCGGCGGCAATGTCGGCAGACCTTTGGCACAGCGGTAGCGCGACAGGTGGCCAGTGTCGAACCCCTGCTTTTGAAGGAGTTGCCTTACTTGCGCTGGATGCAGACGGCCCGAACGTAGGTTTTCACATCGCCCTCGATCGGGTCCGCCATTTCGGCCACCAGGGTAGCCGCCGCCGCTTCACACATTTCAAGTGACTTGAAACTCATCGTGGATGGTGCCGAGGCCTCGGTCGGAGCTCCATTCACGACCCACACCATCGAAAACACCAGCGTCCATGTCATTCGCGGCTCCTATCTGTTCCGACACATATCGGCGCCACAAAGATCGCGCCAGATTCGGTGTCCTGCCTCACCTTCAAACTACACCAGAGTGCCCTCGGCAAAGATTGCATCTTTGTCATGTTCACGAAAGCTGGCTGACAGCGTGATCCCCCATCTTTGTGTCACCGAAACAAGGAGCTGAAAAATGTTTGACAAGATACGACTGTTTGCGGCCCGTGCGCTGTTTGCGTTCGTCGTCGCGATGAGCCTCGGGTTCGGCCTCCTGATCGCCGGTATGGCTGCCATCCTGGGGGTCCTGATGATCGCCGCGTTCCGGATCGCGATGATCGGAGCGGGCCGCAAGGCGCATGACGCGCCGGTGGACGGAGAGCCGAACTCGCGCTCGGAGGCCGGTCCGGCCGCACAGCCCGCCTGACGGAATCTGCACCGTGCCTGCGCGGTGCAGGTTTCGCCGTCGGTGCAATTCGCCTATTCGAAAAGGCAAACCGTTTCTCATTTCACATTGGTCCCTCACCATGAAGCTTCTGCTGATCGAAGACGACAAGACCATCGCCGATTATGTGCTCGGCGGCCTTCGACAGGAGGGGCATGTCGTTGACCATGTGGCGGACGGGCGCGATGCCTTGGGCCAGGCGATGGCGGGCAGCTATGACGTGATGATCGTGGACCGCATGTTGCCCGGCCTTGACGGGCTGTCGCTGGTCAGGGCGTTGCGGGCGGCCAAGGTGATGACCCCGACCATCTTCCTGACCGCGCTTGGCGGTGTGGATGACAGGATCGAGGGGCTGCAGGCGGGCGGTGATGATTACCTTGTCAAGCCCTTCGCGTTTGGCGAATTGTCGGCTCGCATCGGCGCATTGGCCCGCCGCCCGGCGCCGCAGGCCACGGAAACCATGCTGTCGGTCAGCGACCTGCGGATGGACCTGATCCGCCGGAAAGTTACCCGCGACGGCATCGAGATCGACCTTTTGCCGCGCGAGTTCGCGCTGCTTGAACACCTGATGCGGCGCAAGGGGCGGGTGCAGACCCGCACCATGCTGCTGGAGGCCGTTTGGGACATCAGCTTTGACCCCCAGACCAACGTTGTCGAAACCCATGTCTCGCGTCTGCGCGCCAAGGTGGACCGGCCCTTCGACCACGAGCTGATCCTCACCGTCCGGGGTGCCGGCTACAAGATCGAAGGCTGACACAATGGCCGCCCGCACTTTGGACCTGCTCCGTTCAACGCCCGTCCGGCAGGCGCTTGGTATCGTGGCCCTTACGGCCGTCATCAGCGTCAGCACCACTGGCGTTGCCTACCTGCGGATCGGCGAATATGTCGAAGACGCTCTCTTCGCCGCCCTGGACCAGTCGGCGGCCAGTTTTTCAACTGCGCGAACTGCGGAAGATCTACGTATGCAGGTTATCGCCGAGGCTGCGGTGATCGACCCGGAACACCGGATCGTCGTCTTGATCCCTGCCGACGGTCCGATGGTCGGCAATGCCGTAGTACGGATGGGCTCCGGTCAGCCGCTGCTTAGCCCAGTGAGCAGCGAGCGCCCGTTGTCTGACGATGGGTACGAAGTTCGGGTGATCTCGGACGGGCGCGGGACGCTGATCCTCGCCGAAAACCGGGAACCCATCGCTGAGATGGGCGAGGTCTTTGCCTTTGTGATCGGACTCAGTGTTGTTCCAACCCTGATCCTGTCGCTTGCAGCGGCGCTAGTGATCGCGTCACGAAGTGCCAGGCGGGTGGTTCGGATCGAAGACACCCTCGTCCAACTGACGAAGGGCGACCTTCAGGCGCGGGTTGCCGAGAATCCGGCGCGTCACGACGACCTTTCGCGCATCGCCGGTGGGCTGGACCGCATGGCTCAGGCGCAAGAGCAATCAGTCGCGGCGCTGAAACAGGTGTCGGCCGACATCGCCCATGACCTGAAGACCCCGATCCAGCGCATCGCCGTGCTCATGGCCGACCTGCGCGACCGTGCCGTTGACGGGTCCCCCGAGGCCGACCTAGCCGAGCGGGCGGTGGCCGAGTCCGAACGGGCGGTCGCGGTGTTCCAGTCGCTGTTGCAGATCGCCCAGATCGAGGCCGGCAGTCCGAAAGCAAGATTTCGTCCAGTGGACCTTGCTGCCGTTGTCGCGACCTTTGCCGACATCTACGGACCGGCGGCCGAAGACAGCGGTCACAAGTTGACGGTCGACGTGCCGCCCGGGCAGCCGGTTCTCGTTCAGGGCGACAAGGATCTTCTCGGGCAGGTCGTGGCCAACCTCATCGAGAACGCCCTGCGCCACACCCCAGCAGGCTCGACCATCAGCCTTGCCCTCGGCGAGACTGGGGACAAGGCCACCCTTTCAGTCACTGACAACGGCCCCGGCATTCCGCCGGCGGAACACACCCTTGTCCTGCGCCGGCTCTACAGGCTTGAACGCAGCCGGACCACGCCAGGCAACGGGCTTGGCCTGGCCCTCGTCGCAGCGGTCGCCGACCTGCACGACGCCACGCTGACCCTTTCTGACGCGGCGCCCGGTCTGGCCGTGACCCTCACCTTCGCCAAAAGCACCCCACCGCCGATCTAGAACGGCTTTCCTCACCCAAAGGTCCCTCCATGAACATCCGCCGCCGCGCCCTCTGGGTTGCGACCGGGCTCTGCATGCCTGTTTTGATCCTTGCCTCCTACCTGGCCTGGCTGCAGGTTACCGGCAACTTCGCGCCAGTGGTCGAAGGTGCAGTGTATCGGTCCAACCAGCCCACGCCAGAGCGCTTGGCCGACTATCAGGCAGCCTATGGCATACGAACCGTAATCAACCTGCGCGGAGCGGCGCCAGACGAAGACTGGTATGCCCTTGAAAAACGAGCAGCAGACGCGCTCGGGATGACGCTGATCGATGTGCCGCTGGCGTCAACACGAGAACTTTCCGATCAGGAACTACGGCAACTGGTTGAAACCCTCCGCAGCGCCCAGAAGCCTATCCTCATCCATTGCAGATCGGGATCGAACCGGACGGGGCTCGCCGCGGCCATCTATCTTGCGGCCTTCGAACAGGTTGGAACTGACACAGCCGGACAGCAACTTTCCGTGCGCTACGGACACGTTGCTGTGCCCTATCGGCCAGAGACTTCTGCCATGGACCGATCATGGGAGAGGTTCCGTAAGCTGAGCGTTTTGCCAAAGAACGGGGAATAATTGCGCACAGCTGTCTCTGAACAAGCAGATCGATTTCGCAGACCCGACGTGCAATTTCATCGATAGACCAGTTCCTGATTGAGGAGCCTGAATTCCTTCCTTGCGGTTTCCGTAGTCGACACTATCCAATCGTTGCACTTGACATGTTACCATGGTTACATCAATGGTGTGCGCATGGATGAAATTCATTGGCTCCTTCTGACGTACAAAGTCCCACCCGAGCCCGCTGCACGGCGGATCGCGGTCTGGCGCAAGCTGAAGGGAATGGGTGCCGTCTATATGCAAAGCGGTGTCTGCCTGCTCCCCAGGACGGACGATCACGTCCGCCGCCTCAAGATGCTCGCGAACGACATCGCGGAGGCCAAGGGCGAAGCGGTAATCTTGCAGACGGTCGCACTCGACCTCGCACAGGAGCAGAAGGTGATCGACCGCTTCAAGGCGGAGCGGGACGAAGCCTATGTCGAGTTCCTCGACAAGTGCGGAGACTTCGAGCGGGAGGTCGCGAAGGAAGTCGCAGCACAGCATTTTACCTATGCAGAGCTCGAAGAGAACGACGTCGATTTAAAGAAGCTTCAGGGTTGGCTGACGAAGATCCGAAAGCTTGATTTCTATGGCGCGCCACGCGCTTCGGAAGCCGAGGAACGTCTCAAGGGTTGCGAAGCAATCCTCGACGATTACGCAAAGCGCGTGTTCGACGCGCATGACGAGAACAAGTGAGATAAATCATGCCTGCTGCGCAAGTCATTCCCCTAACGCTGATGGTGAGTGCAATCGGCCTTGCTGCGCTGGTGCGGCCAGCGCTTCGCTTGCAAGTTGACCGCGCACTTGCCCGCCTGCAGCTTTGGCATGATCGCCAACGCCAGCGGGCAGTGCTCCGGTCCCTCGACGACGACCGGTTGAGGGACATCGGCCTGACGCGCGCTGCTGCCGAGAGCGAAGGGCAACGCCATGACTGAAGCGGCGCCACAGGTGACGACCACAAGCGGGACCGAGGGCCGCGCGGTCTGGCGTCGCCTGCCCGCTGGGATCTGGGCGCTCGGCTTTGTGTCGATGCTGATGGATGTATCATCCGAGATGATCCACGCGCTTCTGCCGGTTTATCTGGTAGTCGGCCTTGGCGCTACGGCGCTGACAGTCGGCATCATCGAGGGCATCGCCGAAGCGACCGCTGCTATCACCAAGGTGTTTTCCGGAGCGCTAAGCGACCGGATCGGGAGACGCAAGGAGTTGGCCGTCATAGGCTATGGTCTTGCCGCGCTGACGAAGCCAATCTTTCCGCTCGCCGCTTCCATCGGCTGGCTGGTCGCGGCGCGGTTCATCGACAGGGTCGGCAAGGGCATCCGGGGTGCGCCACGCGATGCCCTGGTGGCAGACATAGCCCCGCCCGGGCTGCGCGGCGCGGCTTTCGGCTTGCGCCAGTCGCTGGACACGGTGGGCGCGTTCCTCGGTCCGCTTCTGGCCATCGGGTTGATGTGGCTCTTTGCCGGAAATTTTGCGGCGGTTTTCTGGGTTGCGGTCATTCCTGCTTTTGGGGCCTTGGCGCTCATCCTTCTCTTTGTGCACGAACCACCGCGTCCCAAAGGATTACGGAAGGTGCGGAACCCGCTTAACCGGCGCGAACTGGCCGGCCTGGGCAGGGCCTACTGGTGGATTGTCGCCGTTGCCGTCGTGTTCACCCTGGCGAGGTTCAGCGAAGCGTTCCTGATCCTACGCGCACAGGAGGCGGGACTGTCGGTGATGCTAGTTCCACTGGTCCTCGTCGTGTTGAACATTTCCTATGCCCTTTCCGCCTATCCGATCGGATCGCTGTCGGACCGTTTCGACCGGGTTGCCATCCTGATTGTCGGTCTTGTGCTTTTGAGCGCTGCCGACCTGACACTCGCCTTTGCTCCTGGGCTGTTCGGCATTCTCGCTGGCGTCGTCCTTTGGGGGCTGCACATGGGCTTCACCCAAGGCCTTCTTGCCACGCTGGTTGCCGATTGCGCACCGCCGGAATTGCGGGGAACAGCTTTCGGGATGTTCAACCTTGTCACCGGTGTTGCGCTGCTCGCTGCAAGTGTTCTGGCGGGGTTTCTGTGGGAGGCTTTCGGGGCGCAGTGGACATTTCTGGCCGGAGCCGGGCTTGCAGCGCTCACAATGGTCGGCCTTTGTGGAACAAGAGAGCTCGTTCGCAGCGAAGTTGACGAACGCCGCCACGAATGACGGAGTCTTTGCGAAATTAGAGTTGTCGTCTACTCGAAAAGTCCTTTGATGAACCTGCATTTAACCCAGAGTCATTTCTTTGAATAATGCCCGAAAACGCAACGAGTTCATGAAACGTCCGTCAGCCGCGAATTAACAAAATCGAGCAACTTGCATTTGTGTTGAATCTGAGAAATAGGACAGAGGTAACTTAAAACGACGGGCAAGATGCCATCCACATCGCGGAAGACGCCCGTGAGATTGGCGTTTCCTCTAGACTAACGAGAGCGTCTTCTCCCGAAGCTGACCGCTTAACCCTTACGATCAAGGCGCGGGAAGTACCCCAAGTCAGTTCCTTACTGAAACCCGCCATATCCGATAACGCCCCTGCCCGGTGATCTCGCGGACCAGACCCTTTGCCTCCATCCAGGCGAAAGTGCGTTGAACCGCGGCGCGGCTGGCGCCGGTCAGCGCCTCGGCCATTGGGGCAGAGACTAGAGGCCATTCGGTCAGCACCGCGCGCAATGCCCGTGGCGTCTTTCCTGAGAGTGCCGACATCTCGGTTTCTGCCCGCGCCGACCATCCCTCGATATCGTCGAGGTGCCGCATCGCGGTCAGACTTGCCGTGTGCATCCCTTCGAGCCAGCGCGCCAGCCGATCGGTAGGCGGCCCTCCAGCGCGCAGTCCCCCCGCCCCGCCCATGGACAGCGGCGCGAAGACGACCCCCTTGCCTTCGCTGGCCGCAATGCGTGCCGCCGTGACCGCCGCTTCCATGTGGTCGCCTTGACGCCCAAGGCCCGCAAGGCTCCAGAGGTGAAAGCCCATGCAAGCGCGGGTGATCGGGTGAAGAGCTGCAGCTTGCGCCATCAAGTCGAGCCAACCGCCCGCTCGATCCGCGAACGGCTCGGCTTCGTTGCCGAGGTTCCCGGGGTCGCGGCGGTCCAAGAAGGCGGAAAGGTCCGCTTCCGGACCAGGCCCGGCCGTCAGGCGTCTCACTGCCCACCCAACACGCGCCAGCGCCCCCGTGTCGTCATGGACCCCCGATAGGCGCAGGGCATGCCAGAGTGCCAGCCTATCCGGGCCGATACGGTCACCCACGAACCAGCTCAGGTCGGCCGCTTCAATTAGAGCGAGCCTGTGGCGCCAGCCCTCGGGCCCACGCCGCAGACGATCGTCCAGCGCGCCGAGCCGACCCGCGACGCGGGCGAGGCGTGCGGAATGGCCCGCTTCGGCCTTCCGCCAGTCGTCGAGAACTGCGGTTTCGCGGGATTCCCCACGTGGCCCGGGCGGGAGATTGTCAGGATTTTCTTGGATCGGACCGGACAGGAACCACAGGTCATCTTCGGATGACTCGTCGACCTCTTCGACGCCAGCGAGAGGATCGTCAAAATTATCATGCTCGGCAGATGGTTGAGACCGCATATGTGCAAAATAGATTTCTTTTGCACTTTACCCAAGGGTTTTGTCGGAGTGCCTCCGCACACCTAATAAAGTACGCGCGCGCGACGGTCTGCGGGGCCTCTCTGATCACACTCTCGCTCAAGAAACCAAGGGCTTTCCGCTGAACAGGGCTACAGAGAGCGCCCTTGCATCCGTTTACAAACGGTCGTTTATTGATGATATATGAAACTGCAAACGGCCTGTTTTTATGCCCCTGATCGGCTACGCGCGCGTATCCACAGACGAGCAGACCCCCCTGCCCCAGTCGCAGGCCCTGAAATCTGCGGGCTGCGTCGAGATCCACGAGGAGCAGGCCTCGGGCGGGAACCGCACGCGGCCCGTGCTGGCCCGCGTGCTCGAGCGGATTGGCAAGGGCGACACGCTGGTCGTTGTGCGCATCGACCGCCTGGCGCGGTCGCTGTCGCATTTGCTGGAGGTGATTGAACGGCTGGAAGCCAAGGGAGCTTTCTTCCGCTCGCTGACCGATCCGATCGACACGTCCTCGCCGCAGGGCAAGTTCACCCTGCAAGTTCTCGGCGCCGCGGCCGAGTTCGAGCGCGCCCTGATCCGTGAACGCACCAAGGCCGGGCTGGCCAGCGCACGAACCAAAGGCCGGGTTGGCGGCAATCCGGGCCTGCGCGCCCGCGATCCCGCGGCGCTGCGCAAGGTGCGGCTGGCGCGGCAGGATGGCTACATGGAACGCCTGAACGAGACGGCGCAGGACTGGGTTCCCCATGTCCGTCGCCTGCGTCCGGACTTGGCCTGGGAAGACGTAGTGCGCATCGTCAACGGCCCCCTGCCCCGCGAGCGCCAATGGACGCAAAGCCGCCTTTTGCGCGCGGTCAACGCCTATGTCCGGGACGGCTTCCTACCGCCCACGGTACTGGACCGCGCCGGCCGCCGCGAAACCGACGACCGCCTGCCCGCCATCGTCGCCGCCATCAAGGGCGCGGACCCCGACATCACGCTTCAGGCGATCTGCACCCGACTGGAAGCGATGCGCGAGCGCACTCCCCGGGGGCGGACAAGCTGGCAGCCGTCATCCGTGAAAATGCTGCTGGAGCGGGCGGAGAGGCTTGGCTTGCTGGGTTGAGCACAATAACCTTGCAAATCTTCCATGAAGTGGAGTAATTGCAAGGTATGTATCATCGCCACGCTACTCAGACCGTTCAATCCGCCCTCGACGCTCAAGCGGCGGTTGTCCTCTTAGGGCCTCGGCAGGTTGGCAAGACCACCCTCGCGCTCGAGATAGCTGGACAACGCCCATCCGTGTACCTTGATCTGGAACGCGACGCAGATCGACGGGTCCTGACAGAGCCCGATCTGTATCTGGATGAACAAGTCGGCAAACTCGTCATCCTTGATGAGGTCCAGCAGATGCCGGACCTGTTCAAGACCCTCCGCGGACAGATCGACATGCGACGTCGCAAGGGGGCCCGCACAGGGCAGTTCCTTCTGCTTGGGTCTGCATCGAATGTGCTTCTGCATCAATCGGCCGAGTCCCTTGCTGGGCGTGTTCGTTATATCGAAATGCCGCCACTCCTGCTGGACGAAGTCGGCGAGGACAGAATGAACGACCTGTGGCTGAGAGGCGGTTTCCCTGACAGCTTCCAAGCAGATAGTGACCAGAACAGTCTGGCCTGGCGCGAGGATTTCCTGCGCACCTACCTCGAACGCGATATCCCTGCCCTTGGGCCGCGCATCCCGGCTGCAACACTGCGCCGTTTCTGGACGATGCTGGCGCATGCGCAGGGTGGCCTGCTGAATGCGAGCGCGCTTGCCGAGGGTCTGGGCGTCTCGGGCCAGACGGTGGGACGATACCTTGATCTGCTCGTAGATCTCATGCTGGTGCGGCGCCTGCAGCCTTGGCATGAGAATGCCGGCAAGCGCCTCGTCAAGTCGCCAAAGGTCTTTGTCAGGGATAGCGGCCTCGTCCATGCCTTGCTTGGCCTCGGTTCGATGGAAAGCCTGCTAGGGCACCCGGTGGTCGGTGGAAGCTGGGAAGGGTTCTGCATCGAGACCCTGATCGCCGCCGCGCCAGTGGCGACGGAACCCTACTTCTACCGGACTGCGGCGGGTGCTGAGCTTGACCTTGTTCTGCGACTTCCCGGGGATGCGATCTGGGCCATCGAGATCAAGCGCACCACAGCACCCAAGGTGTCGCGCGGTTTCCACCTCGCAGTTGACGACATCAAGGCGGACCGGGAGATCTTGGTCTATGCTGGTGAACGGGAGGTGCCAGCAGGTGACGGTCTGCGTGCAATGCCTTTGGCCACCGCCGTGGACCAGTTGCGCAATCTGTAGGGCTCTCGACAAGCGTCAAAGACTCGTCACGCGCTCCGCCGCTTCTAGCTAAGCCAAGGACAAACCCACCCTCCCCTTGCAAAAAGGTCCCCCTACCGGCTGTGAGCATCGTCGCCGCCAAGGCGCTCATTGGCGGGAAGTCGACCGCGAAACTGTCGCAAGCTGTCCAGCACCTCACGGGTGCGCGGCAAGCGACGAACCCGCAGAACATCATTATCGCGGATCAAGTCGATCCGGTCACCCTTCGCCAGCCCGAGCTCTCTGACCAGCTTTACAGGCAGGCGCACCGCCAGGGAGTTGCCCCATCTCACGACTTTCATCCTGACCTCCCGACACCACTAACGCCGCGAAAGCTACATCCTCATGAACGCCAGAGAAAGCTTGGCCATCGAGGCCCACTGTGCTTGTGCTTGCTGTACGCTCAGACACTAGATGTGGAAAAGGCTTGCACGAATCTGGCTGGTCGGGCAATAGTCTCGAAAAATACCGCGCGGTCACATAAAAATCGCGCCCACGGATCGAGCAGGGCATGACCGAGACAGACAAAGACCTAGACGTCGCCATTGGCCACTACGCCGAACTCCTGGCGTCAAACCTGCACGCACAACGCGCAGCGCACTTCCCGCCTGACGCGAAGAAGGTGATGCGCAGCTTGACGAGCGGTGAGGCGGCCGAGCTGCTCGGTGTCGATCACACCTACCTTCGCAAACTTCATCGGGAAGGCAAGATTTCGGACGTCGAAACGACGGCTGGCAGTCATCGCCGCTACACCCTCGACGATGTCTGGGAGATCAGACAGAGCCTCGAGGCCAATGCAAAGAAGCCAGGCACTTATGTGCCGGGTCGTCGCAAGGGCGACGAGTTGCAGGTGATTTCGGTCGTGAACTTCAAGGGTGGGTCTGGCAAGACCACGACATCAGCACACCTTGCTCAGAGGCTTGCGTTCAAAGGCTATCGGGTACTGGCCATCGATCTGGATCCGCAGGCGTCGTTGTCCGCCTTGCATGGGATCCAGCCTGAACTGGACCTTATGGAGGGCGGGACGCTGTACGACGCGGTCCGTTATGACGACCCTGTCCCGGTTTCCGAGGTCATCAGAAAGACCTACATCCGTGGCTTGGACCTCATTCCTGGCAATCTCGAGCTTATGGAGTTCGAGCATGAGACCCCAGCCGCGATCCAGCGTGGCGGCGCCCGCGCTTTCTTCGCGAGGGTCCGTGATGCACTCGATAGCGTCGAAAGCGACTATGATGTCGTCGTGATCGACTGCCCTCCGCAACTGGGCTTTCTGACCATGTCTGCTCTCTCCGCGTCCTCGGGCGTCCTGGTCACCGTCCACCCGCAGATGCTTGACCTCATGTCCATGTCGCAGTTCCTGCGGATGACGGCCGACCTGTTGGGTGTGATCCGTGACGCGGGCGCCAACTTGCGTTTCGATTGGCTGCGGTTCTTGCCGACCCGCTACAAGGTGGGCGACGCCCCACAGACCGAGGTGATCGCCTTCATCCGAGGGCTCTTCGGGCGTTCGGTGCTTACTAACCACATGGTCGAGTCGACAGCGATATCGGATGCCGGGCTGACTAAGCAGACCCTGTATGAGGCGGACAAGAAGGACTTCACGCGCCAGACCTTCGATCGCGCTATCGAGTCCATGAATGCCGTCAACGACGAGATCGCTGCGATCATCCAGAGCACGTGGGGACGCAATGGCAAGAAAGCCTAAACTGGGACTGCCATTGCAGACCTTGCGCAATGCTCCCGACGCTCTTGAGGGACGCAGGCTGCGAGGCGGCGTGTTCGAAATCGAGCCTGACCATGTCGAGACCGTGGGCAGGCTGGATGACCGTCTCCAAATCGAGATTGCTGGACTGAAGGCATCGATCTCTAGAAGCGGCCAGCGGGTGCCGATCCTCGTGCGACCTCTCGAAGGGGATCGCTACAGCCTGATCTACGGGCGGCGGCGGCTTGAAGCCTGCCGGGATCTCGGGATCAAGGTCCGTGCGATCGTAACTGAAATGGACGGGGATCAGGCTCTTCGGGATCAACTGCTCGAGAACCAGGAACGACGTGACCTGAGCTTCATTGAACGTGCCTTGGTCGCGGCGGCCTTGCTCAATGGTGATCACCTGGGAGAGGCGGAACGCACCAACAAGGGTGTGGCAGAGGTTCTGGGGCTCACAGAAGCCGGTGTGTCGCAGCTGTTAAGTGTCGTTCGCGCAGTTGGTGAGAGCCTCGTACTTGCGATCGGTGCGGCACCTGGTATCGGCCGGCCTCGTTGGGAGGAGCTCAAGAAGTCACTGGGCGATGCATCTGTGGACCGCGAGAACCTCGCTGCAGTAGCGGCAGAGACCAGGTCCTCTCACTCCGGTGGACCTGACGAAAAGTCAGACGCCGCGTTCCTTGCCGTCCTCGCCGCAGTGGTGCAGGCAGAGCGGCCGACCCGTCCATCAGGTCCCCGAGGGGCGCCCAGTTTGGCCATTCCGGGTGTCGGGGCTGCAACCATCGCGACAGGGCGCCGCGGCCGACAGTTCAAGCTCGAGCTGAAGGCCGAGGACAGAGATTTCGTCAGCTGGCTGGAGGGCAAGGCCCCGCAGCTGATCGCCGAACTTCACGAGCGCTGGAAGCGCAAGGAAGACTGAGGAAGAGCAACAACCAAAAAGGAGGCACGAGACAGGCAGAAAAGAAAAAGGCCCCGAGAAGCAAGCTTCACGAGACCTTTCTTAGGTTTCGCACGGGACCAGCCCGCTACAAAACTCAGTTTTCGCACCTCTGAATGTAGCGATCTGGCCTCTTTCCCGCAAGCGCAAAGCGATTCGCGGGCCAGGGAAATTTTGCCTTCGTGAATGAGATCATGGAGTACACACCAATTTCGCCGTTTATGCGGCCGATCTCGCACGCCCATCTGCGTGTGGTCGAGCGACCGGAGGCTTCCGTTCCGGGCAAACCCGTCAACAAGTGGGAGCTCCTTCGCGAGCTGTCCAAGGCGCAGGCCGCCTTTGGCGTTTCCGAGCGCGATCTGACCGTTCTGCAGGGTCTCCTCAGCTTCTTCCCGGACGATGCGCTTGGCGGGAACGCTGAAATGGTCGTCTTCCCGTCCAACAAGGCGATCTGTGAGCGGCTGAATGGCATGCCCTGCTCCACCATGCGCCGTCACCTAGCCCGCTTGGTCGAGGCCGGCTTGCTCATGCGGCGCGATAGCCCCAACGGGAAGCGGTATATCCGCAAGCACGGCGAAGAGCGTGTGGCTTTTGGTTTCGACCTCTCACCACTCTACTGCCAATCCGAAGAAGTTGCACGGGCCGCAGAAGCTGTGCGTGAGGCCGAGGACCGTGTCCGGCGACTGCGGGAGGTCGTGAGCCTCATGCGGCGCGATCTCGCTGCCCTGGCGGAGTTCGGAGAAGAGGTCCAGCCAGGCCTCGGCCTCTGGGACCAGCTACGCGACAAGGCTGTCCTTACGGCGCGCGCCCTGCGCCGCAAGCTCACGCTCGAGGAGCTCTCCGCATATCGGACTGACCTCGAAGCCCTTCTCGATCATGCACGCAACGTCATTGATGGTCCTGAAACAGAAGAAATGAACACCAATGGTGCCAAATTTGAGCACCATCATCATAATTCAAATGAAGAATCTGTCGATCTTGAACCTGCCTTAGAAAAAGGCGGGGCGGCAGCCGACGCGCCAGATGTTGAAACGGATGCGCCTGTTGCTGATGCGGAAGAAGCGGACACAAGGCGTGTTCCAAAGATCCCGCTCCATCTAGTGATTGCGGGCTGCCCGTCGCTCAAGACCTTCTACCCGGGCGATATCCGCCACTGGCATCAGCTTTTCGACGCCGCTTGCCATGTGCGGCCGGCCATGGGGATTAGTGCGTCCGCTTGGGAAGAAGCGCAACGCTTCATGGGGCCCGAGCAGGCATCGATCGTTGTTGTCGCCATGCTGGAACGCTTTGCCGACATCCGATCGCCCGGTGGCTACCTCCGCGCGCTGACATCGAAGGCGGCAGCGGGCGAGTTCTCTTGCGGTCCGATGGTCATGGCTCTGATGTCCCGGCGAACTGCTGCATAACAGCTGTTAAGTCTTTTTGGAGCGATCACCAAGTTCGACGTAACTTAACAGCTGTAAAGTCGCGCTTCGCTGGGTCAGCAGCCGAAGAGAGGGAAAGGTTGGGGGTTTGAGGGGTGACGGGAAATGAGATCGGGAGAGTGGCTTCCGGCGCCCGTCGTGGAGAAGATCTGATGGCGAAAGCAGCTCAGAACGTTGTCCTGTCCCCGTCTCGGGACATCCCCTTCAACAAGCTCGTGCTGAGCCAGTCCAACGTGCGGCGCATCAAGGCTGGCGTCTCGGTCGAGGAGCTGGCCGAGGACATCGCCCGGCGCGGGCTTCTGCAGAACCTGAATGTCCGGCCCGTGCTCGATCCCGATGGTGTCGAGACCGGCACGTTCGAGATCCCGGCCGGTGGCCGCCGCTTCCAGGCGCTGTCACTGCTGGTGAAGCAGAAGCGGCTGTCGAAGACCACACCGATCCCCTGCATCGTGCGGGATGCTGCGTCGGAGATCCTCGCCGAGGATGACTCGTTGGCGGAGAACATGCTGCGCGTTGCCCTGCACCCGCTCGACCAGTTCCGCGCTTTTCAGGCCCTGCGCGAAAAGGGTCAGGGCGAGGAAGCGATCGCGGCGGCCTTCTTCGTGACGCCGCAGATCGTGAAGCAGCGCCTGAAACTCGCCTCCGTGGCCCCTGCCCTGCTCGAGGTCTATGCCGAGGATGGCATTACGCTGGAACAGCTGATGGCGTTCACGGTGAACCCGGATCATGCGCGTCAGGTCCAGGTCTGGGACGCAGTGAAGAACTCCTGGAACAAGGAGCCCTATGCCATCCGGCGCATGCTGACCGAGACCTCGGTCCGGGCGTCCGATCGTCGCGCCGTCTTCGTCGGTGTTGATGCCTATGAGGCGGCGGGCGGTGTCGTGTTGCGCGATCTCTTCCAGGGCGATGACGGCGGCTGGCTCGAGGACCCTGCCCTGCTCGACCGGCTGGTCACCGAGAAGCTTCAGGCGGAAGCAGAGGCTCTGGCTTCCGAAGGCTGGAAGTGGATCGAGGTGGCGACCGACCTGCCCTATGGCTACAGCCACGGTCTGCGGCGTCTCGCCGGTGATCCCGCCCCGATGACCGACGAGGAAAGCGCGTCCCACGCGACGCTCCTCGCGGAATATCGGGCGCTGGAGGAGGAATACCCCGGCCAGGACGAGTACCCCGAGGAGATCGATGCCCGGCTCGGGCAGCTCGAGATGTCGATGGAGGCGCTTGAACAGCGGCCTCTGATCTACGATGAGGCCGAGGTCCCGCGCGCAGGCGTCTTTGTGACGCTGGATCGGGACGGCAGCCTGGCTGTCTATCGCGGCTATGTCCGGCCTGAGGATGAGCTGCGGGAGGAGACCGCGGTCCAGGAGCACTATGGTACGGATGCCATGGGGCAGGGGGGTGATGTCGGCAGTTCCAGTTGGAAACCGTCGGCGACCTTTGCCTGCGGCACCGTCATCGCCTCGGGTGGTCAGCCGATCGGCGCGGATGCGTCCGAGGAGGAAGACGACGGCGCCCTGAAGCCGCTGCCCGAGCGGCTGGTCATGGAACTGACGGCCCACCGGACCTTGGCGTTGCGCGAGGCCATCGGGCGCTCGCCGGACGTGGCGCTGACGCTCCTCCTCCTAAAGCTCGTGACGGATACCTTCCGCACCTCCTCCGCCTCGGGCAGCTGTCTCGAGGCTTCGGTGCGTCATGTCTACATGTCGGCGCAGGCACCCGATCTGAAGGACAGCGTGGTGGCCAAGCTGGTCGACGAACGTCACGCGGCCTGGGAGGTCGATCTGCCTCTTGGTGACGAGGCCGCGCTCTGGGACTATCTGACAGTCCTCGATCAGGGCAGCCGTCTGGCTCTTCTGGCGCATTGCCTCAGCTTCGGCATCAACGCGCTCCATGAGAAGGTGAACCCCTATGGTGCGGGCATCTCCGCCAGCGGTCTGACCCGCCGCATGGCCCACGCCGATCTGGTGGCCCGTGCTGTCGATCTCGACATGGTCGAGGCGGGCTGGGAGCCGACGGGCGATGGCTATCTCAACCGTGTGCCCAAGGCCCGGATCCTTGAGGCCGTGCGCGAAGCGAAGGGGGAGGGGACTGCGCAGCTTCTCGATCACCTGAAGAAGGGCGAGATGGCCGCCGAGGCCGAGCGGCTTCTCAAGGGCAGCGGCTGGCTGCCCGAGGTCCTACGCCGGGTCGATCTGGCGGCAGGCGACGGCGAGGATCTCGCAGAAGGGCAGGGGGAGGACGCGGTCGAGCCCGACGACATCGATCTCCCCGCGTTCTTGACGGCTGATCTGCCGGACAGCGTTACGTCGATGATGGCAGCGGAGTGATCTGAGCCATCCGGGGGGGGCGGGGAAACCCGCCCCCTTCTTTCACAAAACACAGCAATATCAATGCGATGAATGCGAAATCTCGCATTCGGGATGAGTAATCATGTCTGCAACCATCATAATCGACACAGCCCCACTCGGGGCGCTGATCCGCTATACCGACGGCAGTCCCAAGCCACCGACACGGTTCACCAAGAAGCTGGCAGCCTGGGAGCGCTCGAACGGCGTGGGCCGTCTCGTGAAGAAGGAACCGCCCCGGGCCTATCCGACCTGGACAGCGCCAGCCTCCTTCACGCTGCATGAAGGCAACTTCTCCTCCGACGGGGTCATTCTCGTCACCATCATGCGCAGCCATTCGGCGGACAGCCGATTGATCTTCGAGGTGGCCGAGGAACCCAAGCCCGGGCAGGTCCGCGTGCTTCTGGACTTCGGTGGCAACACCGAGCTGCTTCATCTGGCGGAGTCCGTCACCGCGGCCGAGCTCTGGATTGCGCGGGAGGGCTATCGCAACGCGCGGCTCGAAATCGTCGGTGCCGAGGACGGCGATAGGGCAGGGGGCGCGGACCTGGCCGCCTGAGCCCTGACAAGGCGTGAGGGGCCAGCCCACAGGCGGGCCTCTCACGAACCACAATCTCGTCCCGCAAAGTCACGGGGCACCAAAGGATCCATCCCCCAAGACGGAAGTTTGCAACCAAGAGCATGGCCGGGAGGCTGGCGGCGTTCCAAGCACCAGCGGGACATTCGGCTCCTGACGTTTGGGCACCGTCCCCCGCTCGCCATTCCCTTCCTTGCCCCGAATCCTGTCTTCGAGATCAACCCGCGAGGGGTCGGACTACGGGCAAGCCCGTGCCGCCGGGTGGATTCGGGCGAGCCGAACGCACCCGGTGATGTCAGCCAGTCTTCGGGCCTGCGGGGTCCTGTCGCGCGGGGGATGGTCCCCCGCCTCCCAGACAGGAGCCAAACAGATGTCCCGCAAAGATGCACACGCCTTCGCCGCCTCCCTCGCCGCCACGCTCATGGTTTCGATCGTCGTCTTCCAGGCAGGGGATGGAACCTTCGGCGCCGTCCCCGCCGATGAAATCGACGGAGACGAGGTCCAGGTCGTCGCTGAGTATGATCCCTTCGCGATTATGGCCCGTTAAGGGCCCTCTTCTCGGCAAGCGGCTGAGGTGCCGAGCTTTTCGCCCGGCACCCTGCCCTTGGCAGTGTACATAATCAGAGGCTTCACTTCGATCTTTGTAACAAAGGAGATCGAAGATGCGAACCAGACTATGCATGCGCAAGCTGACGGACGATCCGGGCAACCTACTTGCGCCGGTATTCCCGGCCTACCGACAAACCCTAATCGAAGGGCGATATGTCCCGGATATTCAGGGCCGCTACTTTGCCGCCGTTTTCCATTTTGGAGACTGGCTTCGATCCTCTGGGATCGGCATGCGGCTGGTCCGGCATGAGCACGTCTGTGACTTTCTGCAAAACCATTTGCCAACATGCACCTCTAAGCGCCATACGCACAGCGATCCAAAACATTACCGGTCTGCGCTGCAGCTGCTTGAGCGGGTGTCGCGTTGCCCTTAAATCCGGTACACGTCGCGTTGGGCAGCGTGTGTTGCCCTTAAATGTGACATTCATGCGCCAGCTCGTCGGAGTTCTTCCCTGTTTCGCAGTACGATCCGATCAACTGCTGC